>Ga0206125_10000170_pt1 | contig 85689 bp, 85 predicted proteins | sample Helgoland_Spring_4_FD_148598 | JGI IMG/M metagenome (GOLD analysis project Ga0206125, IMG submission 148598) | Pelagic subsurface seawater microbial communities from Kabeltonne, Helgoland, North Sea - Helgoland_Spring_Bloom_20160331_1 | ecosystem: Environmental > Aquatic > Marine > Epipelagic ...
GAACCAGAACCAGAACCAGAACCTAAACCAGAACCAGAACCAGAACCAGAACCAGAACCAGAACCAGAACCTAAACCAGAACCAGAACCAGAACCAGAACCAGAACCAGAACCAGAACCAGAACCACCGACAATTGTTAAAGAAGTAGATTTTATTCAAAACTGTATGAATTTAATAAATACATATAAGGAATTTAAAATAGAAGATTTTTGTTCAATTAATGATTGTCATATTGACTCAAGTTTACAAGAATCTTTTATTAAGTTAAATGCATTCTTAGATTCAAGACTTTAATTAATTTCAATATTTGATTCTACATCTTCAACGCAATTTTTAATTAAGGTGATTCTTAAGACACCATGTTCAAGATTAGCCTGTATGCGTTCTTTAACAACATCACCCACATTAATTTCACGGTAATATTTTTTATCTGCTATGTCTAACCATTCATCATCCCATTTAGTATGACCACTTATTCTTAAAATATTATTGATATATTTTAGAGTCATACATTTTTTAGAAACACCTGGCAGGTCACACATAATTAAAATTTTATTGTCGATTGTTTTCATGTGATATTTTATTATATCTAATTGTGTAGGAATATTTATATTTGTTTGTGCCATAGTATTTATTATTGGAACCGATAATCCAACGGCATTAGTAATTAAATCATGCGCCGTATCTCGGATATTATCTATAAGTTGATGACTAATTGTTGTTGCAGTAGATGTTACGTCGTTTAAATGTTGAGTATTCATTATATGTATTTATTGTTTATATAAGCTTTAAATTAATATCAATTTTTGTATTTTATATTATTATATTAAGTGTATCTTGCAACCGCCATACAACCAGGACAACCAGGACATCCATACACTTGACAACTGATGTCATTGTGTATTAGGGATTCAGGTATTTAGGTGTTAGTTTATTATGTTCTTGTGTAGGCATATGCCAAGACATATAATATGATTGGCATATATCAGAGACTTCATAATTTCCCAGAATGATATAACTAAGCCGATCGACACAAGACATGTTCAAAGTCTTAATTGACGACGAACTATGTTCATCCAAATGTTTATCTTGTTCACCTTGAAAACGAGGGTGTCCATTACTATCAAATTTAATAACAACTATACCCGGTTTAATATTATATTCAAGGTACTCTCCCAATCCACCTATAAGTATTTTACATAGTCCAAATCCAGCGTCTTTCGCTTTGATATTCAACGATATGTAGTCTGTAGGATTATTTAAGAACAACACCTTTTCGTTTTTATATATTTTTAACTCTTTTGTAGTAAGCTCAAACTCTTTATCTTCAGTTTCATTATAACTTGTTATTTCCATGAGGACACATTCAGGCAATTCTATATCTTTTGGATATAGAATTCTACTTAAATCTATCATGGACAAATTCAATAAATTAATATTTTTTATTTTTTCAGGAAGTTTCTGTCTCGATACTTTACACATAATATCCATCATTGGTATAGGTTCAAGTTTAAGACTTGTTTTTATTTTTTCACTAATATCGAAACATTTAACATCGGAACAACATATCTGTCCATTGAGTTCTAACTTATACAACGCTGGAGGTACATTCATTAATACTATCTTAGTTACTAAACCTAATTCGGGCAATAATAAGTGATTATGTGAGTTATCAGTTGAAACATAACAACATGTATTAGTATTGAACTCAGTTCTTACCAGTTCTAACCCTCTTTTAAAACATACAGGTTTGTTAGCATGTTCAAAATCATATCTAACACTTTTAACAGATGATAACAACGGATTTGTTTCATTTACCAGTGCATTTTTATGAGATGGTACCGGTTGTTCAGAGTGTGTATTCATTATATCTATTTATACCAAATATAAGCTTTAAATTATAATTTTTTGTATTTTATATTAAGTGTATCTTACAACCGCCATACCATCGGTGATAACTAATACATTATAATTGACCCCAAAAAAGTATAGGTTCTTATCGGCAATATTGCTTGGATTATTATTGGCAAAGGCAATTTTAATATTTTTATCGTATATCTTTGAGAAATTACATGTCCCGGATGGTTCTATTTTAAATGGATTTAGGGCAAATGAATACAACCCTATCCGGTCAAGTTCAGGAACACTTTTACAATATTTTTGCGGATATAAGCGCGTATAATAAAATAGTGGTAATTCCATCTCTCGTTCAACCCCATCTAATAAAAGTTCTACTGTCCCATCATTCGCATCATTGCCATAAATAGAATTAGAGCATTGAGACACGAAATAACAAGGACCTTGCCCCGAATTATTTGATAATGATTTAGTTGGACTACCGTCATTTACAATTACCCATACAAAATATTTAATAGGATGCTTAAAATTTAATTCATAGTCCATTTTAACAAGTTGATTATTCACATCAACCGTTAATGGTGTTCTATTTGGACCATTATTATTTAATTGAACTTGCTCTATAATATATTCATGATTGGATTGGCTAAATCGTCGTTTTTCATCATCTTCGAGGTGGAAGAATTCACCATAGACTTTGAATATTCCGGTTAACGCCGTTATATGCGTTGAGTCGCCGATTAATTTATGTTTTTCTTCAATTGTGAATTTTAAATTAACATCATGTTTATAAAGCGCGCACAACGGTAAATATAATCCCGGATCCTTAGTAAACCAGAAACTAAGAGGCACTATGAATTTTTTAGTGTAAGTGCCAGTTCCACTAGATATATTCGCATTTTTACGCGATCCTCCATATACAAGGGGATTGTCGGCATTAATGCGATTATTTGAATTAAATTCCGTTGGGTCTAAATCACTCGTAAAATTAAGGTCAGTGTAGACCCCACCTTTGAGGCCACTCGCGGGTTGTTTATTATTGTAAATATCTTGTGTTAATTCGTCACAAATTTGGAGCCATTGCGAATAGTGTGTATCTATAATATAACCACCAATTTCTATTTCAACTTTTTTAATTAGGCTGTTTCCGAAATGATTTACAGTGTAAGCACCAATTTTATCTGTGGTGCCTGTAATAGTTGCTTCGACATACACATTACTTAATAAATCACCGTCACGTTTTAGTTTGGCGATTGTATCGATTGAACCAAATGTGGGGGATTCGCCTGAAAAATTAATTTTCCGGATATCTTTCATGAAATTAGTGTGTCTTCTAAAAACACTTTTAAAAAAGGTAATCTGGGGATTACCGGTTAAATGAAAATCTTGTGGTCCAATAGCAAATAACTGTATATTACTTCCAACCATATATTAATATTCTAACTTATATTTCTTTAAATCTAAAAAACACATTTTTTAATTATATTTGCGACACCCACAACGTTTTGACCGGATGATATTTCTGGCTACATGTTTTCGTTTTATTTTTTTTTTAGAGTGTCGTTTAGGTTTAGATGACCTAAGACTGCTTCTCTTCACTACACCCTTACACCCACGTTGTTCACGCCCTCTTCTGGCAGGTCTCCGTCTACCTACATTACCTCTTCTTCGTGTACTTCTGCCCCCACCCGATATTTGATATAAATTGGCATAATTTTCTACTGGACCTGATTCTATATTAGTTAACGGCATATTACTAAGATGGGTTGATGGTTGATTTAAAAAACCTTCGGCTACATGATGGTCGTAGGCTGGGGAACCGCCCCGCATTCTCATTCTACTTTTACTTTTACTTTTCATTTTATAATATATTAATATATTTTAATTAAATATTAATTAATTCACTATCTTTAATCTATTTAAATATAAATTATTAATGATAAGTAAATAATGGTTCAAAATCTAGATAAATATATTAAAGCTGGCGAAATACATCGGAAAGTCCGCGAATACCTTCGCCCACATTTAACCGCCGGAATCAAATATGTTGATATCGTTAAAATAATTGAAACTAAAATAGCTGAAGAAATAAATAAACTCAATACATTTAATGGACCACCTCAACTCAATAATGGCATAGCATTCCCAACTGGAATATCTGTAAATAATGTAGCTGCTCATTTTACACCTCATTATACGGACGATTATGTTCTAAAATTAGATGATGTTATGAAAATAGATTATGGGGTTCATATTGATGGTTGTATAATAGATTCGGCGTTCACTATAAATTTAAACGACAAATATAGTGATATTCTTAAAGCCTCGAGAGAAGCCGTAAATGCAATAATTAAAAATATAGGGGTTGATTCACGGTTTGGTGACTTAAGTTATATATCAACCGAAATAGTTGAATCATATGAGAGAGAAGATAAACCGTTAAAAGTTATTGATAATTTAGCAGGTCATAATATAATACCTTGGAAAATACATGGTGGCAAATTGCTGTTTGGGGTTCCGCAATATAACCCTGATTATGATGATTTAAAAGTAGATGATGGCGAAATAATGGCGATTGAAATATTTGTTAGTAATGGAAACGGGACTACTATGTTAGGAATGAATCCTAAAAATTATAGTCACTATATGTTGAAACCAGAAATTGAACGAATACCACTGTTTACAACTAAAAAAACAAATGAAGTTTCCAAACTAATTACACAGAATTTTAAGACACTACCATTTTGTCCACGCTTTATAGATAATATTAACAAAACTCATACAAATTATATTGAAAATCTACAAGAATTATTTGGTAGAGGGTACCTTAATAGTTATCCTCCATTATTGGAAACAAATAAGGATTCTAAAGTCGCTCAATTTGAAGATACGGTTTATATCGGTGAAACTAAAAAAATAGTGTTGTCTAAATAAAATATATTATTTTTATATGATATTTATATTTCTAATCATAATAGTAGTTTTATTTTATTTAATACAAATTACACAAAAACAGGAAGATTTTTATAATTCGTTGGCACATCCACCCCTTGTTAAAACGTGTTTTTCTAATAAAGAACTAGATAGTTTTAAAGACTATTATATATATTCAAAAATTATATATGGTAAAAATAAACAAAGTCTATGTTATTTAACCCCGACGAATGTATTAAATGACATCCCCATAGTATCATGGAATGGATATTATATAAATAATTTTTGTGTAGAAACAAAATATAGGGGGAACGGATATGGAACCGAACTATTAGATAAAATTATAAAAATAGCAACTAAAGAAAAAAAAGACCATCTAATATTACAAGTTGACGATAATAATGAAGATGCTAAACAATTATACTATAATTTCGGGTTTGTTGATTATTTTAAAGGTACCGATAAATATAATACTATTAAATTATTTTTAGTTAAATATTTATAGAATAGAAAAATAGTAATGACTAAATATGTTTATTAACTTAACTTAATTTAATTTAATTTAATTTATTTTAATTTATTTTTATCCAATTGATTTATTCAGAGATGTTTTCTACAATAATATTTGTCAACTCGCTAATAATTTCACAACTCCATTCTCTCGCATCTTCGATGTGATTACATTTTAGACAGTCCTTAAAGGGTTGTCCCCCACTACAACATTTAGATAGAACATTGAACGCCGAAATATGATATACATTTTGTTTTTCGTCTGTTACGATAGCTTCTGATGCTTGATGGTCCGATAGCCAATCAATGTTTTCTTCATCAACAACACTTGTAATACTATTGCCGGTAATTTGAGGCACTTTCTTAACATTCGGATAAAGGCATGAATCTATGATTACATTAATATTTAGGTCGCCGTAAATTTGGTCGGTACTGTATTTCCGAACGAAACACTTGCCATCCACACTCTGTGAATTAGAACCCACATTACCACCACGCTCTTTTTCGGATACATTATCGTCTGTATAGATAGACCATCGGTTAAGGCCATATGTCAAGAAAGAATCGGTGTCACTAATTTCACTGTTAAACGTGTCTTGAATCGGATATGTGAGTCTATCAGCTGAACTTAATTTGAAGTAGTCCTTTCCTTCGCTGAACTCTGGAACATTAAAGTCGCCAATCACCATACGATTCAATCCTTTAAAACTATCAATCACCGATTTAAGAAATTTATATTCCATCATATTTGCTTCGATATCTGATTTAGAACCCATGCTTTTACAATGAACACCAATGACGATGACTTCATCATAAAACAGTTCACCTTCTTTGGCCGATGGATTTTTAACACTGAAGACAACATACTTGTCGCTGTAATTATCAAACACTTCGAAGTATGGTTTACCAGTCATACGAGTTCGCATAGTTTCAATGCTATATTCGGAAATAGTCAAGTCTGGACTATGATAAATTCCTTTGGCACTATTGTCTTTATGAACCGTTGGATCAAATTTGTGAAAATTAATATAAGTAGTGTCTTCTTCAAGGCAACTATCCCAATCATGCTCGGTGCAAAATACGAAACCAGAGTGTCCATTCAACCGCCGATTAATGTAGTCGAGCATATTTTCTTGCTTATGCTCCATCATATAATTAATTGTTGTATTTAGTCCAACACCCTCACGAGTATCAACAAGATTAAATCCACCACATTCATCGCCCGTAGTATGGGTAATAACTTTCTTCAAATAGGTTGCTAATGTTTTATCAGTCTTCTCCGAGGTTGTATCAACCGTGAGAATTTTAATTACAAATTTCTTAATTTCCAATAGCCTCTCAGCTTTAGTTGGCCATACATTTTGATATCCTTTCCATAGTTTACTATATTTTCCACCCATTTTACTCAAATCAATATAGGTATCAATAAATACCACAAGGTCGTCGATGAATTCTCCCATATCATCAATCGGCACATTAATAGATTCTCTTTTAGTTGATTTAAGAAATTTAATAACATCAGGATGTTTTCCTAACTCTTTGAAAACATCGGATGTTGTAAAGCCTTTTACATCTTCCACATCTTCCAATGTGATATCCGTAGAATTAGCACCATAATAGTATTCGTAAGCAATTGAATAGTAAGCACCCATGTTTAGTTGTTTGTATTCATTATACACGGTGTAAATTTTAAATCAATTTTGTATAAAATGTAAATTTTTATTATAAAGCTATAAAGCTATAAAGCTAATTTCTTAACAACCGATGAAGTATTTATATTTTTGTAGCCTCTAGGTTTACTAAATTCATAATCTAATTTATTATTTTTATAAATATATGTTCTAATAATATTTTTAATATAATCCATATAGTTTCACTATTATAAAAAAAATAAAAAAGAAACTCATAGTATATATAGATGAAAGATTCACTTGGTATTTTCAGACTTATAATTTTTATTATATGTCTATTTTTATTAATAACTATTATTAGAAATTAATAACTATTATTATAAATTAATAATACCTACTAATTATAATGACAAATACAATATACCCAACAACTTTTTTAGAAAAAAGTATTATCAAAAACACACCACAAAAACCCTTTTTAGAAAAAAGTATTATCAAAAACACACCACAAAAAACCTTTTTAGAAAAAAGTATTATCAAAAACACACCACAAAAACCCTTTTTAGAAAAAAGTATTATTATCAAACCAACCTACTTTTTAAAATATAATGATAATACAATACACATAGAATCATTACCTACAACTATTATAGAGTTACGGAAAATAATTAAATCAAAATATAGTGTAACTGATTTTTATATTTTACACAACACTAAATTATTAACCGATATAAATTATATAAAAAACGGTGACATATTAGAAGTGTATCATAGACTTAATGGTGGGAATCCTCTGACTAAATTGCTTGATAAATCATTTGGACCTATATTAGACCCATTAAAGAAAATGCTTGTAGGAATTGTAGATATTGCTATTGTTATCGGTGAACTATTTGCTTTAATCCCTAAAATTATACAAGTCGTGATTACTATATTTAAACCCGATAAATTGATGAATGATATAATTTATGGTACTACAATTGGTATAAATAATATGATTTCGGCATTAATGGACAAATTAAGCTTCTCGACTGAGAAAACAATGGACGAAAAAAATGCTGAGGATGATGGATCAGGGGGTATATTCGGAATCGACGACTCATCTAAATCGATTTGTACATCCCCTACATGGATAAATCTAATAATATTAGTATTGTGCCCTCCATTGGCATTATATATACATTTAGGTCGTGCTATAAATGGTTTCGCAGGCTTTATATATTTATTATTTATGGTAATTGTATGTAGTGGAATGACCTATTATATGTACTATTTTCCAGGATTTTTGTTTGCTGCATTACATGTACTATGCTAATAATTATATTAGACGAATTAATAATTATATTAGACTATTATATGATTCGGGAACATTTTGAAGATACAGGTGGTGGTATTTTTGGTCCAATAATTGCTCCTATAAAAGCTATAGCAAGTGGTATAGCTAATTTGGGAGAAATGGCTGGATTATTAGTTGAAGTGATTATAAATATTATAAAATTAATACCAAACATATTTAACCCGAATAAACTTCTTAATGATGTAATTTATGGAACTACAATTGGTATTAATAGTATGATTACCGCCCTAATGGATAAAATTGGTAATATTGGCACTAGTGGCGAAGATAAAGATGCTGATGGCACGGGTGGTATATTCGGTATAGAGGACGCATCTAAAGCTGTATGCTCATCTCCTACTTGGATAAATTTATTAATATTAGTGTTATGTCCACCACTGGCATTATATTTACAATTAGGTAAAGGTGGGATTTACGGCTTTGCTGCATGGATATACACGATATTTATGGTTATCGTTTGTAGTGGGATGACCTATTATATGTATTATTTCCCCGGCTTTTTGTTTGCCGCCTTGCACGTGATGTGCTAACCTTTTTCAAAAAAAGGTTTATTTTTGATAAAACTTTTGTTAAAAGTTTAAAGGTTGACCCATATGCGGAACTTCTAGAATCTGCTATTGGACATCCTTGTCAATATGCTGCTAATTCTACTTATAATTTAGAAAATAATAATATAATTCAACCAGAAACACTACTATCTTATAATTAAAGTGTTCATTTAATCTTCAAGGGTGAAAAAGTTTTTCTAAAAATTATTTTTTTTTTAAACGTTTATATATAATGAAGCTACAAATATTTATCCATTTATTTGATGGTTCTGTCGAAAAATATAGTGTTGTAAATAGTATTAGTTGTAAAAATCTTATAAAAAAAATAAAAAATAAATATAAAATAGATGGTAATATAAAATTAAAAACGGGTTCTAGGTTAATTATTGATAATTTAACATTGTTCGAAAATAAAATAAAAAATAACGATAATTTGTATTTGTATACAAATATAGATGGAGGCTTTATTGATCTTTTAGCAAATGTAGCAACCGGTTTTGCCGATATATTTAAAAGTATGGGAGGTGTTTTAGAAGACTTATATCATATGATTAAAAATATATTACTAATTATACCACAAATATTTAGACCCGATAAACTATTAAATGATGTAATTTATGGAACTACAATTGGTATTAATAGTATGATTACCGCCCTAATGGATAAATTTAATAATATTGGCACTAGTGGCGAAGATAAAGATGCTGATGGCACGGGTGGTATATTCGGTATAGAGGACGCATCTAAAGCTGTATGCTCGTCTCCTACTTGGATAAATTTATTAATATTAGTGTTATGTCCACCATTGGCATTATATTTACGATTAGGTAAAGGCGGGATTTACGGCTTTGCCGCATGGATATACACGATATTTATGGTTATCGTTTGTAGTGGGATGACCTATTATATGTATTATTTCCCCGGCTTTTTGTTTGCCGCCTTGCACGTGATGTGCTAACCTTTTCAGAAAAAGGTTTATTTTTGATAAAACTTTTTTCTAAAAGTTTAAAGGTTGACCAAAAAAAACCTTTTTTTAAAAAGTATTTTTATTTTTTGATTTTACTTTTTCTTAAAAAGTATAGTATTTTATTTTTGATTTAAAACTTTTTTTAAAAGTTTGTTTTTTTCTAAAAAGTTTATTATATATTAAATAATTAATGGAATCTATTAATTACGATAAAACGTGTAATTCTAATAAAGATTGTGAGTCTAATGTATGTGAGTTAGTTTACGAGAAAAATAAACCTAAGGGACGTTATTGCCTAACCAATACTAATAATAAATATACTAAAAAATGTAAAACTAATAAAGATTGTATTTCGGGCGAGTGTGTTCCCATTTATGATAATGATAATAATTTATTAGCTAGAAAATGTTCCAAAGCTCCACGAATAGATAAAGATACAGCATTTAATTCATTATTTGGTGAAGCCGATGATTCTAAACAATATGGACTTATGAATAATGATACCATAGCATTACAGGCCGGCGAACGAGGACCTATTACAGAAATACTTATTAAATTATTTAGTATTATCGGAAATTTATTTAATATTATTGTGTTTAATACCGATGTGTGTGGCGATAATCGACGGATTGCTGAGACACAATGTCTTAATGGTGATATAGAAATAAGTAATAGTGGACGATGTTTAGATATTCGGACTGAACCTTGTAGTTCTATGTCTGAACGACCAAACCATGGTCTATTATATGGGATATGGCTCTCTGTATTTAATGCTTTATTCGGTAAAATTATGAAAAACGTTAAACATGGTCTATTATGGGGTAATATACAGAAAAAACATTTCAATGAATCTACCGGAAAATGTGATAAAAGTAACGGTGGTGCCAGAGGGTTTGATTTATGGTATATACGAATGATATTAACCATTTTATTCCCACCATTTGGCGTATTCATGGCGAAAGGATTCAAGGGAATGAAACAAATATTAATCTCGTGCATATTAACCGCATGTTTCTATTTCCCAGGATTAATATATTCCTTATCGGTAATCAATAGTTCTAGCAATGAACTGGATGAAATAAAAGAAGTGACCGAACTTAATGATATACAAAATCTAAAATAATTTATATATTATATATAATGGTTAAATATAACGAAGGTACATTAGTAGATAAATTTATGAATGGTGGGATGGGGTATGGCAAATTATGTATCCCTAAAATATTAGTAGATTTAATCTTAATAATTGTCTTCCCGCCATTATATGTCATAACGCATCAATTAGAAAATTATTTTAAAGAATCGAGTGATAAAAAAATTACAGACCATCTTGATATGGGACAAATTATAATGAGTCTGATATTCACATCATGTTTCTACTTTCCAGGATTTATTCATGCATTACACGTTATGAAAAATAAAGATAAATGTGGTAGTGTATTCTAATAAACTTTAAAAATACTTTTCCGAAAGCTTTTTACTACATTGTTTTTTATGTTTATTACATCCATTTGTAGAAATACATGATTTTCTTTTTAAACTTTTACAATTAATTTTTGAATTGGAATTGGCTTTTCATATAAAAATATAATAATATTTAAATGAGTGATACAGTAGAATCCGGATCAATATGTTACCCATCAATGTTAAAAGATATATTAATTATGGTATTATTTCCACCATTGTGGGTTATTTTAAAGGAAATATACGCTCCCGAACCTATGAAAAATTTTATAAGAATAGTATTTAGTTTTGTCTTCACATCATGCTTTTATTTCCCCGGATTAATTCATGCGATGGGTATTTTCAGAAAAGAAGGTTCATTATCTGACTCGAAAACTGTTTCAAAGAGTATTACACCTGATGTACAACTTCACTAAGAAACTTTTAACAAAAGTTTAGACAAAAACAAACTTTTAACAAAAGTTTAGACAAAAACAAACTTTTAACAAAAGTTTAGACAAAAACAAACTTTTAACAAAAGTTTAGACAAAAACAAACTTTTAACAAAAGTTTTAACAAAAACAAACTTTTAACAAAAGTTTAATCAAAAACTAAAGTATTTTTTTGGTCAACCTTTTTATCTCATCATCCCATAATCACAAAACCATTTGTTAAGTGTTTTTATCCATGTACATCCTTTAGTATTCGCTGTCTTCTTTTTTTTAGATGCTTTAGATTTGTTCGGTGCTTTCGATGCTTTAGATTTGTTCGGTGCTTTCGATGCTTTCGATTTGTTCGATGCTTTAGATTTGGTCGATTGTCTGTGTAAAATACTATATACATCTCTGTTCCGGAGACTCAACCGTCTTTGTGGGAAAGATTTGTCAGTTTGGTTATATGTAGGAACGTTCCCATGTCTAGTTTTAACACCACACAATATGTTAGATGGTTTGACTCTTAATATATTTCTAATATTAGTGTCCCCAAGTTTCATCATATTTGTTATATGAGTATTTATGTAGGTTAAATCTGTATCATTCCAATTATGTCTGTCATTACTTATAGCTGGCATACAACAATGTAGAATAATATTAGTATATATATTTGGGGGGTTAGTGAGTCTTTCAATAATTTCAGATAATTTATATACTTTCTGATAATCCATGTCAACGGATACCAGATTCTTATCTACTATTTCCCATATATTCCATTGCGACCTATCATCATCAAAACTAATTCTTAAATCAATAATTGTATTGAATTGAGAATATAATCTAGATTGTGACAAAAAATTATATCTATTTCTACAGTCATGTGATTTGAATAAATCTATACCATGATTTGTTATGGATGTCTTTATAATATCATCATATTTTTGACATGCCAAAGCAAACGTATTTTGACCCGTTGTTGTAACTAAAGAAGTATTTTTAGGGAGTGTGTAAAATATTTCAGATAAGTTATCAACCGGTTTTTCTTCTGGTACTATTCTATATGTATATTCATCCTCGCCCCACCCTTTCATCTTTATGTTTAGACTAGGTTCAAGTGTATCATATGGCGTACCATATTTATTCGTTTTAACTTGTTTTATTGGCCAATTACCGTGCGACATAATTATAAATGTTCTCTCCTCCATATAATATTCATATAAAATATTATAAAATATTATTGAAAAAGATTTCTAAAATTTAGATGTTATTAGATTTTATCTTTTTTTTACTTTTACTTACTTTTGTACTAAGTGTATATTTTATAAATAAATTTACAAGTTTAAGTATTCTTTCTTTATTTTTTTCATTTATTTCTGGATCTACTAACATATAATCGTTTTTATTTTCAATTATTGTATCTTTATGCATGAATATCCATTCTTTTTTATTTATTTTTACCCAACCCATTTTTTTCATTATTTCTACAGTTGACCCTCTGATTTTTCGAGACATATTAAATTTTTCGTGTGATATTGTTTCTGGTTTATATTTTTCAGATTCTATAAAAATATCTTGATAATTTCTATATTTACCCATTAGTCCAGTATCTCTTTTTGGATTACTTACGAATTTAATTAATGCTTCATAAATATTATAATTTGATTTTAATTTACTATACAATTTATGTTCTTTTAAATATTTATAAACGACGTCGTGTATCATTAATCCTTTATAAGGGTTTTCGGCTTCATTTATATATGAACACGAATACTTATTTTTATAACCAACAAGTTTTTCACAATAAATAATATTATATGTTTTTTTACCAACGATTACATTTCCATAACCATCATTTATTCCTATCTTAGTAATTGCTCCATTTGGTGTAATAACTCTAAATTTTGTATTCCATAAATATTTATTTATATTAGGTTCTAATTCATCTGAAGGAAAAATATTACTCGGATTATCAATAAGTATATCATACGAATTATATCCACCCATTTATATATTATAATTAGATAATTAATTAAACAAATTCAAATAAACAATAAGTAATCTTAGTTAAAAGTTTAGTTTTATTATCTATAGTTTAAATAAATGGTAAATTCGATACCAAACGAATATATGATAGTTGATATAAGGTCAACAAAAGAATTCGCAAAATTAAGTTTTAGTAAATATTTAGTAACAGATGTTGTTAATGCTTTAACTAAATCATTAATAGGGTGTAAATTAGAAGAAGCTGTTAATTGGTCTATAGAATTGCTTATAAGTGGGCATATTAATAAGTTTTGGGAGCGGGTGTTAACTATAGGTATTAAAAATATAAATATAAATAGTCCAAATATGGGATTTTTTCTTTATACGAAATATTCTAAACATATCGATTTAGTAGGGAAAAGTAATGTATTATCAGTAAGAAATAATCAATGTTATAGGAATTTGATAGCCGAAACCTGTTTTATAATTTGTAATTCATTAAAGACTAAATCATTAGGATTTTCTAAAATAAAAGATTCCGATTTCAATATGCATTATTTAGAAACAAAAATATTGGCAAATAGTCCAGATTTTATTAATGACAAACTTAAATATGGTGATCCAAATGAAACTAAAATAATTTTAAACGAATTTAATTATTGTTTAATAAATAGAAAATACGAATTGTGCGTGTATTGGCTAAGTTGGATTTTAGAATGGGAAAAGAAAAACACTAAAAAAGATAAAATGTATGCCTGTGGTTATCGTGAAATTAATAATGTTGAACAAAAGTATTATAATGATTTAGTTTGGCTAATATGGGAAATTATTTTAAAAGAAGGTGTTAAAACCCAAAATGATTTTGTTAATAAAAATATTCAAGCCCTCTACAAACTCTATAAATTTGATTTTAAATCATCGGGTAAATCCAAAAAATCACACTACTTTTTATTCGCCGTTAAATATTTTACTGATAATTATCATTTGACAACAACAATCAATAACTATAATTTATTAGTTCAAGTATGTTTAAATATTAATACACTCTTTTTCGAAAAAGCCAAATTATCGGTTAGAAAATGTAGCAACACCGAAATAACCCAGTATAAAACAAATGTGTCCAATATAAAAAACACTATTAAAACAAAAGAAGTTGTCACTAAGACTTCAATGGGTCGAAAAAAATTGTTAGAATTGAAACAAATAGCAGATGATAAAATTAAATTAAAAATAACTACGGTAGAAGAAATTGATAGTCTTATACTTAAAAATAAAACCTTATAGTTCAATCTTATGTGTTTTTGTTTTAGTAGCTTTTCTTGTAGAACATTTATTTATTATAGTATTAGCATTAGCATTAGCATTATAATTTATAGGTACCGGTCTTACTCTGAAATGATTTGCATTCATACCTAAATTAACAATAACACCTTTATACATATAATTATTATCATTTATATATGACCTATAAGAGTGAGGAATTCTATCAGCATCTCCTTTATTTTCATGTCTTTCAATATTTACAATTTCTCCAATCGAGAATGTAGTGTTATCCATTTAATAATAAGAATAAGAATACTTTTAAATCCGTTTCAATTTTTTATTATTATTATAATGATTAAAAAGTTAAAATAAAATCTTATTAGAATTTAATGGATTTAGAAAAAATTAAAGAAATCATAGTATCTTCTTTTATAAAAATATATTTATTAATTAAAAACAATAGAAATATAGTAGCTTTAATAGTATTAATTATAGGTGTCATTTTATTCACCTATTATTATTCCGAAAAAAATCGTGTATCTAAAAAATTAAACTATATCACTAATGCCTTAGCGTATGATTCGCCAAGACTTCAAATAGATTATTGTGGCCAATTTGATACTAATGTTGATAAGCTTCTCGTTGAAATCACCGAATTAACTGGACTAAAAAATGGAATACAAGTAGGTGTAGGTGTAGGTGGTAAAAAGATTGATTTGTGGAACTACAATTTATCATCCGAATATGTGGTTGAAATTAGAGGTAAAACCGATACAACATATGATAGTTTAATCAACCAACCCTATAAAATTAAAAATATAGACCCAACCGATTCGTCAATATTATATTTTTCAAACGATACTAAATTTCCAGCAACGGATACAGGAACAGGAACAGGAACCGGAACAGCAGGAGGAGCTCAGTTGGTAGAATTAACCTTCTATAAGATTAACCCATCAAGTAGGGAAAATCCATACAAATATAAAAAATTATGCGAATACTATGTGTCAAGTAGTTATAATAGTTTTTTAATAGGGAAACAAATTTTAGATTATCTTAGTGTGGAAATGTTTAAAAAGGTGCTTTATTTTGGAGCTAGATATATAGAAATCCCAATATATGATAAAGAATTAAAGAATGAAACTATTCCAGTTATATTTCATGGGTTCGGTAATAATCAACTAACATTAAATTATATTACGGTTGAAGAAGCGATTGATGTTATTGGTTCACATGCGTTTAATAATAGATTTTTAGATAATGCCAATGATCCGCTATTTATATTTTTAAATATAAAAACCAAAAATATTCAAACCCTTAATAAAGTCTATGATATTTTATTAAAATATCTAAGTAAATATTTATTACCTCGTTCATACAATCATATTAATATCGCGTATTCTAAAATATGTGAATTAGCCGGGAAATGCGTGTTGTTAAGCAGTGATGGCTATAAAAATAGTAAACTCGATGAACTTATTAATAGTTCAACTAACTCAGGACATTTAAAACGCATAACTTATAATGAAGTATTGTTAGATATAGACGAAATGATGGCTCCAAAATTAAAACTTAATAGTAATAAAATAAAATTTGTATCCGATAATGTATCAGGTGATCATATATCTAAAACACATTTTAGAGACCATATTGAAATAGTCGATAATAATATTAATCTATTTAATTATGGGCTTACGAAGGGTGATGGTGTATATATTAGTGGCTCTAAGAAAGCCGGTAATAATTCCGGTGAATATATATTTACCATCGATGCAATAACTAAAAATAAAATAATATTTAATAAAGAAGTATTTTTAACGAATGACGAAATAGGTGACTATATTACGATAGAGGTGTATGATAAACATAGTAAAGTAGAAGTATTAGAGGAGTATAATAAAAATAATTTAACGATTGTTATTCCGGATTCAACTGGGGTGTCTACAAATTATAATTTTAAGGATATAATGTATAAAGGGTGTCAATTTGTAGCAATGAATTTTCATCATGTCGACCAATATATGAAAGACTATTTTAGCACATTTATAAAACAATCTATAGTATTTAAACCAAAGGTGTTGATTAATAGTATTAATATTCCTAAAAGTGTTTCTATTAATACGATGGTTCCTTCATTTGATAGTAATATTGTCTTAGACATTAACTACAATTTTATGGATAAATTGAGAAATAATAGAGATACTATAATATCGCCATTAAAAAATGATACACTACGATTAATAAGCGGTGAAGATGGACGAACTGCTAAATTTAGTTTATACCATACTATTGATAATTCAAAAATAGAAATAGTGGCACCCTTGAATAAAAAATCGGGATATGTCTCTTTTAAAAATAAAGATAATAGATATTTGACATTTAAAGAATGTGGTTGCTACTTATATTTTACAAAGGCACCTGAACCTGATAAAAATATAGATAATAGTGTAATATACAAGTTTAATGATAGTGCATCTTTTATTTCATTAAATTCCCCTATTGCTAAAAGTGGATACAATAGTTTTGGGGTTGTAAAATCAATTAATGATAAAGAACGCTTATATTATTTGAAAATTAGGAGTTCATTTAATTCTAGGAAGAAATTATTTGTTAAAAATGTTAAAGACTATGAAATTAAATTCCGGTTGACTTCTGGTAATGATTCCACAGTTAAAGTTGTAGTATTGAAACCTAAATTTAATAGTAAAAGTGGCTTTTTCCCGGTTGGAGATATTGTTGTTTTTGAAGACCGAATGGACAAAATAGAAATAGGACCCTCAGAGACTGATGATGGATTCTTTCCTATACCAACGTATGCAACGATGACACGACAAGTGTATACAGGACCAACTGTGACGGGTCCTACTACACAATTAGGTTCTAGTTTAGTATGTCCAGATGGATATAGTGAAGCAGGTGGTACAGGTGGTACAGGTGGTACAGGTTGCTACGAAGATTGTCCTGAAGATTATACGGGTGTAGATAATAAATGCGTTTCAAAGACACGACCAACACGAAAAGTAATTGAAGCATCCTCAGATATATTGAAACCAGAACAAAATTTTTCGACTCAACTATTTTCGGGGGCCGTCGATAAACCCCGCGATTATGAATTAGTGTGGGATAATGAAGATGTAGATGAAGATAAAAAAGCAAATGGAGAAATGTCTATATGGAAACCGATTCCTAACGATGGGTTTATGGAAATGGGGTGTGTATTCGTAAACGGTTATAAGAAACCCTCGATTAATGATGTGGTGTGTGTGTCCGTTGACTACATTAAAGAAGAATCTATACACAATGCTAAAAATGAGGATACTAATGATAGTTATGGAAATCCAATATATTATAATAAGACGTCGCAATTGGCGCTATGGAATATCACGAATCATGATTACGTCAAAGCGTATCCATTTGTAAAAAAAAATGATGATGATGATGATGATAGAGTATTGATACCAAATATGGTAGAATTTAAGATGTATGATTTTATAACCGACGAAAAAGATTATTTTGATAGATTATATTTGGATTCTAATTTATCGACAACACAAGAAAAGGAATCAACACTATTCAAAATATCGTTTGATTCAATCGTTGAAAGTGGTGGTAATGATGTGTATGATTATCTAATGAAACTTGAAAATAGTAATGGTAAACTAATTAGTTATACCCCTAGCGAGAATGGTAGTAAAATGTGCATGGCGTTGCCCCAACCATATTGGTCGTCTTTTTATGATAGTGTTTCTACAAATATCGATAATAGCGCAGAAACAGGGATAGCAGAACTAGATACACCTAAACTTAAATTCGAATCGTGCAAGAGCCGAGACTATTTTGGAACAAATTGGAATATGTACGATGATAATACTCTTCGGTTAGAGGGGAATCCTGAGGCTTGTATGACATATAATGGCGACCCTAAATTAAATATTAGTATAAGTCCGAAGGATGAAAATAATTATTTATTTTTAGATAAATGTGTTAATGATGATAGTAAAAATCAAAAATTCGAATTTGTTGATAATAATATACGTGTTCTAACAAATACAGATTATGACCCTAATGCATGTTTAACACATACCCCCGAAGATGGATTACGATTAGAAGAATGTGGAGACAAAAAGTTTAGTGTTATATCTAAATGGAATGGTAAAGTAGCTTCAATCGATAAGTGTAATCGAGACGACGCTGAGGCCGAAATGAAACAAATTGGATCGATGGAAGTTTGTAACGATTTATCTTTTTATGTAGTATTTTTAACTAATGGATTCGACCATTCACATCAAGAATATTGTTCATATGATGACGCGAAGGAAATATATGATAAAGAAAAAGATAACTATCCACGTGGGATTGGTATAGTGAATGGGAAAAAAATTTTACTCAGTGACGTGAGTGGGGATGGACTAACTATTTTAAATAATTATATGATACAATTACTTAATGTAGAAGGAAATTGTAGGGAATGTCAATACCCGTCTAAGGTATTGTGTGTAGAAAATGGGGTTGTCGATAGTGAATATACACATTTTGAAAATGATACTGAAAAGAAAGAAATTTCGGACCATTGTAGAACGTTAAAAAATAATAATAATTTTAAATGTTCGAGGGGATTTAGACAAAAATTCACCAATAATATTAGACCCAGCGATTATTGCATTGATTATTATAAAGAAGTATACTTATATGTGTATTCGTCTGAACAACATGACGGAATGGAATTTAAACCATCACGCCCATCCAACAAACCATCAGTGCCGGTTGATAATTTGTTAGGTGAAACCTATGATAAAGATAATTATCATATGTTTATTAAAGGTATAATAGCAAAATCTAAAGATAGTAATAAGTTTAAACTAGTATTTGATAAGGATAGAGTTAACAGAATATCCAACAATAGTATTGACGTGTTTAAAAATAGTAATGATATTATATTAGCTTATGCCCCATCATATGATGATATTAAAATCGGAACAAAAGTCTTGGCAAAATTCGGGGTTCCTGATTCAGAAAATCATTTTGAAAATGGTGTCTTTAAAATTAATAAATCGCATGTAAAATGGATGGCTGTAGTAATAGATAAATTAGATAATAATGAAGTAGAAGTCATGTTTTCTATTAATTCATATGATTTGGTTAAAGACACTAACACTAACAGAAATCGACCATTTTCGGAATCAAATATCCGGAAAATATACAATGTAAATGATTTAGTTTTATTGGCTAAAGCGCCATTATGTATTTAATTTAATTGGCGACTAGTGTGGTTCCAACTGGTATGGTTATAGCCGAATTAGCAATATTCTCATTATCAATATCAAGCATCTTAAACCGTTCATCGATTGCTTTCTTATGTTCGGCTTTAAGTTGATCCGTGACTGGATCAATGTAATAACTTTGACCATTGCCATCGATTACATATGTAGGGTGTGTATCATTGCTGCTGTCTAACGAAATATCAAGGGTGAATATAGCGTTTATTTGGTCTGGAAATCCTTTCCAACGATTTTTAGTTGGTCGTGGATATCCCGATTCTATTTCCTGTTTTTTATCATTATATTTGTAGAATTTGTCGCCCTTAAAGAAATACGTTTTACCATCTTTCGACCAAGTAAATACGGCATCAATATTTGCAGGAACCCCTTTAAATACTTCATTAATTGGTTTGGGGTATCCGTCTTCGATTTTCATTTGTTTATCATTATACTTAGATACATTTCCACCATTAAAGAAATAGGTTTTATTATCATGGCCATATGTGAATGCGGCGTTATAGATTATACTTTCACAGAATCCTTTAGGTGAGTCATCACTATTAGGGTCACTATTAGGGTCACTAGCCTCCGAATTCCAATGACATTTTATATGCGTATTACAGTCATCACTACCACCGAATGCTGAACAATCATCGCCAGAAAACCACCGTTCACTGATATGTTTAGGATATCCTTCTTCGGCCTTAATTACACTTTGAATCGGTTCTTTTGTCATTTTATAAAATTTATCACCTCTAAAAATGTATAATTTGCCTTTATAATTAAAGGCATTATCGATATTATTTACCTTTATTGTACTATTTGCACATAATTTTAATGAATGAACGTTATAAGTATCGGTAGTAGGACCATGACCATGACCATTAACGTCATTTAAATTGCCATATATTTCTGTCCAATCGGTTCCAAGAGCTTCGTCACACGTTTTTGTTTCCCCTTTATCTAATATTTTTAATTCTTTAATAAAATCTTCGGTTGAGGTATGTTTATACATATATAATGGAATATTACGTGACGGCGCATCTTCATTTAAATCAATCTTAGATTCAACTATTTTATAACGTAATGTATCTTCACCATCACCTGCAATTTCAATTTCAGTTTCAGGTGGATTGTTTTTTCCGTCATCTCCTAATTTACCAGGATTAACCTTAATGGCACTTACACCTAAACTACCAAACCCCGTTTTACTACATAAATATAAGAATTTACCACCTATCCCTTCATTTAAATCTTGATTACCACCATCGGTCTTTTTCAACACCGAATAGTTTGAACCTTTTGCGTCACATTTTTCAACTGCTTCGGTTTCGGTATTTCCATGAACAACATCAATATCTAAAATACCATAATTACTATTTAAATAGTTATTTCTAGCATCTGAATAAGCTTTTTCTTTCGCCATTTTATCTTGAATACTTTCATTTTCATTGCAATACCCATGCCCAGTAACACCGTTTTTGTTATCGGTTTCGGTGGCACACCATCCATGTATATTGGCATTATTGTCGCTTTGTCCTGGGGGTGGATCAGATTTAATACAGCCATCATATTGATATTGATAGTTGTGAACAAACGGATATTGACATTTACCTCTTTTGGCAGTTGGGTCAAGCTCACCTTTATCATTTATTATGCCGCCATATTTTGTTATAGTTTGTCCAGCTGCCCCACATGAAATACATTTTTCACTATATCCTTTAAATCCTCGTGGTCCAACTTCACCCTTTGGACCGACCGGACCTTTTTTATTTAAATTTGAATCGTAAAAGTTTAATATATAATAGAGATGGACCAGATTTAATTCAAGAATTATAGTAAACCATATTATAAATGTTTTTTCAAAAGCACCTATATTCGGTAATACATATAAATAACCACTTATAGCAAGTATTATTAATATAGAAATAATTATAGCATAGGAATAAATTTTTATTGGTATGTTCATTAAAATAAGAACAGATAAATTATTTATAGATTTTTAAAATACTGTAATTTAATAAATCCTTAATATTTGTTTTTTTATAATTACATTTATCAGTAGTAGCAGCATTATCATTATCATTATCATATTCACATTTTGGATGTGCATTGCATAAGGTGGGTTCGGTAATTATAGTGCATTCATTTTTAGGGTCATGTGTGGTGTTGACTACGTCTTTTTCTTTACATTCTAACTCTGAATTTAAATTTATTTCTAATTTAATAGTTGTGTCAGTATCCATTCTAAATGTATTTAATGGGTAAGATTGTGTAGAATCATCATCTGCTTTTTCTAATGTTATATCGTCTTCACCGCTATTATACACACGAGTATCACGGTCCATACCATCTAAATCTTTAGTTTCAGATTTCCATATTGATTTAAGGGTAGGATCATCAGTGTTTGTTGACCCCACGGGCACACATACCATAATATCTGTGCTTGGTGGTTTAGGTTGTTCATTTATCTTATAGGGTGTAGTGTCTATAACATATCCTAAAGCAACATAATTAACTGTGTCAGTTATAATAGGCTTCCACACGGAGAAAGCAGTAATATTTTTATTTACTCCACGCCTATTAATAGATGTGTATACGAGTTCAAAAGATTCAGGGTGAACGACGTCTCCTGAAACTAATATTGATGAAATATCGCTGCTCACTATTTTTTTAATATTTTTTCGGGTATATTTTAATTCATTTGGTTCACACTTTTCGGTATCACTAATATTATCTAACTGACTCGAATGTATTAACACGTCACCAATCGGTTTATAATTTCGAAACTTAGGGTGCTCATCATTATCAATATATTCATACGGTCTTAAAAATGTAACATTTTCAGACCCATATTTTTGAAATGGTGTGAATGTGTTTGTATTTGTATCTTTTGTTTGTCCAGCCTTATCAGTTGAAAATAATTTGTAGAAAGTGTTTGTTTTTTTTATTTTAATTTTAGGATTACTTTCAGGATTGCTCGTCCATTGAGAATCAGTACATCCATTTCCACATGTTTTACATAATTCCTTAATATTAGAATCATCCACTTCATCTAATCCGGTTCGAATTTCAACAATTGGTTTTGAATTAGATTCACTCCCCCAATACCACGCACTATATTTTTTAATTTCATCGAATGGAGTTTCATCTGGGGTTGGAACTCCTGTTTTCATAAAAAAATCTTTTTTTAATCCTATATAAATTTTAGAATCATCTGATTCGTCGCAATCAACATTTGTTTTTTTTATAGAAACAGAGATTCCTTTCTCGGCACTGTCTGCACTACCAGTAAACATATCTTTCCATTCGTTATTATTTGAGTTGTCCCCCCCCACCATATTAACAAAATCAGTTTCGGTTAATTGCTCGGATTCTAAAAACAATTGGCCTTTATCATATTTTAGTATTATTAAAATCCAAATAGTCCACATTCTAAACATATAATCGTAGGCACCATTTTTATGGGTCTTGTTATTTGATCCGAATTTTTTCAAAATTTTAGAAAATTCGTCCGATTTACAATGATTTTTTATTTTAGCTTTAAGGTATTCATTTTTAATAATATAGGAATCCGGAAGCAGAGTTAGTTTCTTAACATGTTTTCGCCACCAATTATAGGTTAGTGTCACGTTATATAATATTTTTTTATAACATAAATCACCAGCACCACATTTGGTACAATTACCCGAGTCGCCCGACTTACCTCTATTACCACGATGTCCTTTGTCGCCAGGAGGGGGGACTATCACTTCAATATCTTTATTATAGAGTTTTTTAATGGGTATTTGAATAATAGTTACATAGGTAATTATACTAAATGTGTATAGTAATATCTTTATACTATCAGGTGTTAAATTATATTGACCTGATATATCTTGCGTCAACTGAAAATCAGATATAAATACAAAACTGGTTAATAATCCCATAGTTAATGTTAATATTACTAAATATAAAAGAGCCATATTAATATGATGTCGGGCTGTTTTAATAATATACAGAAATCCAATAACAAATAATATTATTATTGCTAAATATAAATTCCGTGCCATTAAATATATTAAATATTTTATTAAATTTTAATTTATTTATTAGATTTCCCCCATTTAAAAGGGTGTTGGTTGTTGTCACCGATTGGTACGATTGGTACGATTGTTATGGTTGTGCCTTTAATTTTAGTAAAAGGACCATAGTTTCGGTCTTTAACTCTTTTATTATTTTCGGTTATTAAATATTCATCGAAATATTTATCAGTCAAAAAATAATCATCTAAAAATTTACGTCCCGTTTTATTATTATAGCGCATGGCTTCCCTTAGATTATTATTATTTTTAGCTAAATCGGTAGCTGTATCTTCAGCAAATGATGGAATTAATTTAGTGATATCTGCCGTTTTATCATAGCCTAATTTTTCTTTTAAATCATTGTCTTCATTATCATTATTAAATAGTATATATTTACACCATTTAATTACCATCGGTTTTAACTCGTTCATTATTTTATTATATCTAACTTCAGCACTCACATTTTGTTTTGTTTTTTGATAATCATCATTAAAACCATCTCTATCGGTGACACAAGCTTCGTCTGTGTCACCATATGTTCTAGTTCCATTGTTAGTTCCAGTCCCAGGTTTAAATTTACAAATATTAGCATCATTAGTACCAGTACCAGTACCACTAGATTTTCCACATGCTTCTTCAGTTATGCCACCTAGTAATACATAATCATTAAATTCGCGTGATAAACTAATTCTTTTAAGCAATTGTTTGAAATAGAGATTTTTAAGTTGATATTCATAGGGGTCATAATCTATATCATTAATTTTCATATTTTGAACTAAATAATCTTCAACAGTTAAAATGAGATCACTGTAGCATTTTTCAGGATACGTTTTCAAATAATATGATTCGCCTTTACTACCTAATTTTCCATCGTCACCTTTCAATCCCATAAGAGGCTCGTTGTAAACATTCGAAAAAAACATTTTTTTACTCGCTACAATAAATGTTAACACTAATGCTGATATTAAATATAAAACCCAAAATACAATTTGTATATCTTTGTTAATAGGTAATTTTAATATAATATAAATAGCAAGAATACTAAACCCTATAATAATGGATGAAATAAAATATATAGGTAAGCTATTATTTAATAAAATAGAACTTATTATAAAAATAGACCATATAATAGCAACAAGTATTTTATAATCGGTTGTTTTAGTATATTTAATATTAACTCCAGCTAATACACTAGAAATAAGAAAATCTAAAATATATAGTTTATTCATTACTATTAACAAATAAACTTTTTCAAAAAAAAACCTTTTTCAAAAAAGTACTAGCGTTGCTTAGGAAGTCCTTCATCTGTAGGTGTTTCATAATTCCAATTATATGATTTCCCACCAACATCACCAACATCAACTAACTTATTAATATTTTGTCCATTTTCATCATAATAATTAATTAATTTTTTATCGGGAATTGTTTCCGGATGTAAAGATATTATTTTATCACTATCATCATTATAGTTAACAATCCATTTATTATATGGACTATTAATACTACATTTATTTTTTACTATTACTTCATTATTCTCATTGTAGTATAGGCACGCCGAATAATCATTCTTCTCGGGATTAAATGTTTTTATCATATATTTATCTGGTTTATTTTCCGTTGCTTCAACACCGTCAACCATATCACCAATAGTAATACGTTTACTACCATCATCAACTAAATAAAATTTCTTAGGAATACCCTTTATATTAGTTGGTGATATATTAGTTTTTTTAGCAGTTTCACCACTAGTTTTCCCACTAGTTATTTCATATTTTTCTAAAGTGTATTTAGTGTCGTTATTAGTTAATATAGCCATTTGTGGTTTGACACCAAAATAGTCTTTTGTATTATAACGTTTTTCGCTAGATTCAATGCCATTAGCAATATGGTCTAAATTAAATCGGAGTCTTTTAGGGGCTTTTCCACCACCAATCAGTAAATATTTTTCATTAATAACATAGGTGTCCAATTCTGGTTTTAAACTGTAGCTTTGGCTAGCCCTAAATAAATTGTAACCACCATCTTCAACGATTTCAACGCCATAATTATTACGGATTTCTTCACCCGAATTAGAATTTCCGGCATCCCATAATGAAACCGCCGTTTGTCTGTTTGATTTGTATGCTACTTTAGAAGTATAGTTTAAATAATTACTATATTTATTATAATAAAAATCTTTATTTTGCCACACCATATTACCTAATTTTAATTTCCGCAAATATTTATCAGGTATACACCGAATTTCTAACAGATCATTCAATTTTTTAGTCGTTGTCTTATCATTACTTTTATAAGTAACATTATATTTAACAGCCACATCCCCAAGAGCAACATATCCGGGTGGGGCAATAGGCCTAAATATTTGGACATGAACTATTTGGCATTCGGGACATTTCGTTTTACTATCCCATAATAATTCATAATTTTCAGGTTGTTTTAAATCGCCCCCCGATACTAATATAGTTTCTTTTTCTGGACCTTGATTTGTATGTTTGGAACCCCTATCTTTACCATGTCCATCACCGCACATAGAGCTGGATTCGGGTGTATTCGCTGCACCCACAGGTTTATCATAACTATTTTTTCCCCGCCATACACTCCCAACCGGATAATATATTTGCCCGTTTGTGGATCTATACGGTTTCGCATTGTAAATACTTAATTCTTGGGGTTTAAAATATTCGGTTTGTTTCCATGTATTATGATATGATTTCTTAAAAGTGGTTTCATTAATGTAAATACATTTTTCTAATGTATTCGGATTATCTAAATTCACACCCATCTGATTATAGGGGCAATTTTTTACATCCCATATATCAGCTTTATATTTAGCACTGTAAATTGGTTCATAATTATTTGATTTAATAATATAGAGGGGGGCTATATCTGGTTTAGGATGTGATAATGTATCCGATTTAATAATTATTTTTTTACGCTCAATATTAATAGTGTCATCTCCCCATCTCCAAATATCATATTTTTTCAACTCTTCTAAAACCGTTGGTTGATAACTGTTTATATGCTCAAATTTGAGATTTTTAGACCTAAGAAACAAAATACCTTGATTATCAGTAGCCGATGTAACCGTTTTTTGGGGGCTACTTGTATCCTTATGGCCTTCAATAATAAATGTAATCCATAATTTAATAATACCTTTAATATAATCTATTAATTTTGATTCGGTCGGTTTTTTTTCGTGTTCTCTCGTCAATGTTTCAAAATATTCATTCGAAGTGCACATATCATTTAATTTCTTAAGGAAATATTTATTTTTAATTTTAGCGGTTTTATCATCTTTTTTGGTTAAGGTGGATACTGTTTCTCTAAATACTTCATTGGCATATTCCACAACATTCAAATAACACACTTTTTGACCACATTTGTTATTGCAATACCCTTTTTTCCCCCCATTTCCTTGCGACCCTTGTATTCCTCGGCGACCCATTGAACCGACTTTATTATGATTTTTAATAATAGAATACACATTTATTATTATCCCTATAATAGTTGATAATACTATAACAAATAGTAGTAAATTAAAATATTTTTTATATTCTTGGTCCGATGAGTGTGATAGTATATTGAAAAATTGAATAAGAATAAATAATAGTATTAATATTACTATTAAAAAATAAAATATGAAATACATTAATAATAGATAAGATTAATTTTTAATAGTTTCTTTTATAATTTTTACAAAACCAGCAATACCATTTTCTAATTCAAAGGTTTCACACTGTGGTAATAAAATATTAATATATTTTTCGATTACCGCCTTTTTCTTTTTATCGCCAGCACTTAATTCTAAATTATTATTGACAGATTCGTTAATTTTTTTAAATTCCGGGAAATGTTTTTCCAATTCATCCACTATCAAATCACGACAATTTACAATTCCACAAGTTTTAGACATTAAACACACCCCATTACTACCATCCTGTCCCCCTTCTCCGGGATCACCTCGGTCACCTTTAATTCCTTTTAGATTGCGCAATTTAATATAGTATGTTATGCTAAAATATATGTTATTTAACGAAACAAATAATAAAATCATCGCCAAATAAAAAATAATCCTAATATTTTGTGAAATTAATAATTGTGATATTATAATTGTAGCAAAAGTATAAAACGACGCAAATACCCAATAATACATTATAAATATAATATAAATTATTTATTTAATATAACTAATTACGACGAATTAAATTAATATAAATATTTTTTTAGATGCTCGTGTAATCGCAGTATATAAACACTTATAGTTAATATTATCTTCACGGTTATATTTTAATATATTTTGTGAATCTATAAACACATTATCAAAGGTAGAACCTTGTGATTTATGAACTGTAATACAATAGCCATAACTAATATCGGCAAACATATTAATATAATTATCATAGTAATATTCCCATAGTCGGGTTAATAAAAATTTATTATCTTGTGTAGATTTAGTTGTATAAATATAATGTTTGAGTTCGATAATGGCTGACTTAATGGCTTCTTTATGCAACTCAAATTCTTTTTTAAATTCTTTCCTTACAACTAATATATCGGTTGGTGTCAAACTGTTCTGACAAGCTGTATTAGGTTGAATTGATAATTTCCAACATTTTATTCGGTTCGAATTAAGTAATTCAATTACTTTATTCAGCATGACTGACATAATATCATTATTATTAATAACTAATTTATCTTCGACAATAACCATGCGACAAAATGGGCACGTGTTATGTTGTTTTAACCACATTTTAATACAATTATCGCAAAATACATGGTTACAACCGGTTTCAGATAGATGCTCAATATCGGTCATATCTTCATAACATATCGGACACATATCGTTTGTTTCATCGAGTTCAGATTTATTTTTTTCATTAATATTCATTATAGCTTGAATTGAATGGGTTAAATTAAACAAACTGGTTAATGGAAATATAGGGGTTACATGTTCGGTCAATGCACACATTGTAATTTTAGCACTAGAAGACGTGTAAAATGTTATGGTTTCTTTTTTATAATAATTATTAAACACAATTAATTCATCGTTAACGTATTCGCGAAGATTAGTTATATTAAAATAATTTTTACGAATATAATTATTTATTTCATTACATCTATTATTTGTGTAGGCTAAAAATATATTATTATAACTAAAGTTGATTAAATATTCATTTAACCACTCTTCATTTTTTTTATACAACTTTAAACTATGGTCTTCAATATTTTTAATTGATATTTTTTCTTTATTTATAATACTATCTCTAACTCTTATTGAAAATTTTAAAATATTACTATTATATCTCATAACATTTTGTAATGTAACGGTTTCATAATTAGAATCAAACACTAAACTACTAATTTCATTCACTGGTGGCAATTGATTTGTATCACCGACAAAAATTATTTTTCCATTTATATGTTTCTTTTTCCGGTTTAAATAGTTTAACAGTTTTAAATTAATCATTGAAGCTTCATCAACTATAATGATGTTATAATCATTTATAGTTTTTACATTGTTTGTTGGATTTTGTTCACAAAATTTAAAATATTGTTCACCATCATGATTTATACATATTTTTACATTACACAGTTTCTGTATAGTTGAAAAATCAATATTACTCTTATTATTATATTTATTAAACATTTCTTTTAATACCGAAACCGCTTTATTTGTTGTCGCCGATATTACTATTTTCTTAGACGGTTCATCATTAGTCATAAACAATTGCGATATAATTGTAGATTTGCCTGTTCCGGCAGCACCCGTTAGCACAAATATTTTATTAGAAGATTCTAAAAATAATCGTATTTTTTCCACCGCATTTAATTGTTCATCATTAAGGTTCATTTAAACTTAAAAAAAAGTAAAAACAACATTCAATTTTATAAATCTTTTTAAAATAACCTTTTTAGAGAAAAGAACCTTTTTAGAAAAGGTTCTTTAATTGTGCTAAGGTATCTGTATCAGCCTTAGAAACCGGTTCATATTTTTTAAATGTGTCATTGTATTTACAATTCATATATATATTACCGGTTTCTTCGGCGCTATCAAACAGTTTTCGTATTAATTTACTGGTTCTTAAATTTTGAATACATGCTATTCCCAAGTTGTGCTCTTCATCTAGTTCGTTACAATATAATTCATAAATATCTGATTTTTTGGTTTGTTTAATCATTAACACTATGGGTTCGACATCAGTATTTGATAATCCTAAGTCAATAACCCCCCTAGACATATTATTTCCACCATTACCACTCATGCTATTGCTATTGCTATTGCTATTGCTATTGCTATTGCTATTGCTATTTCTATTGCTATTGCTATTTCTATTGCTATTTCTATTGCTATTGCTATTTCTATTGCTATTGCTATTGCTATTGCTATTGCTATTGCTATTGCTATTGCTATTGCTATTGTTATTATTTTTAAATAAATATAATTGGTTAGCATGTTTAGTATTTAACGAATTAAAATAAAGCCCATTCGTTTTATACGGCAAACTTGGGATAAATTTAGTGATGAGTTCATCATAATCTTTATAGAGAAATAATTTTTTAACTATAAGAGGGCAAATATCGATGTCATGATTTTTAGTATAATCATTTGTTAGCATATCGTATAATGTATTGAAACGATTGATAATATTACAATCTAATTTCTTACCTTTATGAATAAGAATATCGGTAATTAAGAAAATCCATGAATCATTATCATTTATATCACGAACAAGTTCGCCATCCAGCAGTGTATCTTCAAACACAGTTTCAGAAAACGCATATTTAACAGAGATAATACGAGGATAAGTGTATCCAGATTTAATTTTACGATCAATGTAAAAGCAATAATTAATGTTATTTATATTGGTGAAATATAAATAGTAATTAGTTCCAGATGATTTAATAGAGATTATATGTTGAGTTTTTTCGAGAAAATAAATAGATTTAGTATTAAGAACATACGCATGTTTCTTTGTTATTTCAACATCATACTTTTTAGTTAATCTATTTATTATAAATTCTTTAGCCTCGGAATTTACGACATTGTGTGCAGCATCGCTACAAAAGGATAAATCCATCATTTTAATTTCAACACTCATATAGTATAATATATATCTTTATTTTTTAAGTATGTTTCAATTTTACACGTTTATTAAAATAAAAATAAAAATAAAATAATTTAATGAATTATAACTTGGGAAAATATTTGGCAAATACCGATGAGTTTGAATTTATATTTGATGATGGTCGATGGGTAAATATAGATTTAGTGAATGATTACCCCAATTATATTCATTGTGATAAATCACAATTTGATAAAGCGAATGGACAAAATCAAACTAGTTATGATAAAAAATGTTATGAAGAAAATCCTTATGGTGATAATTCTAAACTCTATATAGTATTATTTAATTTATTTAATGACCATATTAAAATTACTTGTTTATAATATTTTAATATATTTAATATATTATAATGCATAGAGTTAGAAGTATAAAGAATTAAAAATGGTGGGTCAAATAAGATTTCTAGAAGTTTGAAACGGTTATTTTTTGGGACTACACCAAATCCACTAACCAAAGGGAAATCATCACACACCGTCAAACCGGGATCTAATAATAACTACGAATGGGAAACAGTTAATAAACAACTTTCTGATAAAGCCAAAAAAGCCGAAACACAGAGAATCATTGAGCATAGCGTTGGTTTGTATATTAATTCAAATAACGCCGCAGATTTGAATGATATTTACAAATTTATTACAACAAATAGATACAAAAATATACCCTTTATTGTGACAAAATCTGACCCGTATTTTACAAGCGCGCATTGGATTAATATACAACAAACACACAATTTCTCAAATCTGATACCATCTAATGAGGCTAAAAAGGCTAAAAAGGCAAATAATGCGGCTAATAAGGCATCTAGGAATGCGGCTAATGCGGCTAATGCGGCTAATAAAGCATCTAGGAAGGCATCTAGGAATGCATCTAGGAAGGCAGCTAAGAATGCAGCTAGTAAAGAATATAGGAAATCTCGAAGGGAAGCTATGAAAGCCCGACCACCACATAGCGTATTCCCACAAACAGCACGTACTTAGTCCGTTTAGACGACCACCCAGCACAGCGTAAATTTAAACGAAACGGGCATATTAATTATTAAAACACATAATTTGACACACGTTCATGAGGTTCAACATAATCTAATTTAAGCACTTTAAAAATATCCGACTCATTCTCGGTTTTAATCCTAACACCCTTAGTGCCATCCGACTTTAATTTATAAATACCATATTCATTAATAGTGTATCCGTGTTTGAGAGCATATGTTCTCATCGATTTATTGAATTCGCCACTACCCGTGAAATAAAGCATTGCGCTACCTAGTGAGTTTGATGGAACCAATCGAATATCAATCCGTCGATTTAATTTTTTATATTTACCGAAGCCCATATATTTTGTAGGATTTGTGATTGCCGTAAGATGATCCGTAATAAATTTCTTAGAGATGAGGAGTTCTAAAAAATCAGTTAAATAATTAGATTTATTAGCATCTGTTTCATCTATAACATCATCGTGATAAAGCAATATATCAATATCCCCAGAGGTTTCTTTGACTCTCCGATAAGACCCACAAATAATCATATGGAGTTTAGGGTCAAATACTTTCAACAATTTATTAATATATTTTTCGGTGGCCTGAATTTCAGCGTATGGAATCCGTTGTTCTAAATCATTAAAATACTTTACACCTAATAGTTGATGATGTGTTAACATTTCAACAATATATGTGTCATCATCGGTTAAACTATTAAAGTTTAAGTCCAGTAATCGACTAAGTGTGATATTGAGATCATATAGTTTTTGTGCTTTTGCTGGTCCAATTCCAGTAATTTTCTGTAAATCTGCTAGTTCCTTAGATTTATTTAACATTTGTTCATTTATTTCTAAGATTTGTGTAAGGGTTCCAGTGTCCAAAATTTCATTTATTTTTTCGATAGTTGTTTTACCAACACCTTTAATATCTTTTATTTGATTTGTATGGGTGATTTCAAAATTAAGAGATGTAACTAATTCTAATGTTTTCCTGTAACTTGCGAGTTTAAATTTAAGAGTCATGCTGTTAGACGATTTTAAATCATTGCTTGTTTTGTGAATAAGTTTTTGGAAGCAATCAATTATAGAGGAATTCATTATACTTTTTTATAAACTTTTGTAAAGTTTAAATCAATTTTAACTTTTTTAAAGTTTAGTTTAGTTTTTTAATATTATAGTATAATAAGAAGATGACTGGTTCAAACTTAGATATTTTGAAACATACATTAGTAGATTCATGCAATACATTAAATTCTAAATATAATGTTCTAAATAATACACAAGTTAAGAATTGTAAAGAAAATATATTAGGACATAGTGAACATGAGGAGAATGAAATATTAATATTTGGTGAAGACCGAGATGATAAAATTAAACAAGCCTACAATTTAATTAATAGGGTGTATCATTATTTAAATGAATACGATGATTATACAAACTCAGATATTACTACATTAAGTACTACATTAAGCACTAGTTTAAATACTATTTCAACAAAGTTAGATACACTATTATTAGAAAAATATAATGATACAGAATATGGACAATATAATTCATTAAAGGATTATTATGATAGAATAGAGAAAAATCGAAAATTTGATTTAGGAAAGCAAACCGAAATAGATACGGTAAATAAAATGATTATAATAGAAAATCAAAAATTAGAAACAAGTAAATATACGGTGCGATTAATAGTGTTAATAATTTTAATGTGTATATTTTTAATTATATTGATACTATTAATAAAATTTTAATATTTTTAATATATATATGTATATAAATTATTTAAATAAAGAACACTTTACAGATCCGGTTTTACCAGATTGTAATATTGATTTTGCTCCATTAACAATCGATTCGTGTGACAAATATTCGAATGAAGAATATAAAAAAATGAGAGACGATTATTGGAAAGCTGTCGTTGCGAAGGCAGACACCATTAATTGTATTCAATTATTAGTAGATAAGATTAAAGACAATAATGTGTCCAGTCAGACACAAATAAAAAAATATAATGCGGATATAGATACAGAACTTGTAGATGTTACAGCCGAACAAAAAAAAATAATAGATAATAAACAAAAAATGGAAGAATTGGAATCAAATATTGTATATAGTGAACAACGATTATCGGACAGTAATAAAAATAATTATAGAAACAAAATTAAATTAATTATATTTATAGTAGTCATTTTAGTATTTGTTTTAATTCAACTAATTTTAATAATAGTATAAATTTAAATCTATTATTTAAATCTATTATTTATATATATGATTAGAGAAAATTTTTATGGCTTTACCAATGCACATCCAATTAAAGGGGTCTCAGATAGTGATATTGATTGTTTGAGATTACCTAAGGCTCTTGATAATTCGGATAATGAAGGGTGTGCCGGTGCATTGTTTTCTACTACCGGAAAACCATCAGAAAAATATTGTGGCGGAGATGGTCATACTGGTTCTGGAGCTAAAAAAACTGATGTATTCGGTAAATATCCATGGTTTAAAAAATGTTGTAAATGGAACAATAACATATGCGAAGTTAATGAAGCAGCAGCACAAGCAGCAGCACAAGCAGCAGCACAAGCAGCAGCAGCAGCAGCAGCAGCAGCGCAAGCAGCAGCTGGCGCATCTTTAGAAGCTGGAGCATCTTTAGAAGCTGGAGCATCTTTAGAAGCTGGAGCATCTTTAGAAGCTGGAGCATCTTTAGAAGCTGGTGCAGCTGTAACCAGTGCAGCTGTAACTGGTTCAGCAGGAGGTGAAGAACCAGATGTAGAGACATTGAATGCTTTAAAAACTGATTATGATACGATGACACATGAAAATATTAGATTATACAGGCATTTGAATTCAATAAGAGTTACAAAACAACAAAATAAAGAACAGCTTAGTAAAAATAGCAATAATATAAATGAAAATACCGATATAGGTGAAACGAATAAACGGTTAGTAGAAATTAAATTAAATAAAGATAAAAAGACTTATTATATATTGAATGTATTGAAAATATGTATAATAATAATTGGGTGTTTAATAGTCATCCCAATCCTGGTTAAATTAAAAATAGTGTCAAAAAAAATAGGGTTAATAATATTTGGTGTTAGTATATTAATAATTGTGTGTGTAATATTATATTTCGCTTACATTAAAAACTATAATCGAGATGTTAATAATTTCAGTAAATTTAATTTTAAGAATCCAGATTCAACCGAAATAGCAAAAAGCAAAATTAACGTTGATTTATCGGAATCTGATCAAGCACGATGTCAAGCATTCTCCGAAATTCAAGCCAATTTTGATCCCGATGCGATTCAATTAAATATGATTGACTATATAACAAAACAGGATACCGATTCTGATTCTAAGACATGTCCATCATAAAATAGAACAGCATGAAAATATGGTCGTTTTTTTTTCTGGAACTTCGTTTATTATATTAATTATTTCTACATTTTCTTCACAAATAGTACATATTTTAGTAAATGTGTTATTTTGATTTATCCATTTTTGAAGGCATTTATAATGATAGTGGTTTTTATGGATACAACTTAGTATTACTATGTCATTTTTTAATTCTTCTAAACATATTATACATTCTTGGTCCATTATAATTAATATATAAAATTGATTTAAAATTTTTAAATATTTATAATATTATAATATGAGTTTTTTAAATAAATTAACACAATCAAGAAAAACTATTTTTGAAATGATGGAATTACGCGGATTTAGCTATGATAAATATAAAGAATATACGAGTGTCGAATTAGATATTATGCTAAAAAATATGAACAGTAAATTAAATTATGAAACTATGCCACTCGATATGATTTGTGATCATACAGATATTGATGATAAAAAATGTGTTATTAAATATGTTTTATCTCGTGTTCGTGTATCTAACTTAAAAAATTTCATAGGCGATTTGATTGAATATGATATGGTTAAACCTAATGATGATTTAATATTTATTGTAAAAGATAAAATTAATAATTTAGAGTCTTTTTACAGTTTATTCGATGGGTTTTTAGAAACAAATAAGATTTTCATCCAGGTATTTTCAATCGATAATTTAATCCGTAATATTACAACACATGACTTAGTGCCGGATATGAGAATTGTTTCTCAACAAGAAAAAGACGATATAAAAGAGAAATATGATATTGATAATATGAATAATATTGCTATAATACTAAAATCTGACCCCGCTGCTATGTTTTATGGTGTTAAAAGTGGAGATTTAGTTGAAATTACTAGAACCAGTGACACATCTGGTAAATATGTTACTTACAGATATTGCGAATAAACTTTTAGATCAACAACTATTTATTTAATTAGCAAACGAAAGCAAGTCTTCTAACTCAGTATCTGTAGTATCTGTAGTATCTGTAGTATCTGTAGTATGTCTAATAATTTCCGGTAATTTTGTTGTAGGAACATTTGGTAGTATTATTTCCGGTTCATTGATTTCATTCATTAACTCTCTAAGTTCATCATCTAAATCATCTGGATCAATTGGCATACCAAATTGTAATGGTGTAGATAATGCTTCTGTTATTTCATTTGTTTGCGAAATAGATTCTTCAGTATCTGCTAGTATATCTTCAACCGAATCAATTGATGGCATAGTGCTTTTAAGAGCTTGTGTGCTTTGTTGAATAGTATCAAATACATTTTTAGTCATAAGAGACCCTTCAATAGCAATTCTTATAGATATAAGATTATCTATTTGGGCTTGCATATTTTTAATTTGGGTAGTGTATCTATGATTTATAATGAGTATTTTTTTTGCTGCTTCAGTATCTCGTTTAGTGTTTTTTTTAGCAAGAATTTTTATTTTAGATATATTGGGGATAATATTTTTAGTTTCAATCCAGTCTATTTTGCGTTGTAAATCGCGGGTTGTTTCGTTATTTTTTTCTATTGTCTCAGAAAAGTTGGGGATGTCTTTGATTTTAGTCGAAGACTTGCCAAATAATGAATTGATAAGATAAGACATTCTTAGATTGTTATTATTTATATATTACATATTTTTCAAATCAATTTTATTTGTTTATATTATAAATGAAATCAATAGGCTATTCTAAACAAACACATGGAAGTAAAAACACCCAATTTAAAAATAAAAGTAGATGGTTAAGAAACAATCATTATGGTGGAGCTACAGATACTACTAAAAAATCCACACCACTGAAGAAGGAGAAGAAGGCATCTACTAAAAAATCAACATCGCCGACGAAGAAGAAGAAGAAGGCATCTACTAAATCAACACCTTCGTCGAATTCCTTGAGTATGGATACGGTTGAAATTGTAGATGGAGTGGCTGCGACCAACATTTATACATTTTTAAGTCATAGTTGTAATTTTATTAATATACCGAAGTCTAATAATAATAATAATGAATTAAGGACTGGTAGAAAAAAAGTTCCTAAAAATTGTATAATAATTACATATGGTGATATAGGTGACTTTATGTATAATAATGACCCATTATTTTATAAATTTTTAGATATGTTTAAAAAAGGTCATAACTATTTTAAAACGCCCTTAAACTATGAAACAGAATTAACAAAAATCTTTGGAAAAAAACTTCATTTTCATTATAGTAACTATTATGGTAAAATACCGCTAAATAAAAAAAAACAATTTTATGTAGATATTAAATATTCTAATCATATATTATTTAGGAACTTTTTTTCTAAGGGACTTATAGAAAATTTTCATTGGTTAGTTGTATTAGAGAAAAATAATGATAAACAAATGACACCAAGCGAACAGGAACGATATGATATTACTAAAGACACTCAAATAGGAATATTTGTAAATCTTATTTCATATTTTGATGTAGAACAAACCAAAATAGCTGGATTTATAGATAAAAATGATATAACTGGATATATTGACTATTTAAAACAATCATTAAATCCATATAGATTATTAAAAACCGGATTATACAAACTAGGAGAAAACCTAATAATAACAGATAAAGCTACATATTATTTAACACATAGTCAAATTAAAGATGTGTTTAACGGATCATTAATAAAAACTGAATTTAAGTTCGATGACCCTAAATATGATAATATACCAATATCAACATTATTAACCGAATTACAACCACATCCAGTAAATATTAAACAATCAGATTTATTTAAGGCACATCCTGGTATTTATTATAATTTTACATGTAGATCATCGTGCGAAGATGTTACAGATTCAGTTATACATATTCAAAGACAATTTTCAGATGAGGGAGCCGAAAATAATATTTAAAAAATTAGGTGTTCAAAAAGCTTATGTTATCTAAAAGTTTTATGCTGTGGTCTACATTATGGTTGAGCATTACACCTATTTTTATTTGATTATTGTTGATGAAATAGAGTATTATTTCATTGTTAACTTTAAATTCTGTAATAGATTGTTCTAATACATTAAAATCGCGTTGACAATCAAAATGATATGATTCTTTTGGTGTTTCTAAATATGTTATGTATAAGTGTTTATCCGATTTTAAATTAGATATGTTGGTTTTATAACTATATTTTTTAGAATAAACATCATAATAATGGGTACCATGTTGGTAAATTTTTAGTTGGTATTGTTTCATACTATAATTTTTAGCTGAAACGAGTTCCAAAATACGATTAAACTCTTGGGCCTCTATTTTTTTATTAAAAATAGAGGCATCCTTAGATGAATTTTTAAAGGAACCAAAATATATGTCTAATTTATTAATATTATGTTCATTATATTTTAGCAAAGTTTTTTCCATAATGTATTTATTAAATAATAAGTGCTTTAATTTTAAATCAAATTTATAAATATACAATTTAATAGACTTAATTATTTTACCAAGTAAACAAAATAATAAAATTGAATACTTATTTAAAAAATAATTAATAAATAACAATAATGGTTAAATGTGTCATATTATTAAGTGATGGAGATATTAAAGATGTTGAAGTTAAATTAAAATCGGAAGATAGAAATAAACCATTTAAGAATATTTTAAGATTTAAGGCTAAAATAGAATTATTTACGAATCATATAACAGTAGGTAAAGGTAAACTTACCGAAATTCATAGTTGGAAAGTTGAAAATAATAATTTAATTGCCTATGGATATCTGAAAGGTAAACATAAAAATAATCATGAATTGCCTATATTAGATGAATCTAAAAATGAAACAGTATATTACGAAGATATAGTATTAGTTAAAGTAAATAATAACAATATTTTATTAGATTTTAAGACAGACGAATATGAAGATATGTATAATGATTTATACAATTCTGACGGTGATGATGGTGATGAAGATTTAGAAGATGTTAATTATTTGAATGATAATGAAATTATTTTAGATGATTTAAATGATGTTGATGATCCCGATGTTGACGACGATGATATCGATGTTGATGACAATGATGATGACGATGATGATGAGGATGACGATGACGATGACGATGACGATGATGATAATAATTTAGATGACGATGAAATAGATATTGGGGATAATGATTTAGATGAAGACGTTATAGTACCTGTCAAGAAAACTAATAAAAAAAAACAAGTTGATATAAATTTGTTAGATGATGAAGATATTGTGTATCAACCTAAAAATAATACATATGAAGAGGCTGATATATCGAATGATTTAGTTAAATATGATGAAAATGATAGTTATAATGATGTGCGGTTACATAATATTGAGATTTTTTCAAAATTAGTCGAAAATGATATGGCAAAACTAATCGAACAAAGTATTTATAATTATACCAAACAAATGAGCAAAACCCGTAATATTCTACCTTTATGGACGAATGATGTCTTTAAAAAGATATATCTTAATAAAAGTATTTCATTATACACTAATATTGATAAAACATCCTACATTAAAAATGATTCATTAATACTCAAAATAAGTACAAATAAAATAAATATAGAAAATATTGCATCTATGAGTTATCAAGAATTATTTCCGAATCATTGGAAAGAAATGTTAGATGAAAAATATAAAAGAGAAAAATTAATGTACGAAGACAAGCAAGAAGCAATGACGGATCAATTTAAATGTGGGCGGTGTAAACTACGCAAATGCACGTATTATGAATTACAAACACGTAGTGCCGATGAAGGGATGACTATATTTATTACTTGTATAACATGTGGCCATAGATGGCGTCAATAGAAAGAATAGAAACATTAATATACTATTAATTACATTCATAATGTAAATCTTCCAATTTCCAATATTCTTTTTTATTACCTACTTTTCGTTCAATTATAAACGGAATTTTACGTTGTTTTAATTCTTCGGTGGCAATATCAAGTTCGTCGGTCATATGTTTTGGAACTAAAATTAATGGTTTAGCATTATGTCTAATTTGTTCTGCCCTAACACCAAGTACCTTAGTTCTTTCATATTTATTTAATATCGGTTTTGATTTATTACTTTTTTTTATAGTATCATAATTTTCTAGAACCTCAAACACATCATTGAATGTACTATCTTTTATAACACTATCCATTGTATTATTAATATATTTTATAATTAATTCTTTAATCAATTTTATAAAAAATAATAATTAAAATTAATTCTTTATAATTAATTAATTTACCAAATATGGGGTTCAATCCCCCCTTTATAACAATCTAAACAAATATAAATAAATTTTAAATTTTCACTATCATATTTTATGTAAATAATTTCGGATTTGGCCTTAGGACATTTTTCTTCATTTGGACATTTAATGCCTTCGGCGCGAGGCAATGTAATATCTTCATAAATAAAGGGATTAATAAATGAATTTTTCTTAATTTTATCAATGTTATAATCTATTTTAAAAATACAACTATTATCATTTTTATCACTTTCCCGTTTGTAATTACAATTTTTACATTCATACATTAATTTATCGGCCAATGTTTCATCATCAGCCTGAACTATATTTAAATAAAGCATATTATCACAATTCTCACAAAATTTCATTATAATTAATTAATATAATATATTTTAAGTTAATTTTCAATTTTTAATTTTTATTTTCAAAAAAACCTTTTCAAAAAAGGTTGACCAAAACATTATTTTTTGCTTTACTTTTTTCTAAAAAGTATTTTGTAATACCCACCGCTTCATAGTTCTTTTTTCTCCACTAACTTCAACAACTTTATATGTTTTACTATCATTTTCAGAAACTTTAGTAAAACCTATATCATAATTTTTTGCAAGATCATTTGGTGATTTCCTAACATATTTTTTTTTACTTTTGGGTGGACTAACCACATCACTAACTATATCACTAATATCATTGACAATATCATTGGACCCACTATTAGCACCATCCTGATTGGAATTATTTCCCGATTCTTCTATAACTGTATTATACTTATCGTAAAGTAATTTAATTCGAGATTCTAAATTATCAATGTCGCAAAATGTAGTCATATTATATATCTCTGAATGTAAGTTAGATGCTTGTTTTGATTTATTATCTTCAATATATTTGTTATAGAAATCAATATGGTCTATAAAATGTTTTATCATAATTTCTTTAAAAACTTCAAAACCAGCTGTAGGCGTTTCTAACATTTTAATTGTAGCTGTTTTTATGTTAGCATGACTAACAATATTCGAATAATTTTGCGATTTCACACCCTTTTCATTTTCGAATCCAGGCTCATTTACAAGAGGGTTTTCATTTAAAAGTGATTGTATCGATAGAAGCACTGTATTTAAATTTAGACATGTGGTCCATCCAGGTCCTGACCAGGTTCCTAATATAGATAAACATACCTTACCTGCGGTGTAAAGATTTGGATTAAACCTAATTCCAGCCTCATATGTTAAGAATTTTACTTTCGGTGGTGAAAATGGATAATCATTAGGGAAATCAATGCTAAATAAATAAAATCCATTTGCGTAAGGCGTATCTGGTGGACCTATAATCATCGCATTAATGTGTTGAATATTAGATTCGTCAATATGACAGTATATACCTACACTATTAATATCACTCAGATAATAATTTTTAATATCTTTTGCTATACGCTTCTGTGCTAAAAAATTAAATGACATTATTGTGTTTAACAATTTAATTGTTTAATTGTTTAAATCAATTTTAAATCATTTTAAATCATTTTAAAACAAATTTTAAATACTAATTAAAATGGTGTAAATAGTTTTTAATACCAAAATAATTATAATAAACATTACCATAATTATTTTGGTATTTAAAAAATTGAATTTATAAAAATTAAATTATTTAAAAAAAATTATTGCCTATTATAAAATGCCTGAATTAAAAAAATATACCGATGTCAAAGATTTTTTAATGACGAATCGAACACTTGATAAAGAAAATTTTACCCATACGGCATTAGGTACACCTCCAAAAAGTTGGCCAGGAAAATATAATATAACCGAAGAAAATTCAAACTTATTTTATAATTTATATAATAAACACGTGTTTGAAAATGGTGAACCGCTCCATTTAACCGAAAAACATAAAGATGTATCACCAATTTTGATTGATTTAGATTTGCGTCATACTAATAATCTTACCGAAAGACAATACACAGAGGAATTTATTGTTACATTTTTAAACATATATGTTTCTATTATTAAACATATAATTCCATCTATAGATAATGATAAATTAGTGGCGTTTGTGCTAGAAAAAGACTCTCCCAATTTTAGCACAAATAGTAAAGGATACTTCAAAGATGGTATTCATATCATATTTCCTAATTTAGTGACTGAACCTCGTGTTCAGTATTTGATGAGATACATGTCTATTAATAATGATAGTATGTTGGCATTATTTAAAACGATTAATGTAATTAATGAAGCAGATGATATTTTTGATATAGCAGTTATAGAACGCAATAATTGGCTAATGCATGGAAGTAGTAAACCAAATAATAAAGCTTATAAACTTACTACTATTTATAAAATAAAAGATGTGAAAATGAAACCCATTCATAACAATTATTCAAATAAAGATTTAGTAAAATTATTAAGTATAAGACATATAAAAGATAGTGACGTTATTAATAATACAATGTATTTAGATAATTTTGAAGAAGAATTTGGCATGATTCCTAAACAACAGCAACTTAAAAAAAAGAAGAAACTTATTAATAAGAAAAGTAAGTCCCCTATTAAAAAAATATTTCTTACCGATGATAAAGAATTAGACTATGTCAAATCAATTGTAAAAATATTAGGAGATAAACGGGCTGACGGTTATGATAGATGGATTCGTTTGGGATGGTGTCTTCATAATATAGATCACAGATTACTTAATGATTGGATTGAATTTAGTAAACGTTCAACGAAATATTTAGAAGGTGAATGTGAGCAAGAATGGAATATGATGGATAATGAAGGTCTTGGATTAGGGACATTATATCTGTGGGCTAAAGAAGATAATTTATCCAAATTCAATGAGATTTCAAGACGTAATCTTAGGGCATGTATGTTAAATTCGTTATCATTAGAACCAAATGATATAGCAATTGTAGTTCATAACTTATATAAAAATGAATTTAAATGTTGTTCTGCTAAAAAGAATAGTTGGTATCAATTTAAGAATCATCGATGGATTGAAATAGATGATGCAATTGAGTTGAGGAAGCGGTTATCAAAAGAAGTAATCGACGAATATGATAGACTTGACACTTTTTTAGGAGACCAAATAAACCAACTTACGGATGAAGAATTAAAAGAAGGAAAAAGAAAAAAAAAGGAAACTATTGGTAAGATTATTAAGAAGCTAAAAAATACAGGGTTTAAAAAAATGGTAATCCAAGAATGTAATGAATTATTTCATGATAGTAATTTTGAAGAAAAACTAGATAAAAATCTTAACCTTATAGGGTTCAACAATGGTGTCTATGATTTGGGAGAGTTGGTCTTTAGAGATGGTATTCCTGAAGATTATATTAGTTTTAACACCAAAATTAATTATTATGACCATGATGATGATGACGAAGATATCGTTAATGTTAAGGAATTTATGACTCAGGTGTTACCTAAAAAAGCAGTTCGTGAATATGTATGGACTTTACTTGGTAGTTTCTTGTGGGGGAAAAATCTTAATGAAAAATTCCATATTTGGACGGGGTGTGGAGGCAACGGTAAGAGTAAATTAATTGAACTGTTCGAAAATTGCTTTGGTGAATATTGTTGTAAATTACCTATTAAACTTTTAACCGAATCACGGGGTCGGGCCGAAGGTGCTAATCCAACATTAGTTAGAACCAAAGGTAAACGATTCGCATGTCTTCAAGAACCAGATAAATATGAAGAACTTAATGTCGGATTAATGAAAGAACTTACAGGGGGTGATACTATTATTGCAAGAGCATTACATAAAGATCCAATAGAATTTAAGCCACAATTTAAGATGGTTACAGTTTGTAATGATTTACCAAAAGTATCTTCTAATGATAGAGGCACATGGCGACGAATTAGTGTGGTTGAATTTATTTCTAATTTTGTTGAAGAGCCTGATCCAAATGAACCATATGAGTTTATGATTGATGATGATTTAGAGGAAAAACTTAAACTTTGGCCGGAGGCATTTATGTATTTATTAATCGAATACTTTAAAAAATATAAGAAATACGGCATTAAAGAACCGAATGAAGTCAAACGTAATACTGAAGATTATAAGGTTGATAGTGATATGTTTGTTGGATACTTCAATGAGAAATTAATCGAAGTAGAAAATCCTGAAAATGGGGGAATTAAATTAGACGATATATATTTTGTGTATCAAGATTGGCATAAACAATCATGTGGACAAAATGCTAAATGTCCTACACGCAAAGATTTGAAAGACAATCTTGTTAAAAAATATGGTAAGAAGGCTGCCAACAGTTCTAAAAATGTTTGGATTGGATTAGCCTTTAAAGAAAATTCAATGACCGATATTTTATTAGATGACGTCGACGAATCTGAAGAAGAATAGGATGGGTTGGGTCTTAGAGTTTAACAAATTTTAATGCTGTAATAAATCCAAAAATTATAATTAGTAGCACAAATATTATGATAAATATTAATAACGTTTTGTCTATTTTATTATTGTTATTTATCTTATGCTTAATAACATTAAGTTCATGATTGATTAAATCTGTATATTCGGTTCTTTTCTTTATTTCGGCCAATTGATTAATGGATTTTTTTGATAAATCTTTAATGATTACACTATTTTTAAGATTATAATTATCATATAACATAATTAAATCTATAGAACGCTTGATTTTTTCTAACTTATCAAATATATCACTTATATTTGTTTGTGTACCATCTGTACCCACCCCTCTTTTTTCTATTTTTGTTCGAATATTGTTAAAGAATTTATCATCGATGGTTGAAGTGGCCATTGTAATAGGTGGAAATTCATAATTCAAAAAACTATTTAAATTATCAATGTCATTTTGAAAATTATCAATAATGCTCTTCTCATCTGCTTTTTGATATGATTGTGAGGCACCCATTAAAATAGTATATTATTTTATTTTAATATTTTCATTAATATATGTGTATAAATATAATTTGTTTACTCGATTGGTTTAATCATGATTTCTTATATTTATTTGAAGATGAACCGAATCTTAAAGATTCATCTAATATTAATGATGAACCTAAACTTAGAGATTTAGAAATATTTGAAGACTATAATTGGGATATAATTTAATGGTAACATTTTGTTAGGCATTTTGTTAGGAATTTAATGGCATTTAATGGTAACATTTTGTTAGGCATTTTGTTAGGAATTTTGTTAGGAATTTAATGGCATTTATATGGAATTTAATGGTAACATTTTGTTAGGCATTTTGTTAGGAATTTTATATGGCATTTAGGTTAACAACATTTTGTTAGGCATTTACCGAAACATCCAGGTGTCTTAAATTTTAATTCCTTATTATCTATTTTTATAAAGGTATCTATAAGCACAGGCACAAGTCTTTTTAATATAGGGTCAAACACTGCATCATCACCTGGACCATCGGTTTTATCTATAATAACATTAAGAAGTTTTATAATTAGTGCTTTTTTCTGGTCACTTGAAAGTTTTTTGTATTTTTGAACGTATGCGATAAGTTTTGGTAGTAAATCCACTATTTTTTCAGCGGTGATATCTTTAAATGTTATGGATAAGGCTTCGATAAAATCGATTGTATCTTGTTCAGATAAAATTTGATCAATATTAGACATTATATATAATTAAAATATATTTTTTTTTTATAATAAAATATTATTATGAAACAAATATTTCCTAAACTTCAACGATTTCATATTGAAACGATAATGTATTTAATAGTAATTATAATAGCTTTGGTAATCTTATATTTATTTATGAATAATAAAATAAATTTATTCGAAGGATTTCAAGAAACATCAGGAACATCTACTCAAACTAAACAGACCTGTATTCCAATACCTACACAAGCTAGTTGTGCTGTTGACACCAACCCATCAACAACATTTAACTTAATATATTATCACGATGAATCTGATACGTCTAAAACATTTAAAACTAAAATATGGGATAAAATTTTTGTCCCGGTGGATGGAAAAATTATCGTCGACTTTAGAAACGCCATAACAAAATCAGCAAATACAACACTAACTGCATTAAAAGCATATGGAACTACCATTGACGACTGGGAACAGTATATCTATTTAGAAATTAAAGAAACTATGGAAGAGTTTATTTCAGATAACACACAATATGATTATGAATATGAATATGAATATGAAAAAAACAAAATTTTAAAACAATTTGTGGAAGACCACTATAGTGAAATTTACTGTCACAAACCAGAGCAAAAATTAATGTGTCGAAGACCACAAACATACACATTATCGGGTGATATTGCACCAGTCGTCACGGAAGCTTCTGGCGAATCGGTGTTAGCCGAAATTTATGCAGAAAATCCAAATATAAAGTATGTTCATAGAGGGTATTATTATATACATCCGTATTTTGAACGACACTTTAACGATATATTTATTATTAAACATATTAATAACGAATATCATGTAGAATTTATAAAACGTATAAGCAATACCAAAACAATTATTAATAGATTTGAACTGAGTGGTTATTATGAACCAGCTACAGACAAACCAACCTTTTTGAATAGTATGAACACCCAAAATAGTTCATTAAAAATAGTTGGTAATAAAATGCATAACGATAATAAAACCACATCGATGATAGAAAAATATGTAACGAATATTATAAAAGGTAAATTAGGTATTAGTAACTGTGGACCGGCAATAATAATCGAAAATACTGAAGGCACATCTACTGAAGCATCCGATCCATCCAGTAAAATATTTACGGATTCAATAATGGAAACCGGCGGAACACATGATATTGACGAAAATTCAGTTGCTAATACCATATTAGATAGCAGTCCCCTTGAAACGACATTTTATAAAGACATCCATAGCACGTTATACCCATCTGCAACAGACACAACATGGGATACCATAAAATGTAACACAGTCCCTAACCATACTTTTAAAATAGACATTTATTATAAAAATAATTGTAAGATGTCTCATGATTTTTTAACCTATATTATTGACGAGTATGCAACATTTAAAACACTATTCCCTACAACTTACACTTTATCAACAGATACACTAACATTTTTTAATGTTTCTGATGACTGTGCTGATTCTGCTGATATGTATTGTGATACTAATGATGATAATGATGATAATATTACCAAAGATGCCATAAATAACATAGGAACTATATCTAAAGATACATCTTTTCCAGATGATTTTCATTCTAAATTAATAAACGAAGATGGAAACCATAATTTAAAACTTCCTTATATAGTAATGACATTGAACACAGGCGACCCATATAAAAAATCCTTTATATGGGGTGATAGTATTAGTAAAGACAACTTCGAAGCTATCATACGTCAATTCATTGAAATGTTACACCAACGTGGACTACCAAGGCCAACTACAGCAACGGGTTAAATATCAATACTACTAACATACAATTTTTCCTGAATTTTATTTTTAATATAATTAATAGTTTCTTTAGGTATATCTAATTTTTCAAGAATATCATCATCCGACAATAGTATATCATTTAAAGATGTGAAATTTAAGAATATGATTTTATTTATTATTATAGGTTCTATATTTATTTCAGTTAAGTAATCACTTAATTCATTATAGTTTTTAGTTTCATTATTATATTTTGCGTGGATATTAAAATTATAGAGTTGCTCTATTTTACCATAAATATCATTAATATTATTCTTAATTTCATCACTAATATTATTTATATCATAGTTTGTGTTAATATTATTTATAATATTATTATTTTGCATCTTAAGATAATCGAGTGTAGTATTAATTTTCTTAATCTCTTTAGAAATATTCAACAAATTCATTGCCATTATAATAAACTTTAGAAAATACTTTTTAGAAAAAAGTAAAGCAAAAAATACTTTTTAGAAAAAGCTATAGTATAATTTTTGATCTAAGCTTTTTTTAAAATTGATTTTATTTTGCGCACAAAGGTTTTAATAACACTTCAGTTATGGAATCTACAGATTTCATTAAGGATATGAGTGATCTTGTTTCAGGTGCAACCATAGTGCATGTCGCGGTTGAAAATCGCGATTTAGAAACTATTAAGAATGCGTCTAAAGATTTAATTAGTAAATTAGATATAGATGGTGAATCACCATTACATTATGCCGCGGTTAATGATGATTTAGAAATTTGTAAATTACTCTTATCTAAAAGTCCAGAATTGTTAAATATGAAATGCGAAGAAGGGAAAACTGCCTTAGAATGGGCTAAAGCATATCATGCAGAATATAATAGTCATTCAGAAATAATAAACTTTTTAGAAAACTTTTTTTAGAAAAATTAAATTTAATTTTAATTTAATTTTAGTGAAAAATTAATAATTTAATTAAATTTATCTATATGACGAGATCATATAAATCATAAATAATAAAATAATAAAATAATGTTAATACCTACCTTTTCTTTTTTCTAGAATTTTTATTATATTTTTTTTTTTAAATTTTTTTCTATGCTTAATATTATAAAATGGTTGGTAGAATGAGTCGTCGAAGAGTTAATAAAACTAGAAGTTTAAGAGGTGGCAAAACTTTAAGAAAGGGTGGCAAAAGAATGAGCAAAAGAATTAGCAGAAGAACTAGAAGAGTCAGTAAAAGAGGTGGTCGAAGAATTAAGCGCAGAAGCGTAAGAAGAACACGAAGTTTAAGAAAGGGTAGCAAAAAGAATGGAAGAAGAATGAGGGGGGGTAACCCTAATTTGGGGGAAAAGTGTTTACCATCTAGTGCGAAGTATTCAGGATTTGAATGTATAAAAAACCCCAATTACAAAGCTGATGGAGTATCTGTGATGTACGTATGGGGTCATATCCCGGATGCTACCCCCCCTAATCATAACAATGATTTAATATCACAAGAAGACTTTGAAGATTTGAAACGTAAGTATCCTACCATATTTATAACGAACACATTGTCAAAAATAGATCCGCACTCGGGGCTGCCACTAAATAATACAAGAAACATATTTAATGATGATGAAAAAATTGGAGCATTTAAAATAAGAAAAGCAACATCAGGATATGGTTTAGAAATTTTGTTTGGTATTCCACAGCATACTGAACAGTTGATCGGTATCAAGATCGCGTCACAGAAGCCGCAGTCGTTCACTAACGAGACGGGGAAGACGGGGAAGAAGGTGGAGACGAGGGTAAAGGGGTGGGGTGGGGTAAATACAGAAACATATAGTAGATTTAGTTATAGAAAAAACTTTTTTGCACCAATTAAATATGACAGTATTACAAAAACATATTCTGTAGTAATCACTCTTTCCTCTATAAACACTCCAGTGGAAGGAATTTCTTTAATACAGTTAGTTGATAACTTAAACAACATCACGCCTGATTCGGCAGGCAAGGCCAAGCATGAAGCAGGAGTTTTACACGTAGCCGATCATATAGCACCTATTGACACAAGATAATAAACCAGATGACGGCGACACCAACCTTTGGTGGGCAGGCCGTCCGTAAGCAAGCTTTTTCTAACGAGGTTTACGCTCCGTATTGGAAATAAGGCAAAAATGGTTGGAATCCAACACAGTCTGTTTTGAAGAACTGGGATCAGGAGGGGAATGGACACAACGGAGTCAGACTAAGTGTTTTAGGCGAGTTGATAGGGTGTGAGACGAGACAGATTAATGTGGCTGCTAACACCCTTGTAAATGCACAAAAATGTTTATTGTGGGTATTATGTACATATTTTAAGAATGATCATGATCCAAACTGGCAAAAATTTAATTATTTATCCTTACCCAAATAAACAAATTAATACTAAGTATTTTACCATTAATTTATAAATAAAATTTAATTTATTTTTTTAGTTTATTTTTATATTATTAAACAATTTTTTTCTATGTTAATATTATAAAAGGTTGGCAGGATGAGTCGTCGAAGAGTTAATAAAACTAGAAAAATGAGTAAAACTTTAAGAAAGAGTAAAACTAGAAGAACTAGAAGAACTAGAAGAATGAGAAGAACTTTAAGAAAAGGTGGCAAAAGAATGAGTAAAACCAGAAGAACTTTAAGAGGTGGTGCCAACCTGTACGAGACCCCTATGTTCCCTTATCAACAAGGAGAATTTGTTCCTCACACTGATGGGAGTGGACCCACCCCTGCCAAGACAGTAACCCCTCCGGCGGCGCTGGGTGCGGGGACGGGGTCCGGTCGTGACCCCGGCTCTAGGAACGTCCGACCGTTTGCCGCGGCTGGAGAGGATGGAGAAACACAATACGAAGTCCCTCGGCACGAAGGGACCCAACTCCTTTACGAAGTTCCAACGATGGAATATAATGCGAAAATACCCAGTCCTGAGCGGATAGAAAGTGAAACGACGAAACCACTACACACGATTGTCACAAGAGAGGTACAGGCCGCAGATAAACTCGCGACCGCATCATGTCACAAATTTAGATTAACGGTTAAATTTTCCCAAATATTAGAAGAATATAAAAACCAAATAAATAATAGTGCGTTTATTGATGAATATGTTAAACAAGTCCGACCTTTAATGAACAGTTGGATAGCTCAAATAGATCAGGTAGGTCAATACGAAACTAAGCTCAACTCTGTGTGGTCGAAACTAACAACTGCACTTAATGATCCTAATAATTTGGTAATAAAAGCTATGAAGTGTGGTATATTTGTGGTAGACACAAGTGCTGATGACTCACCAGAATATAAAGTTATATATTATGATAAAACACGAAAAGATTGGGCGGTCATTTTGGAAACCCCATTAGAAAAATTTGATTACGATATTAAAGACGCTGATCAAGACGACCCAATATTCTATAAATTAACGAAACGCAAATTGACAGGAGAATGGGAAATTAGAAAAACCACGAACCCCAAATATGTTGCGACGATTATGGTATTGACGGGTAAAGATGTCGTAAAGAAATTCAATGTAATTCATAACGACAGAGGAAAATTTGAACTGTCTCCGAATAATAATAGCGGAGCATCGATTGAAGCTGAAAATGGGAAGGCACTTATAGAATTATACAAAAACCCAGACAGGTACCCACACCTAATAGAAAGACTTAAGTGGGATTAAAGTTTTATCGCGAACCGCCTGCGGCGTGAGTATCGGCCTTATAATTTCGTGGGATACAATAGTAGCCACACCATTCATCATAAGAGATACCTCCTTTTTCTTTTTTTTTATTATAGTCCATATCGGAAAGATGTGGTGCATAAATTGGCTTACCTGAGGCATCTTTGTTTTCGACCCTAAGTGTTCCTTGTTTGTGACTGTATCGCACATTTTTATCTTGACGATAAAAGTGGTATGTTTTACCTTTTTGAATAGTTAACCCACCTTTATAATAATCTTTTGGACATGCTTTATTAAAATCAGTTTCATAAATATTGGATTTTTTAGTTTTAGGATTATAACTATCAATTAAGATTTTCTTTTTCATGTGTTTACAAGTGTAATTTCGATTACGTTTAAACCCTTTAATATCATGTTCGTACGCATAATCTCCCGGCTGCGGCTTTAGGTCAGAACATTCATTTACCGCCTTTTTATTACTTCGACATTTATAGTTATTATGACCTTGTTCTTTACATAAATTTAGGCATTGTTGTTTTACTTTCGGTATTTTATCATCTAGAAAATAGGCGTAACAGTTATGAGATTTTTCAATGAGTGGTTCGCTCCAATTATCCGGATTATATTCTGGTTCAGTTCCTGTCGTAAATTTAGTAAAAATCTTCTTACATTTATTGTAATTTCTACAATAACTATTATTATTTTTTTTCCGACATTCTTTTATATCTTTAGTTGGATAATTATTAGAATCAAAACAATTACAGTTATTTTCCCGTTTAACTAATATTTTATTACACACATTTACCAAATTATCTGTAATTTTGTTAAGTTTTAAATTTAGAGTTTTATTTTTTTTACTCATTACTATTAACAAACATAAAAAAAAACCTTTTTTCCTAAAAAGGTTTTTTTTGGTCAACCTTTTTCCTAAAAAGGTTTTTTTTGGTCAACCTTTTTCCTAAAAAGGTTTTTTTTGGTCAACCTTTTTCCTAAAAAGGTTTTTTTGGTCAACCTTTTTCCTAAAAAGGTTTTTAGAATTTAGATTCAAACATTTCGAGTGAATTCATGTAATCAACTGACGGATAGAACGCGCTATTATGTTTCGTTCTAATACTTTTAATTGTGTTAGCTATATTTATTTTGCCGTATTTAATGATGTATGCGGCAATAATCGTTGCCGATTTTTGATTACCAGATTCACAAACCACTAATACAGAGTGGTCGTTCATAAGTTTAGTATGGATAAATTCAGTTGTTTCATTTAAATATTCATACATCTTAATAATCTCGTATTTTTCCAAATTGTTTTTAATCTCCATCTTATACTGACTATGTTTTCCTAAAAAATGTAAGTCTTTCGAACAATTAATTATAAAATTTATGTTAAGTTTTTCTTTAACCTTTAATATTTCATTATTTCCAATCCATAAATTTGGTAAAATTTCAATAAATATCATTATATAATTTAATTCTTTAAATAAATAATATAAAATTGAACTTAAAAATAAATTTAAGAATATAACAACCATCTATATATATTTAAATGAATATTGAGTCATTATTAGATGAGTTTACATCTAATATATCAATAAAAGAACCATCCGATAAATCATCCGAGTTGTGTATAACCTGTAAAAGCATCGATACAATAATTAGCAATGGACAAATGATCTGTAAGAATTGTGGGAATATTAATTATGAAATTATAGATACTAATCCTGAATGGCGTTATTATGGTAATGATGATAGTAAATTTTCAGATCCCACACGAGTTGGATTACCGACAAATGATTTATTACCCGAATCTTCATTGGGGTCAACTATAAGTTTTCGGTATGGTGAAAGTTATGAAATGAAAAAAATAAGGAATTATCATTTATGGAATGCTATGCCCTATAAAGAACGAAGCCTTTATAATGTATTTGATAATATACAGATTCGAGCAATAAATAATGGTATCCCATTATGTATTATAGAAGAAGCCAAAAATCTATACAAACAAATTTCAGATGTTAGAATACATAGGGGGTCAAATAGAAATGGTATTATAGCATCGTGTATTTATAAGGCGTGTAGACTTCAAGGGTCGCCACGAAGTGCAAAAGAAATTGCGGATATGTTTAAATTAAATATTAGCCATATGACTAAGGGATGTAAAAAGTTTGATGAAATTATCAATATGAATGTATGTAATAATTCAACGATGACAAATAATGTTACTAAATCATCAGATTTTGTTCAACGTTTTTGTTCTAAATTAAATATTGGAACTAATGTGTGCCAAATTTGTAGTCACGTGTGTGAAAAAGCTGAAGAATTTAATTTAGTGTCTAAATGTATCCCACCATCTATTGCCGCCGGAAGTATATTTTTAGTGTGCAGTCTTTTAAAAATTAATATTACAAAAAAAGAAATTTCACTAACATGTCAAATATCGGAAGTAACTATAAGTAAATGTTATAAGAATTTATATAGTTATCATGAACACGTGTTACCAACAAATATTTTGGAAAAATTGTATCCCAATAAACTTTTAGAAAAATAAGGTTTTTAGAAACGTAATGTTGCTTATCGTTTAATATATATTTTTTTTATAAATTTATATTTTATTATGGATACTATATTAATTGGTATAGCAGTGTTGCTTATTGTAATAATAGCGTTTATATATTTAAAATTATCAAGACAAATGAATAGTGAAATAACTAAATTAAATAAAAAGATAGATTTATTACAACCTAAAAATATCGAACAAAAAACATTATCAACTGTAGCTGAAGAACCTATTATTTTCCCAAAAAATACAGAAACAAAATCATCCTATAATAATATTAAAGATCAATATGATTCGTATGTTAAAAATAATAATTTTGATAGTATTTATGAAGAAGACTTAAGTGAAAATATAAGAAATGAAATAGACAATTTTACTAATAATGAATTAAGCGAAGAGGTCCCAACAGGTGAAATTGAAACAGTTGAATCCTTAAAATTAAACTATGATTCAGAATCCTTGGAAGTCGAGGCCTTGGAAGTCGATGAAGTCTTAGATGAAGTCGATGAAGGCTTAGATGAAGTCGATGAAGTAGATGAAGTCGATGAAGTCGATGAAGGATTAGATGAAGGCTTAGATGAAGGATTAGATGAAGGCTTAGATGAAGGCTTAGATGAAGGCTTAGATGAAGGCTTAGATGAAGGCTTAGATGAAGGCTTAGATGAAGGCTTAGATGAAGGCGTAGATGAAGGCTTAGATGAAGGCTTAGATGAAGGCTTAGATGAAGGCTTAGATGAAGGCTTAGATGAAGGCTTAGATGAAGGCTTAGATGAAGTCGATGAAGTCGATGAAGTCGATGAAGTAGATGAAGTCGATGAAGGCGATGAAGGCGATGAAGTCGATGAAGTCGATGAAGTCGATGAAGGCGATGAAGTCGATGAAGTCTTAGTAGAATATTCAGGAACAGATTATAAAAAATACACAATAGATGAAATAACCAATTTAAATGTTAAAGAATTACAGGAAATTGCTCGAACAAATAAATTAAAAATACGTGGTAAAAAAGAAGATTTAATTGAACGAGTTAAAACCCTTTATAATTTAAATAGTATCATGAAATAAATAAATTATGAATATAAATAAAATATATGTTTATTAATATAATGAGTGATAAAATGGAACCTTATAGAATGAATGATGGAAGATGTTTTACAGATTACCGACAATCGCACGAAGTAGATAAACAAGTAAAGAATATGATGTGTAAATATAATAGTGAATGTTGTAAAAATAATTACAATTATAAGATATGTCTTGTAAATAGTTGTAATTCAGTTAAAACTTATTTAGAAAATGATAATTATAAAAATAATTTTTCGTTAATTTAATTTAATTTTATTTTATTTTATTTTATTTTATATTGTAATTATATAATGAGTTGTTATAAATCTTCAAATAATAAATTTTTTAATTCTGCGGCTCGTATGTCCGATGGGCGAAATTTTACCGATTACCGACCCAATCATGAAGTTAATAAACATATTATAGATAGTAATGGTATTGTAAATATACATAATTACCGTATGTTTTTAAGCAGAAATACTGAAGAAATAATAAAAAGAAATAAAGACTACATTTTTTCTAAAAATGGTTTATATAATTGTAAAGAACCCTATCAAGTTGGAACTATGCTTCCTGAAAAAACACGTATAGTTTGTGATGCTCACAAATGTACTAGTGTTTTAGTAAATCCTAATGGATTTGGTGAAGGTAGAGAATATGTTACAAATCCACCAAATAAAATATTAGATCCACTTCTTAAAGCCGAGATTGATATAAATAATGTGTGTGCTAATAGTCTTGATAGTTTACATTATTATCCAATTCAAAAAAATATTTACAATAAATCCGATTTAAGACACGCTATTCCAGGAGGGGGTGATATGTTAAGTGGTGGAGATTCTAATGTTATGAATTCATTATTAATATAGGATGGAACTAACAATTCAATATTTTCAGGAATTAAAAATAAGTCGCACCAGTTCAACGTTAATTTATAATTTAATGATAATGGACTATTTTTAGTCCAACGTTCGGTATTTAATAAAACTAATAATTTAACTATTCTATTAACTATGCCAGTTTTATTTTTAGGTTTGACATGTTTTAAGGCCCATTCAAATCTTAAAGCGTCTTGTTTAGTTTTAAATCCATCAATATAGCAAGCATATTGCCATAGTGATTCGTTATTAAACATAGATGTGTACTTGGCCCCCCCTTTTATTTCTCCATTATGTTGTCGGAGACGTCTTTTTCTATTATTAGTTATACCTACATACGAGTAATTATTATTAAAAATGATGTAACAAATATACATTATAATATTGTATTATGTATTTTTTTCTTAGTATATCTTTTATTATATGGATATCTATAAGTGGTTCTATCTTTCTTAATTTTATGTAGTATCGGAGAATATGGAATAATTACATTTTTACCAGGCAATGGTGCAATCGTGGTCTTCATTCCTTTTTTAGGATAATCTATTTTATAATGAGTGGAGCGCAATAAGTCCTCCTTCAAATGTGATTTTTTAATTAAATTTTTCCATCTCTTAGCAGGTGTCCACCCATCACATTTAACAATAAATCTTCTAAATTTTCCATTCTTAGTTTTTGATTTTTTTTCAGCTATAAGTAAATTGCTTAATAAACACTCATAATTATTAGGATTATTTTCAGTAAGTTTAACTACTTCTGGTAGAGAAACCGCTCTATAATATAAATATTTTAATCTATCTATAGTGGCATATCGAATTCCATTATATTGGATGTAAGGCATACAGGTTTCGATTAATGTAAACGTAATTAATTTATTATAGTCGGACGAACCATTTTTTTTTCCAAAAATAGTTATACTATCAACATCTATTTCTTTCCAGAACATTTTTTTTGTTTCAAGTTTAAATGTAAACTTACTATATTTAGTATTTAGTATATTATATAAATCTAAATCATAGCTAGGGTAATCATCGGCTCCAAGAGTTACATTATTGGAATCAATATATACTTCATAATCAGCTATTTCTAAACTTCCAATATTTTTAACATTTTTAACAAATAAATTATACGCCGACGCTCCGTAATTTATTAATTCCCTTTTTTTAACATAATTACCTATAGTATTTAACAGTGGTTTAAAGTCGGTATTAACTAAATTAATATAATCTTCTTTGGAACAATTTTTAATTTTATAGGGGTAATGCTTATTAAATAAATCTAAACGAGTTGAAACTTTTTCTAATCTACTAGGATTATCTAATGGTTCAGTTAATTCCCTATACATACTTATACGCATCCAGTTAGGGTCGCATACAAATAATTTATTACTAAACATACTGTTATTGGTATCATAATTATACACCTTCTTATATATTTGTGGGTCAGTTTTAAAATTAGCATTAATATCATATGCGGGAATATGATTAAAAATACTAATACATTTACCATCTTTACTTAAACCACACTCATCACACTCATTATTAATTAGGTTGTTTTTAGGACATCCAACTTGGGTTAAATCTAAAATATCTAAATAATCAACACCGACTTTATATGTTTGATGATGTTCATCATTTAATATACTTCCCCTAGCTTCCACAAATTGATAACCACTTTTAACTAATATATCGCATAATTCTTTTGCGTGTTCCCACGCATTCGGAGAAAATACATCGTAATCAGGAAATTCATTTGGACCATAAATAGGCTTTTTCTTTTTTTTTAAAAGCTCGTTTAATGCTAATCCACCATAAATTTTTAAGCCTTTGTCTATTATAAATTTACGAACAATAGCTATAGGTCGTCCATTCCAGGAGCTATCTTTAGATTTTGCCGAAGATTCCGAATCTTCCCATGCTTCGTTCCATTCTTTCATAATACGAGCTTCCTTCGCTTTTTCAAATTTTTTTGTAATTTTTCCCAATTCTTGTTTTTTCGTCATTTATATATATATAAAATATATTTATTAATAAAATATTTTAATAAAAATAAAATAAGTATAATATATAATGATCCAATTATATTTATTAGTATTAATTATAATATTTATTGTTATTTTATTTACAATTAAAGAAAAATTTAATGATGCTAGGTGTAATCCAGAAAAAATGCAAAGCACTGCCAAAAGTTCCAGTTGGACAAGTGCTGAAAGTGATCCACCAGTGTATTTATACGGTAGCACTTATGTAAACACCGAAACAACACCAAACACCATTGGAATTAAATTAACATGGAATAAATCGGATGATGCCGGTCGAATAATATTAATAATAAATACTGAGGACAATGACGACACACTTATAAAAGATATATCAACCGATGTAGATATTCAAGCAACTGACATTGATTATACAATTAAAACCTATGAATTGAATGAATCTATTATACCAAATAAAACTTATTTAATTACTTTAAATTATATTAACGATAATATAATGAGTGTTTCAAATACATTAAAAATAACCGCAACAAACCCAGCTGTTAGTGACGAAAATTCGGGTTCATCCCAGCAAAATCTAATGAATTTATTAAAAGATAAAACTTTTGATATTTATTTATAATAAAATCTTAGGTATTATTAATGACCTTTATATCGAATTTTTATAAATTTCTTATTATTATATTATTAATAATAGTTCTTTTTAAGTTACTTAATAATATGAGTGAAAGTTTTACAACGATGGTTGCATCCCCTATATCACCGGAATCAACAAATACTAAAAAAATTTTGTTTACTATTAAAAAATTTAATGATACAAGTATTGAACTAACGTGGGATAATGATTCAAATAATACCGTAAGTAAATATATTATTATAAAATATGTTAACAATAATGGACCATATTTAACGGTATTACCGAATACATCTAATAGACATATTATTGATAATATTCATAATAATATAATATATAAAATTGGCATAGTTTCCATTTCGAAAGACGATGAGGCACACAAACAAAAATGTAAGTCAAATCCAGATAAAAACACATGCGAGGAAGATCCCAACTGTTATTACAATGTGGTCGAAAAGAAATGTGACGCTACTGGAATCAGTAATTTAAAAGATAATATTAAACAATTTTCATTTTCGGTTTTTAATGATACACCCGAAGTAAAATATATTAATAGTTTTAAAAATAATATTTATTGTGATGCAAAAGGGCAACATAAAATTATAGGTAAGTGTCCTGACAAAAACAGTCATCCAGGTAATAATATTATAGCAACATACACCAAAAAGGTTCCCAACTCTCTAAATGAGACCTCACATTATTTTTGCGATAAAGAACATACGGAATTAATGGATAGTTTAAATAAACCATCAGAAGATACTATATATTTTGAATTAAAAATATAATTATATAGTAATGTATTGCGATTTATTAATTTTATTTTTAGTATTTATAATTTCTATATTGTGTATAGTAAAAATATCACCTAAAATAATTTATTATACAAATGAACAATTTAAAATATTATAAATTAATATATGAACTTTATATTTATGATTATACTTATCCTAATAATATTATTATTTTTTAATATGTATTTAAAACAAATAAATAGCAGTTTTTATACAACCCTCTTATTATTTGTATTAATTATAAATGAACTGTATTTTTCAAAAATCGAAAAATTTGCTAATGTTACCCAACCAGCCAACCCATTATATAGATTTGATTATGATTTTAAACAAAATATGAATAAACAAATGTGTTTGTTCGAGGAACAACAGCAAATAATGACAGATAAAACACCCATTAAATCTAAATGTCATAAAATATTTAATCGATCATCATGTGATATGTATCGAGATTGTGAATATGATACCGAATTTAACAGATGTAATGACAAAAATAAATGTAGTAATATTGACGACACTGAACCATTGCAATGTCATTATATGGATAATAAGAACATATGTAATATATTGGCACCAAAAATTCCTAAATGCGATAGTTATAAATATTCTGATAGCTGCAATGACAATTCGTGTAAATGGAATGAGGTCAATAAAAAATGCGAGTACAAAGATAGCTCATGTGTTAGTTTAACTGAAGATACATGTTCAAATAAAGATAATCAAGATAAATGTAAATGGGAATATTATAATGATATTTATAACGCCGAGCATGAATCTGAAACAAATATCGTCCAATGTCATTCAATCGATTTACTAAACATATCTGGAAGGATACCAAGTCGGGAAATGGGAATAACGGAAACCGAAATTCCGGCAAAACTTAAAACCTATTTTGATAACAATGGAAGTGATAGTGATATTTATTATGGAATCCAAAAAAATGAGAATGAAACCTATAATATATTCTTTTTAAATATGTCCAATTTAAATACAATTTCGTCGTCAGTAAAACAAAACTATGAATGTTTAAATGGAAATAAATATGTCGGAAATAATAATCATGTTATGATTTATAAGAAAAGAGGTAAATGTAATACACAGTCAAAATGTAATTGGAATATAGAACCTTCTAATAATTGTAACCAATTAGATACACAAACGTGTCTAGATAATAATGATTGTTATTATGAATATAATAGTAATCAATGTTTATCTAAGGGATTTTGTGAATCTAACGATGATAATGCTGCTAATAATGGCGATGCTACTTTTAATAATGCTGCTAATAATGGCTATACTACTGCTGCTAATGGCGCTGCTGCTGTTAATAATGGCGCTGCTAATGCTGCTGTTAATAATGACGATGCTGCTGTTAATAATGGCTATACTACTTCTGTTAATAATGGCGCTGCTGCTGTTAATAATGGCGCTGCTAATTCTAATGACGCTGCTGCTGTTAATAATGGCTATACTACTTCTGTTAATAATGGCGCTGCTAATAATGGTGCTGCTGGTTCTACTACAATGTCAGGACATGTAACGACTAATACATTACCTTTTTGTACATAAATCGTTATTTAATATATTGGATAATATATATGGATAATAAACTATTATTAATATTTATATTATTGTTTTTATCGTTTTTACTATTATTTTATTATTTAAAACTTAAAACAAATATAATAATGTTACTAAGTATTATTATTGTATTATGTATAAATAAACTTATAGTTCAAAAAGAATATTTTAATGATAATTATGACCATATATACGATGAATTAATTGCCTGGATGAATAGTTCCCCTGATAATGAATCTACACCCGAATTATTTCGTTTTAATGGTTCCGAATCAGGTCTAAAAACAACAGCACAAGTGACAAACCCCGTTCCTAATTGGAAAATCATATTGGATAACATGAAAAAACGTCATGATCCATTACCCACCCAACACCAGTCACTATTTACGTTTGATGGGTCTATTCCAAATCTTTTTGCTGCCGCTACTACTGCTGCCGCTACTACTGCTGCCGCTACTACTGCTGCCGCTACTACTGCTGCCTCTACTACTGCTGCCGCTACTACTACTAATGGTCCTACTACTGGTCCTACTAATGGTCCTACTACTGCTACTACTAATGCTTACACCTACTAATGGTCCTACTGCTGGTCCTACTAATGGTCCTACTACTGGTCCTACTAATGGTCCTAATACTGGTCCTACTACTACTGCTGCCGCTACTACTGCTGCCGCTACTAATGGTCCTACTGCTTACACCTACTAATGGTCCCTAATAGTGGTCATAAAATGAACGATAACAATTTTAAAACAGCAGTCGGTGACTGGTTAAGTGATTCAGACAAAGCAATAACAATATAATGAAGATATTAGTCTATGGGATACTTCGAGAGTAACTGATATATTTCTCTTCGGAGATGGTGCTATTAATTTTAATGGTGATATTAGTAAATGGGATACTTCAAAAGTTTTAATCATAAATATTATAATAGTTGGACCAAGAAACCCACTTAGTTATTGTAGTCGCTGTTCCGGAGCTTCCCACTGTCTCGAATGTGATATGGCCTAGTTTCATGACCAACAACAATTCCCTAAATATTTAAATCAGGATAATTAATTTAAATATAATTTATTATTATAGTATGTATCTATTTTTTACCGTAACAATAATATTATTGATAACATTATTTTATTTTTTTGATTTAGAAGTAAATATAATTCTAATAAGTTGTGTAATAATAATTTTATTATTTAATAGTTTATTTTATAAAAGAACATATGAAAAATTTCATATAAATGATATAAATAATATAAATAAATTACACGATGAGTATAATAATGCTTTTAATGATATTAAAGGTGAATTAAACGAAAAAATGCACCCTACGGATGACTATAAAATGATTCCAATTTACTCATCTATTTTTAATGATGATATATTCCATGCTATTTATAATAAGGATATTATTGAAGATGCAGGTATACCTATTAATGGAGAATTTTTATCAGTCTCCGATTTTACTTTATTATTAGATAAACTAAATATTATAAATGCTAAATAATAATGTAAATTAAATTATAATAAATTAAAATTATTATATTTATATTATATAATGAATAATAAAGTTGTATGTTGTGTAATATGTGTTGTTGTTATAATATTATTAGTTAGTATAATATTTAGTTTATCTAATAATAAAGAAAAATTTAACGATGGTGCTTCACAAGCATATTTAAATAGTGGTGCTAATGGTGCTAATGGTGCTAATGGTGCTGCTATAAATTCGATTGTTTCTAAAATAGATGGAACTATGTTAAATGTAAGAGTGACCGAACCTCAAACGACGAATGCTGATAAAACGATTGAAATTTTAGTTGATAATAATGGTAATAAATTATGTATGGATGATACTAACAGAAATGTATCAAAATGTTCCGATGTCGGTAAGTTATGGATTCTTAAACATATTGATAGTATTGGAACTATGGGAACTGTGTTGTCGTCTAATAGTCATTCGGTTCAATATTCAACTATGAATAATTTTCCATTTTATATGGTTTTAACAAGTGATAATAAATTCGCGTTACACTATAATCATGGTAGATTTAGTGTAGTTCCGGTTGGTAATTATGATAGTCAAAAATGGGATGTGAGTGATTATACAATCCCAGAAAAACAATTATTTGAGAGGGATATTTACGATGGTCCACTAGATAAAATACAGTATTCCCGTGGTTCAGATCCTAACAATAGAATTAAAATTAACCTTAATGTAAACGATGAAAAGTTAAAGGAATTATTACATCTCGATTCTGAGATGACTTCAGGTGCGAGTGATTCAAGTAAATGTGATCGATATGTTTCAAAAGAATCTTTAGAAAATGTTTGTGCTGGATGTAATGTTTAATAATTATTTAGTAAATCGTCTAATATATAATCGTATAAATGCGACAATTATAATACACGCAAGGAGTACCAAAAAATATATTTTAATATATAAATATCGTTTCCAGCCATTTAATTCTAAATAGAGTGGTAGTTCTTCTCCCGCTAATTGTTCCTTTTCTAAACCTTTAATATAATTATTAAATAACACTACATTATTAATACCGAGACTTAATGAAAATAAAAATATTAATAGTGAAATATCTTTAATTAGATTTTGAGATACTCCTAAATTAAACGAGGATGAAAATCCAAACATCGCTACACCAATTGATAATGTTAAAAATACATTTCGCGAACTTGAATGAAAACCATTAATAACAGCTTGAGGATTGTTTGCGTATTTCATATAATAATTAATTAGATAATAATTAAAGATTTATTAACAGTTAATTTAAATGTGGGATAAAGTTTCGAACAGTTTATTATTTTACAGTGAAGATTTTTATAATAATGAATTATACAAAAATCGTAATTTTATAAAACAAATTTATTTTTACTATAAAAATAAAGGACTAAAAAATATATTATTGACACAAATAATAAATATAGTAATAAGTACATTTTTGTTTATACTAATATTATTTTTATTTAATTGTGTAAATTATAAGGAATTATTGGTAATAACTGACTATAATAAATTAAGTAATTTTATTGATTTGCGTTCATTATTTAAATTTAATGCGTTTTTTTTATGCTTATTTATTAGTTTTATTTTGTTTATAATTACAAAAATAATAAATTTAATAGAACTATCATTAAACTATACAAAAATTAAGACATACTTTAATGATAATTTAAATATCACCGATGATAATCTTGATTATATTACGTGGAGTGATATTATTAATAAACTCGAACATTATAACAATGAGAAGGTTGATATATATAAAATTAATAGTATAATATTATTTTATGAAAATTATCTTAATGCTATATTTGATAATAACATAATTAATTTATATCATTTAACAACACTTATGGAATGGAATATTAATTATTGTATTTTATTTAAAATGTTTGGTTCTCTACCAGATGACATTGGAGAAGATAAAAAAAAAACAATTTATTTAAGATTACGAGTGGTTGCAATAATAAATTTTATATTTATGCCATTTATTTTAGTGTTTATGCTATTTTACAATATATTTAATTATGGGGAAGAATTTTATAATAAACCTACGTTGTTAACAACGCGTATGATTACACGAAATGCCGAATGGAAATATAGATATTATAATGAATTACCTCATGATTTCGATATACGTCTTAATAAAATAGATACTAATGTGAAAAAATATATATCACAATTTAAAAATGATTATATAAATTCAATTTCAAAATTAATTGTGTTTGTATGTAGTTCATTTTTTATATTGTTGATAATTTTATCACTTATAAATGATAAGATTTTAATCCATATAACTATATTTAATAATAAATCTATATTATGGCTTATAAGTATTTTAGCATCAATTATTACTATATTTAAAAGAAATAATGTTAATATAGAGGACCCGAAAATATATATGAACGAAATATCTAAACTATTATATTTAAATCCGACTTTTTTAGAAAAATCAAATAATAATGATATTAAACAATTATTTATTAAAGATTATCAATATAAAATTATTATAATAATAAAAGATATAATCTATACTATCATAACTCCCTTTAGATTATGGTTATTAGCAAATAATATCGATAATATAATAAACTTTATTAATGCTAATATAAGCGATGATGAATTTAACACTTGTAAAATATCGGAATTTAATGAAGAATTATGCGAGAGTTTAGGCGATAATTATAATATATCGAAACAGATCAAATCCTTAGAATATTTTAATAATGTGTACCCTGAGTGGTATATTTATATGGTTAATAAAATAAATGGTCGGACAAATGAAATACGGATAAATGTTATTTAAAAAAGCTTTTTCAAAAAAAGCTTGGGCAAAAAACAATAGAAAACTTTTTTTAAAAGTTTAAAGCTTGGGCAAAAACAATAGATTTTGTTAAAACTTTTAAAAAAAGTTTAAAGCTTGGGCAAAAACAATAGATTTTGTTAAAACTTTTTTTAAAAGTTTAAAGCTTGGGCAAAAAATAATAGATTTTGTTAAAACTTTTTTTAAAAGTTTAAAGCTTGGGCAAAAAATAATAGATTTTGTTAAAACTTTTTTAAAAAGTTTATTTCTGTCTCTATATTATGAATATAATACGTTTATTTGATAAAAAAACGCATAAATTTAGTTATAAAAATAAGGTTTCCAAAAAAATAGTAACGGATCCCAAAACGCTCGAACGTATTAAATCCTTAAAAATACCTCCTGCCTACACCGATGTTATAATTTCTAATAATCCATCAAGTAAAATTCAGAGTATAGGGGTTGATACTAAAAAAAGAAAACAATATACGTATCATCCAGTCCATTTAGAAACACAAACTAAACTTAAATTTAATGACTTGATTATATTCGGTAAAAAAATAAAACGTATTCGAAAAGATATTTATGCTAATATTTTTAGGTGTCATTCGAATCCTAAATTATTATACGAAAAGGATTGTGTTATAAGTATTGTTCTATATTTAATTGATTACTGTAATTTTAGAGTTGGTAACGAGAAATATAAAAAATTGTATAATTCATTTGGAGTAACAACATTAAATAGTAGTCATTTTAAATTTAATAAAAATCATACGACAATAGAATTTATTGGCAAAAAAGGTGTTGTAAATAAAAACACACTGTCCAATTCTAATGTGTGCGTTCTTTTAAAGGAACTATGTAATTCCAATGATGAATATTTATTTTACTATATAGATGGTAGTAATAATAAATATCGGATTACTGAAAAACATATTAACGATTTTTTAAAAAACTATAATGACTCATTAACCGTCAAAATGTTTAGAACATGGAACGCTAATTATATGTTACTTAAAGAACTATTAAATTTAGAATTGCCGGATAGTCCTACAAAAGCCAAAAAAAATATTAGTATTGTTATTAAAAAGTCAGCCGACCAGATGCATCATACATGCACGGTTTCTAAAAAAAGTTATATGAATAGTGAAATTGTAGATTTATATTTGGAGACACCCCTAAAATTTAAGAGATTAATAGAGAATTTCAGAAAATCAAATGGAAACTTACCCACTATAAATAGACTACTTAATCTTATACTAACTCATATTCAATAATTACAAATACTTCAACATATTAATATAATTTGTATTAGTATTAGTTTTACTACTTGTTTGGTTATTATATATCGCAAATGTAATATTATTGAATTTATCTTTATTTTTTTTAGTCTCAATTTTATTTAACAGATAGTCTTTAAGAAGACTTATATCATACATATCACTACTACGCTGTAAATGAAATGCCTCATAATAAATAGTTTTATACGATTTAATATATCTCTCTCTACTATTAATATGTTCTAAATTATTGTAAATATGGTAAATATGTTTTTTTAATGGATTACTACAAATTAGATAATCATAAATATACTTTTGTTTAAGGACATCTAAATCATTCTGAGTGAATATTTTATGAACACTAGCTAAATAAATTAACTGTTTAGCATTGTTATGGGGTGCGAACGTGAGAATTATATTCCATAATTCTATTGGGATTGCTGTCATTAGTGCGACTGGTGCGACTGGTGCGACTGGTGCGACTGGTGCGACTGATGCCATTCTATATAAATATTTTATCAGCATGAAAATTATTACATTCAATTTTATATATCTGAATAATTATCTAAATAGATTATCTAAATAGATTATCTAAAATAGATTAAAGATTTCTTTATTAGTTATATAAATGTTTTATGAGTTTATGCTATTAATTAAGTTTTTTCTATTAGCTTATGGTGCTTATAATGCGTATGTCTTATATGGTGTATATAATATTGGACATAAACCTAAACAATATATTAAAACTAATAGTGATAATAGAATTAACGAACCATCGCGTGATTTAACACGCGATAGGTATAGCAAACGAAAGATTCCGAATGATATTGATGTAATCGTGATTGGGAGTGGTATTGGTGGGTTAAGTTGTGCGGCATATTTATCTAAGGTGGGTAAAAAAGTATTAGTGCTTGAACAACATTATATTGCTGGAGGGTGTTGTCATGTATTTGACGAGAAGGGTGTTGAACATGAAACCGGGATACACTATGTGGGAAATATAGATAAACGAAAGGAAATATTAGATTTGATTACTGTCGAACCGATTGAATGGTGTAAAATGGGTGCTGGTCCTGGTCCTGGTGCTGGTGCTGGTGTCTATGATGAAATCTGTATTGAAGGTGAAACCTATTTATTTAGGGCTGGCGAAGAGAATTTCATAAGCGATTTGTCGAAACGATTTGAAGGAGAAGAATCGGGCATCCGAAAATATATTGATTTAGTTAAAAAGGTGGCTAAGAAAGATTTATTTTTTAATCTTAAAATTATTAAGTCAAAATGGCTAACATTGTTAGGACATTATTATTTAAAATACTATGATACAGACTATTATAAATATACGAATACATCTGCCTATGATGTTATTAAAACTTTCACTAATAATGAAACGTTGATTGCTGTTTTAGGAGGGCAATTTGGGGATTATGGTCCAACGCCTAAAAAAGCCAATTTTTTTATTCATGCCAGCATTGTTAATCATTATTTAGAAGGCGGGTATTTCCCTAAGGGTGGTCCAGGGTCGATTATAAAAAATATAATTCCAACGATTGAAGCTAGCGGTGGTCGTGTATTAGTAAATGCAGCAGTTGACACCTTGTTAGTTGGTGATAGTGGTGATGATACTAAAATAGTCGGTGTCCAACTTGCGAATGGGGATAAAATATATGCTAAAAAAGTTGTTAGTGCGGTTGGGTTAAATAATACATTTAATAGATTAATACCCGATGAACTATTAGAAAATGATAGTGTAAATAAATATAAGAAAATGATTGAAAAAATTGGAAGTTCGACAGGGTTTATTTATTGTTTCGTGAATTTAGAAGGCACCTCTGAAGAATTGGGTCTTAGAGATTCTAATATTTGGGTATATCCCGATAAAGACTACGATAAACTACTAGAAACATTTGAAGAAGATATTCAGAATAATCCTATGCCGATGTTTATAGCGAGTTCTTCTGCCAAAGATAGTAGCTGGAACGACAGATATCCAAATAAGAGTAGCATGATATTACTTACATTAGCAAAGAAGGAATGGTTCGAACAATGGGAAAACGAAGAATGTATGAAACGCAATTTAGATTACAAGGATCTTAAAGAATTTATGGCACACCGCCTCATTAATGAAGGTCTATACAAATTTTACCCTAAAACAATCGGAAAAATAAGCCATTATGAGGTAGGGACACCCTTAACGAACCAGTTCTATTTAGGTTGTTTGGATGGTGAAGGCTATGGACTTGACACTAATAATTACAGATATAGTGTTGCTCATGAATTGCGACCCGAAACATCCATTAAAAATTTATATTTAACGGGTCAAGACATTTGTACGTTAGGGTTTACTGGAGCATTAATGGGTGGAATTCTAACAGCCCATTCTATTCTAGGTTATGGTTCATTAATGGATTTACTAAGTGGACGAACTCTTATTAAAGATTTGATTAAATTAGAGAAGAAAAATACTTAATAAAAATGAGTAACACGTAGTTTATTTATGGAGGGAAAAAAATAAAGTTTGCCAAATATCTTTCTTTATATTTTTCGTCACTATTTTAATTGCTTCTTCACTTGTTATAAATTTTAATTGTTTTATATCGTCCTTTTTGTCCGATTTATATTTATGAATTTTATACTTAAGTTCGTTAAATACTCTTATTAAACATTTTAAGATAGGTACCCCACCAGCAATAACAACTTTAATTAATACTTTATTTGCCCCCATTTTGTTATTTTGTAATATTGTTTTTTTTAATAGTGGGGAACATAGTTTTTTGCTTCTATATTGTTCATCAATAAACATAAATACTATAAGTAAAATTGGTATACCTTCTTCTACTTCATACAATAGCTTCACATACACCAACAAGTTCATTTTTATCCAATAAAAATATTCCTCAATTCGTATTATTAGATTTTTTAATATTTGTATAAGATTGAAGAATATCTGTTGATGGCCTTTTTGCTAATTTCAATTTTTCGGTTGTTTTATCGCTAATATAAATATACTTCATTATACATTAAATTAGATTTAAATATTCAAAGTGTAAAAATATTTTTTGCTAATTTAATTTATATGTTAAATTTAATGCCTCTAAAACAATTAACTCTTGGAAGATTAAGAAAATTAGTTTTTTCGTGTGAAAATTCAAGCAAACAATGTTCACCACATATAAATGAATTAAATCTAGTTATAACAGATGATCCAACAGATAAAAAAACATATGAACACATTAAATTTTTATATTCTGGATACACGCATATATATAAACACAAACATTTAAAAAAATATACCCATACCATGAAAGATTATAAAGATGTAGAAATAGATACTAATTGGTTAGAAAATAGAACAAATCAACAAAAAAAAGGAGATATAATATATATTCATGGTTTATTTAAAGGTGATGGTATTTTTGATAAAGATTGGCAATTAAGTTTTTTACAAGTTTGTGATAATAATCAAATCGCTTGGAAATGTATAAGTGGACTTATGGTTTATGAAAATCGTGATTTAGTAAATAAAAATTGAATCGCAAACTTCATATTTACACTCTTGAAGATTTAAAATTAACCTATTTTATAAATAATGCATTAAGTAGAAAACGTGTTTTTAGTAGTAGAAAACGTGTTTTTAGTAGTAGAAAACGTGTTTTTAGTAAATAAAAATTGAATATTTATTAACTTTAAATGTAAAAATCATCCAGAATGACACTCATTCTAACAATACAGAATTGTCTTCCCTATTTTGACACAGAATTTATAAAACAAACGTTCAACAAATTAGAATTGGGTGAAATTTCATCGATTGATTCTGAGATGGTCATATTAAAAGAACGACAAACAAAGGGAAACAAATTACATGATATAAAAAAAACATACTATAAAAATGTTTACATTACTTATAGTAAATTAAACGAAGATAAAGAAGTTATTAAACAGATGCTTGGAACAGATATAAAGAACTCGTGTTTATTAGTGTATTATACTAAAGACGACTATTGGAAAGTGTATAAGTGCGATACACTCCCCCGGTTCACACCAATTATTATATTTTCTAAATAATTAAATATTATATTATTATATGTATAAATTTGCAGTTGGTAGTTTAATTGGGCTTATTGGTGGAATTATAGGTAGTATGTTTGGTATTTCGGGGGCATTTATTATAATTCCGTTGCTTATGTTGTTTGGAGTTTGTTCTTCACAATTATCAGCACAAGGAACCACATTATGTATGCTACTACCACCTATATCAATATTTGCGGCATATACTTACTATAAAAATAAAAATGTAGATTTTAAATTATCAGTAGTATTAATTATTTTTTATATCTTAGGAACATTGCTTGGAACAAAATTTGTTTTTAAATTAAACGAAAAGATTTTAAGAATAAATTTCTCTATTTTATTATTTGGATTAGCTTTTTATGTATTATATGATGCTATGAAATTAAAAAATACTGTTTAAAGACAAAGTCATAAAGCAACAATAATGTTTTGGTAAATCAATACTACAATCACTGTCGGTGGAGCATCTATAATACCAAATTATTTAAACACTGTAACTAATTAGGTAACTACCCTGGTAATTAATCCGGTAACTAATTCGGCAACTACCCCGGTAACTAAAATGAATATCAATTTATTATCAATTGAAGTATCTAATAAAGAAGTTATTTTATATAGATATATTATAATAGGTATTTCTAGTATATGTATGATATGTTGTTTTATGTGGTTACAAAAACATAACGCCGAGACTGGTGACGTACGAGAAAACATCATAGTCAACGATAGTTTAGCAGAGACCGGCACAGAGACCTATGTAGCAGAACACTTCATCTCTCAATTAGATATTGAGTCTATCCCCCTATCAATGGTTGGGGAACCCGATGAACAACTTCCTATATGGAAAATAACTTCTCTATAAGCTACTGTATGGATATTTACATTAATTAGAGGATAAATAACCATGACAAAATCTACAAGAACCATTTTCGGTATATGGTGCATATAAGTCGCAATAACACACTTTTTTACAATAGGTTATTTCTAATAAATCATATTTTTTTATTATTTTATTTATTGTTTCATCAAGTTTATTATGTGTCTCTATAAATTCATCTACTTTTTCAGATATTTCTAATAATGTCATAATATAATACTATATTAAAACTTTAAAACTGAAAATAATAATAATTTTTAATATAGTATTATATTATATTATGAAATTGACGAACACTCCTAAAAAAGCGACAACTAAAAAAGCGACAACTAAAAATACTAAAAAAGCGACAAATACTAAAAAAGTGAAAACTACTAAAAAGGCGAAAACTAGAAAGGCGAAAAATACTAAAAATGTAACTACACAAAACAGATTAGGATCAACGAATAATTGGGATGAGGCTCCTAAATATTATAAAAATTTTAAAGATATATCGGTAAATCTAAAAACATATGATTTTCATAATAGTATGTTTATGTTTGGTCATCCAACCAAATTAATAAATGATTTTTTATTTTCGCTATATAATGAAAATGTAATTCGTAATTCTCGTGGCAAAGATTTAATGTTTATGTTAGGAGTTGTAGAATTAAATACGCTCCCTAATACATTATTTTTAACAATTTCCGAAGAACCTAATACAGATAACGATTTTTATAATAAATTAGGTTTATTATTAAATATGATTGAACACTTATTAAATATATCCGACCAAAATCAACCGGGTTCAAAATCGGTACATAGTACCAGACTAAAAAAATCATTAACTACAAGTGATCCAATATTAAATATAACTAAAACGCATAATACTAGTAATTATAGTTATTTTGATGATAGAATAACATTATTAGATATAACCTCAGACCAATTGACCGAAATAAAGAAAACCGATACGTATAAAGGAATATCTGTATATAGTAGGGAAGATTTGGATGGTTATAATAATACCTATAAAGACGTTCCAAATATCTATAATCCGTCGAAAGGTCCGTCGAAAGGTCCGTCGAAAGGTTCGACGAAAGGTTCGACGAAAGGTAAGTTACTACCAAAAGAGACCAATAAATTTAGATGTTTACTTCCAACCAATTTTAAAGTTCACGTAATTTTTAATAATAAATACATATTAGAACGTAGAGGAACAGAAATAAATACAAATGAACGTTCATCTCAATCATTTTTTCCATTTATTGTTAAAAAGGGTGTCAAAGATCCCATGAAATGTAATAATGGAAGTATTTGTACAGAATCTAAAATATTCTCATATTTACATGATCATAATTTATACGAAAATATTACAGGGGCCTTAGCTTATTGGGTTGGGAAATCTAATAATATAACTCCATTAGAATGTGCTAATAAGGTTACATCATGTAATTACCATCCAACTTATAGTTATGAACCAGATGTTATACAAAATATGGTTGACTATTTAGAAAAAAGAGATTTATTATCTCACGAATTACTTAAACTAAAATCAAACCGCCAATGGTTTAATATGTTTTATCCATATTCGATGCCATGTCCTGGATGTTATTTAAATGCCACTAATTATAAAAAAAATAACCGTATTTTTTGGGATAATTCAGAATGTCATGAACATGTAAAAACTACAAGAATTCAAAATATAGAAAATCAAAAATGTGTTAATGAAGCAACGTGTGGATTGTGAAAACAAAAGAAATTAAACGAAGATAAATGGATAAATATTAATTAATTAATTTTTGAATATGTCTTCCCACCGCAAACAACCATTACTAAATATCCAATAAACATAATAACTAACAAAACCATTGAAATCAATCCTATATACGATAGAGCCCCAGCAGTTCCGAGATGCTTAAGATGCGTCATATTACAATCATAACTAACACCAGTTAGATTAGTATCTGTCATACCGGTTTTAATACATTGTCTAAAAGACGCATTTTCAAACAGACTGATTTCACTTAGAAGTTCATTACAACAACGCGGATAACCATGCTCAATTTGCGTATCATAGCAGAAATGATGAAGGGTGATATTTTTATAAGCTACGGTATTACTACAATTTGAATCATTATATAAATGTGTTACAAAATCTACATTATCTGGAATCCCAAATATAGCATTAGATCCCATTGGCATAGTCATAATTCCAGCAAGTGTCATAAGTCCAGTAAGTCCAGTAAGTCCTGTTTTAGTCATAGTCATAGTCATAGTTTTAGTTTTAGTCATAGAGGTATACATTTTGTTGCGTGATTGTAATTAATAATCAACGCACACGTTCAAATCAATTTTGTTATTTAATATTTTCCATTGATAACTTTGGTGTATGTTGCGATAGATATTTTGATGGCGTGCGTTTTTTCTAAATATATTAATGCTTCTTTCTGCTTTATTTTAATTGTCTTATTTCTATTTAGTTTATTGAATTCATTAATGATATCTAGTTGGTCTTCCGATAATTTTTTACCTTTTGATTTTTTTGATTCAACCACTTCTTTTGTCAAGTATTTATAATCTAATTTAATTCCGTAGCTTGTTTGGATGTAACCAGATATTTCGAGTGAACCATTATGCACTTCATTATGACATTTTTTACACAATGGTACTAAATTAGACTTAGTGTCTTTTACTATATGTGAGTCAATAATATTATTGTCATTCGCCGTACACTGAAATTTAATATGATGAACGTCTTCGGCTTTTTGTTGACATATAGAGCAATCGTGAACAAACACTTGTGTGTTATAATGTGATTTTTTAGGTTCTAACAGTTGCTGCGATTGCCCCAAAATCTGTTTCCGAATCTGTTCCGATAATTTTAGAAATTCACTGTCCATATCCATTGCCCGGCACACTTCTAAACCATAAATTGTTGGCCCATTTCCTGCCTCCAATTTGCGATCATATATTAATTCACCCGTTTCTTCGTTAAAGACGACCTTTAAATGTAGCATTTTTATGGTTTTTAGTTCGGTGACTTGCTCAATTTTACACAAATCGTGCAAGTGTGTTGCGAATATAAAATTAGTGTTTCGTTTATCCAAATTGACCACACTCGAAGAGAAAATTGACAATGCCGATATATTTTCTGTCCCCGAACATAGCTCATCTCCCAGAACCAGACTTTTACTATTAGCTCTTTTAAGAATGCTCCTAAGTTCTCCCATCTCAACCGCAAACGACGATTCCCCCTTAAATATGTTGTCGTTGTTGTTTATCCGTGTAAACAAATATTCATAGGGCGAATAAGCGAATTCTTTTGCCGCCACAAAAAAGCCCGCTTGCGCCATGATAATATTTACACCAACCGCTTTCATCAAACTACTTTTCCCTGAGGCATTCGTCCCAAATAGTAAAATGCCAGTAGTTTTATCTTTAACAGTATCATTTACAGCGTCACTGTTACACTCGTTAACACTATCATTATCATTAACCGGTCCAAGACATATATCATTCGGAACATAATTGGTGTCGGTATTAATACGTTCTATTATAGGATGTCTTAGTGCGGTTGCCTTTATGAAACTGGTTGATTGGGAATCAGAATCATCTTCACTACTTAAGTAAACAATTTTAGGCCGAACATAACCATAATTGATTGATGTCTTCGCGATACTTTTAATTAAATCTACATTCGCTATGTAGTCACAAATTATTTTAAGGGTTTCGGCCCATTTACTATCATAGTATATAAGGCGTTCTAAAAATTTACTTCTACAAAGTTCGTGTAGTTCATTCTCGCAAGAAACCAATTTGTTAGATAGTTCTTTTAAGACATCATTTGTTATTTTTACATTCGGTTTAGTTGCCGTCTTTGTTTCGATTGTCTGCGTATCAATTTCAACAACTTTATTTGTAAATTTAATCTCTAATTTAGGATAGTTTTCTTTCTTAAGATTTTGCTTAAGCACTGCGGAACGTTTTGTTGTTAATGAAATATAATAGCCATCACGGTCGTTGCTTTCTATTTTTAGCAGCGTTTGTTGACCTGATTTTTTAGGTCCTGAATCTATGAATTTGCTAAGCTTCTTAATAATCGTATCAAACATGTAGTGATAATTGTCTATTTTACTTTGTAGAACATCTATTTCAGGAACTACACCCTTTTTAAAGAATGAGGACGTTATTTTATCCAAATGATATTTAACTATTTCATCCATATTGAAATCTGTGGTATAACATTTAATAAAAGCGTTGAATTTCTCGATAACGGCGGTAGATGGTCTCAACGAACTCATACTATCATTTTCTATATTCAGTATATTGTTAATGTGTTCATATGAAAAATCTAATGACGCAAAATCTGCCGGCTGCACCATCCCTAAGCCTAGCTTACGGTGTAATCTCTCGATATCTTGTATCTTAACCAAATTGTGTTCATAGAGTTTGTATAGGTTAATCGTTTTATTGGATTCTTTGGATTCTTTGGATTCTTTGGATTCTTCTATTATAGTAGTTCGCATCATCATTGATTCAATATAATCATACCGCGTATTAAGAATTGTGGGGTCTAATATAGGATTGAGCAGTCGCTCTCTAAGAAGGCGTTTTCCAATCGAGGTGCTTGCGTTATTTAAAACCGAAAATAGAGAATTGTATTTACAGTTTAAAGCCTGTGTCGCCGAATGTTCGACCAAATTCAATTGATTAATGCAGTTATTTGTCAATGTCAGCTGTTTCCGCGTTTCGACAATATTAGGTTTACAAATTTTATCCACAATTGTTGAGTTATGTTCATAGGCGAAATCCAATACTTGGATGTAACTTAGCAATCCAAATGGCATGTTTTCTAAATCCAAATATTCAATAATAGATAGCAACCCTGTATTAGGAAAAATCCGCTCTAACATCGTCTTTTGGTAATTTAATTCGTAATATTCGGCTTTAACATCGGTGGATTCTTTGAAATGAACCACTCGTCGATTAAGATCCAAATAATTGCTTAAAAAATCATTCGATTTGGTAAGGTTTTTCTTAATGATCAACAACTCTTTGGGATCATACGTTTGAATAAATCGGAAGATTTCATCTAATCCAAGATTGGTGTCATCTGGTTTAGAATACACCTCAAACACATTGTTTTTCCCTGTCGATAAATCGATTGTCGCAATCCCAATACACATAATATTTTTACCGTAGTTTAAGGCCTTCGGCGATTCAATGTAAATACACATTAGATTATTGGTTTCGCCCTTGAGATTATATTGAACGTTCGTGCCTGGACTATAAATATTAGTTACTTTCCGTTCAACAAATGGCGCATCGCTGGTTTGTTCGATGAGGACACTCGTGTAATTATTATTTAGCAAGATTTGGATGTATTTATCGATTGAATAAATGTTGACCCCAATCATTAACGGATTTTTACGCGAATTCTCTTTAATATTTTTATTTTTCCGTGTCAGCTGAATATCGAGAATATCGGTTAAACGATATAAATTCTCACTATTCGTTTGCTCCTCTGCGTTGTCGACGCCATAACATTCGTAGAAGTGACCAACTTGCATAAGCACGATTGTTCGGTCACCATATTTTTTTGAATAGGTGATATGGTCTTTCAAATAGTCATCAATTATGGTCATAATCTATATTATTAGATATATAATTAGCTAGATAAAGCTTTAAATCGTTTGTATAAATTATGATAATGATTTACATAAAATGATTTAAATAATAAAACATGAAACATTTATTTAAAATTGATTATTATTTAAGTAATATTTAATTATAAAAATCATATGACATCTAATATTTATATAAAAGATAATCCTGATTGGAATCATGAAAATAAGTATAAATATGGTTATGTAGAGGGAAACGGTCAAAATTTAATTAATAGATTATGCGACTCAACTGAGGAGCATTCAGAATCATCCAAATTTACTAATATTTATTCATTTGAGAAAACAGATGAATATAAAATTAATTGTTATAACGAAATAGATAAAATAATTTCATTAGTTGGTTCTAATATAGATAAAATAAAAATGATTGAGGAAATGTATGGTGTTGAACTACCACTGTTAAGAGAATTGAATCAATATTTAGTAAAATCTAAAACGAAAGGATCAAATGAATTTATTTATAATAATGGGTTACCTCTTTTAATAAGAGTACTAAAAGAAGAATTTCCAAAACTTGGATTAAAATTAGTAAAAGAATATTCACCAGAAGAAATAGACACAATTAATAATTCAAGTCGGGAACAACTAAGGAAACAATTAAACGAAGATTATAGTCAACTATTAAAAATAAAAAAAGAATCTAGAAAACCAATACCTAAAATGACTATTCAACAACACAAAGATGAATATGAATGGTTTGAAAGAGAATATCAACGAACTATTATTGAATATGGTATTGAAACTCTGTCAAGACTACATAGATTTTATTTAGAATTGGCTACTGGAGGTGGGAAAAGTTATATAATCTATGAAATAATATCTAAACTAAAACCAGACACTATTATTATATTTTCACCCAGAAAAAATATAAATAAACAAAATAGTAGTTCAAAATATTTATCTATTTTAGATAATGAGTATTTAGTTTATGATTGTTCGGTGGATGGAGATTTTATAGAATTTAAAGAAAAATGTCGGAGAGAAAATAAAAAAATGATTATTGTGGCTTGTCCACAAGGTTCTAATGAGAAAGTATATAACATAATTAATGATAATAATCTAAGTGATATATTTATTTGGTTTGATGAAGCTCACCATACTATTGAAAATTGGGTAGATAAATCAGATAATATATATACTAAATTCTTCTTAGAAAATACCGATACAATTACAAATCGTATATTTACATCAGCATCACCAGATAAGAAACATGTACTACAGTATCCGCAAATATTTGGTGAATTATACTCACCAATTAAAGTAAAAGAACTAATTGATCTTAAATGGTTGTGTCCAATTAATTGTAAAATCTTAGAATACGATATACCTAATTTTAATCTATTAACTTGGATTTTAGAAGGACTAATTGACAATAATAAATCATTTGGATTTAGTTTTCATAGTAGAGATAATAATGCATTTAATCTATTTTATAAACATTATCAATTATATTTGAATTCAGAAACCGAAATAAAACCATATTTATTAATACATGACGTGGGTTTAAATGAAATTAATAGAGATAAAATGAAAGATATAAGATTGGACTATAATTTTAGAAGTGTAAAACATTTTGAGAATAAAAAAGAATTTCCAGACGTAAATCCTAAAAATATGGCTTATGTAGTAAAGCAATATGATATGGGATATGATTTTGAAAAATTAGATTATATTGTAATTACTGATCCAAAAGTATCTTCTAAAGATATTATTCAATGTATTGGACGCGGAACTCGTCCAGATAAGAAGGGACCTAATGGAACTAATCTTGATAAAGAATTATTAATAATGCTTCCTACGTATGTTAAAGAAGAAGATAATAATGACTACAAAAATATTATTGAAGTATTAAGATATCTGATATTAGATTTAGATATGGATATTGAGAAACAACTAATAAAATCTATAGACCCTTCAGTAAATTCAAAAGAAACTGTAGGATTAGATTATAAAGGCACTACAAAAAATAGTAGCAAATTACTTGATTTACTCTATACTAATAATATTTTGAATAGAGTAAATACCAAAACATTAAATAAATTCTGTGTAAAATATAGTATTAAAACAGAACAATATTATTATAAATTTAAGGCACAAAATCCTTCATTAAATCTTAAGAATAATTTGTATGAATATCCTGGATTTTATTGGAAAAATGTTGTTGATCCAAATAATGAAGTATATTATAGTTCTAAATCAGAGTGTAAAAAATCAAAAGAAAAATTAATTAATGAATATGAACTAAAATTAAATGAAGAAGACTATGATGAATTCTTAGGAGATATTGAAGATAATGGTTGGATAGAATTAAATAAATATGATGCTAAAATACCACCTTATCGTGATTTGGATAAATATTATCCATAAATTAATTGTAAGATTGTTCTAAAACATCTTTCATCAATGTATCAATATCATTAATTTCATTAATAATACTATTTTTTTTAGTTTCCAATTTATCGAGGTATTGGACTATTTCGGTTTGTTTTTCTGGATTCTTTTGAATAAACATATTTAATACTTTCAATTTTTCCTTATTTAAACTACCACCTCCCATACAACCTGATGCTGTATTATCAACCCTGATTGACATAATATGATAATATAAATATCTATTAAGTTCATCGTTATTTGTATTAATATGTAAAATTGCCTCATTTGTATATAGGTCACATCCTGCTATTCCTAATTTTCCTATACTAAGTTTGAATGACATAAGGATAGTTCCCTTTTTAACAAGTGTAGGTTTACATTGTTCAACAGCTTCAGCTGTAAGTTTTTTTTTAGATGATATTATTGGAATTAAATTATTATTTAATTCACTAACTGAAACCCATACTTGTTCACCATTTGTCCAATAATTATTATTATTGGTTGATGGAGTAGAACCGATATTAATCTTAATAATTTTTTGCAATTCTTTAATTTCTACATCATTCATCTTAATCTGAGTTTCAAAATAATATTTCATCTGGCGTTCGATACCTGATTTTCTATCAGATAAGAGTTGTTTTTGTTCTGCCAAATCATCTAAAATTTGGACTACTTGATTTTGAGTTTCAATTATAGGAATTGGAACCTCAATATCATAATATTCGCTTTTTGAAATCATAGGTATTCCACCACCCGTAATCTTATTTTTAAATGCGATCATATGATTTAGTTTCATATAGTAATATATGTATTTTAAATTATCATTATGTTTACATTTGCTCATAAACACACTATTACCTAATGAAAATCTATTATTATTATTATAAAATACACTTTCACTAATTGTTGAACCTCTGCTTCCATGAAGTAAACATGTTATATCATAATCATATTTATCACTTGTTTGTATTTCACGGGAACAACTATAATATTTGTATATACCTGGATTTAGTAATTTTCCAGTAACTGTCTTAGTAGAAGTAATGTCATCACAAACTTCTCCCAATTTCTTCCATTCACATTTAGATTTACTCATCATTTTCTCCATTTCTTCATCAATAATATACCCATTTGGATCCCAAGAATAATTATTGTTAGACATTTCATCCATTGATACCTTACAAATTTCTGTCATCTTATTGCCATCAGCACTTAGTTGAATAAACTGAATATTTTCAGTCATTTGCCCTTCTTTTTTAATGAAGTAAATACATACTGTTTTTGTCCCAGTACAACTAAATGCACCACTTGGAATTTTCATAATTTTCTTAATAATACAATTTTCAGAAAACCATTTACGATAGTTGGTATTACTTTTACCGGAGGTTTCTTCACCATCCTTAATAATCATCAAACCCATCTTCTTAGTTTTATAAAGAACCACTTGACTCGCCAGAATAGCGTCAATCTTCTTTGTATTAAACGGAATATATTCTTTAAATGTAGGGTATCCTTTACCAGGATTTTCGGCTAAAAATCCATCATAAGTTTTTTCAATATTTTTAGGTGTCATTGATTTACCAAAGGGAACATTATGAATGCTAATATCTAAATGAGGTGTAACATTAGTAATGAACGAATTACCCCGTTCAATATTTTTATAATTCTTCATTGAAAACATCGCGTTCATATATGCAAACTTTGATAATCTTTCGTGGTATTCTACACCATACATATGTTTATCTTGAATATCTATTTGAAACTGTTCTTTAATAAATTTTCTTGCCATTAGTGGGAAACCAAATGTAGCACAGAATTCATCTCCCATTGTTGAATTATTATCTATTTTTAAATCTGTTATATCTGTGCCATCAATAAGTCTAAAACACATCTCCATCAAAGGTCGTTCAGTAAAATATTGCCCCATTTCTTTACTAGTTCCCCCATTTCCAGCGTGTTTTGTAGTCATATATTCATATGCTATTCCAGTAATATCAACATTTTCAAAAATATTTTCGTTTTTAGAAAAATCTTGACAATTTTTTAATAATTTAGAAAGAATTACTGTATCTGGACAATTGATAAAATCTTCATCTTTGTTAAACAACTTTTTAGTTGTTGGATGTTTTGATAATAATTTAGCACATTTACTAATTGAATTTAGTCCATCTTTCACTCGCAACTCTTCCTTGCGTTCCAATAAATAAGATACTTTCAAATATTTAACATAGTCCTTAACTTTTCGCTGAATAGTTCCATTATAACATGATTTAGTGCTATTTGCTAAATCAAAGTCTCCTTCTTCTGATATTTTATCCTCTATATAGCATAGAAACAAACAATTTAATATATCATCTAAAGCTTGGTCACCCGTTACTCCTACACCTCTTAATAGATTATGCATTGTCCCTAAGAAAATCAGAAATTTAGATTTAAATGATTCATTCTCTTCGGTTTTTATAATAGCATCAGTTGGTTTCTCAAAAATAAGTGTATTAGTTTTATGTTTCTTTAATTCCATAGTTGTCTTTTCTTTTATGTTAAATTTTAATTTTTTCTTTGTTTCAATTTTTTCAGTTGTTTTAACGATATCCTGAATATCATGCGTATTATATTTTTCGTCTAAATCTTCCTCCGTTAATTGGTTAAGTTTAAGTTCAAATATAGAGCGTTTATCCTTATGTTTTTGGGTTTCTATATGAGTTTTATGATGAGATAGTTGATCAGGTTTTGAATCGCAGATTCCGCATTTATAAGTTTGAGACATTTTTTATGTTATATATTGAGATATTATTCTTAAATCAATTTTATAATATAACATTTAAAATGTTATATTATTAATAAAAAATAAATATATTCACGTTAGATAAAATATAATAACATTTTATATGTTATTAAAATACTATTTACGAATTACACCTGAAAATTAAATAGCACAAATTAAAAATAATATAGAAACCCAAAAACATAAGGATAAATGCTACCAATAGAATATAACAGTTGTTGAGTTATTTGTTGTTGAGTTATTTGTTGTTGAGTTATTTGTTATACACTCATGTAAATAATTAATACTAAATAAGGCCACTATTAATACAACAAAGCCTAAATTAGTATTTTCAACCAGTTCAACTTCATCTAATTTATTTTCACCGTCATTTACCATTTGATTGAGTATGTTGAACTTAACACAAATACAAATAAAAATCAATTTTATTAAACATACGATGAATCACTAATGGGTATTACTTTCGAATAGGTGTAAATGCATACTTCGTGTTTATCAAATATATTTAATTCCATGTAGTTTGATAACAATCTAAATGAATATAATTTTTTATTTAATCTGTATTTTGTATAGTTGAAATAATCAATATCTAAGTATATTTCTTCCCTAAAAATATCATTGGTCTTGTTAACAGTGTGTGCGAAATTATGGTTTAAAAATGCTATATTATATGTTAGATTTATACATTCTATTTTTTCGGTAACCATTCCATGTATTTCTCCATTCACATAGGGTATTGTTTTCGTTACCCATTTAGTTTGCGATTTATAGTTTCCATTAGGCTTGTTGTCTATAAATTGTATAGTTTCATTAAAATTACCCAACTCGTGCCACAATTTAATTGATTTTTCATATTGATTTTGTTTGAAATTCGCTAAGAACTTTAATTTATGGTTTTTATGCCATTTAAAAGCCCACCCCTCTTTTTTACCTTTGGTAACATTAAATTTTTCAAGCAAATTATTATCAAAATAATTACTAATTGATTTTAGAATACCATTGTCATACGTGTAAACATGTTTATTACACTTTATATACATTAAATTTTTAGGATTTAAATAAGTTACTATTAAAGTTCCATGTAATTTATTATTAACAAAAGTGGCTTCTATTATTTTATAATCATTGTGATTAAATGTTAGTTTATAAATATGATCATTTAAATGATGTATTTTAAATACAATTTTGCCATGTTTATTGTAAATTATTTCGTCATTAACTTTCACACTATCATTATATTCTATAATTTTTACTAATGTATTAGTGAGATTATTATAATAGCGTCCAAATCCATTTAACTTGCCATTGTTCCATTCTTGGATACATTTAATATTTCCAGACGGATAATAATACGTTTGGTCGCCCATTTTTTTTGATTTTTTATATACAACCATTGACGATACCTTAGTATTTATGTGCCATGTTACATGATAGCCATTTAACATGGAACCGTCACCGAACATAAATAATTCTTTAATAGTTTTATTGTTATAATATCGTTTTACCTCTTTCACCAAATAATAAAAAGATTTACACGATAGTCTTAGGTTGGCATATGTGTACGTATCATTAATATTAGAAATAATGTTATCTAATATAGAAATGGGTAGTTCAACTATGTTCATACTAATATTAGGCTATATTAAAATGTTGCGCCATATAATTTAACTAACAACTTACCAGCCGTATATGGGTTCATAGTAAGTTGTCCGGTGTCTCCTGCATATAAATATAAATATGCATTTTCTAGACCATCGATTAATGAGGATGATGTAACATTGTGTGTTCCTAAAACCTGATAATCTGAATTTATTAATAAATCTCCTGTAGTATCACCATGATTTATAGCTGGAGTATCAGTCATTTTTATTCCAATGGTTGTACTTTGTGAACTGGCAACAGAGACCGGTGTTTCAACACAACTTAATTCTACTTTATAAACTATACCATTTGTAGCTTTAATAATTTGATAAAAATTTGAGACTTCGCTATTTGTCCCTATAATTGATTCCATATCCGTTCCTCCAAATAATCCAGTAATATCAATTTGAATGGTTGTTATAATTTCACCCCCAAATTTATTAACAAATATATTACATGTTTCACATCCATCATCTCTTGACACAGAAAAAAATCCTGTACCGACTAAAGTATGGGTTTTATCTATTTTAGAAGAATAGACTTCACCACCATATGATACAGTCAATACTTCTGTTAAACTATTAAGTGTACTTGCCGACGTGGCGACATTCGCAGTTTTAAATATTATATTTCCACCAACACCACTTCCCTTACCTTGCCCACCTTGTAAAAATAAATCACCGCCAGCTATATTATTTGTTGTTCCAGCCGTCGTGTTTCCTGCCATAATTGTTAAAGTTGTTCCAGCTGTATCATGAGCAGTATCTGACGTAGTAATAGTATCTAAACTGGATATAATTAAATCTCCACTACTATAAGTTACATCAGATAACTCGTTTAGAGAACCACCAGCAAGAGATGACCCGGATGTTATTTGTATATCATTGCCTGAATCATTTGTAAAATATAATTCATTTGGGGTTGCTGTTTTTACCCATAATTGTCCATAACCGGCCGTATCTGCTATTGCATTTGCTGTTTCTTCTAATTTTGCTGTTGTAAATGTTCCAGCAGCAGGTGTAGTTCCACCAATTATACCATTTACATCGCCGGTTATATCCCCAACAAATTCCGTCGATGTAATAGAACTGGCACCAGTGACAACTCCATCATCGATATTAAGTCCTTCAACGACTACAGACTGACCA
>Ga0206125_10000171_pt1 | contig 85320 bp, 54 predicted proteins | sample Helgoland_Spring_4_FD_148598 | JGI IMG/M metagenome (GOLD analysis project Ga0206125, IMG submission 148598) | Pelagic subsurface seawater microbial communities from Kabeltonne, Helgoland, North Sea - Helgoland_Spring_Bloom_20160331_1 | ecosystem: Environmental > Aquatic > Marine > Epipelagic ...
TGCGTTGGTCAGTCCAGTCCGTGTGATACGGTCTTTTTGCCCATCCCGTCATGTGGTCCAGGCACGGTGTGGGACCCTGTCAACGAGGAGTGCATCGTCGCCATCCCAGCCGACCTCAACTACGACGGCTGCGTCTCAGTCAACGACCTCCTTCTCCTTCTCGCCGTCCACGGAACCTGCCCACCCTACCCCGAGTGGCCTGACGAGCCCACCGACACCACTTGGACTTGTGGCGACCCTCTCACTTATTGGGACTACGATTACGCCACCGTCCTCATCGGCGACCAATGCTGGTTCGCCGAGAACCTGCAAGCCCAGTCCTATGGCAATGGGGACCTCATTGAATCAGGACATTTTGTTGCGCCGCCGGATGGATATGGAACTCTCTATCGAGGGGCGGTCGTCATAGACAACCGCAATATTTGCCCGGTGGGCTGGCAAGTAGCGAGTGATGGTAACTGGCTCGATCTCGAGACCTTCCTCGGGGGGGAGGAAGACGACCTGTCGACTTTTGCGAACTCGGCAGCGCGTCTGCTCGGCATAGGTGACCTTTTGAAACCACTTGGAGAAAACACAGACAGTGGCTTCGACGCCGAATTCGGGGGATACGTAAATGGCCCAAACACCGAAATAGTAACGGACCTAGGAGAGAACGGTCAATGGTGGACGAGCACTCAAGTAGGCACAAACTTAATCTATCGAAATGTCGAGAACTCGACCACCGGAATTTCAAGAATTGCTCAACCCGTGGAGACTTACGCATTTTCAATCCGCTGCATCAAAGACTGACCCATGAAACAACTACTCGCTCTCTTGCTCTTTGTGCCAAGCCTGTGCCTCGCGCAAATACCGGATTACGTCTCCCTAGATGGCCTTGTTGGGTGGTATCCCTTCAATGGAAATACCGAAAACTTGGCTGGAGTAGATGGCACCCTAGCCACCACGTCAACAGACTGGACCATGGACCGGGATGGGATAGATTCGAGCGCCATTGCGTTCACGGCACTGAATTCATATGCCTTCGGTTCCTTGCCGGCCGATTTCCAGAACAACCACTACTCTTACGCCCTGTGGTGGCGCATTGACGGTGCCTATAACTACAACGGCTACAACCTCCTGACATACCCCAGCTCATCACCGGGAAATCTCGACGACAACGCACTGGCCTACACCATTGATGAAAACTGGTACTACCTCAATTGCCCGGACGCCACTTCCGGTTATACGTCATCAGCTCGCATCGGATACGACCATACGCTTCGCGCCCTCGACTGCGCCGTCTTAGAAGACATGGAACAATGGAATCATTCCGTAGTGACAGTCGATGGCACGATGATGAAGCTCTATTTCAATGGGACTTTCATAGACTCTGTTTCAGTGGACTTGGACATGTCGGACTACCTAGGCGAGACCCTCGTACTCGGCGCCCGCAACAACCCGGCACAAAACTCGTTGACAACCCGGATCCTCGACGATGTCGGCATTTGGAACCGAGCATTAGGAGAGGAGGAGATTTTCGCTTTGTATTCGGAGGCCGCACCCTCAGCAGGCTGTTCCGACCCGGAAGCCTGCAACTATGACACGGAGGCAATCATTGACGATGGATCGTGCATTCCCTCAGGCTGTCTCGATGAGACCGCGTGCAACTTCAATGCCGAGGCCGGGTGCTCGGGTGGGGAATGCGAATACGACTCTGACCTTCTCGATTGTGGCACCTTCGGATTTGAGGTGGATTCCCTTTTGGCCTGCATGGGAGAGGAGATAGAGGTCAATGCACCAGAAGTCCCAGATGCCCATCCAGGCTCAGGAAGCGCGGAATTCATCGCGTCATTTTCCCTCGATTTCGGAGGCCCCAGCCAGCACACCCTGGGCCCCCAGGCTACCGGACAATATGAGATTACCGTCTCGGGAACGTGGTGCGGGGGCAGCTGCTGGAACGGGCACACCAGTGATGCGGCGTATTCATTCAATCACCCTTATGGCAACGGAATCAACCCCTTGGGTGGAAACAGCTTCACCATCAACGAATACTGCCCTCAAGACGACAATTCCTGCGAATTGATTCGTCCAGAGCCGGATGAATACAACCCCGACCATGTGTACACTTATTTCTTTGACCACTCGGGTGGGGAATTGGTGGTCTATGGCCTCGCTGATGAGTGTTGTTGGGGGGACAACCAGGCCGGTCTCGACTTTTCCGTCTCTCGGCTTCCCTCCTCGCCCTGCCCGCTGGACTACACATGGAGTACCGGAGCATCCTCAGTTTCAATCATCACACAGCCCGTAGCCTCATCCTACGTCTCGGTCACGGTCTCAAGCTCCGTGGAGACCTGCACGGACTCTTTGTGGATCGACCTCATCGATTCAGGATGCGCTGATTCGGAAGCTTGCAACTACAATTCTTCCGACCTCTGTTTCGCGGACTGCATCTACCCCCTGCTCGGCGCTTCGGATTGCGAAGGGGGGGCCCTAGCCTGCGGAGCAGGAACGACTTGGGACCATACACTTCAGCAATGCGTAGCCATTGAATTGGTCCCGGACACGATTGTCATCGAGCCGGAAGCCTGCGCCCCCTCTTGTGGCGAAGGCACCGTTTGGGATCCCGTCAACGAGGAGTGCATCATCGCTATCCCTGCCGACCTCAACTACGATGGCTGCGTGACGGTCAACGACCTGCTTGAACTGCTGATTGTTCACGGCACCTGCCCGCCCTATCCTGAGTGGCCGGACGAACCTATCGACACCATCTGGACCTGCGGTGACCCGGTTGATTACTGGGACTACGACTACGCCACAGTTCTCATCGGCGACCAATGCTGGTTTGCAGACAACCTCAAGACCAATAAATTCTCGGATGGCACATCTGTCACTTTGGCCTCAACCGACAATGACTGGGTCAACGGTTATCCAAACCCTCAATATTCAGTGAATTACGCGATTGGTTTTGATGGAGATTACGGTTACGGTTATTTCTACAATGCTCCAGCCACGTTATCAAGTGCTGGTCTTTGTCCTTCTGGATGGCATGTGTCAACTGAAGATGATTGGACAACCCTGGAATCCCACCTTGGCATGTCTGATGCTGAAATTGCCTCTTCTGGATTTCGAGGCACAGAACAAGGGTTTGAATTGAAGTACAACTCACCATGGAGCATCTCATGGCTTGATGGGTCAGATAATGAGTCTGGATTTAGTGCGATTCAAGCAGGTTACAGGAATGGGTTTGAACAGAGCGCAGCAGCAGGAGATATATACGACTCCGAAGCACGATTTTGGGCAACAACATCTGATGCCATTTGCACCCAGTACTATCACGGTATGCGCGCAAGAAGGTTGATTTCTGGTGAAGGAGGGATTGGAATTCCGCCTGGTTCATGTTCGCGGGGATACTCTGTCCGTTGTGTCAAGGATTGAAAAAGGGCGAGGCGGCCATGCGGGAGGCGTAATGCTCGGGACCGAGTTTGAGGTAGCGGCGGAAGGACTTCTCGGTCTTGTGGCCAGAGATGGCCATGATGGTCAAAGCATCCATGCCCATTAAGTAGCTGTTGGTACAGAATGAGCGCCTGGCACAGTGTGATGTCAGCATGGCCCATTTGGACTTGAACTCCTTGGTCTTGTTGCCTCCCACGGTGCGCTCGACCTGTACGGACTCCGTCAACTCCATCAGCTGACCCAACCGCTTGAGGTTGCGGTTGATGATTTGGTCGTTCTGCGGTCGAGGTGGGCCGTTGTGACGGTTGAGTATGGCCTGTACCAATGGATGAATAGGAACGAGCAGACGATTACCCGTCTTCTTCTGCTCGAAAGAGATGCGCTGGGCACCTTCCAACGTGACGAGTTCCGCGGACTTGAGACGGTTGAGGTCGGACACTCTGAGGCCCGTGAAGCAGCCGATGAGGAAGAGGTCTCGGGTCAGGGCTAGACCCGGAGGGTGGGCGCTCAAATCCAAGGCTTCCATCTGCTTCAATTCGTCCATGGTCAGCCAGATGGACGTGCTGTCCTCAGTAATCTTCTTGAAGCCCTTCCTTCGGTAAGCGGGGTGGACATCGTGCCCCTGCTCCTCCATGGCCGCCAAAACACTCTTGACCCCCTTGATGTGGCGGCCGATGTAGTTCTTGCTCAAAGGCCTCCCATTGAGCCCGCTCTGCTCGCTCTTCGAGACGAAATCGTGATACCAATCCATGTCCACCTCATCGAGGGTGGTGACGTCCATCAGGACGTGCTGAATCTGCCGCAGGGTGACGGCGTAGTTCTCCAGGGTGCCCTTGGAGAGCCGGGATCCGGTGATGGGGCTGTTGTGCTTCGAAGCATGGTCGATGAAGCGCTCAAAGGCCTGCCCGATGGTCAGGGCCTGCCCCACGGAGGACCGCTCCACGCCTCGCTTGAAGTCCTGGATGACCTGCAGGTAGAAGTCCCGATCCCGACGCTGGCCCTTTGTCTTGGCATCGAGGTGGGCCTGGCGCACGAAGGCTTGGAGTTTCTCGAGTTGGACATTGACCTCATCGCACCCCACCGCCTCGACCTTGTTGCGTACCCTCTGCTTGGCCTTGTTCCAATGGTCAGGGCGCAGGACAGCGTGTCCTGCGGCGAATTTAAACTGGTCTCCCCTGCCCTCTGTGATGCGGATGTAGATGGATGCTTGACCGTCGGATGAAGAGCGGAGGAAGAAGGCGGTTTTCAATGCGGAATCGTGAGCCTACCAATGAGCCTACATTGGCTTTTATGGGGTTCGATTCAATTTCGGTCTTTTTCGTGGTTCTGCCCTGTATTAATTGCCAACACTGACTAAACAGCCGGGACATGCCTTGAAACTCAAGGCCCAGAGAAAGCGATGTACGCAGTCCCGACGGGATCACACTTCTTAGCCTCCTTGTAGATCAGGGGGTCAGTTGGTCGGTGGCGAAGAGGGCCACCTGCGGGGAGGCGCCAGCTTTGAAGGCGCCGCGGAACATGCCGGGCGTGTTCATGCTGAATGCGGGGTTTCCGAAGCGGTCCATGCCCACGATGCCTCCGTCTCCTCCGAGCGCCCCCATTTCGTCGTGTATGGCCCCGTCGGCTGCAGCTTGCAGGTTCGCACCGCCGTGGAGCATCCGGCCATGAATTTCATGGGCGACGGCCGTGCGGATGAAGTACTCGCCCCACCCGGTGGCGGAGATGGCACAAGTGCGGTTGTCGGCCCACGTGCCCGCCCCCACGACGGGGCTATCGCCGATGCGGCCGTGCCGCTTGTAGGTCATGCCCCCAGTTGAGGTGCCGGCGGCCAGGTTGCCCTGGCTGTCCAAGGCCACGCATCCCACCGTGCCCCGCTTTTCTATTGTGGTATCGCGTTCCAGAGCGCGGAGGTAGCGGCTGTATGCTTTTTGGGTGTCAAACCATGCTGGCTCGGCTGTTTCTGCGCCTTGTGCACCGGCGAATTGGGCGGCGCCGGGGCCGCTAAAGAAGACGTGCTCTGATTCGGTCATCACGGAGCGCGCCACATCGATGGGGTGGCGGAACCCCGTCAATCCCGTCACGGCGCCGCAATTGCGGTCCTGACCGCGCATGATGCTCGCATCCAATTCATGCTTGCCTTCTGCAGTGAATACCGCTCCCCTCCCGGCATTGAAAAGGCTGTCGTCCTCCATCACAGCGATGGTGGCCACGACCGCATCTACGGCACTTCCTCCTGCCTCGAGCACGGCGCCACCGGTTTCGAGCGCTGCGCTCAAGGAGGCACTGTACGCCGCCTGTTCTGCCCCGCTCAGGACCTCTGTATCAAAGTGGCCCGCGCCGCCGTGTATGGCCACAGACCAACGCACGGGCTCCATAGGCTCCGGCGATTCCACTGAGGTATCGACGGTGGGACCACATGCTGTGAGCAACAGAAAAAAAGAGGCAGTGCCGAAGTTTCGCATGCTGAAATGTAGCCATACCCGCTGGGGTTTTCGCGCTTCTTACCTTGACCTTCTGCAGCCAAATTTGGCTTTTTGCACCAACTTGCATCCATGACTCTAACGCGGAATTTGATACTGCTCGCCACATTTCAGATGGCACTCGGCACCATTGGTTTCTCCCAGACACCGGGCGATACGACGTTGACGCTCGACATGCAGATGCGGGTGAGGTCGGAATGGCGCGACGGATACAAGGTGGCCATGGATAGCGAGACGCCTGGTGAGCTTGTGACTGTTCAGCGATCCCGCATGGCGCTGAAGGGGAAATGGAAGTCCTTTGACTACAAGCTCGGCGCCCAAGATATCCGAACCTTTGGAGGCCCAGCGGGCGAGACACAGGGCACCATCGGAATCAGCGAAGCGTGGTGGTCTACCGAAATGACAAATGGCATGCGCCTGAAGGTGGGGCGCCAGGAAATCAAGTTTGACAACGAGCGCATCGTCGGTGCAGTGGACTGGTCCAACCCTGGGCGCTTCCTCGACGGCGTGCGCTGGGACCGAAAAAAAGAGGACCCCTCGAAGGGAAACACCACAGTGGCGGTCACTTGGGACGAGTTGAGGGAGACCCGTCGCTACATGGTCTACCACAGGGCCATGGTGGGGGAAAAGAAGAACAAACTGACCTTTCTCTTCTTTGACCAAGAGAGCGAAACAGAGCCTTCCCCGAACTTCACCACGGGCTTTACCACGCGGTTTCAAATCGGACCCCGCGCATGGTTTGCCACGGAAGCCTACGTTCAATCTTGGCCCGAGTCTTCGAGCGCTTTCTTGTCCCTACCAAACCACAAAACCATGATCATAGGCGACTTGGGTTGGAATGGAGATGACGGACACAAGTGGCAGGTGGGCATTGACCTGCTCGACGAGGGCTTCTTCCCTTTCTTGGGCACCAACCACAGGCATTATGGCTGGATGGACCAGTTCTATGTGGGAACCACACGCACCAACGGCTTGACAGGCCTGCGCTTGCGCCATACCGGACCTCTGAACCTACGCCTATTGGGAGACAAGGTGTCTTGGGGTGCAACGGCCCACCACTTCCGGGCCCAGGCGATGGGAGACCTGCTGGGCAACGAACTTGACCTCTGGATCACGGGCAACAAGGACGGAGCATTGACCTGGCACATGGGCTTCTCCGTGTTCGATGCGACGGAAAGGCACATCGAACGCCAAGGCGATGTCTCCGCCGACTTGTGGAGCGATGCTGCAGGCAGAATCCAACAATGGGGATGGGTGAGCTTGAATTTTACCCCCTCTTTTGTCCTCAAATAAATTCTGTGGCGTTCTGCAGGTGCTGCTGACGGCACCTTAATTTGTAGGCATGTTCTTACGTCACGCTTTGGCCATCGCTGGTCTGTTCTATGCGCTTTCCACCTTTGCCCAGTGCGAATACACTGAGGTCAACTTCACCACCACCACCGCCCTTTATCCATGGGAGACAGGCTGGGAATTGTATCAAGTCGGTGAGAACGAGGCGACCCTGATTGTGAGCTTTCAGGGCAGCATCGAAGGGACGTTTTCCACCCAGACTTGTCTGGAAGACGGATGTTATTACTTCCTGGCTACAGACAGTTGGGGGGACGGGTGGAACGGCACCACGCTCACCGCCGACGTGGACCTGGATGGCTTTGAAGGAGCATTCACCATAGACGAAGGGTTCTTCGCCTACTTGCCGTTTACCATTGGCGATGTGGCGTGTACGTTCGAATTGGGGGGGTGCACCAATCCAGAAGCGATCAATTACGTGGAAGGTGCCACCTATGACGATGGGACTTGCACGGAAATCGAAACCTTCAACTATCAGGTGGGCAATACCGAATACCCCCGAACCTACCTCTACTATTCGCCGGCCAACATGCAACCCGGGGCCCCCTTGATCTTTGTGTTGCACGGCTACACCGGTGATGCACTGGGGATGTTGTCGTTTAGCGGGTTCAAAGAATTGGCAGACGAGGAGGGCTTTGGCGTGGTCTTTCCCCAAGGATCACCTGATGGTGGCGGAACCAACCACTGGAACGCCAACTTCAACTTCTCCAATGTCAACGACCATGCGTTCTTGACCCAACTCGCGTCGTACATCCAGCAGACCCACGGACACGACCCCGCGTGCACATACAGCTGTGGTTATTCCAATGGTGGGTACATGAGCTATTCACTGGCTTGCAGCAATGCCCAGACTTTTCGGGGCATTGGCTCTGTAGGGGGGCAAATCGGAGGCAATGACTGGTCCACATGCAACCCCAGCCAGCCCGTTCCTGTGGTGCACCTGCATGGCACGGCCGACAACACCGTGTCCTACTATGGCAATCCCAACGACGCCGGAAACTGGGGTGGCAACCCCGGTGTCGAGACCGTGGTGGCCACATGGGCCGAGTGGAACAATTGCACCGAGGTGACCGAAGAAGCCTTGCCCAACATCAACATGAACGACAACAGTACGGTCGACCTCATCACGCACTCCGGAGGTGACGATGGCTACGAGGCGCGCGTGTACCGCGTCAACGGCGGTGGCCACGATTGGTTTGGCACCTGGGGCAACATGGACATCACCAGTGCTGTCGAAATGTGGAACTTCTGGAGCCAATTCTGTGGCACCACGGCCTCGGTGTCCGCTCCAGACCTGCAAAAAGAGCTTGTGCAGTGGAATGGTGACCGATTCACGGCTATCGAGCCTTGCCGGCTTCGGCTCTTCGAAACTTCTGGCAAGGTTGTTTTGGACCGCCCCATGCAGGCCGGGCAATCCATCGATTTCCAGGGGTGTGGCCAGGTCTACCTGATGGGTGCCCACCAGCAGGGTGGGGCCTTCCAACAGCTCAAGGTCTGGTCGGAGTAACCGGCATCGAAAGGGCGCAACCTCGCCTTGAAATGGGCAAATGTGTTGATGTTGAGCCCACCGTTTGTTCCAACGGCTTCGCCCCAAGCGGCAATGCCATCACCGTGGGAAGCGAATCTTCCGTGGGCCTCGTCAAGGCCATCGACGTCGAATGGGCCAAGCTCGACCTTGATGCCATGCGCCGGTTCTACTCCAACACCAAACGGCCCACACCCTGACCTACTTGGAGTTGACCTGTAGCGGTTCTCCGATCCCGTCTTCCTCTCAACCTCCAGCCAAATTAAAAGGCCTCGCCGATGAAGATGTAGACGCCGCTGCCCTCGCGGGTGAAGGCGACATCGAGGCGGGTGTAGATGTCCTTTTCGGGGAAGAGCCGGCAGCGCAGGCCCGCTCCGCCGGTGGGCAGGAATTGCCGCCACTGGAAGGCGTGTTCGTCCCCATACACCTGTCCTGCGGCTAGGAATACGCTGGCGCCGAAGCGCTTGGAAAAGGAAAACGGCAAGATGCGGTATTCGACCTGACCCGCGATCAGATTGCGGTCGCGAAAGCGGCCCAAGTAGTAGCCGCGCATGAGGCTCTCGCCGCCGAGGAGGGAGAGCATGTTGAACGGTGGATTGCCCGCCGTGAACTGCCCATAGAGCTGGGCGGCCAAGACGGTATTTTCCCGAATCGGGCGGTAGATGCGGGTGTCTGCGATGTATGACGTGAAGCTGAAGTCGCTGCCCGTACCCGAACCGTAGTTCAAGAAAGCCCACTCGCTGTAGAAGGCATCCCGAGGATTCATCGCGTTGTGGATGTTGTCGTACAGAACGCCCAGCCCCACCCCTGCGTTGGTCGACCCCATGGCGCCGACCTCGGGCGTGGAGAAGCCAGGGGCGGTGTCGACGTATTCAACACGGTTGAACGCCTGAAAATCGAGCTCCAATCCAACGTACAGCGAAGGCCAGGTCTCGCGCAGCACGCGCTCCCGGAACAGGATGTACTCGCCGTCGATGACACTTTGGACCCCTTTCGGGCTGTCCCGTCCGACGCCGTAGTAGAACAGCGGGAAGCGCTGGTAGCGGGCCCGGCCATAGAAAAACCACTTGTTCTGATCCGTGTACAGCGCATGGTCCAACCACACGCCGTATTGGTTCTCCAGCGTGTAGAAGGTGAAAGCCTTGAGCTCGCTCAGCCGGTTGGTCAAATCCCGCTTCGCGGAATACACGTACAAGCTTGACACCCCAAATTCCCAATCGGTCTCTGGCGAAAAGGCCAAGGTGGGATAGTTGATGAATTTGGGCGCCGACGGATCACCGCCATCGCCGAGCAGGTTGTCGAAATACCGTCGGATGAAATTGGCCGAATCGCCCTGTTGCTGCTGCGCTTGGACCGGCACAGATGCTGAAGCCAAAAAGAGGAGCACCATGGCGATGCGGTGTCGGAATCCCATCGCTCAAAGAACGGAGCTACACTGCGGTTTCCACCAAAAAGAAGGATGCTCTTTGTCACCCAATTCACCTTTCTCTAAAACCCGTAGCCCGCTTTTGGCAAGGGACATTTCAATCCATAAAATGGGAACCCTTTATCCACTTATCCCCTGCCCTGGAGGCGGATGTCTCGGGAGAACAGGGTCTGACCAAAGCGTTCTCCTTCGAGCTGAAGGGTGTAATCGCCCGGCGGATAACCCTCGAGGCCGATGGTGAGGAAAAATTCGTGGCGGCCGGTGGACATTTCCACCCCAGACATCATGTCGAGGCGACCTCCATCGGGCTGTAACAAAACGACCTTGCATGACATGGCGCTGGGGAGGTTGACGTGCACCTCACAGCGGGCCTCCATGGCCTCTCCCGTGAAGCGCGCCCCCTCTTCTGACTCAGGTTCCTTGTATTGTATGGCGTATCCAGGCGCCTCGAAGTCTTTGACTTCTTCGTCCAGAATCCGCATCAAGGCTGCTTGGTCCGCTTCCTTCACATAGATTGAGGCCACATCGTGGGCGTCGGTATAGACCCAGACCAAATCCTGTACCGCAATATCGGGCTCTGAGAGCTCCTCATGGAAGCGATCCAGAATGTGAGCGAGTTCTTTGGATATGGTACCTACGCCCTCTTCATAACGGGTTCCGGGCATGCCCGAATCCGCATAAGCCGAGCCGCAGGCATGTGTGAGGGCGACTTGCTTTGTGGCACCTGCAGGAATGAACACCAGCAGGTCTTCGGTGACCACAGCCGGCTGTATGTCGTCCGGCCCTGCGAATGCCGTGCCGGCGTCGAACAGCAGGTATGTGCCTGAGCCTGGGTTCGTCACGGTCACGACAAAAGATTCGCCGGACTCAGAATCCTCAAGTACAGCAGAATACCGCCACCCCCGATCGAGGGCATCGATAAAATCGAGCTGGGCCTGTGGAGCGGAAAAATCGGGGGACGGAGCAGCGGCTATGGCCAACAGGAAGATCAACATCAATGCAGGGGGTTTGAAGAATCAACCCCAGCCCGCTTGTAGTTATTGTCTGCCCAACGGTCAGAGAAGCGCCATCAATTGAAAAAGCCGATACATGGCTGGCTCTCGCAACATCCAACCACCGGTTGACTCACTTGGCCGTTCTTTAGGCGTGAACAGGACACTCCCTGCCTTTGAACTGCAACTCATACCTTGACACCCCGTGCATCACAGCCCAAACATACCTCCGCTAAAATCCCCCCTGTGGATGTTGATTTTTGCGGCTTTCCTCGGAATCATCGGATGGTACTTTTTCGCCGCCTTGATGGTGTTCTTTTACTTCAAAGCAAGCTTGGAAAAACGGTCAAGGGCATTGCTCTGGGTACCGGTTACACTGCTCATACTAGCTGTATTCGCCCTATCCCCACTGTTGATAGGCTTGGCTGGAATGGCTGTCAATGAAAGCATCACGGGCATCACTCAAAACGAAAGCAACAGCGTTTGGGGCGTACTGCCTTGGCTCACCATAGCCACTGGGGCCATTGCAATCGGGGCCGTTCCTTTTGTCTTGCTCGGCGGAGCCATTCACGCCTTCATATTGACCCGCAAGAAAAAGACAGAATGGACACCTAAAATCCCTTGATTCCGGCCCTTAGCCCGTCAAAAAGTGATCAGTACTTGCGCTTTCCGGGCTTGCTAAAGCCCCCGGATCCGCCGGATTTTTTGAAGCCGCCCTTGCCGGCTCCTCCTTTTTTGAACCCCCCACTCTTGGGACGGAAACCGTCAGCACGGGTTTCTCCGTCAGGAAATCCACCACTGTTGAAGCCGCTGTCGAAACCGCTGTCTGAAGCCTTGCCTCCTTTGGTGTGGTCTTTTTTGTAGCCGCCCTTTTTGAAGTCCTTCTTGAAGCCGCTCTTCTTGTAACCGCCCTTGAAGTCTTTCTTATAGCCGCCCTTCTTGAAACCGCCCTTTTTAAAGTCTTTCCTGCCCTGGTAACCGTCGTCGTCCTTGCCGCCGCCTTTCTCGTTGAGGTCCTTGCGGTTGCTCAGGTTGAGGCGCGCCAGTTCTCGCGAAACAAGGCGGGCGATGATGTCCTCCTTTGACAGGGGGCCAAGCAACAAATCCACTTCTTCCAACAGGCCCTCGGGAGCTTTGACCTCGTCCTGCTGGTCTGCCAATCCGCGGGCCCAACCCCGCAATCGCTCTTCCACAATCCGGTCCGAATTGGGCACTTCGACAGAGGTGAACTCCACATCAAGACCGCGGGCTAGCTGGTTGACTTTGCCCTTCTCCTTGCGGCTGATAAAGGCCAGCGACACCCCCTTTTTTCCAGCGCGGGCGGTACGTCCCGAGCGGTGGGTGTAGTAAGCCTGGTCATTGGGAAGGGAGAAATGGAACACGTGGGTCAAGTCGTTCACGTCAATGCCGCGCGCGGCCACATCCGTAGCGATCAACACCTGGAGTTCTTTGCGCTTAAAGCGCAGCATCACGCGGTCGCGTTGGTGCTGGGAGAGGTCGCCATGGATGGCATCCGCGCGGTAACCTTGCTTGATCAGTCCCTCTGCGAGGTTTTGGGTGTCCCTTTTGGTGCGACAAAACACCACGCCATAGAGATCGGGATCGAGGTCCATAAAGCGGGTCAAAGACTCGGCCTTGTCCGTGTGCCGCATCATGGCATACTGGTGGTCAATGTTGGTGTTGACCGTTGTCTTGGGATCCACGCGGACCTCAAAGGGGTCCTCCATGTAATCCTTGACCATGCGCCGGATCTCCTTGGGCATGGTGGCAGAGAACAGCCACGTCTTTTTTTCGTCAGGGGTGAAGCTCAGGATGGTATCGAGCTCTTCCTTGAAGCCCATATTGAGCATCTCGTCGGCCTCGTCGAGCACGAGAAACTTGATCTGATCGAGCTTGACAGCCTTGCGCTTGGCGAGGTCAATCAAACGACCAGGGGTCGCGATGACCACTTGACAAGGACGCTTGAGCTGGTTGATCTGCGTCACAATATTGGCTCCGCCATACACCGCTACGGTACGGATGCCTTTCATGCGCCCGGCAAACAGGGCGATTTGCTCCGCAATCTGCTGGCCCAACTCTCGGGTTGGGGCTAAGATCAGCGCCTGCACGTGTCTTTGGTCTGCATCGAGGTGTTCGAGCAAGGGCAAACCGAAGGCAGCCGTCTTGCCCGTACCTGTTTGGGCGAGCCCAATAAAGTCACGGTCTCCCTCGATCAGGCGCGGAATGGCCTGCTCTTGGATTTCTGTGGGCGTCTCAAAACCGAGTTTGCCGATGGCTTCAAGAATCGGGGCCGAGAGGCCGAGGCTGGCAAATGAATTCAACGTGGGGAAATTGGGCGCGAAGGTCCGACCATATGTGCCTGAATGGACGATGCAGGACAGGTTTTTTCAGCGGTTACAACTTATGAAGCCTCTTAGAGCGGTGTTTTGTTCTTTGTGCCAACTTGTGATTCATGCGTTTTGCCATCCTTCTGACCACTGGAATTCTCCTCTCTTGCCTTTCGGCCCGCGCCCAATTCAATGTGGAGCCTTACCTGCAAGATGCCACGCCCACTTCCATGCGCGTCATGTGGGAAAGCGCTTCAGAGGGCACCGCCACTTTGGAATGGGGACCCGATGAATCGCTCGGAAACACAGAGGTTTCCGAAGGTGTTGCTTCGCCCGGAGGCGCCATGCACGATGTGCTACTCGACGGGCTTTCGCCCAGTTCAGCCTGCTACTATCGGGTGGCCAGCGGTGAGGCCTCTACCCTCATTTACCGGTTCAAAACCCCTCCCCTTCCGGAAGCCGAATCCAGCTTCTCGTTTGTCGCCATGAGCGACATGCAAAAGAGCAGCGAAGATCCTGATGTCTTTGACGAAATCGTCCACCAGGGTGTTTTGGACTATTTCGGAGGCGAAACTTCTGAGGAAATTGCCTTGGTGCTGATACCCGGCGACTTGGTTGTCAACGGCAACACCTACGAACAGTGGTCCGGCGACTTTTTTGCCCCCTCTCATGATCTTTTTGCCCAGGTCCCCCTCTACCCTGTTCTCGGGAACCACGAGGTGAATTCAACCTACTATTTTCAGTATTTCCACTTGCCCGAGAACGGAACCCCAGGCTATGAAGAACACTGGTGGTACAAGGACTATGGAAACGTCCGGTTTATGGGACTCAATTCCAATGCCCCTTACGATGGCGAAGACCAACTTGACTGGCTCGCGGACGTTTTAGATGGCACCTGCGATCTGGAGCACATCGACTTTGTCTTTGCCGAGCTCCACCACCCCCACAAGAGCGAATTGTGGACACCCGGTGAGCGCGATTTTACCGGAGAGGTGGTCGCTGCCCTTGAAGCATTCTCCCAATCCTGTGGCAAACCCAGCATTCATTTCTTTGGTCACACCCACGGGTATTCTCGCGGGCAATCACAGGACCACAAACACCTGTGGATCAATGTGGCTTCGGCCGGCGGTGCCATCGACTACTGGGGACAATGGCCCCAATTCGATTACGATGAGTTTGAAATCACCACCGACGACTGGGGCTTTGTGGCCGTCGATGTGGAGGCCGGTGACGCCCCTCAATTCACGGTAAAGCGCTTGAGCAGAGGAGACAACTACGGATCGCTCGACAATGTTTGCACCGACAGCCTGGTGGTCACCAAGTCCGACCTTGCGCCGCCGCCGCCAAGCCCAGTAGCACCCCTGGGAACCACCCAGCCCCCTGAATGCATCGTCTTGGCAGCGTCTCCTTTTGGGCCCGGACCTTCCGGCGCGCAGCACGGCGCCAGCCAATGGCAGGTCGCCGACAACATCAATGGTTTCGCCACCCCCTTGGCCAACGTCTGGGAGCGGTACCGGAATGTCTACTTCAACGGGGATACGCAAGCCGGTGCCTCCCTGACCACAGAGGCCATACCCGGACTGCCCGAAAACGCGGACTTGTTTTGGAGGGTCCGTTACCGAGACCGCAACCTGGATTGGAGCCCGTGGACGGTTCCCGTGCCCTTCTTCACCTCGGAGTCGCTCCAAGGTGAGAACCTATTGGCCAACCCTGGGGCAGAGGAGGGCCTCGAAGGCTGGGTGGTCACTGAAGGCGTGGCCGAGGCCCTCACCGCAGGTGAATGCAATGGAGTCAACCCCTTTGAAGGCGACCTCTACTTTGCGGTCGGAGGGCTCTGCACGGAAAGCGATGTGGCCCGAATGCACCAAGATGTGGACGTCACTGAATGGGCGGACTCCATTGATGCTGGCGTTCAAGCTGCCTACGCCAGCGCCATGATGAGCGACTGGAGCGGCGCCGACATTCCCGCCATCAGGATGCGGTTTCTGGACCAGTCTGAGGCCGTCCTCGGCGAAACAGGTTGGTTTGAAATGCCCACAGCGACGTGGACCGCGGCCAACATTGAATCGGTCTTGCCCGCACTGACCCGTTGGGTGCGCTTCGAAATGCAAGGCACCCGCATCGCAGGGCAGGACAACGACTGCTACTTTGACCTCCTCTCATTGCGCCTCGGGAGCTTCACCGACTGCGACGGTTTGCCAACGTTGGTCCATGCTCCAGAAGGCTCGCCCGCCCCTCTGCGCATTTACCCCAATCCCGGAGCCTCCGACTTGGAGGTCATTTGGCCCGGTTGCGCCTTGCCTTTACAAGACCTCAGGGTGGTCGACAATGCGGGCAGAAAGGTGCAAGCATTGTGGGGTGACTCCACCACCGGGTGGCGCATCCAACGGGGCCAGCTCCCTGCTGGCCAGTATCACATCATGGCCATCGATGCCGCTGGGCACACGGCCCGTGCAAAATGGCTGATTCCTCAATAACCACGCAGACTTCAACTGCCGCTTAAATGCCGCCGCCAGAGGCAACGGAATGGCTTGGAGAGCAAACCGAAAGAAAGTCCTGATCAAACAGGTCTCCCTTCAGGCAGCGGCTGTTTTCGTTCCAATCCAGTGTCACTTCGGCGCCTGTGAAGTAGAACGTCACCGTGCGCATGGCCGGATTGTAGAGGTAGCGCAAGGTCATGCTTTGGCTGGCTTTTTTGACGAATTGCACGTCGCCTTCACCGGTCCAACCCGCCAGTCCCACCAGGTCTAAATCCAGCATAAGCCTCTCGCCGTCCAGCCATTCCAACGTTCCACATACGGCTTCGTTGTGGTCGTCAGAGTCAATGCACACCCCCACAGGGGTCAACCAGTCAAATCCCAATTCGAGCACGGTACCGGCTCCAGCATCCGGGAAAGCGGCATCCTTGGTGCAGCCCAGCAGAACAGAAACGACCAAAACAATGGCCAATGGAAATACACTGCGCATGGCGCTTTCAATTTGCGAGGTTGCCCTCAGGGTTTTAAAGTGGCCGTTCGATACCCGCGAACGAGGCGGGAGCTTGCGCTCCTCCTTCTACGGATAATTCCAGAAAAAGTTTCAGATCTAAGCCCGGCCAAACAGCTCCTATTTTGCAGCTACATTGACCCTATGAAGCCACTTCTCTTCTTCTTCTCATGCTGCCTGAGCGCGTCGCTGGTCGCGCAAGACACCTTTAGCATTGTGGCCGTAGATGTCACAACGGGGCAAGTTGGCAGCGCAGGCGCCACCTGCTTGGACGACACCGAAATCGCGGGAGGCGCAGTGATCATCAGCGACGTGATTCCAGATGTCGGGGCGATCCACACACAGAGCTACTGGGTGCCTGGCAACCAAGATGCGGCCCACAATCAGGTGGCAGAAAATGGACTTTCACCCGATGAATTGATGGCCTGGCTGGAGGCCAATGATGTGGAAGGCAATCCTGCCATCCGCCAATACGGTATGGCCGACTTGGTCACCGGGACTGCCCGGGCTGCGGGCTTTACTGGCGCCAACTGTTTCGATTGGAAGGGGCACATTGTGGGACCCAATTACGCCATACAAGGCAACATCCTTTTGGGAGAGGAAATCCTGACCCAAATGGAAGCCGGGTTTCTGGAGACCGAAGGCTCACTGGCCGAGCGGCTGATGGCCGCCATGCAAGGGGCCAATGTGGCCGGTGCCGATACCCGCTGTCTGGATGAAGGCGTGAGCAGCCGCAGTGCTTTTTTGCGGGTAGCCTACCCTGGAGATGCGGCCGATGGCCTTACCCTTGACATCGTGGTTTCCATTACGCCAGAGGGCATAGAACCCATCGATGTCCTCCAAGCTGAATTCGATGCATGGAATGGAACCAGCGCCTTGTCTGAGCGCGACGGGGATGCCCCCCTGCTCATCACCCGAAAAGCCAATGGTGAAGTGATGCTCAAATGGGAAGGGCCTACTCCCGCAGAGCTGATTGCCTTTGACGAGCGTGGTGCGCGGGTGGATGCCCTGAGGCTGTCTGGCCCTTGGACCACTTGGACATTGCCCACGGATGGCACGCTGTTCTTGCGGCTTGTCGATGCCAATGGCAGCCAGCTGTCCACCATGAAGTACAGCGGCCGTAGCCTTCCGCCGAATACGCAACGCAACGACCGAAACAGGGAGTAAGCGGCGATACAGATGCGGTGCTAGCGGGCGTCGGTGATGTCGCCTGCGCGCAATCCTCCGATCAAACGCAGCACTTCCCAATGGGCCGAACTCCACTCTTGGTGGGCCGAGAGTTGGGCAGCCTCTGCCTGCAAAACGGCCACGTCCAACCCGCGAAAATCAATCGCATTCAGCACACCGTCTCTGTAGCGGGAAGCCCCTATTTCGGCAGCCAAGCGCGCATTGTCCGTGCGCTGACCGGCCATGTCGTGGATGGCGGCGGCTGCAGCGCGTCGGTCCCAAGCCTGTGCCAGGGCATGCCGGGCCTCTGACTCGAGCCTGTCTCGTTCGAGACCCGCCATGTCTACCTGAATTTCGGCTTGTTGGATGGCGCGCCGGGTGGCACCGCCGTTGAACAGGTTGAAATTCAAGGTTAGAGCGGCTCCGTAGTTCGTGACGTTGGTGGTCACATCGCCGTTGCGGTAGGGGTTAAAAAAGGCCGAATCGGGAATGAGCGAATTGGTCCCCACTGCCCCACGGTTGTTGCCCCAATTGGCCGTCAGGCCCACCACGGGATACAGCCTTGCCCTGGCTTGGCGAACGCCCGCCTCGGCGAGCTCGCGGGAAAGCACGGCATTGCGCAACGCTTGGTTTTGCGATGTCAACTCCGCCTGCAATGCCACCAGGTCCCCCTCCTCTGTGGGCTCAACGAGGGTTGAGGTGAGCGTCCACTTGGCCCCTTCTGGCTGTACCATCAGCAGGTTGAGGTTGCGCCGCGCCGCCCGGACTGCGGTCTGCTGACGCAACAGGGCTGTACTGTCTGTGAGCAGTGCATTTTCGAACTGCAACCGGTCAAAAGTGCCTGCAGTGCCCAAGGCTGTCGCCGTCTCAATCCGCTTTAACCGCTGTCGGGTCAAGCCCAAAGCTGCGCGCAATACCCCGGCGCTCTTTTGCTGTACCAACAGCGCATCGTATGCGTTCATGACCGCCTGAACTGTAGACTCCACAAGGAGTTCCACATTGCCTTCGGCCTGCAAAGCCACGAGCCCCAGCCGGTCTTTGGCCGCAAACATGCCCATGCCATCGAACAGGGTCCACTGCAACTGCGCAGCCGGCGCGATGGCTTGAGACTGGGTGGCAATGGGAAGAAAAGTGCTGGGGTTGTCTGTTTGGTCGTTGACGGAAGCACTGGTGCCGAGGCTGACCCCCACCTGGGGCAATGCGCCCGCTGCACCCCAATCGTCTCCCACCTCTGCCAGGTCTTGGTTGAGCCGGGCTACCCGGATGCCATAATGCCTTTCGAGTGCGGTGGCGATGGCCTGCTCACGCGACAAAGGCTCAGCCACGGGACCCGCTGCAGATTGGGCAGAAGCTGCCGCCCCTCCAAGGAGAGAAAATCCGAGCAACAGAGCCACGCCGAGGGCGTTGGATGACGGACCTTGAGAGAAACCCGCCTCCTCGCGTACCGCAGGCTCTGCCGCTTCGCGCGATGTCCAATCCCCCCGTTTAACCCACACCCAAGAACGGTGCAACGGATTGATCCACAGCAAGTAAACAGGCAATAGGATCAGGATAATGACGGTAACGAAAAGCAGACCGAACGCCACTGAAATCGCCATGGGAATCAGGAATTGCGCCTGAAAACTCTTGTTGAGCATCAGCGGGGTCAGGCCGGCCACCGTGGTAATGGAGGTAAGCAGGATGGGACGGAATCGGCTCATGCCGGCGTCCCAAATGGCCGTGCGCAGTTCACTCCCTGCCTTCATGTTGCTGTTGAATGCGGCCACAAACACGAGGGCGTCGTTGACCAGGATGCCAATCAAAGCGATGAGGCCAAGAATGCTGAACAGGCTGATCTGCGCCCCGAGCATCCAGTGGCCCAAGCTGATGCCGACCATGCCAAATGGGATCAATCCGAAGACGGCCAGCGCCTGCAGCGGCGACCGAAAGGCCAAAATGACCACAAAAAGCATGAGGGCAAAAATGAGCGGCATGACCGCCGAGATGCTGCTTTGCGACTTGGCTTGCTCGCGGTTTTGCCCCTCATAGCTCGCCCGGATCGACGGATATTTGGCAAGGATGGCGGGGACCACATTGGCCTTGATGTCCGCATTGGCATCCGAAGCACTGACTTCGGGTCCAGCAAGGTCTGCACTCACTTGCACTTCACGGGCGCCATAGAGGCGGTTGATCGAAGTGATGCCATTGACGAGGGCCACATCGGCGATCTCCTCTAGGGGCACAAGCCCGCCCTCTGGTGTTCGGATGCGGAAGCGCTGCAAGTCAGACGCGGAATTGCGGTCCGCCTCATCCAGCCGAACCCAGACCCGTACTTCGTCTCGGCCCCGCTGAAGGCGCTGGACTTCACTGCCAAAGAAGCCTTCGCGCACTTGGGTCATGATGGAGGCGCGTGTCAGTCCCCACTGCATGGCCCGCGGCTTGGGCCGGATTTCGAGCTCCTTGAGTCCCTGTTGGTTGTTGTCGGTCACGTCTTTGAGGTCCTCGCGCTCAAGCATGGCGGTCTTGAGCTCATTTGTGGCGGCATTGAGGTCGTCGAGGTTGTTGCCCAACAGTGACACCGATACGGGACGACCAAACGGGGAGAAAGAGGCGAAACTCAGGTTCTCAGACCCATAGACGGTGCCCACGCGTTGCCGCACCATGGCACTGATGTCCATGGTCCGCATGTTCCGACGCTCACCGTCCAGCAGCTGAATGTTCAAGGTGCCCGTATGGGCATTTGGGCCAATGCGCTTGTCCACCGCCAGGACCATGTTCAGGCTGTCTTCCCGTTGGGCGCTCAACTCCCCGTTGACCTCCCAAACCACCTCCTCGATGCGGTCGAGTTCGACCTGTGTAACGCCTTCTCGCGTCCCACTGACCATGGACAGGCTCACGGTCAGGTTGTCGCCTTCAATGGGCGGAAAGAATGTCGTTTTGACCAGGCCACTGCCAATCAGTCCAGGGACTGTAATCAGGAAAAGCGCCACAATGGTGCTAAAGGCGATCCAAGGCTGATCCAGGGCAAACCTGAGCACCGGACCGTACAGGCGGTCGCGTAAAAAAGCGAGCAGACCGCGCATGCTCCGCTCGACAGCATTGGGCTTGAAGTCGCGCCGGAGGGCCTTGCTGTGGCCCACGTGGGCGGGCAGAATGAGCGCGCCCTCGACCAAGCTAAACAACAGCGTGAGCATGATGACGGCGGCCATGTCTCCGAAGAAATCGCCGAGGGTGCCCTCGATAAAAAAGAAGGATGCAAAGGCCACCATGGTCGTGATGATGGCGGCAAATACAGCGGGCAGCACCTCCATGGTGCCCTCGATGGTCGCTTCGAGGCGGCTTTTCCCCATTTCGTAATGCCGGTATATGTTTTCGGCAATGACGATGCCGTCGTCCACCAGGATTCCGATCACCAGGATCATTCCAAACAAGCTGATGACATTGATGGTCACCCCCACCATGCCTGCGAATATGAACATGCCGGCAAAGGAGACAGGGATGGCCAATGCCACCCAAAAGGCCAAGCGGATGTTGAGAAACAAGGCGAGCAGGATCACGACCAAGATGAAGCCAACCACCCCATTGTTGACCAGCAGGTCGATCCGTTGGTTCAGGACCACAGAGCTGTCGCGGATGACATCCAGCTGAAGGCCGGTGCCTACTTCTTGGGCCTGTGCATTGTAAGCCGCCATGTATTGGCGCACGAGTTCGGTGACATCGAGTATGCTTTCTGTGGTGAGGTTGTTGACCGTGACCACTGCAGCTGGACGGCCATTGAACCAATTGCGCGAAGGGTCGTTGTCGGCCCATCGGTCCCGCACTTCGGCCACTTCTGAGAGGCGCACATAGCCCCCTTCGGCATCGGCGCGCAATACAACGTCCCCCAGCGCTTGGGCATCGTAACCCCGAAACCTGCCGCGCAGGATGAGCTCCTCCCGGTCCGTTTTGAGCCGTCCCCCTGTCGTCTCGATGTTGGCAGCGCGGATGGCGGCCCCCACCTCGCCGATCGTCAGGTTGAGTTCGGACAGGCGGTCTGCCTGAACCGTCACTTCGATTTCCTCTCCTGGAAACCCGCTGAGCGACACCTGACTGATGCCCTCCAAGGCGCGCAGGTCTTGCTCGATGCGTCGCGCTTCGGTTTTCAATGCGCGCAGGTCATCTACACCCGTCACAGCAAAGGTGATGGACACCCCAATTGATTCCTGCTTGAATACAATGGGTGGCTCCATCCCGACAGGAAAAGACGCAATCCGGTCGACGGCGTTTTTTACGTCTTGAAGAATTTCGTCGGTTTCGTTTTCGTTGATGACCGTCACCGTAATGCTGCCTGCATTTTCTGAGCAGACGGACTTGACCTGATCAAGCCCTGCAATGCCCTGCAGGTTCTCCTCGATCTTGGCCACAATCCCCTCCTCAATTTCTGCCGGTGAAGCACCTGGATAGATGACCTGAACTTGGATGACCTTGGACTCTGTGACGGGGAAGAAATTGCTTTTCATCCCATTCATGCCCACCCAACCCGCGGCGAGCAGGGCGAAAACGAGCAGGTCGCCCAGCAGGTTGTACTTGACGAAAGTTTGGATCAGATGGCGCATGGCTCGGTGCGGACTTAACGGTTGACGACCTCTACGAGCAAGCCCTCATGGGCTCCGGATATCGGTTCAGCGAGCAACGCCGTACCTGGATTGACCCCTCCTACCAGGACGCGGTCTCCATCGCGGTGCAGCACATCTACTGGCATTGAAACCAGCTTTCCCTCGCTGACGGCAAAGACCTCATCTCCTTTGAGCAGCGCTGCGTCAAGCTCGAGTGCCGATGTCATTGGGTCCAGGGAAATGGCGCCGCTGAGGTAGCGGCCATCGCGCAAGGAGTGGCCCTCTGTGGCCCTGACCTCGCAGTAAACGCTGGTGGACTGGGTGGAAGGGTCCACCGTTCCAGCAATGCGGGACACCTCGCCCCGCGCTACTGCAGCACCGTCGGCGCCGAACAGCTCTACCTCATTCCCGATGCTGAGCTTATCGAGGTGACGCGCATGCACCGCTGACTTAACCTCAAACCTCTGTGTTCCCACCAATGTACCCAATGGCTGACCGGTCCTGACCATGGACCCCGGCTGAACGGAAGCTCCAGTAATCACTCCGTCAAAAGGTGCCTGCAGGGAGAATTTTGAAAGCCGCTCTTCAGCGGCCTGAACGGCGTGGTGGCCCGAGATGATGCCCCGTCCAGTCAGGTATAAACGCTCGCGGTCCGAAGTCGGTTCTGGCAATGGAAGCAGCTTGTTGGCCACGTCCAAGTCTCGAACGTAAGCCTGCCAGACGTCAGCGCGCTCCGGAAAATCCAGTTGGAGATCGGCAAGAGAACCCGCGAGCAATTGGAGCCATTGGCTGCGTTGAGCCAGCAGATTGGCGCGGGTCTCAGTGTCATCTATGCGCAGCATGACTTCACCTGAGCGGTAGCGTTCCCCTTCACGAAATTCTTTGCCTCCCACGGGCAGCATACCACTGACCTCAGAAAGCACGGTCATGCGGTTCAATGCTTGGACCCTGCCTTCGATGCCCACGTTGGGGACCACCGTGTCAGGGAAAGCTGGGGCAACCTTTACAGCCCTTGCAACAGCTGGACGGGGCTTTACAGGAGGCGTCTCCTTCATCCCAATCAGCCCATTCATGGCGAAAATTCCAAAGGCCAAAATGGCCGCGCCCGCGAGGGCCCTTAAAACACTTTTGATCATGGTGCAGTGGTCACATTCCGGGTACGAATGCTTTTAAAACCGGAATGAACTGCACAAAGTTCACTCAAAATCTCCTCCACTCAATGGACGACAAGGAGACTTTGTGCGGCCTGTTCCCCTGCCGCTGTTAAATGCAACTGATAGAGTCCTGCCGGGATGTTGGACACATCAAAAGAAACCACACAGTCGGCACCAGGATGGGCATCGGTTTTCCCGAGATCGCGGACCTTCTGTCCGGCCATATCCAACACTGCCGCGTGCACGCGGAGCGGCTCTTCCACTGCGAACCGCAGCACGACGTCGCCGGCCGCAGGATTGGGAGACAGCCCCGTCATTTGAATGTGACCCGTGCGGCCCTGTGGCAGAGCCTCTGTGCGGTCTGCCGTTCCGCCTTCCAATTCTGGACAAGGGTCACCAGAAGACTGCACTTGGTAACTGAACGTTGTGGTGTTGCCTGCGCAATCCGTCGCCGTGTATGTTCGGGTCACCGTAAAGGGCAAACAGCACTCGATTTCTCCGTGCAAATCGCCACAGCATTGGATGTCGGTCGCAACGACAATACCATTGTCCACCACATCTCCCGAATAGGTCAGGGTGCTGCCGAAGCCGTAACCCGCATTGTGTTGGTTGGCCCCTTCACCCACTTGCGTGCCGTAGAACTTGCTCTCGGGATGATGCGACAAGGTCAAAGCGGACCCTGCATATTCCCCCCAACCGGTGAGGGTACCCTGATCCAAGATGTAATACATCCAATTTTGGGCCTGAGAAAGGTCCGCACAGGCCCCTTTAAAGCCAGAAGGAACGCCACGGTTGTTCCACCCCACCCAATCCAGGCCCTCGTTGAAATGAGCGGTGATGTCGAACCCCGCATTGGGGTTGTCCAAGGCCATCACGGACCAGGTCAAGCTCCAGGTGGCGTCGTCGAACACCTGCACTTCCCCCACCCCCATGCCGGTGAAGTAGGCCACCTGCTCGTCTGACCCTGGAAAGCAAAACAAGCGAAGTGCATGGGTGGTGTCGCCTTCGCAGGTCAATCCATTCTCAAAGGGGTCGGGTTGCTGGGCTGCGCAAGCCTGCTGGGCGCCGGGGACCGGGGCATATCCGCTGGTCGCGGTTTCACTGTAGACGACGGTCGCTCCACAATTGTCAGAAACGGTCACCAGACAAGGCGGTGGCAATGTCACTGATCCATCTGAGGAGCAACAGGCTTCGATGACATCGCCGTTGGCCAGTCCACAGGTATTTACAAATACAGGCGCTTCCGAATCTGTCACCGTGATGGTCTGCACGCATGCCGCCATGACGGAGTTTCCGCAAGCATCTGTGGCGGTGGCCGTCCACGTCCGCTCCACCACGGTCTGGCCATTGCATGGGGAGGACACTTGGTCCTCAAACGTGACCTCCACCGTTGGAATGGGGTCCAACGCATCGTTGGCCGCGGCGGTGGCTTCTCCATAGAGCTGCAATTCCAACGGGTCATTGCAACCGCCATCAAAGGTCAGCTGGGTATCTGGCGGACACACCAACTCCATGGTCGGGGCAGTGTAATCGGGGAACACAATGGCCTGCTCGCATGAAGCTGAATTGCCGCAGGCGTCCGTGGCCGTCCACACCCTCAAGATGCCCTCCGCATTTTCTTGAGAAAGTGCCAGGGCCGCATCTGAATAGGTCACGACGACCGTTCCGCAGGCGTCCGTGGCAGTCGCCAAACCTGTTGAGGCCGGATGGGGCGCATCGCCGCAGCCCAACTCCACATCAGGGGGACAAGCGATCACCGGTGCCGCAGTGTCGCTCAGCAAGAGCGTTTGAGTGCAAGACAATGTGGTGTCAAAATCCGCCTGAGACCATTGTGCTGAGAAGGTGCGGACCACGGTGATTGGACAGCTTCCAAAGGTGATGTCAGACCAGGTCCATGACACCGAGGGGATGACCGTATCACAGGTCAAAAGTCCAGAGGCCACCTCGGTCGAACAGCAGGTGTAGGTGACTTCAGGCAGGCCCAGGGTCAGCGCCGAGGTATCTGCACCCGCATGGCAGGCCAACGTCACTTCATCCGGACAGCTCACCTCCAAAATGCAGGTGGGTCCGCAATCATTGCCCCCATCTCCGTCGTCTTCGTCCTCGTCTTCGTCAGTCTCACATCCTGGCCAAATCAGGTCATCGGTGACCCCTTCACCGTCAACAAAAGCTTCATTGAACTGCGTCAAGGCTTCCACCAAGTCAGAAAGAGTACCCGAAGAGGCCATGCAGCCTCCGATGATCAAATCTGCTGTATCCATGACGGCTTCTACAGACCATCCAGCATAAGGCCCCTCAGAGAAAACAAGTTCCTGCAGACCTGTTTCAGCAGCTCCGAACCCCCCATCAATGGCATCGAACCCCAGCGACAATTTGGCCGCCAAGAGCTGCCCTGAAAGCACTCCGGCTGCACCCGTTGGGTTTTCCGCGTCAAAACTGAAAACAGAAGCAGGGCCACCTTGGGGCAGGAATGCTGCAACACTTGCTGCATCTGCGAACGACCATTGGTATCCATCGCCACAACCCAAAGTGACACCTTCGGGAAAAGCCGCATTGAATTGGGCCTGGAGGTAACAACCGGGATTTGAACCCGAGCATTCCGCAATGCCCCACCCCCCTTGGGTCTGGGTTCGAAAATCACCAGGCTCGAATGGGGGACAAGGGCTCTGCGCCCTGATCCCAACGCATGACCAAATCCACAAGAACATGACAGCTCCTGTCGTACGGGGCACCATCAGGTGCAAAGGCCTTCGGCTGTGGGTATTCAAGCGCATCATCACAACAGGGGTTTGTTCCTGTTACGTTGCTTTGATTTTACAGGTTACAAATCGGCTACGATGACAAATCTCATTGCCCACATGCCTCCTCTGCGTCGTAAATTGATGTTGCGTCTTCACCAGCGCCCTAAACCAAAGGCATGAAGTTTCCCTTCCTTACCCTCCTGACCATGCTGTCGGGCTTTGCTTTCGCTCAAGCGTCCTCGTTGACCGGTTCTGAAACCGCCAACAACACCTCTCCACAACGGACTTGCGCTACCCATGAAAAGCACATCGAAATGATGGGGCTACAGAAGTACGCAGAAGCACGCGGGCGCATCGACAGCCACCGGGCTGAATGGGAGCCCATTGTGGAGCAACAACGGGCCACCGGTCAAAGCGTTGTGGTGACCATCCCTGTGGTGTTTCACGTTTTGTACGCCAACAGCACAGAAAACATTGCGGACAGCGAAATTCTGGAGCAATTGCAAACCTTGAATGACGACTTTCGGCGCCTCAACAGCGACGCTGACAACATTTGGTCGCAGGCTGCAGATACTGAGATTGAATTCTGTCTGGCCTCCTTTGACCCCGACGGCGCGCCCACCAATGGCATTTTGCGGGTTCCGACCAGCGTTTCCAGCTTTGGATCCAACAACGCCATGAAATTCACCGCTCAAGGTGGATCTGATGCATGGCCTGCCTCCGACTATTTGAATTTCTGGGTGTGCAATTTGGGTGGAGGTTTGCTCGGCTACGCTCAATTCCCAGGAGGTGATGCTGCCACCGATGGTGTGGTGTGTGGATATCCCTTTGTGGGCAACAACGGTCCCGGCGCCGGCATTTACAACCTCGGCCGCACCGGAACCCATGAGGTCGGCCACTGGTTGGATTTGCGGCACATCTGGGGAGATGGAGGTTGCGGAGTGGACGACGGCGTGTCCGACACCCCCGAATCTGATGCCTCGAACTTCAACTGTGCCATCGGCCACGAAAGCTGCGGGTCGGTCGATATGGTACAGAACTACATGGACTACTCGCAGGATGCGTGCATGAACCTGTTCACCGCTGGACAGGCCGTACGCATGCAAGCGCTGTTCCAACCTGGCGGAGAACGCGCCAGCTTGTTGAATTCCGATGGTTGTGCACCACCGTGTGAAGTTTCCTGTGGATGCACAGACGATGCTGCCTGCAACTTCGACACGAATGCCTTGAACGACGATGGGTCCTGTGACTTCAGTTGTTACGGGTGCACCGATTCCAATGCTTGCAACTACGACGCCGACGCGACCATCAACGATGGGTCTTGTGTTTCTGGTACCCCGCAAGCCTTCGAAATGACGGTGAATACCGACGACTATCCGGGCGAAACAACATGGTCTGTGGTCAATGATGCCACAGGTGATGTGGTCATGTCGGGAGGCCCATACGGAACCTCTGGAACATATACCTCTAGCGAGCTCGTATGCGCCAATTCCGCGTGCTTCACCCTGACCATCAACGACAGTTTTGGAGATGGCATCTGCTGTGGTTTTGGAAATGGCAGTTATGCGCTCACAGTAAACGGAGAAGTCGTGGCTTCTGGCGGCAGCTTTACAACCTCGGAGTCCAGCAACTTCTGCGTAGAACCTTCCACCCTTGAAGGCTGCACCGACCCCACGGCATGCAATTATGACAGCACGGCAGAAGTGGACGACGGCTCATGTGCCGATGTGGATGCCTGCGGAGTATGTGGCGGCCCTGGTGCCGTTCTGGATTGCGGATGCTCCGACATTCCCACTGGAGATTGCGACTGCAATGGCACCCAACTCGATGCCATTGGCGTCTGTGGCGGGTCTTGCGGAGCAGACCTCGACGCCGATGGAACCTGCGACGACGTGGACGATTGTGTCGGTCAACCTGACGCCCTCGGCGTCTGCAACGGCGACTGTCAATTCGATGTGGACGGAGACGGCATTTGCGACCCCTCCACCCCTCCTTCCGAGCCCTGTGTCAATGGGTTTGCTGGCATTTATCCTTGCGATCAAGTCGACCTGATGTCGCACATGAATATCACTGCAGTTGGCGGAGGAGAGATGAATGACATTTGGGGATGGACCGACCCGCTCGACGGAAAGGAATACGCGCTCTTGGGCAAGACCACGGGTACGGCATTCATCGACATTACCGACCCCAACAACCCGGTGTTCTTGGGAGAACTCCCCACCCACACGGTGAGCTCTTCTTGGAGGGACATCAAGGTGTATGCAGACCACGCCTTCATTGTTTCTGAGGCCAGTGGTCACGGCATGCAGGTGTTTGATTTGACCAAACTGCGCAATGTGGCGAACCCTCCTGCAACGTTCAGTTCCGATGCGCATTATGGCGGCTTTGGCAATTGCCACAACATCGCCATCAATGAGGAGTCCGGCAGGGCTTACCCCATCGGCGCCGGAACGTTCTCGGGCGGACTGAACATCATCGACATCAGCAACCCGTTGAATCCCACTTTGATCGGCAGCTTTGCCGAAGACGGGTATTCACACGATGCTCAAATTGTCAATTACATCGGCCCAGATGCCCAGTATGCGAACAGTGAAATCGCGTTCTGCTTCAATGAAAACACCGTCACCATCGTGGACGTAACCGATGCCACCGATCCGGTGCAAATCAGCGCTACAGGCTACAGCACTTCAGCTTACACCCACCAAGGTTGGCTGACTGAAGACCACAAGTACTTGCTCGTTAACGACGAGCTCGATGAGGGCAGCGTGAATACCCGGACTTACATCTTTGACGTGCAGGACCTCAACAATGTGAGCCTGATTGGCACACACCTGGGCTCCACCCCTGCCATCGACCACAACCTTTACACCCATGAAGGCCTGGTCTACCAATCCAACTACCGCGCGGGCTTGCGGATTTTGGACTTGACCAACGTCGCCCAGGGCCAACTCGAAGAAGTGGCCTTCTTTGACGTATACCCTGCCAGCAACTCTGCCCAATTCAATGGCACATGGAGCAACTACCCCTATTTCGGTTCGGGCAATGTCATCGTGAGTCACATCGAGGAAGGACTGTACGTTTTGCGCCCCAACATCACACCACCGTGTGATGTGGCATGTGGATGCACCGATGCAACCGCTTGCAACTACGATGAGAATGCCTTGAACGATGACGGCTCTTGTGACTTTGGCTGCTATGGCTGCACGGACTCCAATGCCTGTAACTACGATCCTTCAGCGACCATCGACGATGGCTCATGCATTGCACCGGACCCCAATTTCGGCTGTGATTGTGCTTTGGATGGCAGCCAAACGGCCACACTGAGCGGCTCTGAATCCAGCGCCCCTCTGTTGTTTAGCGCTACGGGAAATCCCTCGCCTTCCACCTTTGACATCACCTTAAACTTCACAGGTGCCGGTGGAAGCTGGCCTGCTGATATGGCCTTTACCATCACAGACCCTAACGGGGTGTGCGTGTCCTTTGGCGGCTACAACGATTCGCCTGCAGGATGCAGCAGCATCGGCAATTATTCGACCATTTGGCCGTCAGACTGGAACACTGCCACGAGCGGAACCTACACTGCAACGGTCGATTTGAGCGGCACGTCACTGAGCGGCAGTGGCACCTGGAGCTTTTCGATGTTCAATGGCTACAGCTCCAGCAGTGCTGTGACCTATGACGCCACCTGGACCCTCAATGACGTGTGTCCCGATGGCGGCAACCCCGACATCCCCGGTTGCACGGAACCCTCCGCGTGCAACTATGACGCCAATGCAACACTGGACGACGGCTCCTGCCTGTTTGATGATGCCTTGGGCGTTTGCGGCGGAGATTGCACGGCCGACACGGACGGCGACGGCGTCTGCGATGACCAGGAAGTTCCCGGATGTACGGACCCAGAGGCGGACAACTACGACCCCAACGCTACTGACGAAAACGGCACGTGCGAATACCCTGCGCTTTGTCCGGGTGATTTCGATGGGGACAACATCATCACGGTAAGCGATGTACTGGTGTCACTGGGCAACTTCGGATGCACTGGATCCGACTGCCAAGGGGATCTCGACGGTGACGGAATTACTGGTGTCACTGATATCTTGTTGATGCTTTCCTCCTTTGGCGAGCCTTGCCCTTGATGGGACTTGCTCTTTACCAATTTCCCAGGAAAACGCCCAAGATGATGACCCATACCAAGACAACCACTGCGAGGTAGATGACCCCCAACAACACAGGGAATCCTGCAATCCACCTGGCGGATTCGGAGAGTCCAGATCGCGGGTAGCGTTCGGGATTTGCCTTAGAAACCCGGTAAGCAGACCGAGAAAGGAAATATCCAGCCAAGCTCACCAACAGCCCCAGACCAAAAGCAATGCCTGGATTGGCGGATCCAAGCCCATCCAACATGACGGCTGCAAGCAAGCCCATGAGCCATCCGAGCGACAGAATAAAACCCGGAACAGCATCGGGGTGACGACCGGCTTCAGCTTCGGGAAGTCCTGCTGTTTCTGGCTCGCTCTCATCGAAGGGAAAGAACACACCGTTCACCTCATCGGGAAATGCTGATGATGACGGCAAGGCAGCCTGATCATAAGGATGGCGGTTTCCGATGAAATGGCCATCCCCATCGGCCATCCCCGCCTCAAGCACAGAAGGGTCGGGAGAAGGCCACTTGTTCTGATCATCGAGAAAGACCATGTCACCGGCGTCTGCCACCACATCGCTGCCCTCTTCTGTCAAAACGCTTGGGCGCTGGATCACCGCAGGCTCTTCTACAGACACCGCAGCATGCGGTGTCACGTTGGGTGAAGAGGAACTGGCGTTGTTGACATGCCAGCCCCTGCTGTAACGGCGGGCTTCAATCCGCGACTCTCCGAGCCTTTTGTTGGAAGAACAACCCGATGACATGAGCAGGAGCACGCATGCTCCAAAGCCAAATAGGGCAGAGATGAAACGGTTCATCTCCCGAAGCTAGCCAAAAACAAAAGTGTGCTTGCCTCAGCGCAAGACAACGACCGTCCCCGTATACACCTCAAAGGCATCGCAGGTCCCCTCAGCTTCAATGCGCCACGCAAACATCTCTGTCTTAGAGGAGCGTCCGGCGTTGTCCGGACTGCCATTCCACCACCACCCTGGCTCATCGGTCTCAAAAACGGGATATCCCCAGCGGTTGTACACCCACATATAAAAGGATTCCACGCCCGTCATCACAGGGCCGAACCCATCGTTGAGCCCATCGTTGTCGGGCGTGAATGCCGTGGGCACATACACCGACATGCCGTCGTTGACTTCGACCACCTCAGTGGCGGAGGACAGGCAGCCTTCGTCATTGATCACGGACAACTCCACCTCGAAACTGCCTGCAGACAAATAGGTGTGGGCGGCCTCCTCCATTTCACCTGCGAAATTGGCTGAAGTGCCATCGCCAAAATCCCAACGCCTGAAGCTGACTTGATCGGCGGTCAGGTCCAAAAACTCAACATCGGCTCCGGGGAAGCAGACCTCAGCTGGCCCAGTAATGAAGGACACATCTGATGGATAGGTTGCTGGAACTTCTGCCTGAAGCGTTGTGAGGCAGCCATTGCCATCCAATAGCTCTACCTCATAGACCCCCGATTCCAGCCCCGACTGAACCTCAGAAAATGCCGTCAAAGCATTGGGCTGCCCGAACCCGTCAGGCCAAATGACTGCGGCAGGCGGAACATCAACCCCAAAGTCAGCCCGAAGCACTCCTTCACCCGACAGACAGGTATCGGCCTCTACATTGAGCACCAGCAAGGGTGGCGACGGCGATGACAGCATCACCGTGTCTTGGGCGACACAACCGTTGGCATCGACCACAGTAAATACGTTCAATCCAGCCGACAAGCCTGAAAGCGTATCGCTGGAGACCAGTCCATTTTCGGCGGGAAATGCATAATTGGGAATGCCCCCATTGGCATCCAAGGATACCATACCATCTTCTGAGTCGAAGCAACGCACTGCGTATCCATTGAAATCAGAAACGGCGGTAGCCATGACACTCAATGCGGAAGGAGCAGTCAAAACAACTTCAATGGTGTCGGTGCATCCGAGCATGTCTGTCACAACCCCTTTGTAATTGCCCGCGGGCAAGCCAGAGGTATCTACAGGGACTTCATTGGATGCCTGCCACTGCCATTCATAGCCCCCCCCCTCCAAAAATCCGCCCACGGCAGCTTCTGTAATGCTTCCATCGGAAGCTCCCGCGCATGACACCTCGAACCCGTTGTAAGTGGCCGGAGAAAAAGCCGCCGCCTCCACCTCATGCCATTCGAACTCCGCCGTCCAACTTACGGCCCCACTGCACTGTGACGTCAGCGCCACTTGCAAGATCCCCGGTTGATCAAAGACCAACTTCAATGTATCCTCCGTACCGGGGAACAATTCAGCGCCGCTGACCGTTCCTTGCAATTCCCACAATTGCTGGCAGCGCAACCCCACCTGGGTCGAGTTGACCAAGATCAGCGTGTCGCCCACACAGAAGTCTGTAGCATTGAATTCAAATTCGGGCTCATTGAAACACTCCTGACACTGGTATACATCTTCGGGTTCAAAGGCAGATACAGTTACGGATGCCGAAAAACTATTCGTTGTGAAGACTTCTGATGACACCAAGTCACCCACGCTGACAGCGACCGGCAAACTCACCAAGCTCACGGGAATGTTTTGGCATGAGACCCCCCCTTCAAAATCTGTACGAATGAACAGAGGGTCCATGGAGCCCCCTTGGTTGCCAAAGATGCTGGAAGACGTGTAAGCAGAGATGGTGTAACCCAATTCATCATCGTACCGAACACCCACCGCCTTGTCGCGCTCATCGCCTCCATACGTCTGCGCCCAATCCACATAGCCCAACGTGTTCATTTTTGCCAGCAGAATGTCTTGCTCTGCCATGTCTTGGCTCAGTGCATTTGGATGCTCCGCGACTGTCCCCCCAAAACCATCACTGCTGCCCAAAAACGCCAGCCCACCTGGAACGAAAATCAGGTCTCTGCCCAAATCATCCCCGAGGCTGCCATAGGCTCGAGACCACTGAGGAACACCTGAATCAAGGTCCAACTTCATCAGCAAAATGTCTTCTCCTCCGATTCCTCCAGAAGTGGTCGGACCCATGACGTAAGCAGCCCCCTCCCCTTCCTGAACCAAAGCATTGCACCCCCAAGCAATGTGTTCATTTGGTGCAAAACCCGCCCCAAAACTCTTCATCCACAAGGGATTGCCAAAGGCATCCACCCTTGCCACCTCCACGTCCCTGCCGCTCAGTGGCTGATTGGAAACGAAGAAGAAGCCTCCATCTTCAAGTGCCGACACTGTGAGTGCATTTTCGCTCAGCGAAGGATACCGTTTCGCCCAGATAATGCCGCCTGTGTCGTTCATCCTCACCAAAATGGGCCTACCGGATGCTTGCCCTATGGCTATAAATCCGGAAGGCAGCGGTTGCACGTCAAAAATCCACGCAACATCAGTAAGAAAAGAGAACCATTCCAAGGTTCCGTCACCGGCGATCTTCATCACGAAACCCTGGTCTTCTGTGATGTTGTTGCCAAAGGCATCAACGCCAACCAAAGTGGCCCTTGAACCTCCAATGATGTATCCACCGTCTGAAGTAGGCTCGATGCTCTTGCCCCCTTCGGACTCTGGTCCTCCGTAAAGATTGAACCATTCCCTGTTGCCACAGGCGTCCACTTTGTAGACAAAAACATCGCAGCCCCCTGCGCTCCCATTGTTTTGGTGCTGACCGGTCGCGATGAACCCTCCATCTGCCGCAGTCGTTATGGCCAAACCTCCCTGCATGGCCTCCAAGTTGTAGCGGCGCAGAAACGTCTGAGTCAGCCCCCCTTGTCCTTGGGCAACCATGGAGGAACACAAGAGAACCACCATAAGGATCGGCGTGCAGTGGCGGTTCATGGGCTAGGCACCTGGGGCTGAACCATTAAGGTGTCGAATTGGAGAAAACTGACTTGATGCCTTTGGTACCCGAGTTTCTCCAACCAATCGATATAGCCCTCTTGGCTTTGCGCCATCTCCAAAGGGACACAAAAGGCCACTTCACTTTCCTGGGGTCGACATATCACCCAATCGGCACCTTTGTCCTCCAAAATCCCAATAAACATCGGAGTGAGGAACGGGCACATAAAGCCGTCATCGGCCATGGCCACCTCCACCTTCAACCATGCGGTGTCTGGGAACACTTCCCTATTCAGCCCCCCGAAAAAGAGGGCAAAGACAATTGCGGTCCAGTGCAGCATTCGGTTTGGCTCAACTGATCAAAATTAGAGCACTAATGGGCTACAGTCTATGATCAAGACCCACAATTCGTTGCCGTTGCAATTATGTCGATCTTATACTCTGATTATATGTTTTCACGTATTTAGGGGCGTAAACCCACCTCTTTGGCTCATAAGCCAGTCATATCCTGGTAATCAAACCAACATCTGGTCGATTAAGCCTGATACTATATCGTCCTCAAACTCAATTACAAACTTCACAAGGCAGAATGGCCACTGCGACTCGATTTTTTCTTTGCTCCTACGTAATTTGTCAGAATTAACTTACTCGATGAGCCGTTTTCTTTCCGCGTGTTTACTTGTAGCAGTCCAAATTGTGTTGGGTGGCCTCTCAGCCCAAACTACTGGACTCTCATCTTCTGACGCCCAGTCCGCCAGCCCAACGGAGCGCAATTGCTTCGCGCATGAAAAACATGTGCAAATGATGGGCCTGACGAAATATGCTGCGGAAACAGAGCGTATTGAGCAACATACCGCTCAATGGGCGCCCATTGTGGCCCAGCAACGCGCTGCAAATCAAAACGCCGTGGTGACCATTCCTGTGGTGTTTCACGTTGTCTACCGCACTTCAACAGAAAACATATCTGACGCTCAGATTCAAAGCCAACTGGATGTGCTCAACGCGGATTTCCGGAGGTTGAATTCCGACGTCGATGACATTTGGCCTCAAGCGGCCGATACCGAAATCGAATTCTGCTTGGCCAGTTTTGATCCCCAAGGAAACCCTTCTAACGGAATTTTGAGGGTCTCTACAACAGTGAATGGATTTGGCACCAACGACGCTGTAAAATCAGCATCATCAGGAGGTTCGGACGCTTGGCCAGCAGATGAGTACTTGAACTTCTGGGTATGCAACATTGGCGGCGGCATCTTGGGGTATGCCCAATTCCCAGGCGGAGGTGCAGCCACCGATGGTGTGGTGTGCGGATACCAATACACAGGAACCAACGGAACTGCCACAGCACCCTTTGATCTTGGCCGGACTGCAACACACGAGGTGGGTCACTGGCTCAACCTCCGCCACATTTGGGGCGATGGAGCATGTGGTGCTTCCGATTTCGTGAATGACACACCCGATTCTGACGGTCCAAACTACGGTTGTGCACTGGGCAACGTGGCCTGCAATACCACGGACATGGTCCAAAACTACATGGACTACTCAGACGACGGATGCATGAACCTTTTCACACAGGGACAAACGGACCGCATGTTGGCCTTGTTTCAACCCGGTGGTTTCAGAGAGGGATTGCTCAGCTCCAATGGTTGTGCGCCCCCTTGCACAGAAAGTTGTGGTTGTACCGATGACACCGCCTGCAACTTCGATTCCAACGCCCTGAATGACGACGGGACATGCGACTTTAGCTGCTACGGGTGTACCAACGCCTCAGCTTGTAACTATGATCCCTCAGCCACCTTGGATGATGGAAGCTGTGTGGCCGGAAACCAAAGCGAAATCACATTTGATTTGACCCCGGACAATTATGGGTCCGAGACGACATGGGCCATTACCGATGCAAACGGCACTACCGTGCTCTCTGGTGGACCATATACCAACAATAACAGCACGCCCATTTCAGCGTCCACGACACTGGACGAAGGATGTTACACCTTGACTGTCAACGACAGCTATGGAGACGGCATCTGCTGTTCATTTGGAAATGGAAGCTACTCTTTGACTCAATGTGGAGTTGTCATCCAGACGGGCGGAAACTTCACCAACACCGACACATTTGACTTTTGCGTTGCAGCCTCTGACGTTCCAGGATGCACAGATCAGGACGCATGCAACTATGACGCGACGGCCACTGTGGACGACGGGTCTTGCACTGTGAACGACGCTTGTGGTGTTTGTGGTGGTCCTGGGGCCGTGTTGGAATGTGGCTGTACGGATATTCCTGCAGGCGATTGTGATTGCAATGGAAACCAAGAAGATGCTTTGGGCGTCTGTGGCGGAACCTGTGCTGCAGACACAGACAACGATGGCATTTGTGATGACGTGGATGACTGTATAGGCGCCTTAGATGCGTGCGGCATCTGCAATGGCCCCGGCGCCATTTACGAATGCGGTTGTGCCGATATTCCCAGTGGAGACTGTGATTGCAATGGCAACGTAGTGGACGCCATTGGCGAATGTGGAGGGGACTGCACCGGTGACAGCGATTCAGATGGCATCTGTGACGACGTGGACACCTGTGTGGGTGATTTGGACGCTTGTGGCGTCTGCAATGGCCCCGGCATCCCGGCTGGAGATTGCGACTGCAACGGCAACCAGCTCGACGCTCTTGGCGTATGTGGAGGCGACTGCTTGGCAGATGCCGACACCGATGGCATTTGTGACGACGTCGACGATTGCGTGGGCAACGTGGACGCCATCGGAGTTTGCAATGGGGACTGCACGGCTGACGCCGACAGCGATGGCATTTGCGATGACGTAGACGATTGCGTCGGCCAATTCGATGCATTGGGCGTGTGCAATGGAGACTGCCCCGCCGATGTCGATGGAGACGGCGTCTGCGATAACGCTGAAATTCCAGGGTGCGAAAATGAAGCGGCCTGTAACTATGACATCAGTGCCACGGACGACGATGGCTCGTGCATCTTCGTCGGCGATGCCTGTAACGACGGCAACGCATTGACCTTGGGTGATGTTTACACAAACTGTGCGCTCCCCAACTTCGGTTGCCAAGGTGTAGGTCCCGAAGTCATCTGGAAAGAGACGTTCGGCGATGAGCCTGCGCTGAACTACGGCTGGACGGGTTCAAGCAACACTGCTGCTCTTGAGACCGAGTGGAGCATTCAATTCGGTGGTGCCACGGACTGGTTTATGACGGTTTTGTCGGGAGACACCATTTTCGAAGGCCGCGATACAGATGCCGATTGCATCTGGACATCACGTGAAATTGATGTCAGCGGACACACAGAACTGGAGGTCAGCGCCGAATTCTCGGAAGTCGGGGGGCTCGAAAACTCCGATTTTATTCGCTTTGAAGCCATCATGGATGGACAGACGACGACCTTGTATTCACAGGCGAATGACTTCAATTCTGCCAGCTTGAATCAAGTGTCAATCTCGGATGGAACCACCCTTCAATTCAGGGTGGTCCTGAGGACCAACCAAAACAACGAACGCATTGCCTTTGATGACATCTACCTCTTCGGTGTGCCCAATTGTGTGGACTCCGACGGCGATGGCCTGTGTAACGAAGATGACAACTGCTCTGACTTGAGCGCTTGTAACTTCTCCGATCCTGCAGCCACTTCTTGCTTATTTGAGGATGCCTGCGGTGTGTGTGATGGACCAGGTGCGATCTACGAATGTGGATGCAATGACATTCCTACGGGTGATTGCGACTGCAATGGAAACCAAGAAGACGCCCTGGGCGTTTGCGGTGGTGATTGCACTGCTGATGCAGACAACGACAACATCTGCGACGATGTGGACGACTGCGTTGGAACCCTCGACGCCTGCGGAGTTTGCAATGGCCCAGGCGCCATTTTCGAATGCGGTTGCACAGAAATCCCTGCCGGTGATTGCGACTGTGACGGTAACCAAGAAGACGCCATTGGCGTCTGCGGAGGAACCTGCACTGCAGATGCAGACAGCGACGGCATTTGTGACGACGTAGACGACTGCATTGGAACCCTCGACGCCTGTGGAGTTTGCAATGGCCCAGGCGCCATCTACGAATGTGGGTGTGCCAATATTCCCACTGGAGACTGCGACTGCGATGGCAATGTGGAAGACGTCATTGGCGAATGTGGTGGTGATTGCACCGTTGATGCGGATAGCGATGGCATTTGTGACGACGTAGACGACTGTGTGGGAACCCCGGACGCTTGTGGTGTTTGCAACGGTCCCGGTGCGATCTACGAATGTGGATGCAATGATATTCCTACGGGTGACTGCGACTGCGATGGAAACCAAGAAGACGCCATCGGCGTTTGCGGTGGTGATTGTGCAGCAGACGCCGACAGCGATGGCATTTGTGATGACGTAGACGACTGCGTGGGAACCCCGGATGCTTGTGGTGTTTGCAACGGACCGGGTGCCATTTTCGAATGCGGTTGCACAGAAATCCCTGCCGGTGATTGCGACTGTGACGGTAACCAAGAAGACGCCATTGGCGTCTGCGGAGGAACCTGCACTGCAGATGCAGACAGCGACGGCATTTGTGACGACGTCGATCCGTGTATCGGCGCAGTGGACGCTTGCGGCATTTGCAATGGCCCAGGTGCCATCTACGATTGCGGATGTACCGAAATCCCTGCTGGAGATTGCGACTGCGACGGCAACGTTGAAGACGCCATCGGCGTCTGCGGAGGAACCTGCACGGCCGATATCGACGGAGACGGTGTCTGCGACTCGAGCGAAGTTCCTGGTTGCACCGACCAAACGGCGTGCAACTACGATGCCAACGCCACCGATGATGATGGTTCATGCCTGACCAATGACGCCTGTGGCGTTTGCGGAGGTCCTGGAGCCATCTACGAATGTGGGTGCACGGACATTCCTACGGGCGACTGTGACTGTAACGGTAACCAACTCGACGCCCTCGGCGATTGCGGTGGTGATTGCACAGCAGACGCCGACAACGATGACATCTGCGACGATGTGGACGACTGCATCGGAACGCTGGACGCCTGTGGTGTTTGCAACGGACCAGGTGCCATTTTCGAATGTGGTTGCACAGCAATCCCTACTGGGGATTGCGACTGTGACGGGAACCAAGAAGACGCCATCGGCGTTTGCGGAGGAACCTGCACCGCAGATGCAGACAGCGACGGCATTTGTGACGATGTCGATGCGTGCATCGGAACACTGGACGCCTGTGGCATATGCAATGGCCCTGGCGCCATCTACGACTGCGGATGTACCGAAATCCCAACCGGAGATTGCGACTGCAACGGAAACCAATTAGACGCCCTCGGTGTTTGCGGTGGATCCTGTGCGGCAGACGCTGACCTCGACGGCATTTGCGATGACATCGACGACTGCATTGGCACCCTCGATGCCTGTGGTGTCTGTAATGGGCCAGGGGCCATCTACGATTGCGGATGTGCGGACATTCCAACAGGTGACTGCGACTGTGACGGCAACCAACTGGATGCTGCAGGCGTTTGCGGTGGTGACTGCACTTCGGATGTCGACCAAGACGGTGTGTGTGACACCGACGAGGTGGCCGGATGCGATGATCCCCTCGCAGACAATTATGACCCAGTGGCCACCGATAACGATGGCAGCTGCACCTATTTGCCTGCTTCCTTCGACGGCCTTGTGGCCGAAGCCTATGAGCTCAACAGTGTTGCAGACGGCACCCACACTTTCAGGGTTTACGCGCAGTTCAGCAATCCAAACGACCAACTGGTCTCCATCTATGGAACGGCCGACAACCCTTTGAGCATCGCTTCCACGGAACCGTTCTATCAAGATGCATTGGGAGGGCCAACACCGGCATCAATGATCCCGTTCCTCTTCGAGAGCAATCCAAGCCTAGAGTGGGACAGTTTTGTGACCATTGGCGCTTCAGACAACTCTGGTGTAGAGATTCAAAATGCCGGCATCGACTTCTCTGTTTTTGAATCCGGTGGCGCATTGAACTCAAACCCGATTACAGGCGGAAGCTGGTTTGTATTCCCGAACCAACAGGCCACGGCATTCCCCGATGCACAAGGCCGCGTCTTGATCGGTCAGTTTACCACATCAGGCACGGTCACCCTGACCTGCAACCTGCAGTACAGGGCTTCCGACGGCACCAACCCACAGGCCAGCAACCTGACGTTGGTCTTCCCGAACAACTGTCCAGAAGACATCAATGGCGACGGTCTGGTCGCAGTTGATGACATTCTGATTCTGTTGTCCAGCTTTGGATGCGTAGGACCGTCTTGCACAGGTGACATTGACAACGATGGTGTCGTTGGAGTTTCTGACATCCTCGATGTATTGGGATCATTCAGTTCTTCTTGCTTCTGATCAAGCAGGTTAACCATCAGCTACGATACTTCGAATGCGCATTCTGAATACCTTGGTCGCATTGGCGGCCCTTCCCTTGTTCTCACTGGCACAAACGCCATGTGAGAACGGGTTCGCCGCGGGCTACCCTTGTGCATTGGTCGACCTGATGGGCTTCGTCCCCTCCTCCTCCATGGGCGGTGGAGACGCCGAGGACCTGTGGGGATGGACAGACCCCCAAGACGGCAAGGAATATGCCATCATAGGAATGGCCGGGACTACGGCTTTTGTGGACGTTTCCGCACCGACGGCGCCCGTTGTTTTGGGAACGCTCCCTTCACATACCGGAACTTCGCTCTGGCGGGATGTCAAGGTCTACAACAACCACGCCTTTATCGTTTCTGAGGCTTCGGGACACGGGCTGCAAGTGTTTGATTTGACGCGGCTTCGGGATGTGACCAATGCTCCGGAGACCTTTACCGAGGACGCCCACTATGGCGGGTTTGGCAATGCGCACAACATCGCCATCAATGAGGAAAGTGGCCGCGCTTATGCAGTCGGCTCAGGCACGTTTAGTGGCGGCTTGCACATCCTCGATATCTCCACGCCCACAAGCCCCACATTGATTGGAAGCTTTGCAGAGGATGGGTACACACACGATGCCCAAATCGTGAATTACAGCGGTCCTGACGCCGCGCATGTGGGCAAGGAGATTGCCTTGTGTTTCAACGAAAACACCATCGCCATTGTCGACGTTACGGATCCTGCAGATCCGCTGCTGTTGAGCAATACGGGATACAGTGCCGCACAGTACACCCACCAGGGATGGCTGACGGAAGACCAGCGTTACCTGCTCGTCAACGACGAAGGGGACCAAGGCAGCATCAACACCCGGACGTACATCTTCGATTGCTTGGACTTGGACAACCCCACGCTCATCGGAACACACCTGGGCTCATCACTCGCGATTGACCACAACCTTTACAACCACGAGGGATACTGCTACCAAGCCAACTACAGGGCGGGTCTTCGGATCCTCGACTTAGAATCGGTCTCCAGTGGCCAATTGACCGAAGTGGCGCACTTTGACGTGTACCCTTCATCAGACGCGGCGCAATTCAATGGCGCATGGAGCGTCTACCCGTTTTTCGCTTCCGGCAATGTCATCGTCAGTCACATCGAAGAGGGCCTGTTCGTCCTCCGCCCAAACCTGACAAACGCCCCTCCAACTCCACCTTCCGATTTGACCTTGTTGCCATTGAGAGAGTGGCTTAAAACCAATTGGTACGACGGTTTACACAATGACCTCGGCTACAATACTGCCCGTGAACAGCTCTATGGCTCAGTAGACGAAACGGCGGGACAAATCGAGTGTGTGTACACGGGCTTCCAGCAGGCTTCTGAGTTTGTCACCTTTCCTGACCCAATCAACGCTGAACACCTTGTTCCACAGAGTTTCTATGGCTCCTTGACGCCCATGAGGTCCGACATTTGGAGCTTGCGTCCCTCGCACCAATCGCCGAATTCAGCCCGCTCCAACAATCCCTTTGGCGAGGTGGACGATGCCGCTGCCCAATGGTACGGGGTTGATGCCCAAGGAAACTACTTCAGTACGGGCAGCATCCCCTCCAATGCAGACGACTTTAGTGAACTCTCCAACGGTGTCTGGGAGCCTCGGGAATCTCAAAAAGGCGATGTCGCCCGCGCGGTCTACTACTTCTACACGATGTACCCCACGCAGGCGGGTGACATTTCAGGTGTCTGCGACCCCCAAACGCTGTATGCATGGCACCTTCAGGACCCTGTGAGTCCATTTGAAGTACAGCGCAACGACAGGATTGAAGCCGCCCAAGGCAACCGCAACCCCTACATCGACGATCCCAACTTGGTGTTCCGGGCTTGGAACTTTTCAGAGACCATCAGCGGCTGTACCGATGCAGCGGCCTGTAACTACGACGGTGCGGCTACCGCTGATGACGGCTCTTGCATTCTGATCGGTGACGCCTGCGATGACGGTGACGCATTGACCCTTGGAGACGTGTACACCAATTGCACCGCCCCCAATTTTGGATGTCAAGGTTCTGGCCCCACCACCATCTGGGAGGAAACCTTTGGCGGATTCTCCAACCTTGGTTACGGTTACAATGGCAGCACCAACAGCGCGGCATCCGAGACCGAGTGGAGCATTACTTATGGCACTGCTACGGACTATTTCTACACCGCCACATTGAACGGTGACACAGCGTTTGTAGGCAAGGACATGGACTTCAACTGCACCTTGACCTCGCGGGCCATCAATGTTTCAGACTTTACTGAGCTCAAAGCCTACGTCAACCTTGCAGAAGCGGGGAATTGGGAGAACACCGACTTCATTCGTTTCGAAGCCATTGTGGATGGAACCACGCAAGAACTCTTCAATGTCATCAATGATTTTGGATCGCTTCAAGTGGGGCCTTTGGATGTGAACGAAGGCAACATCGTTCAGCTTCGCGTGGTGACCAGGACCAATGCAAACGGGGAACGGGCCTACATCGACGACATCCGGTTGATCGGAGCTTCGGCCTGCGATGACAGCGATGGCGACGGTCTTTGTGATGGCCAAGATGGCTGCTCTGACCTTTCAGCTTGCAATTTCAACGACCCTGCCGCTACCGAGTGCCTGTCTTTAGATGCTTGCGGAATTTGCGGTGGTCCGGGCGCTGTGCTGGAGTGTGGTTGTTCCGATATTCCCGTGGGTGACTGCGATTGCAATGGCAATCAGAACGACGCTTTGGGGGTCTGCGGAGGCGACTGTGCCGCCGATTCAGATGCCGATGGCATCTGTGACGATGAAGACGAATGCCTCGGCGAATTGGATGCCTGTGGCGTGTGCAATGGTCCGGGCGCCATCTATGAATGTGGATGCACCGACATCCCCTCGGGAGACTGCGACTGCAACGGCAACCAGCTGGACGCGCTTGGCGACTGTGGTGGAGGATGCGCGGCAGATGTTGACGCAGATGGGATCTGCGACGACATTGACCCCTGTATCGGAGCACCCGACGCATGTGGTGTTTGCAATGGACCAGGCGCTGTATATGCTTGCGGCTGTTCGGAGATTCCCGCTGGAGACTGCGACTGCAATGGCAACCAACTTGACGCCCTCGGTGTCTGTGGCGGTGGCTGCGCGGGCGATGCCGATGAAGATGGCATTTGTGATTCCGATGAAATACCCGGTTGCACCGATCCCAATGCAGCCAACTATGACGAGGCCGCGACAGACAACGATGGTTCTTGTACCTATGTTCAGGGCAGTTTCTCTGGACTCTCCGCGTCCTTGGTGGCCGAAAACGGAGCAGGAGCGGGCCTCAATACCTGGCGCGTTTATGCCAACTTCAACAATGCTGGTGCAGACCTGCTCTCGGTCTTCGGAACCCCCCAAAGCCCCATCGACATCACAACTTCGACGGCATGGTACCAAGACCCATTAGGAGGCGCCACATCCAACGATATCAACGAAGCTTTGTACGGTGACTTCCCTTCTCTCAGCTATGACAGCTGGCTCACCATCGGAGGCCCATCTTCTTCTGATGGCAACATCCAAAATGTAGGTTTGGACCTCGAAGCTTTTGAAGCTGGGGGAGACATCACCTCTGATGAAATAGCAGGTGGCAGCTGGCTGGCGATCCCAGGCAATGTATCGGGAACCGCTCCTGATGCCGAAGGGCGCGTCCTCATTGCTCAATTGACCACCGACGGGACCGTTGTCTTTGATTGCAACATCCAGTATAGAGAGCCAGACGGCTCTTCTCCAGTGGCTGTAGAACTGAGTTTGGTCTTCCAAAACGGCTGTCCAGAGGATGTCAACGGCAGTGGCTTGGTTGACATCGAGGATGTCCTGATGGTGCTTATGGATTTCGACTGTACAGGCAGCTGCACCGGTGACCTCAATGGAGACGGCGCAGTGACGGTTGCGGACGGACTGATCATATTGGGCGCTTTCGGGAACTTCTGTAACTGAGGCTCGAGCAGCCGAGCTGCTTGACTGTTCACCCCTACTCTACACAGGGGGTGCCGAAGTCGGCGAGCAACATCAACAGGTCTGCGCTACCGGTCAAGCCATCGCTGTTTAAATCCGCGGGACACTCGCCGGGAGGATTCATGCTGTAAATACAGCTCTCATCGGCGGCCGTATTCAGGGGATGGTAATTGATCGCCTCGGGATCCATGCACCCCGTCCAGAAGCAACTGCCATTTTCGTGCGTTGCAGCGGCATTGAAGTTGGTAGCCGAGCCATAGGTGCATCCGTTGATCAGGGAGATGACCAACACACTGACCCGCTCAGAAGTGCACACGGTCGACACACTGCGCACGTGCCAATCGTAGAAATAATAGTAGTAGTTGGTGCTGTTGGCCGGGTTGCTCAGGTTGTTGGACGTGATGGTAAGCAACCCTTCGGCGCTGTATGGAAAAGCCAAGGCTGCGCCCACTCCATCCCGCCAAAGCGCCACTCCATCGGCATAGGTACGGAGTCCATACCCCTCACCTTCCGGCACGAAGAAGTCAAGGTGGATGTATGAAGCTCCCATGGGAACTTCTGCATCGATTTGCGCCATGAGTGCACCGCCGTCATCCACCAGACCGCCCGTAACCGCACCTGTCGCTGCCGCAAAAACAAGCACAGAGTCCAAGATCACATCACGGTGTGTATCGAACCTCAACCAGTACGAGTCATTGCCCAGAAACCCCCCTTCATCCTGGACGACCGGGCCCACGGATGCTACATCCAGATTGTATTCCAAAACGGCTTCTGCATAGAATGTCGTGGTCGTGTCTACCAAGCCGGCATCGTACTCTATTCCAACGGCATCAGGGACCAATGCGCCTGCATCTTGGTACCAATTCAACACCTCTCCATTTCCCATTAAGACGACCTCATCAGGCAATGAAAGCACAGCATCTTCGATCGCGGGCGCCATTGGCAAGTCATAAAAAACGACCTCCACCGTATCCGACCGAACTGTTTCTCCGCATCCGTTGTCCAACTCCATGAAGTAGGCCCCGCCCTCTGTCACCAAAATACTGTCGGCTTGGGTGCCATCGGACCAACTCCAATCGCCTTCCGCAACCCCCCGCAGAATGACAGACCTCTCTCCGCACCCCACGAGGTCGCCTTCTGTCACAATGGTCGCTGTGACCTCATCCCGTCGGTCAACCCTCACGGGAATAGAAAGCCCAACACACCCCTCTGAAGTGGTCACCATGGCACGGTAATACCCCGGGTCACCGACCACCGCTTCATGCTCCAAACCGCCGGTATTCCAAAGGTGATCAGCGTCTGGATAAGGGGTAGACAATGCCAATGAATCCCCGGTACACAAGGTGGTCTCACCGGTCCATACCGCGGCAAATGGCGGCAAGGTGCAAGGGGCCTCGATGACTTCATGGTACAGGTCTGGCGCCGGGGAAACGATGACTTTTACTGCTCCCCCCGGAAATTGCACAACTGCGCTGTCAATGGTGGTTTCATTGCCCAGTCCGAAATGGACGTGGTGTGAGCATGTCATGCCGTAGCTCTCCCCTGAGCGTACCTCTCGAACCTGCACCCCCCAAGTGCCATATAGCGAAACACGGGCACCAACTGCATCCAGGTTGGACGTGACACCCTGTAGGTCAAAGGCGACCCAATGGTGATTGTTGCCTTCATTGCGGTACAACACATCTGGATTGCTTGGGTCGGGGGTCACATAGACTCCGCCATGGGTGGCATAGACATCAAGCGTCCCGTTTTTCTCTGCATCTCCCACTGCGAACCCCAGCATGTTGTCGGGATATCCAAAGGGCCAATCCAACGCTTCAAAGGTTCCGTCACCCTGACCCAAGAGGAAATGCTGGGCACCTCCTCCTCCAGAGGTCATCAAATCGAGGTGGCCATCATTGTCGAAGTCGGCCATTTTGGCTTGCAGAAAAAAGCCCGTAATGTCCAGGCCACTGCCCTCTGTGATGTCCGTGAAATGACCTGTTCCATCGTTTTGAAGAAGGGCCAATGCCGCACTGTGGTTGGTGATCAATGCGTCCATATCGCCATCGTTGTCGATGTCTCCAAAGTCCGCGGTCCAACTTTGCTCAAACAGCACCAACCCGCGCGATGCGGCTTCCTCCGTCCACCCTCCATTGCCGTCTGAAACCCACAATTGATTGACCCTCTTTGGGTCAAATGGATCAGACACGAATTGCCTGCATTTGGCGATGTACAAATCGGTGTGACCGTCTCCATTTACATCGGTGGTCACCACGCCATAATTGCCGCTGTGGTCCGTAAATGGATCATTGGAATAGTCGTAATCCGTCAATGGCATCAGGCTGGCATCGTATTCAAGACCGCCTTGCTCAACGCCCTTCCACAGCTTGCTCAGCCCATCGTCATGGCAGGCAAAAACATCCAGCATCCCATCTCCATCGAGATCGGTCATGGCGCATCCCTGCATGAACATGGAACCGTTGTCGAGGTTTTCCAAGGGCCCCGCACCATGGGGCAACATCTTCAGATGATGGACCCCATCATAGGAGCCTCCAGCGATCAGGTCCTTGGAACCGCTGTTGTTGAGGTCGCCAATGCATGCCCCCCATTGATTTGAGTTGCTGACCGTCGCCATTTCGACAGCATAAAACCCCTCGGGCCCCTGGAATTCCACCACGACATCGTGGCCTTCGTTAAAAATGACCAGGTCGTCCCACCCGTTGTTGTCAACGTCGGTGAAGCCCACTGTACCCGCACTGTGGTAGGAGCCCTGCAAACTGGTGGAAAAGGTAAATTCTACCTGCGCCTTCAGGCCTTGTTGCAGGCACATGAAGACCCCAAGCAACGGCAGCCACTTCCCCTGAAACAGGGCAACGTCTCTTGCCATCCCTGCGCAAAGGGCAAAGAACCCATGCTTCCCCGTACTATTCGACGGACCGCAACGGTTCAAAATCGGGCTTGTTCGCATTCCGCATATTTCGACTTAGAAATATAATGTGTAATACCAAGAAGCCCTAGCCGCCTACGAATTGATATATGACTTACATCGACGGGCCAAGGAAGACGGCGTTGTCGAAGAGGCGGTGACCGGACTTCCAGAAGGCGCGGAAGAGCGGGTTGTCCACGAGGTAGACCACGCTTCCGCGGCCCATGTTGTGTACGCCCGCCACCAGCGAGCCTTTCTGCGCGGGAATGGACATTTCTCCGGCGTGACCGCTAAAGGGGCGGCCTTGGTCACCCGGAGGCAACACCGCGACATTGCCCTCTTCGAGGGCCGCAAAGCGGCGACCAGATGTGCGCAGGGTCATGTATTTGCTGCCGTATCCATCTGCCAACGGATGTGTATCGTCAACTGCGGCGCTGAAAATGGCGCCGGGCAGGTCATAGCGTAAACGGTCGCGGCCTTGCGCAGAAAAAGGCAGCGGATCGAGTCCCTGGGCGGCATTGTCGTGGGCGTTGCGCTCATCGGTGGCCTCTTGAATGCGGGCCTCCTCGGCTTGGACTTCGGCCCGCTCACCCTCGGCATAGCGCTTCAAACCCCAGCCTTCTTGGCCAGAAAATGCGCTGCATGCGCCGCCTACTGCGACCAGCTGACCTCCTTCCCGAACCCAAGATGCCAGATCGTTGCGGTCACCGTCGTCCATGCGGTACCAGCCGCTGGGCAGCACCACAATGTCGAGGTTGTCCAAGTCCAGATCACCCAATTCGCCGACGCGGTCGATGGGGTATTGCAGGTTGTTCTCAAAGTGATACCAAATCTCACCTGCACTCAACGAGCTGACCCCCTCTCCTGCTACGGTTGCGATGCGGGGTGCTTGGATGGCATCATAGTGGCTGCTTCCAAAGTCATATCCGGCAGTAACGCGGCCCGAAGTCACGGCCACAGGAGCAGCATGGCTGGCTTCCCCGGCACGGGCTACCGCACCGGCCAAATCGGCCACGGTTTCATTGTTGCGGAGCGTGATCACGAAATCTCCCGCCGAGAATACGTTCCCGTCGATTGAAAACCCTGAATCGGCGCGGCGCACTGTGACCCCTTCAGACAGCAAGGCGGCCAAGCCGCGAATGGCATCGGCCCCGCTGCCAGGCAACACCCAACCATATGGACGCTGCGCTCCCGCCGCGCGCTGAGATGTGGGGGCTTCCTGCCATTTACCCGAAACCTGCACCCTGCCTTTCAGCGCCATGGCCTGCAGCCCCAAAGCATGAGGCAAAGCCCAAGCCGTGATGTCATAAGTCATGCTGTCGGAGAGCTCAGGATCGGGGTCCATGAGCACCTGAAGGATGCCGCCATGGGGCTGGTGGGCATCGATGAGCAGGTCTCCTGCCCGCACCGTCCTCTTTGCAGTGCGGCCCGATGCGTAATCGTATGCCTGAATGGACGACACCGCAGGAGCCGTGCCGTACCCGATGCCATTGACATCCAAAACCCGGCGCAGCTCCGCCATTTTAGAAGCGTCTTGTCCTGCCGGGAACACATACCCTGCGTAACCGCCAAACGGGTCCGACACGTTTTTGCTGTAGTAGTCGGCAAATTGACCAATGAGTTCCTCATGCCGGCGGGCGCTTTCCTCCACGGTACTGAGGCCCGATTCGTGGTGGTTGAGGATGCGATAGGCCAGGGTCAAAGTATCGCCCAAGGCCGTCGTGATCGCCCGACCGGCACGGCTGCTTCCCCCTTGCTCGTAGGTCATGCCGATGGCGCCATTGTAAAGGGGCCAAGTGTCCCCATAAGCAGGGTAAAAGAGGTCAAAAACCTCACGGGTGAAATACAATGCCCCACGGGCATCGAACCAACGGGCGTTGTTGGCTCCAATGTGCTCCTGGCACTTGCGCTGCCAGGGGTTGATGATCTTGTGATAAGGCTCCGCTGCGGGGGCAAAGTAGTAAGGTGAATTGACCCCCTGCTCGTGAAAGTCCACATGCACCTGCGGCAACCAACGGCGGTAGGCCGTCACCCGTCCTTGGGTCTCGACCTGGGTCTGCCAAGCCCAATCGCGGTTCATGTCGAACATGTAATGGTTGCTGCGTCCTCCAGGCCAAGGCTCATCATGCTCTACCGTGCCGGGATCAACATTGGGCTTGAGTCCAGAAGTCTGGTCTTGGAAGGCCACATAGCGGTCCCGGCCATCGGGGTTGACACAGGGATCCATGATGACCACGGTCTTTTCCAACCAATCTGATACATCGCCCTCTCCTGCATCCTTGCCCGTCACCAGAGCGTGCATGCTGCGCAGTGCTGCCTCGGTGCAAACGGCCTCGTTGCCGTGGACGTTGTAACTCAACCAGACAAAAGCCACACCGGGGTCGTCTGCAGGAAGTCCGCGTCCTTCCGCTCGGGCCATGTTGGCCCTCCTCAACGCCTCCAAGCGCGCTTGATTGGACTCGGATGTCACTACAAGGACTCCGAGCTCACGGAACTCTGATGTGCGGCCATAAGGCTCCCAAACGGCCCGTTCTGACTCCGCGGCCAAGGACTTGGCGTAGTCTACCACCTTGTGGTGCCGGGTAAACCGGTCACCGAGTTCGTACCCTAGGAATTCCGCCGGTGTCGGCACTTGTGATTGGAGGGTCAATGCCGAACAAATCAGCACCAACAAGGCAGACAAAATCTTCATTTCTCAATGGGTTTCAAGGGCAGGTTATCCCGAACTCTGCCAATATAGCGAGCATGTCAGCGGTGGTTACCGCTCCATCCCCGGTGATGTCAGAGGTGCAATTCGACAAGCACCCGAACTGACCCAGAAGCAGCAGCACATCTCCCACGGCTACGATGCCATCTCCGTCGAGGTCAGACGCACACTCTTGTGCTTCTGGCGGCGTACCCCACACCGTGATTTCGTCCAACCGCCACACCTCTCCCGGAGCATTGTTTCTCATCTGAACTTGGAGCTGTACCGTGGATGCCGGCGGCAACAGCAAGGGCAACACGGTGGTCGAACCATCACCCGTTTGACCATCGAGGTAAAGCGGCTGTCCATCAATCAACACTTGAAACTCGAGATAATCCATAGGACCTGTCATGCCACCACTCCCTTGGAAATCGCCAGAAACAGCCAAGTCCTCTACACCTTGAACATCCACCTCGCGAGAGGTCCAAGTCACAAGGCCATCGGTGTTGCGTACGGCCATCACCGTGTCGTTCTGAAACTCCTCCGTCCACATGGCTTCGGTAGAAGATGCCGGCCCCAAGGACCACTCTTCCTCACCCGCTGCGGAAGCACCGTCCAGCGTGCCGTCGAAGCCGTATTGCAGTCCATTGGTGTGAAAAGAAGCCCTGTACAAGATGGGGCCTTCCGGTGTGGTGGGCGGTCCAGGGATGCCTGCACATCCATAACCTGGCATCCCGCAATCGCCATAGACATCGCCCAAAGTCGTGGCATCGCCGTCGTCACAGGGGTCGCCAAGAAAGATGCAAGAGCCGTCGTTCAGGGTAGCTTCAGATTGGAAATTACATGCCCCCGGGAGGGTGCATCCAGGCACGTCTATCGGCGTACCTGCGCAGCCATAATCGGGCAATCCACAATCGGTGTAGACATCCCCGAGGGTTTCGGCATTCCCATCGTTGCAGGCGCCTCCCACGACAATGCAGGAGCCATCGTCTATGGTGGCGGATTCGTCATAGTTGCAGGCCGAGGCCAACATGCAGCCGGGAATGTCACTGGGCGGCTCCCAAAACCAACCATCGTAGACCCAATCGGGATGGTCGATGTAGGGGTTGCGGTTGCCCTGGGCGATTTCCGTTCTGTTGTTTCTCGTCAGTTCCACAGCACTGACTGGATCCTGCTCATGCCAGGCAAAAAGTACAGCAGGGTCGCACACGCCTGAGATGTCACCCGCCTGTGTGGGGTACATGGTGTAGAAATAGAACACACTCCTGGCGATGTCCCCTTTGAACTCCTCTCGGGGTTCCCAAATGCTGCCCGTGCTCTCGCTGAATTCATCAGCATTGGACGGCGTAGACCCCGTGCTGAGGTAGTTGCCAGAGCCGTCGACACCGTACCATTGGGCGCTGCCATCAGCCACCTCACCGTAGGGATCATTGGAACGGGCTGAATTGGCAGACCCGTGGCAGGGCCGGATGGACCAGATGTCGGATTTCATAGGAGATGCAGAGCCATAAAAAGACTGGGGCACGACATGCTCGGCATTGATGGGATTGGGGTAAGTCACAAAACCGCTTCCCTGTTGGAACCCCGTATAGATGCACTCGATTTGTCCCCCTGAAGCGTCCACAAAGCCGTACATCTGCTCCCGGGCGTTGTTGTACCCCAGGTTCGTGAAGAGCCCATCATACCAGTTCTGCTTGATCCACGTGCGCAACGGCTCGAGCTGCAAATCATCTGGAGCATCAGGCTGTGACCAAACGACCAGAGGGAGAAAAAGAAAGGCACACAGGGTGCCCACAGTGGGGAATTGGATCTTCAAGGCAGTTTGAAAATACGTTTGGTTAAGGATACCATCGGGCATCATTCACAAAAGCAGTGTCATTCAAGGCGTGCAAAAAGGCCATCAGGTCGGACTTTTCCTCTGACGTAAGGACAAAAGGCACCAATCCACTGTCTTGATGGGCATGGCCAGCACCGCCGCTGGCGTAGTGTTCCAAAACTTCGTCCAAGTCTTGAAACCGGCCATCGTGCATGTAGGGAGCCGTAAATCCTATGTTCCTCAAGGTGGGGACTTTAAATGCGCCACTGTCCGCGGGATCGCCTGTCAACACCCACCGCCCGGGGTCCGTGGACACCGCATCGAGGCCGTTGTTGGCAAAGCCATGGTCGGTAAACAAAGGAGGCGTGTGACACCGGTCGCAGGCCAGTCCCTCTGAACCGAACAACTCCGCTCCGTGCTGCACAGCCTCAGAAATGGCAAGCTCTCCCTGTTGCCAGCGGTCCCAAGGGCTGCTTCCACTCAGCAGACTCCGCTGAAATGTGGCCAAGGCACGGGTCAGCACAAACGGATCTAAATCCCTTCCGTATGCCGCTTGTGACTGCACCGCGTAATCAGGGGCCAGCTCCTCACAGGCGGTCACGATGTTGTGCCCCATCTCGGAGGGTTCCTGCAAAGGGACAAGCACCTGCATCTCCAAAGTGGGCACCCCTCCCTCCGACATGAAGTGGGGCTGGTAGGCCGCGTTGGTCAGGGTCGCTGCATTGCGGGTTCCCAATGCACCGAGGGCACCTGGAGTCACCGGTTCAGGGGCACTAAAGGCTTTTGAAGGAAGGTGACATGTCGCGCAACTCACGCTGCCATCTACCGATAGACGGGCATCAAAAAACAAGTCCTTCCCCAATGCCCAACGGACATCGGTAAAGGCATTGTCCTCTGGAAATTCCGGGGCATCCCAGCCTTCTGGGATTTGAATGAGCCCATCGGTATACTGGTCTGGCCGCGTCGGTTCGATCACCGTGGGATTGCAGCCCACTGTACAGAGCAACGCCGCCATGCACCACGAAAGAGTCCCAAACCGATTCATCGTTCCAAAGATGCAACCGCAAAAAGACGCGGGTTGTTGCACGCTTTAGGGGGTTCCGTGAAACTGGATTGAAAAATCGACCACTGTCCAAGTCTCGGTGCCATATGCCGCCCCAGTATAGCGGGGAGCCAAATGCCATGATCCCCCGTAGGCCAGCAACATGGACTTCGCCCGCGGAGCCAGCTCCTCGAAAACATAAAGGTCCTGGAACCAACCTTCTTCCTGCAATGCACCCAACGGGTTGTCTGCAGGGGTCAAGAACAGGCTTTCATAAAACTCCATGTACCAGATGTAGCTGTCGTCTTCGGGATGGTAACTGATTTGCCCTGTCACAAATGGCGTCGGCCCGAAGAACCGAACATGGTTAAGCTCCACGGGAATGTTGGTGATCATCCAGCGCTGGTCCACCCAAGCGGTATCGAGGTACTCCATCCCCGTGCTGTCCATGCGAAGCTGAACGTCCACTGCAGCAAGGTGGAATTCCACACTGTCGAGGGGAACTTCACCTTCCATGATGGCATCGCATTCCAATTCCCATGCACCGCGCACAATGGAATCCACCGGCATTTCCCATGCTGTCAAAAACCCAGTGAGGTCCGGGGTCGATACGAATCCATTGCCATCATAATCGGGCATCCAAACGGATTGAGCATCCGCGATGTGCCCCATGACGAGCAATAATAAGCACGGAATTCCGCGCAGGATTGTATGGGGTGAAAGCAGCAAGCTTCAACGATTTGGCCTCGTTAATTTAACCCACATCCCTCATTATCACAAGTTAACGGGTCACGCCCAAGCTGCAGGAGCCCCCAACCACCACATCACAAGGATGATGGCGCATGCCACGAGGTTGAGCACGATTCCTGTACGGGCCATGGTGTCCATCCCAATCCTGCCCGAAGCAAAAACAATGGCATTGGGCGGCGTGGCCATGGGCAACATAAAAGCGCAACTTGAAGCCAGGGTCACCGGAACAGCAAAATAAAGGGGGTGCATGCCCATGCCGATGGCCAATGCGCCCACGACGGGGGTCAGCAGCAAAGTCAGCGCCAGGTTGCTCATCAATTCAGTAGCGAAGAGCCCCATCACCGTCACCAAGGCCAGCATGGCCAGCACAGACCAACCCCATCCCGCAGCTGCATCTGCCATCACACTGGCCCAGCCCGCTGCCTCGAACCCTTTGGCCAAAGCCAAGCCCCCACCAAACAAGAGTAAAATGTCCCACGGCAACTTCCCCAAGTCCCCCGGCCCCAATAGACGCGGAGCCAGGCCTGCCCCATCGGGCCCTTGAGGCCCTTGAATTGGATCCGATGCCCCGGTGTCATAGCGGCCTGCTGAAACAGCAAAACAGGCCACCGCAGCGGCCACTGCGATCGAAGTGTCGTTGAATTTGAAAATCCCGTTCAAGGCCAAATTCAGCGGCACCCTCAACATCCACAATCCCGCCGTTCCTGCAAACAAGAACAACACCCTTTTTTCGGCCATGCTCATGGCGCCCAATCCACTGCGCTCAGCTGCAATGACTTCGGCAGCACCTCCGCTACCGATACGGGGAACCTTGTGCAATCCCACGAGCAAACCGAACACGGTCACGAGCAAGATGAGCGACACGGGCAAACCCACGGCCAGCCACTCCGTGAATCCAATGTCCACGCCGAACCGGTCCGATGCGACTCCTGCGAGCGCAGCATTGGGTGGCGTGCCCACCAAGGTCGCCATGCCTCCTACATTGGCTGCATAGGCGATACCTAGAATGAGGGCACGCCCCCAATGGACGGCCTCGCCGCGCTCCTCAAGCAGCCCGAGCACCGCTGCTGCCATAGGCAGCATCATCAATGTGGTGGCCGTGTTGCTGATCCACATGCTCAAAAGGGCAGTGGCGAGCATAAACCCAAACAAGGTCCTTCTTGGCCCGCCGCCCAAGCCCCCCAGCAGGTGCAAGGCAAATCTGCGGTGCAAGCCATGACGTTCCAGCGCCAAGGCCAGCACAAAGCCACCAAGGAACAACCAGATAAACCGGGAACCGAAAGGAGCTGCGGTTGCAGACAGCTCGAGCACACCAAATGTGGGAAACAGCACCAAAGGCAGCAGGCTTGTCGCGCCGATAGAAACAGCACCACCGAGCCACCACCACAGCATCCACCACGCCGTGCCGGCGAGGGCTGCACCATTGACCTCGCCACCTGCAGGCAGGAGCAGCAGGGCCGCTACAAAACCCAACGGACCGCCCCACAGTGCCATGGCCGCCTTGGACATCATGGCATCAGGGCGATGTACACCGGAAGGTGGTCCGAGATGTAAAAACCTTCTATGATTTGCTCTTCGGCGCAGAACCACAAGACCGAACCGCCCCGGACCAAAATGTGGTCAATGCGCGGAGCACCCCTCAAGCCCCCGGTGGGAAATCCGGTGTAGGTTCCAATGTTTTTGCGGCAGCGTTTTTCGGCAACGTCATAAGCATCACTCAAGCCACCGCCTTCGAGGATGGCCATGCTCAGGCTTTCGGGTTCGGCATTCAAATCGCCCAGCAACACATCAATGTCTGCCCCGCTCATTGCAAACTGCAACGACAACATGCGCGCGGCCAAAGCCCTCGCCTCCGCTCCAATGTGCGAAAAGTGCGTGTTGACCACACGGATGATTTTACCGGTTTGTCGGTCGTTGAGCACAACGATGGTCGCTGTGCGCGGCAAGGCGGCGTCCCACCCCACTGAACCCGGCACATCGGGTGTGGCGCTCAGCCACTTGGTCTCAGCGTGCAGCAAATCAAACCTGGCGCGGTTCCAAAAAATGGGACAATGTTCACCTGCTACACGGCCATCATCGCGGCCTACACCGTAATGGTCATGGTTGGGCAAGGCCTCTGCCAGATCGTCCACTTGATTGACCAAGGCCTCTTGAAAGCCCAAGATGTCGAAGTAGCCCACGGTCGACGCCACTTTAGACCTGCGCTGTTCCCAAGTCAAGGGGTCATCGGGGTTGTCGTACCGAATGTTGAACGTCACCACGGCCATCTCGTCGGGATGCTGGCCCCATACAGAACCTGTCACCACCAACACCGCTGCAGCCAGAGCAGCCATCGCGCGAATTGCACCCATCATCATGACGGCAAGGTAGCATTGATGGGGGGCCTATTTTTGCACTGAGGTAGCGCAATCTGTGCACCAAAATTCATCACCGCACTCCATTGGCACGCAACAAAAGGCTCTTTCACAAGGGCGCCATGCTCGAACTCGATATCCTCGATGTCGCCTTTGGCGGCAAGGGGATCGCCAAGGTTCCCACCGATGACGGTGACTTCACCGTCTTTGTGCCGAATGCCATCGCTGGCCAACGCGTCCGCGCGCGGGTCTCGCTGTGCAAAAGGCGCCACGCCGAAGCCCGCATCACCGCAGTGCTGCGCAGGGCACCGGAAGAGACTGAGGTCCCTTATCAGGCCATTCCCGGCGCACCGTACATCACGCTTCCTTTGGCCGAACAAAAGGCCTTCAAGGAAAAGGTCACACTGGATGTTTACCAGCGCATTGGTGAAGTCGAAAACACCGATGCACTCTACGAGGGGTGGATTGATGCCCCGTCACCGTTCCATTACCGGAACAAAATGGAATACAGTTTTGCTGCCATCGGCAGGGGACCAGATGCTGATCCAGACGCCGAGTTTGGCGATGGTTTTCACCTCGGGTTCAAGGCCCGGGGCACTTGGTGGGCTGTTGAGGACCTGGAAGACGACAGCGGTCTGTTTGACCAGCAATTTGAGCAACTCCTGCCCGACATCCGCTCGTGGTGCGAAGCGTCAGGCCTGCCGGCTTGGCACGCGCCCAAGCGAGAAGGTTTCTTCCGATTTCTGGTGGTCAGAAAGAGCCTGGACGCCGACCGGCTGCTGGTCAATTTGGTGACCACTTCCCACGGATTGGAGCAGTTTGACGTGCGCGAATTCGGACGTCGCCTCGGCGAGGCTTTGGGTGAACGGCTGGCGGGATTCATTCACACCCTCAACGACGACACTGGCGAGCGCGTTGAAGCCCGCGAAGGGGCTTCCACCCTGATTTCTGGAGTCAACCATGTGATTGAACGCCTTCACGGGTTGTCGTTTGAAATCCAGATGAAGAGCTTTTTCCAAACCAACCCACTGTGCGCAGAGCGGCTCTATGCTCAGGTGTTGGCTTATGCCTTCCAAGAGCCCATCCCCAAGGCAGACTCCGACAAAACCGTGATTATGGACCTGTTTTGCGGAACAGGAACCATCGCTCAGCTGCTCGCCCGAAACACCAAGAACCGCATCGTTGGTGTGGACCTGATTGAGGAGGCCATCATCGATGCCCGCCGAAGTGCGGAGCGCAATGCAGTAGAAGGAATCGAGTTTCATGCAGCTGATGTCGGGCGGTTTTTGCTGGATCATCCTGAATACACTGGAACCATAGGCACCATTGTACTGGATCCACCCCGCAGTGGCATCAGTCCCAAATCCTTGCGTAAGGTCATTCGACTGAAGGCCCACCGGATCGTTTATGTAAGCTGCAATCCCGCCACCCAAGCCCGCGACCTGGTCACTCTGAGGGACGCCGGCTATGTCCTCCATGGCTTCAAGCTGGTGGACCAATTTCCACACACATCCCACATTGAAGCAGTGGCGTTGTTGGAATTCGACGCCTCCACGGTGCGTAAGCCCGAATCAAATGGCGAAATTGCCCCATCATGAGCGCCTCCAACCCAAGCCATACCGGTGAAGCCGTCATTTTAGATGCACAGCGCATTGCCCGCTGCACCCAAAGGATCGCCCGACAAATCCTGGAAGACCACCACAATGCCGACCGCATTGTTGTCGCTGCCATCGAAGGCCAAGGGCGGGTATTGGCTGAGCGCATAGCCTCTGAACTTCGCGATATCGAAGCACCAGAGACCCTGCTCTGCGTCTTGGGCATGGACAAAGAGGCCCCGTTGGACCACCCGATGGAACTCGAAGCTTACGACGGCTCTCCTTTTGACAACCAACTCATGGCTGAAGCAGTGGTGATTGTGGTGGACGATGTGCTCAACAGCGGACGGACCCTGTTGCACGGTGTCGCCCATTTCCTTCCGTCCAGACCCCGACATGTGGGCACCTGTGTTTTGGTGGACCGCATCCACAGGAGGTTCCCCGTCAGGGCAGACTATGTGGGCCAGAGCCTGTCCACCAACCTCAAGGCGCACATCTCCGTTCAACTGAGCGGACCAGGGCCTGATGTGGCGTTGCTCAAAGACTGAAATCCGTCCTATCCTGGATCATGCGTCCGACCGATGACAGTCTAGACTCATCCAACGCGTCGGCGTCGACCGTGATGTGGGCTCGGGAATAAAAGGGCTCGCGTTCGGCAAGATGTCCCTCAACGAAAGCGGGAAATGCCCCAGCCGCGATGCCGTCGAGCATGGGTCGGTTTTTTCGTTTTGTGGCCAACCTGCGGATCAAAGCTGCACTGTCCAACTGAAAGTAGACCACCGTGCCCTGCCCCAACATAAACTCCATGTTGTCTGCATAGCACGGCGTTCCGCCGCCCGTAGCGATCACCCTTTGCTGGTCTTCAAGGGCCAGCCGACGCAACGCCGCTCTCTCGGCCTTTCTGAACCCCTCTTCTCCAAGGTCTTGAAACAAGCCCGAGACATCGCGTCCCAATGACTCAGAAAGGACAACATCGGTATCGATAAACGGCAGGCGCATGCTGGCGGCCAGGCGTTTTCCTCCTGTGCTCTTGCCAGCGCCCATATAGCCCACGATGAAGATGCAGCCATTGGCCATGCCCCTAAATTAAGGCTTGAACTGTCAAAACGTCACCCAAAACCCCCGTCAACAGACAAAATGTCGGTTTACGTTCAAACGGAGACCGTTGGCACCGTATTCGCGGAATGGAACACGCCGGCCCACCAAGGTCCTGCACCCCAATATCTCGATCTATGGAACAACACGCATTTACACTCAAAACCCAGGCCGCGCTGCAAGCTGCGCAGGGATTGGCCATGGAACGGAAACACACGCAGGTAGAGCCGTTGCACATTTTGCACAGCCTCTTGCACAGCCCAGACCCCTTGCCAGAGCGCCTCTTGGACCGTTTGGAGGTGCCTGCCACCGCGGTGAAAATGGCCACATTAAAGGCCCTGGACGCATTGGCCACCGCCGATCACCTCCCTGAAAACACACCATGGTCTCAGCAGGCCCAAAACACGCTGCGCAGATCCGTAGAGGAAGCACGAAAAGGAGGCGATCAGTATGTCGCGCTGGACCGCATTTTTGCCGCCATCCTTGCCGTCAACAGCACCGCATCCCGCATCCTCAAAGATGCAGGGGCCCAATCCGGAGACCTGGCCAGCGCCCTTGACGCACTGAGGAAAGGCCGGACCGCAGACAGTGCGAGCCACGAAGACGCCCTGGAATCTCTGTCGAAGTATGCCCGGAACCTGAACGCCATGGCACGGGATGGCAAACTGGACCCCGTCATTGGCCGAGACGAAGAAATCCGCCGGGTTCTTCAAATCCTGACGCGCCGCACCAAAAACAACCCCCTTCTTATCGGTGAGCCGGGCGTTGGAAAAACCGCCATTGCAGAAGGCATCGCCCACCGCATCGTATCAGGCGATGTCCCGGAAAACCTGCTCGACAAAACCGTCCACAGCCTCGACATGGGCGCCTTGATTGCCGGTGCGAAGTACAAGGGAGAATTCGAGGAACGCCTCAAGGCGGTGGTCAAAGAAGTGACCGAAAGCGAAGGCCGCATTCTCTTGTTCATTGACGAGATCCACACCCTTGTGGGCGCCGGAGGTGGCGAAGGCGCCATGGACGCTGCCAACATCCTCAAGCCTGCCCTGGCCCGGGGGGAGCTCCGCGCTGTTGGCGCCACAACGCTCGCCGAATACCAAAAGTTCTTCGAAAAGGACAAGGCTTTGGAGCGGCGCTTCCAAAAAGTGCGGGTGGCCGAGCCCGACCGCGACAGCTCTCTTGCCATTTTGAGGGGCATCAAAGAGAAGTATGAAGTGCACCACCAGGTCGAGATCCGCGATGAAGCATTGGTGCGCGCCGTGGAATTGTCCAGCCGATACCTGCCCGATCGCTTTCTGCCCGACAAGGCCATCGACTTGATGGATGAGGCCGCATCGCGGTTGCGGCTCGAAATGAATTCGAAACCCAAGGCGCTGGATCAATTGGAGCGGCGCATCACCCAACTTGAGATTGAAAAAGCGGCGATTGCCGGCGAAGACGACCCTGTCAGACACACCGAGCTTGACATCAACCTCGCCAACCTTCGGGAGGAGCGGGATGGGATGCAGGCAAAATGGACCGCTGAGCGCGATGTCATCGACCAGGTTCAAAGCCTGCGAACGGCATTGGAAGACCTGAAGGGAGAGGCAGAACGCGCAGAGCGCGAAGGAGACTTCGGCAAGGTTGCAGAGATTCGGTACGGCATCACACGGGAGCGTGAAGCTGAACTCGAAGCGGCCAAGGCCAAGCTCCTGAGCATGCAAGACGGTTCCAGAATGGTCAAGGAAGAGGTGGACGCAGAAGGGATTGCCGAAGTGGTCAGCTTGTGGAGCGGCATTCCCGTGGCGCGGATGCTCAAAGGCGACCGCGAGAAACTGCTCGAACTCGAAACTGAATTGGGCCGTCGGATCATCGGCCAATCTGGAGCGGTATCAGCTGTCAGCGAAGCCGTGAGGCGCACCCGTTCAGGACTCGCAGACATGGAAAAGCCCATGGGAAGCTTCATTTTCATGGGGTCTACAGGCGTGGGAAAGACTGAACTGGCAAAAGCGCTGAGCGACTTTCTCTTTGACGACGTCAAAGCCATGGTGCGCTTGGACATGGGAGAATTCCAAGAAGCCCATACTGTCAGCCGCTTGGTAGGCGCACCCCCGGGGTACATTGGCCACGATGAAGGGGGGCAGCTCACGGAGGCGGTGCGCCGCCGTCCATACAGCGTGGTCCTGCTCGATGAAATCGAAAAGGCGCACCCGGACGTCTTCAACATCTTGCTGCAGGTGCTGGACGAAGGCCGCTTGACCGATGGCAAAGGAAGGCTCGTAGACTTCAGGAATACACTGATCATCATGACTTCGAATGCCGGTCATGCCCAGCTGACGGCGCGGTTTGTCGCGGCCCAAGAAGCTGGCACAGGAGCTGAGGACGCGGCCGAATCAGGTGTGATGGACCACACGGCGGCAGAAGCCTTGCGGGGATTCTTGCGGCCTGAATTCATCAACAGGGTGGACGAAGTGATCGTGTTTCATCCCCTGGAGCCATCCCACACCAGGGCCATTGTCGGCCTGCAGCTCGCACGTCTCAAGGGACGATTAGAAGACGCAGGGATACAGCTCAAAGCCACTCCTGACGCGCTGGACTGGCTCACGCAACAGGGACACGACCCTGAGTTTGGAGCCCGACCGGTGAAACGGTTGATTGAACGTTCGGTACTCAATCCTCTGTCGCGCGCCTTGCTCGCGGGTGAGGTCGACTCCACTCAGCTTTCCGTCATGGACATCTTTGACGGCAAGGTGGTCTTCCGAGAAGCCTTGGAGGACGAACGGTTGATCGCCGTCAGCTGATCAGAGTATATCTAGAGCAAACATGGAACGCCCGCCGAGGCGGCCTTCGAGTCGGTCACCCGATTTTACGGGCCCTACCCCGGCGGGCGTGCCTGTGTACAGCAAATCACCGGTCTTCCAGGTGCTGTATTTGGATACGTGAGCAATCAAAGCATCCACAGGGAACAGCATGTCGGCAGTATGGCCTTCTTGCACCACTTCTCCATTTTTGAGCAGGCTGAAGCGAACATTCTGAATGTCACCTCCAACATCCGCCAGAGACACCCACGCTTTGCCGAGCACAGCACTCCCGTCGAATGCCTTGGCCTTTTCCCATGGCTTGCCTGCCGCCTTTAGCTTGTGCTGGACATCGCGCGCAGTGAAATCAATGCCCAACCCAATGTGGGTATAGCACCTGCTGGCATGGGCCTCATCCACCCACTTTGCCGCGCGGTCCAAGCGCACAACCAACTCCACTTCGTAATGGCAATCCTTTGTCCATTCCGGAATGGCAAAAGGGTGGTCCTTGTGCAGGATCGCACTCTCAGGCTTGAAAAAAAACAGCGGCTCCGATGGGACAGCGTTGCCCAATTCCGCCGCATGGTCTGCGTAGTTCCGGCCGATGCACACAATTTTCATGGAACAAAGGTGTGCCATGGAGTTGAATTGCCCGTTCCGGGGCCCGTTCAGTCGACCAGCAAGCGCACTTCGACCCGGCGGTCAAAGCCAGCGCCCCATTCAGGACGTTGCTCTCCGAAATGGGATGCGGTCACGCGTTCATTGGCAATGCCCCGTTCGAGCAGATAGTAGCGCACCACTTGTGCACGCCTCCGGCTGAGTTCCATGTTGGCCCGCTCTGTGCCAGAAGCATCGCTGTGCCCCGTGACCAAAAGTCTCATGCTGGGCATGGCCACCATCCATTCCACCAGTGTATTGAGGCCATATTCAGCACTCAGTCCCAAAGCCGCGCTTCCTGAAGGGAACTGTATCGTCAACATCTCAGGGATGCGGTCCGGCAAAACCGCAGGGGACCCTCCTGGCAGCCATTGACCATCCGCACCAACCTCGGGAAACCCTCCCGCAGTGCTGCCCCCTGACACTCTGCCATTGCCCGATCTGCGCTCGAGCGCATCCATTCTTGCGGTCAGGTTCCGAAGGGCCTCTGCCAAAGCCCCACTGCCGTCATCAGTTTGTCCAGCACCACCTTCGCCGCCAGCGCCCCCTAAACCATCGAGTGTACTGGCATCGCCTTCAAGCGCGCCAAAATCAGGGAGCGGTTTGGTTTCGAGCGGATCACTGCCCCCGCGAATCTGTGTCCAGTCGCTTTCCAATTCTGTTCGCGCCCTCACATCCTCCGCGAGCGCCTTGTTGCTAAACACCCCCATATCGAGGGCCACCAACAGAAGTGCGTTTTCCAGAGCCCCTTGGACCTGAAAGTAATTCCACTCCTGCAATTCCCAACCGCGTGGAGCCGCCGGCACCTTCCAGCCATCCAAGCCCTCCAGTGCTTCTTTTACCCGCGGCCTGAAACGTTTGAATTCTATGAGGTTGCCCTCGAGGTAATAAGGGACCGAAGCCTGCACGATTCTGCGCATATCCTTCAATATCCGCGAAACGGGTGTCCTCAAAGCCACTTGACCTTGATCCAGTATGACCTCTGATGCCAACCTTTCAGTCAGCACTTCCATCACCACCCTTTCGTACCTCCGTGCGGCCTCTGACGCACTGCCATCCTGTGCCTGCGCCACGGCAATTCCACCCCACAAAAACGCCCCTGTCAGCGACAGAGCGCACAGCAAGTTCAAAATGGAGCAGCGCAACATGGCACCTGCAATTTAACTCATTATGAGCGCCCTATAGCCTCCGCAGACGAAACCACGGGGGTCATTTCCCGCGTCCCCGCAAGACAATCCACACCGTGTAGGTGAGGATTTTAATGTCCAGCGCAAGGGACATGTTTTCCATGTAGATCAGGTCAAAGCGCAACCGCTGGACCATTTCCTCTACATTTTCGGCGTATCCATATTTGACCTGGCCCCATGAAGTGATGCCGGGACGAACCTTGTGCAGGTGGTGGTAATGCGCGGCCCTTTCCGAAATCAAATCAATGTAATGCTGCCGCTCAGGACGTGGCCCTACCAAGGACATTTCGCCAATCAGCACATTGAAAAACTGCGGCAATTCATCCAAGCGGGACTTCCTCAAAAAACGCCCCACCACGGTGATTCGTGGATCGTGATCGCTTGACAACTGCGGACCGTTGCGCTCTGAGCCCACATACATCGATCGGAATTTGTGGATCATAAAAGGCACGCCCCATCGCCCTACGCGCTCTTGATGAAAAAACACCGGCCCTTTGGATGATAGCTTCACTGCAACCGCAATGGCCAACAGCAGTGGCGTCAGCAACAAGAGCGCAACACTGCTGATGACCACATCCATTGCCCGTTTGACCGCCACTTGCCAAGCCGGCATTATTTCCTTTCGAATGGCGATCAGCGGCGCGCCAAACAGGCTTTGCATCCGCACCATGCCACTGAGGATGTCGTAGATGTCAGGAATGATTTTGATCCCTACTCCCGTCCCTTCTAAACGGTTGATGATGGACTCCAATTCTCCGTGTTCCGAGCTGCGAACTGCAAGGATCACCTCCTCAATGGCATGCTCATTGATGAGCCCTCCCATCTGTTCAGTAGACCCCAAACATGGGATCCCCTCCAACGTTCTGCAGTCTTCTTGGCCGACTTGGATAGAGCCCACGAACCTGAATCCAGGATTGCGACGAAGCGCCCTGATTTCACGGATGGTCGAAACAGCCTGCTCATTGCACCCTACAATCAGCGTATTGAATGCGAGCTCCCCCCTGTGCACCTTCTTTACTGTTCGGGTCGTCTGTTGCAAACGGACCGCAATCACCAGTGCAGACTGGGCTACAAACAAGACCAACAGCGACTGGTAGTATTGGGTATAGCTGCTGATGGCGTCGTCCAGAATCAAGACAAAAAACAAAATCAAAGACCCTACCAGCGTGGCCAACAGCACCTGTCCCACTTCCATCGATCGATGGCGGCGGTACGGATTGCCATGCATTCCCGCCAGTCCGTACAACCCCATCCAGAACATGGGAACGAACATGAGGCCATACCGAAAGTTGCCATCCATCCACATGGCCTCGGGGAACCAGGCATCCCGGAACGCAGGCGCAAACTCCAACTCATGCTTGCGGTAGAGGTACAAGGACGTCCACGCCACCGCTGAGGCCAACACATCGCCCACAACATATCGCGCCGAGGCCATGTTGCGCGACAGCGCAGTAATGGGCTTGACCAAAGTGGGGGGAAGTGTTGGTGAAACGCTCATCAATAAGTCAGGATGCGCAAGTTGTCAAATCCTACCGACCCGGTCTCCCTGCCCGCCTCAAGGATGCATTCAAAGTAAACTTCGAAATGGTCTGCAGGGCCTTGGGCAGAGATGGTGGCGGCCAAATCCACATACAGTTTGTTCCAAACCTCGGTCTCGCCCGCCGCTTCAGTCGGGTTGATTATCAAGGTCAGGTGCTTGGTCTCCTGTCCGCTTCTAAACCCATAAAGCCCAACTGCAAAAGACTGATCACAGCGGTAATCCAGCTCGAAAAAGGCAGGCAACCCCGCATCCAAGCTAAATTCTTGTTCCACCGTTCGAACCCTCACCAAAGGAGCGTCCACATTGACCTCGATTCTCCCTGACTTTTCTCCTTCAAACACCTCACCTTCAGCTCCTGTGCGGTCCAGACCGCTCCCGGCGACCAGGCTGCCAAAAACGTTGGAATTCTCAAAATCTTCTACGGGGATGAACCGCACATTTTCCACAAGCTCAATGGCCGGAAGCAGCGTATCGCGTGAACCTGGCTCCCCAGCAACCACATGTTCCACTGTCGTGTAAAAAGGATAAGGAGAACGGCTATTGCTGATGCCGTTTTCCCGGATTCCAGCGAGCAAGGTTACCGGCGCGCCGTTTGCATCCGAGGGAAGAATGGGAACGATGGCTGGCAGCGGAAATATTCCGATCACATCCGTGGCGCTGTACACCCACAAATCGGTAATGTTGGTGGACGACGTCCCTTGGTCCTCATCAGGGGCAAAAGTCAACTCCGGAACGATCAAGTAGCTGGGAATGTCCTGCTGTGGATCCATCATAGAACAGCCCCAAAGTCCAAGCAGGACCATGCTCAATTGCAAGGGGGCAGAACAGACACGGAAGATGCGGCGCAGGCGCATGTAGGCTCGGGTTATGGTGAAGAGAAGAGGCTTCATACCCTGCGGCATCATCCTCATTCCATGGCCCGAACGCCGGAGGACCGTCCTTTCATGTGCGCAAGCCTTGATAGTTTTCCACATCACCGTTGGTGGATAGCTTGGATCAACGCAAAATGTTGATGTATCCCGTCTTCCTGATGATTCGGCGCACTACCGATGTCGGATCCCGGTAAGTGACTTGGAAGGCATAGATCCCATCGCGCACATAGAACAGCTTCTCATCAAGGGGCCGACCATCATCGCGGAATCCGCCCGTCCAATACTCTTCGGGATTCTGGGTTTGCCACACCATACCTCCCCAACGGTCAAAGATCTTGAGCTCATATTCTTCGGGCGCGCACTCAAACACCGGCCGCCATGCATCGTTGATGAGGTCTCCGTCAGGCGTGAACCCCGAAGGAGCAAAGACGGCACATCCGCAAGGCACTTCGACCACAAGAATCGAGTCTTCTACTGTCCCACAGTCGGTCGAATGTGAGGCTACATAAAGCCCCGCTTCTGATATGACACGGACGCTTCCCGTCTCGCCATCGTCCCAAAAGACGGGGTCTGGGGTGCCTGTATTGACACTCTGGGACTGCCCCTCACACAGCTCAATGTATTCGGGAAGGCCCATCGGTGATAAAGCCCCAGTAGGCACAACAATGGACCCTGCGACATCACAGCCTGTTTCCACTTCGCTGGCCACGAAGAAATACACCCCAGGCTCGGTCACTGTAAGCCCCGAAGGATCTGCAACCACCCCGTCCACTTCCCAATCACTCCAACCAACAGGCCATGGAACGAAAGCGAAATCACCGGGACACAAAGGCGGCAATTCGAACCCTGGCGCCGTTGCGCTCTGGGGCCACACATAAGTACTGTCCTCTCCGGAGCATTCGGGCAATGGTGAAACGGTCACAGACTGCCACCCCGCAGCATCTCCTGTCCAAGACCACCCCGTGGAACCATCTGACCACAAGGGGGCTGTGACGCCCGCCAAAGGCACAATGTCCAACGTCGCATCTTGACCGGGGCACAGGGTGACCGTATCGGGCAAGCCCGGATCGGGAACTTGGTAAACAGAAACTGTGGTGGTGAGCGTGGCGGTGGTCCCACATATGTCCGTCACGGCGGCGGCGTAGTCCGTGGTGACCAGAGGTGTTGCGAGCGGCTGTTCAGCAGCAGCATCGTCCAAATCCCCCGCTGGCGACCACAGCACGGCCGCACCTGTGCCCGCATTGAGCAGCAGGCTTATGCCTGACCCCGCACATGCGGCAAAATCTGTGGCAAGTGTGGGGATGTCCGGGATCAAAAGGTCAATGCTGTAATCCAGCTCCAGCGGACAACCGGTGGACACGTCGGTGTAGGTCAGGCTGTAAACACCAGCCTCTGCAGCCCAAGGAGAAGCTACAGCCATGCCGTCAACGGTCCAATCTTGGGTCCCTGCAGGCCATGGAATGTCCTCGGACGCACCTGCGCAGAACGGGCCCAAAGCGTTTAGGGACACCACATTCGGGTACAGTGCGCTGATCGTGGTGCTCGCAGTACCCACGCACCCTCCATCTCCAGTAACCTCTACTGTTTGAACCCCGGTAGCATTGCCCATCCAATCCCCGCCTAAGGTTCCATCGGTCCATTCAGCAGTAGCACCCGGCGGAACAGGGACGGAAAGCGACACCTGTTCTCCGGGACAGAACTCAGCACTGGCAGGCAGGGTGGGCTGAGGCAAAGGCAGAACATTGACCGTGGTCTCCTCGGTGAGCACATCGCCACACACGTCAGTCCAGACCACGTCGTAATCAGTGGTCACCAGCGGTTCCGCATTGGTAACCGCTGCCGTAGGATCGCTTAGACCGTCGATTGGTGTCCATGTGATGGTGCCACTTTGCGCCCCTTGTAGCACCAATTCCACACCCTCGCCTTCGCACACTTGGTGCTCAGGAGGAAGTCCCAGGGCAGACGTGGTGACGCACACCTCTTGGGCATTGCTCGAACCGCCTGTAGACCCGGTGAAACCCCACCACAGCTGCGTCTCACCACCAAATATTTCACCGGACAAATCACCGGTCCACGACAACCGCAATTCACAATCGAAATACACCTGCAACTCCTGCGTCACAGGGTCCCATTCCACCTTGAACTGGTGCGGTTGTCCGTCCTCAATGTTGGCCCCATCGGAACGGGCAGAAACAGGACCATCGAGGTTGAAAAATGGGATGTTGTGGTTGTTCACCCCGTCTCTAAAAATGCAAACGTGGTCCTGGACCGGGTCTGCAAAATTGCCGTTTTGCCAGGTGTCAATTTCGACCCCCAGGCTGCTGCCCGGCACATCTGACCCTAAGAACTCATTGATTCCACCCAATGCAAAAGGGCCGAAGTCCTGCATGACAAAGGCAATCCCATCCGCACCTGTGGCGTCTTGGTTGCCCAAATACACTTCTGCTCTGATGGCAAACTCCTGGGTCAGATCGACTTGATCATTGAACCAGACAGCACCCACTTGCTGCAATACGTTTTCGGTGATGGCATAACAACCGTCCCCCAGCCCCACTGCATCGCCTACAAACGTGCAAACGTCTTGAGCGAGAGAAGCTGACCAGAATAGGATTCCGGAAAGCAGCACAAACAAACGGGGCTTCATGGTACAAAGATGAACGCCACTCCCTTGCTTTCGTTGCTTTTTGCAGGAATTTCTATGTCCGTTTTGTGGACTTCAGGCAGAAACCGATGCTGCCGCTTTGGCATGGTCTGCTAAGAACTTCTCGAGCCCGCTGTCGGTCAAAGGATGCTTGAGCAAGCCTTTGATCGCGCTCAACGGGCCGGTCATGACGTCCGCCCCGATTTCCGCGCAATCGATGATGTGCATGGTGTGGCGGACACTCGCCGCAAGGATCTCCGTCTTGAACATGTAATTGTCGTAGATCCCCCGGATCTGCTGGATGAGCTGGACCCCATCGCTTGAAATGTCATCGAGTCTGCCGATGAAAGGACTGACGTAATCCGCTCCCGCTTTGGCGGCGAGCAATGCCTGGCCGGCAGAAAAAATCAGCGTGCAGTTGGTGCGGATGCCCCTGTCTGAGAAGTAGCGCAGGGCCTTGACCCCGTCTTCAATCATGGGCACTTTGACCACGATGTTGTCGTGGAGGGCAGCCAAAACTTCGCCTTCCTTGACCATGTCTTCAAAATTGGTGCTGATCACTTCTGCGCTGACATCGCCGTCGGTGATGTTGCAGATGTCCACGTAGTGTTGGCGAACAGCGGCATCGCCAGTGATGCCCTCCTTGGCCATCAAGCTGGGGTTGGTGGTCACACCGTCGAGCACACCGAGGGCTTCGGCTTCGCGGATTTGATCGAGGTTGGCGGTATCGATGAAGAACTTCATGGGGTGGGGTTGTGAATGGCGCGTCTAAAGTAGAATGCGCGATGGCCATACCACGTCGCGCACCCTTCGGTTTTGTCCACGTGGAATACCGGGCTCAGGGGAAAACCCTGACCGCGTGGCATCCGCCATTGCTGTGTATGAGCCATGCTGCCCCTGATGGAAGCACCGCCGAAAAACGACCGCTGTCGTGACGCCACGTCTTCAGTAGACGTCCAACCCCATCGCGGCACTCAATTCGTCCTGCTGGGACGTCCCAGTGCACCTCACCCGCCGTTGGGTTGGGATATGGGAGCGATGTCCCGTCATCGTCCGTGATGCCCACCGACGTATCCTCCTTCCACCTTGAGAGGATCCAACTGCTGCTGCTGGGGGTCTCCTCTGCGAGGGTGCCGGCGATGTACAGACGGGAACCAACAGAAAGTACCGCCCCCACCCTGTGGCGCTCAAATTCCAAGTCTTCGGTCCAGTATTCAGGGGTCCCAAAAGCAGAGCCATAGGATGTCCACCAAGCAGGGTGGCAGTCTCCATTCCACGATACCACATCGCCCAATGTGCCCACTGCGACCTGCTCATCCTCAAACTTCCAGCCATAACCCGACGCCAACCCCACAGACCTCAGCGGCTCTTGCAGGGGCATTCCAGGATCGATGTCTTCGGTCGGGGGGTAAGCCATTTGTCCGTGCAAGGGCATCCAACCGGCTGACATCGTGCCAGCAGCCAAGGGCTCTTCACCATCTGGCACGCCGACGAGCAGCTCGATGCCCGCTCCAACTTCGTACCAATTCCACCGGTGCAGCATGTCCTGCACGCCATGGTTCAGTGTGCCGTCCTCTGCCCACTCGAGCACCCCATTGTTGCCAAAACTTTCGTCCAGCGTACCGTCCAAGTGGAACCGTGCAACGAAAGGGTGGAATGCGCCATTGGTCGATACAGTCCCCCCCGCCAGAATCCGCAATTCCGAGGGTGGATCAAAAGGCATTCCGCTCGTGGTGGGCACAAACAAGACCTTGGTGAACCGGCCGCTCCACTCGTGCCTGACGCTGTCTTGCACCAGCCAGCCATCGGGCTGAAGCACAATGCGTCCCGCCTCACCAAAATCCGGATGGAAGGAACCGTCCACCGCACTCAACACAGCCAATGCCGGCAATTCCCGGTGGGCGCAGCAACTGTCAAAGGCAGCACCAGCCACGACCATCCAAGGTCCTACGAGGTCTGCTTTGGAGGATTCATCGGAAGGACCGACCATGTCCATTCCTCCGCCTTCGTGCCAAGGTCCTACAAAGCCCAAGTCGACCACTCCTGTATCTCCCCAAGTGGTGTCCTCTGTTTCTTCTTGGAAAGACCGAATGCGCCAGACCTTAGAGAAGGAAGAATCCGGTCCCACGGGTGCCTCTGTGAACAGAAACCACCGGTCCCCGCTGAAACTGGTGCGCAAATCCACCGGCGTTTCGCCTTGAAAACCCGAGCCAGACCAGACCTCGGTACCATTGTTTGTGGAAAAGGCCCTCCAGCGGGCTGCGGTCGTTCCTGTTGAATCGTAGGCCGCACTCAACATGTGTACCCGGGTGAGGTCGTGGTCCAGGGCCACCGGAATTTCCCACCGGTCAGATGCGCCGATGCGCCTGCCGGCACCTCCCCACTGGTCGTCCAACATCCATTGTGCGCCTGCAGCAAAGGACAGCGCGAGGTGGCACCAGAGGAAAATCGTGCGCAACATCATGGATGGACCATCAACAGGGTATGCTTTCCGCTCGCAAGGTCCTTGCAGCAATAGGTTCCTGCAGGCCATCCGTCCAAGCTCACGCCATGGGCGAGCTCGTGCCGTGGCCATTGGGCCACGCAGCGGCCCAGCGCATCAAACACCGCCATCACCTCAGGCAAGTGTCCAGCAAAACGAACCTGATCGCGGACGGGATTGGGATACGCATAGAAGTCTGCGTTGATTCCCGTTGCCACAGCAATGCCGTTGACCTCCCCTGTCCAGGTCTCAACTTCTTCGTCAATGGTCACATTGGTTCCGCCACCGCCACCCGGCCCTTGACCACCCCCGAAGTTGTCCGTCTCCACCACCCCGCGGTAAGCCGGAAAGAAATAGGGATACTGGCCATTGTGGTTTTCGTCCACTGTAGCGTAGTAGGCGTAAGTGCCCTCCGGGTATTCCGGTGTCACGGCAAAACGTCCGTTGAATTGATCGAGGTGTCCGGAACCCTCCACATATTCATGGTCTTCGATGTAAGCACCGAGCACCGCTGCGATGGGAGATGCGCCCGGAGGAATCGGAGGCGTAACCATCTCCCCCACGTCTGGACCGTACTGGTTGGGCGCGAGCTGCGTACCATCGGGCAGGGTTTGGCGAACGGCAATGTCCCGCAGCTGCCAGCTGGTGGCGATGCGGGCCAAGCCCCCGGTGCCGTCTGCATTGGCGTAACCGTAGGGGCCATAAATCGGATAACCGTCGAACGCATATCCAATGAGGGGGCTGTGCGCTTCCATGTCGATGGTGAAAAGCGCCCCGCTGGGGTAATCCTCGCAGACATCACTTGTAGGCGCGAAGCTGTCGTCAAAAGCGGTGGGCACCTGGTGGTGGTGGTATTGCCCCATGGCCGGGTGGCCTTTGGCGCAGTCAAAACCATCGTTTTCGAAGAACCCTCCGTTCTGGTGCCAAACGCCTTGGTTGTTGTAGCTGAAGGCGTCCTGCGCATTGAAAATGACCACGCCGTTGATCAGCACTCCGGTATGCCCCAACCCCGTCGCTGTGCCTCCTGTGGAACCTTCAACCGGGTTGCGCGGGATCTGAAACAGGTAGTCCTGGGCCGTGGCCTGGGATGGATTCCCATCGGGGAAGGGAGCGGTGGGGTACCTGGGTATTCCAAAGGCATGAACGTACACAAAGTCGTTGCTGTATTGGACCAATTGGACATCGCATTCGTCCTGCATTTGGACGAGGTTGTTGCCATTCCAATACTGACCGGTGGCGCCGTCAGTATTGAGCAACCAAGCTTGGAGTTCAGGTTGTGATTGAACAGAAAGTGACAGGAAAATCCCAAGACCAAAGACAATGAATCGCATGTATGTATGACGTGTCCGCAAAAGATGGGTTTAATTGCCACATGCTTTCCAACGACGAGAAAGAAAACATCAAGGCGGCCATCCACAAGAAGGCCGAAGAGTTGGATGCTCGGATATTGGAATACCGGGAACTCACCAAACCCATCCCTCCCAGTGAGGCGATCGGAAGGGTCAGTCGGATGGACGCCATCAACAACAAATCCGTCAACGAGGCAGCGCTGCGACAGGCAGAAAAATTGAGGGCGGGATTGGACCGCGCACTGCAGAGGCTGGGCGAAGACCGTTTCGGACTTTGCACCCGGTGCGGAGAGGCCATTCCAACTGGGCGTTTGCTGCTCATGCCTGGCGCACTCACATGTGTGCGATGCGCCGGTTGATTTTGATAGATTTTATGATGGTCTAACGGCACATTCTGACGACCTTAATGGGATGCTCATTGACATCCATCCCGATACGCCAGAAGAGCGTAAAATCGCCCAGGTTGCGGCCCTTTTAGAAAAGAATGGGGTCATCATCATCCCCACCGATTCCGTGTACTGCTTTGCCTGTGCGTTGGGCTCTTCAAAGGCCTTGGAGAAAATGGCCCGCATCCGTGACATCTCCTTGTCCGAAGCCAATTTCTCCTTGATATGCAAGGACTTGAGTCAAGTCAGTGACTACACAGCTCCTGTACCACAACCCACTTTTAAACTCATGAAGCGCTCCCTTCCGGGTCCCTTCACCTTCATTTTGAATGCGGGCGTTCAGGTGCCCCGTTTGTTTAGAAAGTCCAAGCGGGAAGTGGGTGTTAGAATCACCGACCACAACATCCCGAAGGCACTGGTGGAAGCCTTGGGAAAACCGCTTGTTGTGAGTTCGGTGCACGGAGATTCAACGGACATCGAATACATGACCGACCCGGGCCTGGTCCACGAAAAATATGCTGCTCAAGTCGACGCTGTTGTAGGCGGAGGCATTGGACACATTGAGGCCTCCACCGTGATCGACTGCACAGAAAACGAAGCGGTCATCGTGCGCCCAGGGAGGGGTGTTCTGTGATGGCCGATCCGTGCCCAGGTGACATTTGTCACCGATGGTGAGAATTCATGGCATCAGGGTTAGCTTGGATCTCATGGCATTCTCCCGTTGCATTCTTTTGTTTTTCTTGGTGCTCACTGCAAACCTCTCCGCACAGGAGTGGGTCAATCCAGTGGACTTCTTGGATGTCAAAACGTTGCCTGCAGCACTGAGCCCCACCTCAGAAGTTGCAGCCACACGCGGCTTGAAATTGGATGCTTCGGCCTTCACAGCCTTTAAAGCTGCAGCACCCGAGAGGTTTACTTGGTCCGTGCCTTTTCCAGATGGAACCGTCAGAACCCTTCGCTTCAAGCAGTTCGAGAACCGCTCGGAACACCTCGAAATTGCCGTTACGGATGACTCGGGATTTCATACCGTGGAGATCACACCGCGTCTGGTCACCTATGGCATGGAGGGAAACGATGCTCAGGGCACCCTCATCCTAATGAAGGACCATGTGCTCTGCAGTTTTTCCCTTGACGGTCGGCGATGGGAAGTCAATCACCGCGGTGATGGCTGGCACGCTCTTTTCCCCGTGGATGCATCAATGGACGACCGGGTGTTTACCTGTGGTGTTGAAGACGCTGCCCCCCTTCCCAATGCGGACGGCTCTGCAGCACAAATGAGGAGCTCCTCCCTGTTGGAATGTGTCGAAGTCGGCATTGAAATTGACCAATTCACCTACAATGCGCTGGGCTCGGATGTCACCGACGCCGTGGATTGGGCCCTGGCCATCATGGCCTCAGTAGACGAGATTTACCGCAACGAGCTCAACGACCTGGTCACCCTTGAAGCACGGTTCATTCACGTTTGGACTTCTCCTGACCCTTATGCTTCTGTCGTCAACGACGGCGGCGGACTGCTCGGCGCATTTAATTCAGAGTGGAACAACAACCCCAATTTCAACAGCATACCGCTGGACCTGAAACACTTCTTGACCATGCGGACCAACATTGGGACCGGTGGCATCGCATACCTCAATGGCCTGTGCAACAGCTTCAATGCTGGTGTCAGCGGCAACCTTTCCAGCACCACGAGCTACAACATCAACACCTACGCCTGGAACCTGGACGTGGTCGCCCACGAGATGGGTCACAATTGTGGAGCCAACCACACCCACTGGTGCGGCTGGCCCGGTGGCCCCATCGACAATTGCGGCAGTTATGAAGGCGATTGTACCGGCTTTACAAACAACCCCACTGGTCAACTGGGCACCATCATGAGCTACTGCCACGCCATTGCCGGCGGCAGTAAAAACCTTGTTTTTCATCCGACGGTAGAAAACAACGCGCTCATTCCCACTTTTAACAGCGCCTCCTGCATCGGAACATGCGGGGACCTTGTCACCGAAACCACCAGCCTCTTTTGCGGAAACCCACAAGCGTGCAACTACACGCCTGGAGACACCAATAACGATGGATGCATCTTTCCTGACGACTGTTCTGAATGCGGAACAGACGGGGGATTAATCGGAGGGTTTGCCGTTCCTGAAATCACAACTGCTCTGGCTGGAGGAGGTGTTGAAACCGCCACATTTAGCGCTTCAGGCACCGCCCTTGGCCTCAACATTACCCTGGACTTCAACAATGCACAGAGCAGCGGTTCATGGGCTGGGGACATGTTGATTGGACTCTGCTCTCCTTCCGGAGAATGCATAGAAATCGGAGGGTATGACCAATCGCTGGGATACACCGGTGCAGGCACATGGCCCGGCGGCTGGAACGTCTCTGCATCAGGCACGTACAGCGCCACCATCAATTTGGCTTCATCACCTCTCACGGGGGCAGGCAACTGGACCCTAGAGGTGGTCAACGCTTGGTCTACCTCTGGCATTGTGAATTACACCGCCAACATTGAATTGCCAGGCTTGTGCAACGACAGCGCTGAACTGTTGGGGTGCACTGACCCATTGGCCTGTAACTATGACGAAACCGCCACCACCGACGATGGTGGATGTCAGTACGATGACGCACTCGACATTTGTGGAGGAAGTTGCCTGGCAGACGCCAACAACAACGGCGTTTGTGACGACGAAGAAGCTTGTGGCGAGGCGGCTTGCGGCGCCGGAACATTCTGGAATGTCGCCACGGGATTGTGCCTCTCTGTCCAGTTGCAATGTTTAGGTGATGTCGATTACGATGGCATGATCACAGTAACGGACATCCTCACGACGCTGGGTAGTTTTGGCAATGTTTGCACTCCACTGCCCACGCCCCCCTCAGCATGTGGGAGCATCATGTGCTGTGACGGAGATGCCTGTGGAACCGGAACGGTTTGGGATGCCGCACTCGGGCAGTGTGTGTCCAACCTCTTGGAATGCCCAGGAGACATTGACTTTGACGGCATCGTGACCGTCTCTGACGTGCTGGGGGTGCTGGCCGGCTTTGGCGAGCTGTGTGATTAACCCGAATGGCCCGAGCGGGCTGCGAGCATGGGAACAAAGGCAAAAGTGCCATGCGTTTGTCGCGTGAATGTCGCTTCTTCTACACGCCGAACTTCCGTCATGATCTGCTTTCCTTCCCCCGCGTTGGGGTCGTCCAAAGGAATGATGAGGCGTCCCCCGATGGCCAGCTGACCCAACAACGCCTCAGGGATGAAGGGCGCGCCGCAGGTCACCAAAATCCCATCAAAAGGCGCGAACACAGGCTTGCCTTTGAAGCCATCGCCATAATAACAGTGCGCCCTGAAGCCCATCTTCTTGAGGAAAGGCGTGGTCGAATCGTACAGCGCTTTTTGCCGTTCGATGCTATGCACTTTGTAGCCCATGGCCGTCAGTACGGCACATTGGTAGCCGCTGCCCGTTCCGATTTCGAGCACATTGGACCCTTTGGGTAAAGCGAGCAGTTCTGTCTGGCGCGCGACCGTATATGGATGGCTGATGGTCTGGCCCGCGCCGATGCGAAAGGCCTTGTTGTCGTATGCAAAATGGATGAACGCGTCGTCCATGAAATAGTGACGCGGCACCCGGTCCATGGCTTCGAGCACCGCTTCGTCAGCGATGCCCATGGCCCTGAGTTTGCCCAACAATTCACGGCGAAGGCCTTTGTGGCGGTAGCTGTCGGTGAGGTTGGCTGCTGATGCGGACATGGGCTGACCAAAATACCCAACCCCGAACCGGGATTCGATGTGGAAATTGTGCCTTGCCAACATGACGCCCGGGGGAAGCACACCGGGTACCTTCGTTCGTCCATGTCTTCCCCATTGCGCATAGGAGTGATCGGAGCTGGCCATTTGGGCCGCATCCATCTGCGCTGTCTGCAATCTCTGGCAGACCGTTGGGACACCGTGGGGTTTTACGACCCTGACGAAGCCGCATTGATCGAAGTCAAGAAGGCGGCAGAGGACGGACTGTGGCCCACCACCCCTGTGGCCTACCCCACTGCTGAGGCTTTGCTCGACGCAGTCGATGCGGTTGCCATTGTGACCCCAACCCCCTTGCATGCGCGCATGGCGGAGTTGGCCCTTGACCGGGGCGTGCACTGCTTCATTGAGAAGCCGGTGACGCATCACCTGCAGGAGGCGGAAGCCCTTGTTGCTGCGCGGGACCGTGCACAGCGCGTGGTCCAAGTCGGCCATGTGGAGCGCTTCAACCCGGCCTTCGAGGCCGCACGCGCCCACCTGCAGACCCCCCGCTTCATCGAGGCGCACCGGCTTGCGCCCTTCAATCCACGCGGCCTCGACGTCCCTGTCGTCATGGACCTCATGATCCACGACATCGACCTGGCGCTTCATGTTCTGGAGGGCGAGGTGACCCGCGTGGCGGCCAATGGCGTGGCGGTGGTTGGTGACAGCGTCGACATCGCCAATGCGCGCTTGGAATTTTCCTCCGGTGCCGTCGCCAACCTGACCGCAAGCCGGGTGAGCATCAACCCCATGCGCAAGGTGCGGCTCTTCCAGCCCGACGCCTACCTCTCTGTAGACCTGCTCAACCGGAGCGCCCAAGTGATGAAGCTCGAGGACGTTGCCGAAGGAACCGAGCGCGACCCCTATGGCCTCTACCTCGACGTCCCTGGCCGCAATGCGCGGAGGTTGCACATCGAAGAACCCGAAGTCGGAGAAGCCAACGCCATTGCGGATGAGCTGGCCGACTTTCACGCTGCATGTAGCGGCCAAACGCCCTGCAGGGTGCCCCTCGAAGACGGCCTTGCGGCCCTTCGTGTGGCCACCGAAGTCATGGAGCGCATAGAACAATCATTGAACCCATCAACATGACCAGAAATTGGTTCACCTGCGTGGTGAAATACGTGCGCCACGGCGCCGACGGAAGCGAAGAAAAGACCACCGACCAGCTGTTGCTGGACGCCTATACCTACACCGAAGCTGAGGCGCGCCTCGTGGGCATCGTCACGGATGTCTGCACCGGCCCTTTCGAGGTGCAGTCCATCACCAAGAGCAATTATGCAGAGGTGGTGCGCTGGGACACTGGCGACAAGTGGTTCCGCATCAAGGTGGCCCTCACCAGCTTCGATGAACGGAGCGGCAAGGAGAAGGAATCCAACCAGTACTTTTTGTTTTCTGCAGACGACGTGAAGGATGCCTATGACAAGACCAAGGAATTCCTCAAGGGATCCGGAATTGGCTTCTTGATTCCGGCCATCAACTACACCAAAATCAGCGAGATCTACCCCCAAGGTGAGGAAGGCTCAACCAACATGACCGCTGCTGATGGATACGGCGCCGTGCCCGCCGACCACCCCTCCATCGCCAAGCCCGCCGCCGAGGAGGCGGTGCCCGCTGGCGTAGATCCGGACACAGGCGAGGTCGGTTGATCCGCCACGGTAAGGCATCGGTTGCTGCAGGACCGCATCAAGCCCATTCCCAGCAGGAACGGTAGGCGCCGTCAGCCTCGCATTGCGCGGTGAACGCAGCGTAGAAGTCATCGCTGCCCAAGGTGGCGCTGTCTCCGACGATCAGCAGGTGCATCTTGGCGCGGGTCATGGCCACGTTCATGCGCCGGTATTCAGCAAGGAAGCCCACTGTACCCGTTTCATTGGAACGGGTAAGCCCGATCACCATGATGTCGCGTTCTTGACCTTGGAACCCGTCCACAGTCTGAATGGTCAAGCGCCCTTCGGCCTCGATTCGTTCACTGTGGAGCAACGCTTCGAGCAGGGTAACCTGGGCGCGATATGGGGCAATGACACCGATGGTGGCCGTCGGTTGTGCTTTCAGCAGTTCGCGCACCCGGTCGACCGTAAAGCCCGCTTCTTCTGGGTTGCATACACTGGCGTGAGAGCGCCCGGTCTTGTCTGCTTCCGGCGATGACCGCTCTTCTTCCCATCCCCTGCCTGCAGTATCGATGAAAGTCAATGGCGGAAGGTCCCCCAGCGTGGCATCGGCAACACTTTCGTGTGCCATCAATTGGCCGCCGTAGAAGCGGGCATTGGGGAACGCCATGATGTCGGCGTGCATTCTGTACTGCGTGTCGAGGAGGTGTACGTTTCGGTCGCGGCCGATGGCCTTTTCGAGCAGGCTCACCCCCAAGCCCGCCTTGATGGCAGCAGGGTGTTTAACCGTAGGGGGCAATTGTGCGGCGTCACCAGCCAATACCACGCGATCCGCTGCCCGAATGGGAATCCAAGCCGCCGGCTCCAGGGCCTGGCCGGCCTCGTCCAAGACGAGGGTCCCGAATTTCCGCCCAGATAAATGACGGTCCGCAGCACCCACCAAGGTGCAACAGACCACTTCAGCAGCATCCACAGCCCGTTCGGCCAGAAAGGCTTCCAAATGGTTGGCCTCTTTGCGCAATGCCCGTGCCTCGGCATAGGCCTCACGGCGGGCGGCGCGTTGATCTGCGCCAAAGGAGCGAAATTGTTTTTCGGCCTCGCGGGCGGCCTCCTCGGCCTGCCGACGGTACAGCTTGACCTGCTTATGGTCAGGGTCGGCCTCGACCAGCCGGTCCAAAGAACGGTCTACCACAGCGGGATCAATCCGCATGGGGTGGCCAATGCGGGTCACCTTGAGCCCCACCGCGCTGAGCCGTTCGACCATGAGGTCCACAGCGGCATTAGAAGGGGCGGAGCACAAGACTTTCTCTCCGCGCCGGACCAGCGATTTGACCAACTGCACCAAGGTGGTCGTCTTGCCCGTCCCCGGAGGGCCGTGGACCGTGGTCACCTCGCGTGCGGTCAGGGCGAACGCCACTGCTGCGCACTGGGATGGATTCAGATTGGGATGCACAAAAGGCTCAGGCGTCGAAGGTTCGGGCTGGGCGTATCCCAACAGCACCTCCCTGAGTGCTGCGAGCCGACTCGGCTTTCCATCCCGGCCGGCATTGAGCACGTCGGACAAGGCCCGGGCCATTTCCTTGAAACTGCGCTCATCAAAACGGGCGTCCATCACCCAAGCCCTGTGGGTGGCTTGATCGGGGATTTCTTCACCGTCCAAGACCACTTCGGCGTCCATGCCCCTTGCGGACCGCACAATGCCGCGGTAAGAGGCGGTTTCGCCTTTGCCGTCATCCGAGGTGAGCTGGACGGCAGAGCCCGACCGAAATGCACCCGGCGCGCCGGACTCGCCTGTCAATTCCAAAGTGGGCCTGCCCCCCAAAGTGAAAGACGTCCGGTTCACACGAACGGGGGCCCAAGTCAATCCTTCGGCTTTGCGGCTGGCCACAGGTTGCCCCTCCAAAATGGAGGCATACCGCGCCTCTTCAGCGCGGTGCTCTTCTACCAGCGCCGCCGTCAATGCGGAAACCTCCGCGATGCTGTCGCGGTGTGCCATGGGGCTTATTGGCGGTTCCTGAGGATCTGCAAAGACCCGACGTAACGGAACCCATCACCCATCTCGGTAATGACGCCGTCGTGCTCGATTTCTTCGAGGGGAAGCGAGTACGAATTGATGTCCAAGGTGAGGTAGTATACCCCGCCTGAGACCTCATCCTCGTTGGGCGACCATGTGTTTTCGTAGTCTTGCTCGTAGTGGATCAATTCACCCCAGCGGTTGTACACTGAAATCGTGGGGCCAAGGGAACTGATGGCATTGCCTTTGATTTCGAAGGCGTCGTTCTCCCCGTCGGCATTGGGCGTAAAGACATTGGGAATGCTCTCAATGGCACAGGGACCAAAGTTGACATTGAAACTCATCGCATCGGTTCCAATGCAGGGCGGCGCCATATTGACCACGACATCATAATTGCCGGTGCTGTTCACCGTGAGCGAACTCCCCGTTTCTGCCAATGGGCCATTCTCTTGAGAGCTCCAAGTGAATTCTAAATCCCATTCTGAAGGCGCCAGTTGCGGCACCAAAATGTGGTTGTCGCCAAGGCACAGTCCGTAGATTTCTTCGTCAGGTCCAAATTCAGGAACGGCGTAAATGCCCACAGGCACCGTAGCCGTGGCAAGGCACTCGTCGATGTCTCCGCCAGTCAAATTCATGGTGACGGTGACGTCCACCGGATTGTCAAGGCCGTCGACCGTCGCTGTGGCACCGTTGTTTGATCCGGTGGCCGGCTCAATCTCGCCTCCCGTGGTCTCCCATGTCCATTCGACGTTCAGGTTGGATGGAATGCCTGTGGTATTGGCATTGAGGCCAACGGGAACGCCACACCAATTTTCTTGCGCTGTGAGGCTGACCTCTGGAGCAGGTTCTACCGTCACCACCATGGTGTCATAAGAGGTGCATCCAAAATCGTTGGTCGCCGTGTAGACGTATTCGAAAATCCCCTGGTTCTCCGGGAGGATGGTGATGCCGTCGCAATCGCCTCCATCGTCCACAATGAAAGGACCTGTCCAGAACGAGCTGTCGCAGTCGGCTCCGATTTGGGGCGTAAAGACGATGGGCTCTGGATACAATTCGGGGTCAAAATTGATGTACCAATCAAAAATGAAACCGTTGTCGGAGCCCCAGCTGTCGCATACCTCGATGGTCCAAGTGCCATTGAGCGGACACCCTTCCAACAACGTCCAAGGCTGATCAGATTCGTAGGTCCCACTCGGCAGTGTCCCTCCTCCGTTGTCTGCCCAAGTGCCATTGGTGGCCGTTGGTGACCAGAAATAATCATAGCCCACACCTGGATTGTCGGGATCGCCATCGTTGTCTACAGGCTCTCCCAAGAAGGTCCCTCCGCCACCTTGCTGGTGCACGCCCATGGAGCTGCCATCCGGGCAGATAAAGGTGACCGTGAGGTCGCCCATGAAACTGTGTTCGAAGTTGATAAAGAAGTCCTCGAAGTCGTCTGCAGACTGGATGACTTGTCCTGAATTGAACGCGGTCAAAACGATGGAGGAACTGAAGCACTGGGTCTGGTCATCGGGAATGAAAAGTCCGCCACCGAGGTCCACTTGTGGCTCGCTGTCGTAGGTGATGCCCTCGGCCACTCCATTGACCGGGTATTCTTCTCCCGCACAAATTTGAAGGTCTTGAGTGGTCCCTTCAAAACTCGTTGGCGTCGACACCAGAATGAGGTGGTCGACCAGGTTGCCATTCGGGCAGTCGTTGTTGTCTACCAAGAACAGCTGCACATTGTAGGCGCCGGGCTCGTCGAAACTGTGGGTCACCACAGCACCGCTCTCATCGGTGGTACCGTCGTCAAAGTCCCACTCCCATGTCGCGATCAAAAATTCTTCTGCGGCCGTAGACCCGCTGCCGTCGAATTGAATCTCCTCACCTGCACAGACCTGCAAGGGCACCGTCTCCTCCGTCCCATCTATGGTGGTCACCACATTGGCTTCAGGGCGCTGGCATGGCTCCTCGCAGACGACCTCTGCCGTCCAATTGGAATTGTCCGTGGCATCCGAGGTGAATTGCCAGGTGATGCATCCCGAAGCATTGGTGACGCCATCCATCTGGCTCCAGATGTCCACGCCCTGCAAATCGAAGCCTGTGTAAACCCCATCTGGAGCTCCAACGGCTTCGTCAGAAAACCACACGTTCATCACATCACCTTCGCCCAAGGCGAACAGGTTGAAGTAAAAGCTGATCACCGGATCCGACACCATATCGGGACAGAAGGTCATGGTAAAGTCCGCATTGGGAGTGGCATCTTCAGCGGTGAGGCCATTGTCCACAAAAAAGAAATCACACCCTGTGTAGGTTCCTCCTTGGGAAATGGAGACTTCCTGCGCATGAGCGGTGCCAAGCCCTGCAAGCAGGACCATCCCCAGCGCCTTGCAGAGCGCCTTTGGAAATATCGGTTTCAACATCCTCAATTTTATTGGCCTTTGCCCTTCTTCGCGAGGAAGCGGGCATATAAATCTTGACAGCGCTGGGCGCTGTGAAACTGAATCACACCCCGGCTTCCGACATTGTAATTGGTCGGCAAAGTGGGATCTGCTTCGAAAGTGATGCGGTAGTTCCTGGGATCAAAAGAAGACGGGTCAAAGTCTTTGGCGCTGAATGCCGCACCGCCTTCAACTGCTGACGCCGCACCATCGAGGTCGGGAAATCCAGCAGACTTGGTCTGGTCTTCCACAAATACCCAGCCTTGATTGGCTGTGAATTCCTCAAACTCAGGGCCTGCATAGAACTGACCTGTGATGGTTGATTTTACTGGCGCCTTGACCACTTTTTGGGCGACCATTGGCATCGAAATAAATGCTGCACACAACAGCAGAAGACAAGGAAAGAATTGGTTCTTGTTCATGGTTTCCATCTTTCCAACTTAAAAATGGCAGTTGGAGTTGCTCGAAAGTAGCACATTTGTCACCCTTTGATTTCCCACACCATGCGACTTATCGAGGTTCAAGACGAGAAAACCCGCAAAGCATTTCATGCCGTTCCAAGGCGCATCTATGCCGAAGACCCCACGTGGATTCCGCATTTAAAGCAAGACGTCGACAAAGTGTTCGACCTCGGCAGCAACAGGCTCTTTAAAAAAGGCGGCAAAGCCAAACGCTGGTTGGCCCAAGACGATTCCGGAGAATGGATCGGCCGCGTGGCCGCTTTCGTCAATCCGAAATACAGCAAAGGCATGGAGCAACCCACTGGTGGGGTTGGCTTTTTCGAATCCACCGACGATGATGCAGTGGCGACGATGCTGCTTGACGTTGCTGAAGATTGGCTCAAGTCCGAGGGCATGGAGGCGGTAGACGGCCCCATCAACTTTGGCGAGAAAGACAAGTTCTGGGGCCTTCTCGTGGACAATTTCGAGAGCATTCCCAGCTATGGAATGAATTACAACCGCCCTTACTACGAACGCTTTTTCAAGTCCCGGGGTTACCAGGTTTACTACGAGCAATTCGTGTATGGCCGGGAGGTCAAGATTGAAGTTCAAACCCAGTTTGAGCGGAAGCGGGCGCAAATCGAGTCGCGCGGCGGATACCGCGTCATCACCGCCAATGATGTGAATGAAGCAGAGCTGGCAGAACATTTCTGCACGGTGTACAACAATGCTTGGGGCGGGCACCACGGATTTGCCAAGATGCCATTGAAACAAGCACAGCGGACGGTAAAGACGCTCAAGCCCGTCATGGACAAGGACATCATCTTTTTCGTTCTGCACGATGAAAAACCGGTGGCTTTTTACGTCAACATTCCCGAGCTCAATCAAATTTTCCGGCATGTCAATGGCAACCTCAACGCATGGGGTAAACTGAAATTTCTCTATCACAAATGGCGGGGCACAGCTGACACCTTGGTCGGGTTGGTATTTGGCATCGACCGCGCATACCACGGCCAGGGGTTGGACGGCTTCTTGATCGATACGGCAGGCAAACAAATGCAAGCCAAAGGGCGCTACAAAACGACCACATTGACCTGGATTGGGGACTTCAATCCCAAGATGATTCGGATTGCTGAGAACCTCGGGACTGAGCGTATCCGAACCCTTCAAACCCTGCGTAAACTCTTCGATCCAGAGCAACCCTTTAAGCGGGTTCCCATCGCAAAATGAGGGCAGATTGCAGGGAAATGCCCCGCGGTGTTTGCCGGGTCGAGATTCCCTCTATCTTTGCGCCCCCTTCTGGAAGCCCCAACGGGAGCATTCGGAGGAATTGGACACCCCCTAGCTCAGCTGGTTAGAGCATCTCACTTTTAATGAGAGGGTCCTGGGTTCGAGCCCCAGGGGGGTGACCAGCCCAGGTGCTGAAATTGGTAGACAGGCATGGTTGAGGGCCATGTGTCCGTTAGGGCGTGCGGGTTCGAGTCCCGCTCTGGGCACAAGCACAAGATTAGAAAGGCCGCGATTACCGCGGCCTTTCTCGTTTTTCGATGTTAGACTGTACCGATACTGTACCACTCAGAGCGGCTTAACTGCGCAGGACTGCAGAAAGTTTGGATCATACTCCTCCACGCCCATTGCATCTAGTACCTTCTTCGCCTTTGCGGTCAATCCCAACTCCTTGAGCACGGCAATCCATCGTTGGCGCGTCTCCTGGAGACACTTGTGTGCTGGATGCTCGCGCACCATTGTGTTGCCTTCGCGGCTCACAGTGGTGTAGGTAATGCCTTCTGAGTCTACGGTGCTCTGGAGGTCCTCCAATTCATGCTTGAGGCTGGCAGCTAAATCAAGCAGCTCTCCCAAACCTACGGCGTTGATGCCCGCAGCAGTCGAGTCGTCCACGATCTGATGGCGGTATTGATCGCGTGTCTTCATAGACCTGAGTTACTCAATCTGAAGCAACCACAATCACCTAAAAAACCGGTGTGACTTTTCTTGATGGACACCAGCGATGTCCCGCGCCTACAAAGTCTTTTTGGCGGCGGCCTACCCCAAAGCGACCTTGCAAGGACCATGAAACGGCTCCTTACTTGCTTGGCCTTCTGCGCCTCTCTCTCTGCCTCTGCTCAAGGCGACAATTGCACTGTCCTCGGTATCCAAGACCTCACACAGATGGTCTTCGAACTCAAGGCTGAAATTGACTCGCTAAAAAGCGCAGGCATGACGCGCGATAGCGTCGTTGACATCGCCGTTGGGGTTGCTTGGCGCGGTGAATTAGCTGGTGCCAACCTCCTTGGTGCCAACCTCTCTGATGCCGACCTCGCTGGTGCCGACCTCTCTGGTGCCGACCTGACTAGTGCCAACCTCGGTAGTGCCAACCTCGCTGGTGCCGACCTATCTAGTGCCAACCTCGGTAGTGCCAACCTCGCTGGTGCCGACCTCCTTAGTGCCAACCTCGCTGGTGCCGACCTCTACAGAGCCAACCTCGGTAGTGCCAACCTCGGTAGTGACA
>Ga0206125_10000172_pt1 | contig 85303 bp, 73 predicted proteins | sample Helgoland_Spring_4_FD_148598 | JGI IMG/M metagenome (GOLD analysis project Ga0206125, IMG submission 148598) | Pelagic subsurface seawater microbial communities from Kabeltonne, Helgoland, North Sea - Helgoland_Spring_Bloom_20160331_1 | ecosystem: Environmental > Aquatic > Marine > Epipelagic ...
AAAATTCACGACTACAACACTACAAACATATGTTAATTTTATAAACAATGAAATAGCTATTTTTAGTGATTTTTTAAATTCCCTATTTTTAGGGAGTAACTCAATTCCATAGGATGCCATGAAAACACACCTTTAATACTTTCCCTATCTTTGTACAAAACAATTCGGTTTGAAAGACATCCTGCTTATCACCCCTCCGTTTACCCAGCTCAATACCCCTTACCCTGCAACTGCCTATTTAAAAGGGTTTTTAAATACCAAGGGAGTTGCTTCGTATCAAATGGATTTGGGTATTGAAGTACTGTTGAAATTGTTTTCAAAAGAAGGTTTGCAAAACATCTTTAAAGCAGCCGCTCCTAACCTTGCTATCCTTTCCGAGAATTGCCAACGTATCTATGCTTTAAAAGAAAGCTTCAGATCTTAGCCTTAGTTGTTCGTAGACCCTATAACTGCTCTCGGATCCATTATTCTGTAACATTTCCAAGGCCAATTCTCGATCCTGAGGCACACCATAACCATAATAATAACAAATAGCCAACCAGTATTTTGCTCTTGGGTGGTTACTCCTTTGAAACCATGTTACCGCCATTGCATAATCTTGTGGAACCGTACCCAAACCTTTGTAATGGAGATAGCCTATGCTATACGCAGCTTTTTCACTACCGCCCTCGGCTGCCTTTTGAAACCACTCTAGCGCTTTGTCAAAATTAAGTCGACACCCTTTGCCGTATTTATACAAAACACCCAATTCAAAAGCTGCAGCCACATTGCCTCGACTTGCCGCTTTGTAAACCAATGAAAATCCTGTTTTATACAAATGTTCACGATGACTACCTAGATATAATTGTCCCTGCAATAATTGTGCATCCGAGTCGCCTCTCTCCAAACAAGCTTGTATTAATGAAACCGCTTTTAAAGAATCTTTTTGAATCGAATCGGTTCCTTGTAAATAGTACAAAGCATTTTTGTAGTTTGCTTTGCAATCCAAATCTTCATTTTGTGCATTTGTTACCAGCACACAACCTAACAGACCTATTAAAAGTCCTGACATTTTCTTTACTTCCATAGAATTTATTTTTAATTAAACATACATTACATACCCAAAACATATGTGCATGTTCCTTTGGGGGCAAGGAAATATTTAAATAGAACTCCGACTCAGAAGAAAAGTTGAGTCAGAGAACTTTTTAAAAAAAATGGGGGGGGGACTGGGAAAGTTATAGCGTGCTAGTTTTGGGAAAATCCACGACTACAACACTACAAACATATATTAATATCACAAACCATGAAATAGCTATTTTTAGTGATTTTTTAAATCCCCTATATTTGAGGGCTAACTCAATTCCATAGGTTGCCATGAAAACATACCTTTAATACTTTCCCTATCTTTGTACAAAACAATTCGGTTTGAAAGACATCCTGCTTATCACCCCTCCGTTTACCCAGCTCAATACCCCTTACCCTGCAACTGCCTATTTAAAAGGGTTTTTAAATACCAAGGGAGTTGCTTCGTATCAAATGGATTTGGGTATTGAAGTACTGTTGAAATTGTTTTCAAAAGCAGGTTTGCAAAACATCTTTAAAGCAGCCGCTCCGAACCTTGCTATCCTTTCCGAGAATTGCCAACGTATCTATGCTTTAAAAGAAAGTTACCTCAGTACCATTGAAACTGTAATTCGTTTTTTACAAGGCAAAAACCAAACGCTTGCACGTGCCATTTGCACCGAAGACTTCCTACCACAAGCAAATCGGTTTTTGCAAGTAGACGACTTAGAATGGGCCTTTGGAAGTATGGGACAACAAGACAAGGCGAAGCATTTGGCAACGCTGTACCTCGAAGATATTTCAGATTTTATTGTGGAATGCATAGACCCCAATTTCGGATTTAGCAGGTATGCCGAAAGTTTGGGACAAAGTGCCAATTCTTTTGATGAACTGTACCAACACCTACAGGGCGAACCAAGCTATATAGACAACATTAGTTTGGAAATACTAAACAAAAAACTAAAGGAGCTAGCCCCTAAATTAGTTTGTTTCTCAGTGCCTTTTCCCGGAAATCTATACAGTGCTTTTCGTTGTGCACAAGCCATCAAACAACAAAACCCACAAATAAAAATAGCCATGGGAGGTGGATTTCCCAATACTGAATTGCGATCGCTATCAGACACGCGCGTATTTGAGTTTTTCGATTACATCACCCTAGACGATGGCGAATTGCCTATAGAATTGCTCTACGAAAACCTACAACAAAACAAAATAGCCGGTTTTAAACGCACCTTTTTGCTAGCAGATAAAAAAGTAAGCTATGACAATAGTAGCAGTAGACCTGATTACAAACAAGCTGAGATTGGCACACCCGATTATTCCGACTTATTGCTAGACAAATACATATCTGTTATAGAGGTTGCCAACCCCATGCACAGCCTTTGGAGTGACGGCAGATGGAATAAACTAACTATGGCGCATGGCTGTTATTGGGCGAAATGTTCTTTTTGCGACGTTTCTCTAGACTACATAAAACTCTATGAACCTATTGCCGCCAAAACTTTAGTCGACAGAATGGAGCGGCTCATTGCTCAAACAGGAGATACAGGATTTCATTTTGTAGACGAAGCTGCACCACCTGCATTGATGAAAGCGCTAGCCATTGAGATTTTAAAACGAAAATTATCTGTGACTTGGTGGACGAATATTCGCTTTGAAAAAAGTTTTACCAAAGACCTTTGTACCCTCCTAAAAGCATCTGGTTGTATTGCGGTTTCTGGCGGATTGGAAGTCGCCTCAGACCGTCTGCTACAATTGATAGATAAAGGCGTTACTGTACAACAGGTGGCACAGGTCACCGATTATTTTACACAGGCAGGTATTTTGGTACACTCCTATTTAATGTATGGGTATCCAACCCAGACAGTTCAAGAAACCATAGATAGCTTAGAAATGGTGCGACAGTTGTTTGAGATTGGCACCATCCAATCTGGCTTTTGGCATCAGTTTTCATTGACTACCCACAGTCCTATTGGTAAAAACCCAGAAGCCTATGGCATTACTCCTCTATATAACGACATCCGCTTTGCGGATAATGATGTTGCTTTTAAAGACAAAACAGGAATTAATCACACTAAATTTAGTGAAGGGCTGAAAAAATCCTTGTATAACTTCATGCATGGCCTCGGTTTTGACCTGCCTTTAAATGAATGGTTTGATTTCAAAATTCCAAAATCAAGCATTGCTCCAAACTTTATTCAGAATTGCCTGAAAGATCCTAACTTGACAAAAACAAAACCCAATTCCAAAATATTATGGTTGGGTACAACTCCTATTACGAATACGTATACAAAAACCAAAAGAAATCAGCGTTGGAAACAACTAAAGTTGGAATTACATGCCAAAACCTACATCTCGGAAATTGTATTTGAAGAAGCACAAGGCCTTTGGATTGCAGAACAGTTGGAAAAATTAAAAATAGAGAATCAGCCAAGTTATACTTTTGCAGCTCTAAAAAAAGACTTCGAATCAAAATTCGAAAACTTCGAACTCTTTTGGTACTCAAAACCTATGAAACAACTTAAAGAATCCGGATTGTTGGTGTTATAAACGTACTATAGAAAGCTGTACTTATTTACTATATAAAGCTAAACCGATTACTGGTGGTGCTCCGTCGTACGCTGACGCCGAAGCTTTAGCGGAGGTGCCTGAAGCTTTAGCGCAAGAGGCTGTCGGATGGTGGCTGACGGCTGGTGGCTGACGGCTGGTGGCTGACGGCTGGCGGCCGTTCCCCTAAACAAAAAAAATCCTACCAAATAATTGATAGGATTTTTGAAATTGTAAAAACTCAGAAGCTTACTTCTTGAATTTTGCGTATTTTGTCTTAAATTTATCGATACGTCCAGCAGTATCAACCAATTTAGATTTCCCAGTGTAAAAAGGGTGAGATGTTCTAGAGATCTCCAATTTGATCAATGGATACTCAACACCATCAACATCTAAAGTTTCTTTTGTATTTGCAGTAGAACGCGTTAAAAATACATCGTTGTTTGACATATCTTTAAAAGCAACCATTCTATAGTTTTCTGGATGTATACCTTTTTTCATCTTATTCTATTTTAATAACTTTAATTCTTATTTTTGAGACTGCAAATTTAACGATATTTTTTAGATTTCAAACAAATAAATTGTTTTATTTGCTCTAAAGAGTTTTAATCAGCAAAATTTAACAAATGTCAGCTAAAATTTCAGCCTTATTTTTCACCCTAAGCCTAATCTTTATTGGATGTAAAGAAGATATTGAATTCAAACTCAACAGTCCACAAAAAATAAACATAGACAAAGAACTTTCTTTTTCGGTATCTGAAATCAATGGCAAAACAATTGATTCAGTTAAGTTTTACCTCGATGGCAAACAGATAAGCAGCGAACTTACCAATACAATTTCTATTCAAGATCAGGTTTTAGGAATTCACACTTTGAGTGCCCTATTGTATTATGAAGGAGGGACAAAAAAATTAAACAACAGCATCTACTTTTTGGCAGACCAGCGTCCTTCAATTTACAGTTATGAAATTGTAAATAGTTTTCCACATGACGCAAATGCCTTTACCCAAGGTTTAGAGTATAAAGATGGGTATCTATACGAAAGTACTGGACAAAGAGGTGCTTCTTCTATACGTAAAACAAATATTAAAACAGGAGAAGTCCTTCAAATTAAAGAACTCGACTCAAAATATTTTGGGGAAGGTATTACGCTGTTTAACAACAAACTCTACCAACTCACCTGGCAAGCGGGAATTGGTTTCGTTTATGATGCAAATACCTTTGAACAACTATCCTCTTTTCAATATGGAAACTCGAAAGAAGGATGGGGACTTACGCATAACGCCAAGGAACTCATAAAATCGGATGGTACAGAGCGCCTGTGGTTTTTAGATCCAGAAACCCTAGAAGAAACTCATTATATTGAGGCATACACCAATAAAAGAAAAGCTGAAAGTCTGAATGAAATTGAATATATAGATGGAAAAATTTATGCCAATATCTGGCAGAAAAACACCATTATCATTATCAATGCAAAAAACGGAACCATTGAAGGTGTGGTAAACCTCAACAGCCTTAAAGAAAAAATAAAAGGCGTTAAAACTACTGGTGATCATGTACTCAATGGTATTGCCTATGACAAAGAAAATGATCGCTTATTTGTTACAGGAAAAAATTGGAACAAAACTTTTGAAATCAAACTGAAGAAAAAATAACCTTTTTCGCCCCAACAAACCAACTGTTTCACCTTATAAACGTACCTATCAAACGAAACAAATAGTGTATATTTACAAAAATATTTTTAATGAAAAGTCATCTTACTTCAGGCATTATTATTCTCTTACTTCTGCTTTCATTTTCTTGTAGAAAAGACTTTTCAACTATTCCTAGTACTGGCAATCTAAGTTTCTCTAGAGACACTGTCTTTTTAGACACCGTTTTTACAAATATCAGCAGTAGCACCTATGTCTTAAAAGTATACAATCGCAGTTCAGACGACATCCACATCCCATCCATTAACCTGGGAAGAGTCAACTCTTTTTACAGGCTGAATGTCGATGGTGTACCAGGATCCTCTTTTGAAAATGTTGCACTTCGCGGAAAAGACAGCTTATATATATTCATCGAAACCACTATAGACCATTCAAGAGCAACAAGCCCACTTTATACAGATTCTATTGTGTTTGATTCAGGAGACAAACTGCAAGACGTAAAACTTGTAACCTTGGTACAAGATGCCGAATTTATCTATACAAATGAAACGAGTACCGATTCTATCATTCCTTATTTTTTGGAAGACAAAAGAAAAAGAGCCGTTCGATATCTAGCACCTGAAGAATTGAATTTCACCAATGAAAAACCTTATGTTATTTATGGATATTGCGGTGTCCCTGAAGGAAGTACTTTAACTATAGATGCAGGAGCAAAACTGTATTTCCATAACAAATCAGCTTTATTTATCGATAAAAACGCCACGCTAAACATCAATGGAACGCTCGAAGAAAAAGTATTCATAGAAGGTGACCGACTCGAACCTGAGTTTAGTGAAACTCCTGGGCAATGGGATGCCATTTGGCTGCATGAGGAGAGCAATCAGCACAGCATAAACCACGTGAGTATTAGAAATGGTACGGTCGGAATATTTTGTGACTCACTCACCACAACAAGTCCCAAACTAACACTTAAAAACACCGAAATCTATAACAGTTCTGAATACGCACTTCTGGCAAATGAATCTGAAATAATTGCAGAAAATATTGTCCTTGGAAACAGTCGAATAGCATCACTGGCACTTACTAACGGAGGTACTTATGATTTTAACCATACAACCTTTGCCAACTATTGGTCGCAGAGTGTTCGGAGAAATAGCACAGTATTCCTAAGCAATACAGAAGGATTTTTGTCGGATTTAGAAACACCAAAACATCTGTCGGCAACTTTTGCAAACAGTATTGTGGACGGAAGTAGCTCGCAAGAACTTTCACTAGAAAAAAACGAAACAGACACCTTTGACTACTTCTTTCAAAACTGTATGTTTAAATTTACTGGAGACTCAGAAGACCCATTATATGACTTTACAGACACAAATCTATACACAAACCCAGTTTTAAATGTGGAACTAGACTATAGGGACAATGGGCTGAACGATTTTCAAATTGGAGAAGATAGTGAAGTAATCAACCTAGGTGCTATTTCCAGTGCTCAAAAAACACCACTCGATATTTCCGAGGTAGACAGAACCACAGCTCCAGATTTGGGAGCCTACCAACACATCATATTTGAAGTTCCTGAAGAAGAGACCAATTAGTCACTTCTCAAAATAACACAACAGCATTTTATATGAAAAACATCATTATTACGGGTACCAGTAGAGGTATAGGTTTCGAATTGGCACAACTATTTGCAAACAACAACTGTCAAGTACTAGCGATTTCAAGAAATGAAAAACCGCTTCGAAGTATCGACCATCCAAATATCAAGACACTTGCTGTAGACATTACACAAACGAACGGACTAGCACTTATAAGCTCTTATATCAAAACAAACTGGAAACAGGTCGATATCCTTATAAACAACGCAGGAACCATCGTTAACAAACCTTTTGAACAAACCACTACAGACGATTTTTTACAGGTATATAAAGTAAATGTATTTGCTGTGGCTGAGCTGACCAAAACTGTACTTCCTTATATGAAACAAAACAGTCATGTGGTAAACATCAGCAGTATGGGAGGCATTCAAGGAAGCGTGAAATTTGCTGGACTATCAGCTTACAGTTCTTCCAAAGGAGCATTGATTACTTTGACCGAATTACTTGCAGAAGAATATAGAGAACGTGGCATTGCATTTAACGTGCTTGCCATTGGCGCGGTGCAAACAGAAATGCTTGCGGAAGCGTTCCCAGATTACAAAGCGCCTTTGGTTCCATCTGAAATGGCAGCATACATTTATGATTTTGCCACTTCTGGAAACAAATTTTACAATGGAAAGGTACTGCAAGTATCGAGTACTACTCCCTAATAAAAGAAGCCGTTACTATTGGAAGCGCTAGACAATTACATTCCCGAACAGGCACGTGCCCAAATTCACTCGTATCTCAATGCAGGAGATTTTACGGTTAAAATAACCAAGCAAAGAGCTACAAAACATGGAGATTTTAGAAGGTTGAAAAACGGTACTTACCAAATCACCATCAACGAAAATCTAAATCCACATCAGTTTCTCTTAACTTTGGTGCACGAAATTGCGCACTATAAAACCTACAAACTATATGGGCGTGTACAACCACATGGTACTGCTTGGAAAAACACATTTAGAGAATTGATGCTTCCCTTTGTTCGTCCAGCAATTTATCCAAATACGATCTTACCACATTTAGCACAGTATTTACGAAACCCAAAGGCAAGTACAGATAGTGACCCAAAACTTTCCTTGGCCCTAAAACAAGACGATTTAGATTCGGATAAAAATTATATCTTTGAACTATCATTCGGCAGCGAATTTTATCTTAAAAACCGAAAATTTACCTTGCTAGAAAAAAAGAGAACGCGTTTCTTATGTTTAGAAATTGCTACTCAAAAAAAATACTTAATAAACCAAAACACTGAGGTATCTGTCCTCTCCTAACATATGATTAAAAACAACTATGCAGTTATCATGGCCGGCGGAATTGGTTCGCGCTTTTGGCCCATAAGTACGGCAACAACTCCTAAGCAATTTCACGATATGCTAGGTACTGGTGATTCATTAATTCAAAAGACTTTTAAACGTCTTGAATCTTTAGTTCCTGCCGAAAACATGATTATTGCCACCAATCAAAAATATAGAGATTTGGTATTGGAACAGCTACCCAAAGTAGACGACACACAATTGTTCCTGGAGCCAGCCATGCGAAATACAGCACCTTGTATTTTGGCGACTGCTTTAAAAATACACAACCAAAATCCTGATGGTGTTCTTATCATTGCCCCTTCAGATCATTGGATAGAGGATGAAACTGAATTCCTGAAAAACATTCAAACAGCCTTTGATGCTTGCAGCCAAGACGACATACTAATGACGCTTGGAATTAAGCCCAACAGTCCAAATACAGGCTATGGTTATATTCAACATAACAACGCAGCGAACGAAATTAAAGAGGTGCTTCAATTTACAGAAAAACCGAACCTAGATAAAGCCAAAGAATTTATCGCACAAGGCGATTATTTATGGAATGCCGGAATATTTGTTTGGTCGGCTAAGAGCATTATCAAAGCTTTTGCCACAGCCTTGCCAGAAATGTATGCCTTGTTTGAAAAAGGGAACAATCATTGGAACACTGTTTCTGAAAAAACATTTATCGACGAAAACTACGCAAAAGCAGAAAATATTTCTATCGACTTTGGTGTGATTGAAAAGGCAAACAACGTAAAGGTGTTACCTGTAGACTTTGGTTGGAACGACCTAGGAACCTGGGGGTCACTATACGACAAAAAAGCAACTACTTCAGAAGAAAACATTACTATTGGCGGCAAAGCATTGTATAAAAAAGCTACTGGAAACATCGTGAAAACACAAAATCACAAACATGTAGTTATACAAGGATTATCCAACTTTATTGTTGCAGAAAAAGACGGCGTACTTCTAATCTGCCCTAAAGAAGACGAACAAGACATCAAACAAATTGTCGCAGAAGCTAAAAATTCCTTTGGTCCAGATTTCGAATAGTTTTTACTATCTTAGGATACACAAACAATCACTAAACTGTGCTATGTAATGGAAAATAAGGAGAACTTAGACGAAAACCTCGAAGGTCAAAAAGAAGGCATCAAACAAAACTACAACGTTTTTCTTTCTAGTGTAAGAACATTTCTTATCGACCTATTAGATATTCGTGAAGGCACCGACCAAAAAGAGACCATTCAAAAGATAAAAGACGGCATTCAGGTAAAAAGTCATACGGCTTGGATTTTAATTTTCTCTATACTGGTTGCCTCTATTGGCCTAAACACAAGTTCTACAGCGGTTGTTATTGGAGCCATGCTTATCTCTCCTCTTATGGGACCTATTTTAGGTGTAGGGCTTTCTATTGGTATCAATGATATAGACACCTTAAAACGTTCTATGGTGAATTTAGGAGTTATGGTTGGACTGAGTCTTACCTCCTCTTTTATTTTCTTTAGCATTCCTTTGTTTCAAGAAGAAACACCAGAAATCATTTCGAGAACTCAACCCGATGTACGGGACGTACTGATAGCCATTACAGGTGGTTTTGCATTGATTATTGCCTTAAGTCGACATAAGGAAATCACCACTACAATTGCAGGAGTTGCCATTGCCACCGCATTGATGCCTCCGCTCTGTACGGCAGGATATGGATTGGCAACATGGAATTTCAGTTTCTTTTGGGGCGCTATGTTTCTGTTTACTATCAATGCTATTTTTATTGCATTGACGACTTTTATGCTGGTGAAATTTTTGAATTTCCCCATGGTACGCTATATCAATTCGGTCAAAAGAAAACGTATTTCTCAAATTGCTTCTACTGTAGCCTTGATAATTTTTGGCTTTAGCATCTATTTATTCTACGGACTATTTAAGAAAAATCAATATGTTCAAAATGCTGAAAAATATATTGAAGTACTGAGACAAAATACCGGAGCAGGTATTATAAAAACGGAAGTGGATTTTGCCAACAGGAATGTAAAATTGATTGTTTTAGGTCATAATATCAAAAAGAAGGAATTGGATTTATGGAAAAAGAAAATGCCAGAATATGGACTTTCACAAAGCACGCTTGAAATTCATCAAGATGAAGAGACTTCCAAACTATTAGACGAAATCAATACGATTAAAAGTTCGTATGTCAAAAACCAAGAGTTGATTGCCTCCAAAGAAGAAACAATACTTCAAAAAGACACTAAAATTAGAGCATTAGAAAGAAGTTTAGAAAAGATAAAACAAAGAGAAATCCCATTCATCAATATTAGTAGAGAAGCAAAAATAAACCACGACGGATTGAAAGAAATTAGTTTTTCTAATTTGATTACCACAAATTTTAGTAAGATTGATACCATACCTGTGTTTTATGTAAAATGGCACGACAGCATTCCAAACAAAACCAAACAAGAAACCCAATTAAAAAAGTGGTTGCAATTACGCTTACGACTAGATACACTGCAAGTATTGAATGAAATAAAATCGAAAGAACCGACATTTAAATACCAAGAATCAGCTGAATAGAAATAGCTATCTGAACTTTTGTAACTACCCCACAAGATGAAAAAAATAGTATTACTTTCTGACAGTCACAGCTATGTAGACGACCAAATATTAAAACACGTTGCTTTGGCTGATGAGGTATGGCATGCTGGAGATATTGGCGACATCAAAGTTGCCGACAAACTAAAGGCTATTGCACCACTCCGCGCGGTGTATGGAAATATCGATGACAAAACCGTAAGGGCAGAATACCCTCTAGATTTGCATTTTACTTTAGAAGGCGTTTCGGTATGGATGACGCATATTGGTGGATATCCTAATAAGTACAACCAACGCATTCGAGAAGCCATTGCAAAAAAACCTCCAAAATTATTTATTAGTGGACATTCGCATATACTAAAAGTGCAGTACGATCAAAAATTGAATTTATTACATATGAACCCAGGAGCCGTTGGCAAACACGGATTTCACAAAGTTAGAACTTTGTTGCGATTTCATATTGACAAGGGAGAAATAAAAAACTTAGAAGTGGTTGAACTCGAAACTAGAAAGTAAAACTCTTTTCAAGAATTACAAAATTCGATGTAACTTTTCGAATAGCTTTTTTTTAAGTCCTGTATAATCTACAACAGCTTCAAGGGTGTTTTCCCGATTGCTCCCTTTGGACATTTCCTGAATAAGATCTTGTATTTTCCTTTCAATTAGCACACGACGTAGATTTAAAATAGCGTCTGTCACTAACTTTGGTAAGACTTCATCCTTTGGTGTTACGTTGATTTCCTGCCCTTCCCAATCACTCAATATATGTTTTTCATCATCCATTAATATATCGGTTACTGTTTGAGAAATTTCTGCGTCACTATGACTCGTTAATTCCTCAATTGAAATCTTTTCTTCAACATTTAGTTTGGTAATGATTTCTAAATATATCTTTTTAAATACTTCGTTGGTAAACTCAATTTCATCATCCTGCAATTGCAAATACAATTCTTGAGAAACCACATTTGAGTATTCATCTTTTACCATTTTCACCTGTCCAAACTCATCCGCTTCTTCCAACCAATCGACAAAATCCACTTGTTTATTTCCATAAATCAACAAGATCATAATGATTTGCTTTTCAAAAATCTCTAGGGTATTGATTACAGGGACCTTCGGTGCTTTTACCGCTCCGCCTTCACTCGCCTGCTTCTGCGCTATCATCATTTGAAAATAAGCATCATCGTCTGGATTGGATGGACTTTTTTGAGTTGAAGTGGCAGTTCCCTTTTCTTTTATTTGAGCCTGCTGTTTTCTTTCTGCCTGTTTTTGTTGTTGCTGTGATTTCTGATAACTGTCTCGTTCGGATTTCTTGCGTATCTGCGCCAGTTCGTTAAAGAGTACTTTTTCAGAAATTTCCATGACACGGGCACATTCTTGAATATATACTTCCCTTTGAATATTGTCAGGTATTTTGGAAATACTGGTTACGATATCACGTATCAACCCTGCTTTTTTAATTGGGTCGTTTTGCGCATCTTCTAATAATAGAGATACTTTAAAGTTGATGAAATCTTTGGAATTTTCATCTAAATAACTTTTTAATTCTTCGGTGGTTCGACTTTTTGCAAAAGTATCTGGATCCTCTCCATCGGGAAAGATGAGTACTTTTACATTCATTCCTTGCTCCAAAATCAAATCAATTCCACGAATCGAAGCCCGTATACCAGCAGCATCTCCGTCAAACAACACAGTAATATTAGGGGTTAGCCTACGCACCAAACGTATTTGATCTGGTGTTAAAGCGGTTCCTGATGACGCCACCACATTTTGAACTCCAGCTTGATGCATGGATATGACATCTGTATAGCCCTCAACCAAATAACAAAGGTCTTCTTTGGCAATGCTCTGTTTGGCTTGGTAAATCCCATAGAGCACTTTACTCTTGTGGTAAATATCACTTTCTGGAGAATTGAGGTATTTGGCAGCTTTCTTGTCTACTTTCAATATCCTACCTCCAAAGCCAAGCACCCGACCACTCATACTGTGAATTGGAAACAACACCCGACCTTTAAAACGATCGAATTGTTTATTTTTATCTTTAACAATCGTGAGTCCCGTCTTTTCGAGGTAGTTAAGATCGAAGCCTTTTCGAATGGCGGTATCTGTAAAGGCCGACCAATCGTCTAAATTGTATCCAAGATCGAACTTTTTGATGGTTTCATCCGTAAATCCGCGTTCTTTAAAATAGGACAAACCAATGGCCTTTCCTTTTGGATTGTTGAGTAATATGTCGTGATAGTAGTCCTTGGCAAAATTAGACACCAAATACATGCTTTCACGTTCGTCGGTGGCTTGTTTTTGTTCGTTAGTTTGCTCCTCTTCCTCAACTTCGATATTGTATTTTTTCGCCAAATAGCGAATGGCCTCAGGATATGAAAAATGTTCATGCTCCATTAAAAAGGTCACTGAGTTCCCTCCTTTCCCCGTACTAAAATCTTTCCAAATTTGTTTGACAGGAGATACCATAAATGATGGTGACTTCTCGTCGGTAAACGGACTCAATCCTTTGAAGTTACTTCCCGCCTTTTTTAGGGTCACAAATTCCCCAATAACTTCCTCTACACGAGCAGTTTCAAAAACACGATCTATGGTACTTCTTAATATCATTTATTCTTACTATCAACTCAGATTACTGAACATAAAATGAGTTTTGAGTTTTGAGTTTTGAGTTTTGAGTTTTGAGTGTTTAAAAAAACTAAACATTCACAACTTTAACGCTAACTAATTACGAAACTGCTTTTAATTTTTTTAATGACGACTTTGTCAATTTCGTTGCTGCATAGTCTTTGGTTACTATAAATTCCTTTTGGTCTGCACTTGGTAGGTCGAACATTGCATCAGTCAATATGGCTTCACATAAAGAGCGTAAACCTCTAGCGCCTAATTTGTATTCCAAAGCTTTCCCAACAATATAATCTAATGCTTCATCCTCTATCTTAAAATCAACATCGTCCATTTCAAACAATTTAGTGTATTGTTTTATCAATGAATTTTTAGGTTCTGTTAAAATAGAGCGCAATGTTTCAGCATCCAAAGGATTCATATAACTCAATACAGGTAATCGTCCTATGATTTCAGGAATCAAACCAAAGGTTTTTAAATCACTTGGAATCACATATTGCAACAAATTGTTTTCATCTACATTGTCAACAGACATGGCTGCAGAATATCCTACTGCTTGTCGATTTAAACGTGTACTAATATTTCTATCTATTCCTGCAAATGCACCTCCTGCAATAAACAGGATATCTTTGGTGTTTACTTCGACAAATTTTTGTTCTGGGTGTTTTCTACCTCCTTTTGGCGCAACGTTTACAACCGTACCTTCCAGTAATTTTAGCAAGGCTTGTTGGACACCTTCGCCAGAAACATCTCTGGTAATCGAAGGATTGTCTCCTTTTCTTGCTATTTTATCAATTTCATCAATAAACACGATTCCACGTTGTGCTTTTTCTACATCGTAATCTGCAGCTTGTAGTAAACGACTCAATATACTTTCTACATCTTCCCCTACATAACCTGCTTGTGTCAATACAGTAGCATCAACAATAGCAAATGGCACATTGAGCATTTTGGCAATAGTTTTGGCTATTAAGGTTTTACCGGTACCGGTTTCACCCACCAAAATCATATTACTCTTTTCTATTTCAACCTCATTTTTATCGTCTTTAGGTTGCATCAATCGTTTGTAATGATTGTATACCGCAACCGCCATTGTCTTTTTAGTCTGCTCTTGTCCAATAACGTATTGTTCCAAAAAACTTTTGATCTCAACTGGCTTCTTAACTTCAAAATCGGGAATACTGGTAGCTTCTTCTACATCCAATATTTCTTCCAGAACAATCCCGTGTGCTTGCTCGATACATTTGTCACAAATATGTGCACCCATACCGGCAATTAACAAATCGGTTTCTACTTTTTTACGTCCACAAAAGGAACATTCTAAATTTTCTTCTTTCGACATCTTTCTCTAATTTCATTTGTTACCCACTACAATCAGAAGGTTCCACACTCTAATTTTGTAAACTATTTATTTCTAGACAAAATTTCATCTACCATTCCATAGGCTTTCGCTTCTTCTGCTTTCATCCAATAATCTCTGTCAGAATCGTCATGTACTTTTTCGATTGTTTGACCAGAGTGTTTTGAGATAATTTGGTACAATTCGTCTTTTAATTTCAAGATTTCTCTTGCTGTAATTTCTATATCACTGGCTTGTCCTTGTGCACCTCCTAAGGGTTGGTGGATCATGATACGTGAATGCGGCAATGCAGATCGTTTTCCTTTTTCACCGGCACACATCAGCACAGCTCCCATGGATGCCGCCATCCCCGTGCAAATGGTTGCAACATCTGGTTTTATAAATTGCATGGTATCGTAAATCCCCAATCCTGCATATACACCTCCTCCTGGAGAGTTGATATAGATAGAGATGTCTTTGTTTGCATCGACACTTTCTAAAAACAACAATTGTGCTTGGATGATATTCGCAACCTGGTCATTGATACCAGTGCCTAAAAATATGATTCTGTCCATCATCAAACGTGAGAACACATCCATTTGGGTGATATTCATCTGACGTTCTTCCATGATATAAGGAGTTACAGAACTTCTAATTTTATCGTAGTGCATGCTGCTAATTCCGTGATGCTTAGTTGCGTATTTTTCAAATTCTTTTCCGTAATCCATTTGATTCTAGTTTTAAATTATTCTGAGTGTAAAGGTAACAAGATAATACTTATTTTCTACAGTTACCTTTTGATTTCCTTTTTAATTTCCCGACTCTTTTTCTTCTCCAATCTACTAACATTTATATGCTCCATGAGTTACAAATAAGATGCCATTCGCAAACATCTGACACAATTTCAGCAATGGAACACAAGGTTCTGACAATTTAATCGTTAGTATTCAAAACCATTTGCCAATAAATGTATATTTTTACATCTATTGTAGTTCCCTAAAAAAACAACCAAACATGTACAAAATCTCATTTACCCCTCTTTTTGTTGCGATTTTTATGCTGTTTTTCACATCAACCGAAGGACAAACAAAACGAAAACTAGCCAACCCATTCGAAACAGATGGCAATTTAAATCTTCGATTTGAATACCTCTACAAAACATCTACTAATTACAAGGAATACAAAGTAATTAGTAAAAATGGCTATTCTGAACTTCATAAAAATGTTTTGGATACCCTTGCTACATTTCAAGCCAAATCTAAAAAACAACAAGACCTTAGCAATAAGCAAGCCAACAATATACAGAGTCTGCAAACCGCTTTGAAAAAAAAGACGGATGAATTATCGAAGGTAACTGCCGCAAAGAATACTATTGTTGTTTTTGGAATAGAAATACACAAAACGAATTACAATTTGATTGTAATTTTCGTAATTCTAAGTCTATTGATCGTTGCTGGATTTTACTTTTACAAGTACAGCAACAGTCATTTAGAAACCAAAGAAGCTCTAGAACTTTTAGAAGAGACGCAGCAGGAATATGAAAACTTCCAAAAAAAGGCACTTCAAAGACAACAAGTTTTGAATCGAAAACTGCAAGATGAAATTATAAAAAACAGGAAAGAATAAGTTAAGAAACTATTCGGTTTACGCTGTTTTCATTCCTACTTGGTATCCTCAAAAAAAGCGCTTGCATATGCAACGGTACCTCGCACATTTTCTAACGCATTTTCTGTAAGCTCAACTGCCATACAGTTTTCTTTTGGTACGTCGAATGGCAAACGAATTCCAAACGGATGCAATGGTTGGTACCCAAATCGAGGGTAATAATCTTCATGACCTAACAAAACAATGGAGGAATACCCTAATTGCTTCGCTTTGGAATGAGCACACTCAATCAATTGCCTACCAATGCCCTTTCCCTGAAAGTCTGGCAACACGGATACTGGAGCCAGTGCCAAAGATTCGAATTGACTCGTAGTGTCTTTTATAACAATTTTGGTAAGTAATATATGTCCAACAATCACATCTTGATACACGGCTACCAAAGACAATTCTGGAACAAAAGCTTCAGAATTTCGTAAGCGCTGCACTAAGAAATGTTCTTTATGATCGGAGAATTCCTCCGTAGCAAATGCCGTTTTGATGACTTTAAACACAGTCTCAAAGTCGGCAGGCGTTTCTTGACGTATGATGACATTCATAATAAGTTGTTTTACAATTTTAAAGATACCCAATTGTATTCAAAACTTCAAAAGCAAATGAAACAAGTGTTCAACCGAAAAATTCAATTTACGATTGCTACATTCCCTAAAACAATGTATACGAAAACAAAAAAAATATGTACATTTGACCCGACAGAACATTCTAGTGAAATCTAGAAAAAAATTTTAACGATAAGAGATTGCCCAAGGTATCACCTAAGAGGTAACAAATCCGAAAGGCTTGTTAGTCCATTCCTAGAATGTTCTGTCAGCCCTAAAGGCAATCTCGCCTACAATTTATTTTCGACATGACAGAAGAAAACAAAAGTGTACGCAAGGTTTTGGTTACTCCGGCTCAGGAGAAATTATTGGCCTTACTCATTCATCCTGAGGCAAAAGATTATGCGGAAGCACTTAAAACCGTTCACCATTTAGCTACCTATTATGTAGATCCTGAAATTACCGACCTACAAGCGTCAAGACGTATGCAAGACTTATATGAAACTATTATGTTAATTGCAAATGAAAAATCGCCTTTTGACTAATGTTCCATGTGATTTTTCTATGTTCTGACTAAAATTGGAATGATGGGTGTTGGATGGTTGCTTTGTTGCGACTTTATTTTAAAACAATTCAGAAGGAACGCGAAAGGATTCGCGCACCAGCGGGGTAATTAAGCGCTAATGATTGCCTAGTGCGTCTGGCCGCACAAGTATAAATCCTGATGGTCAATGAATTTTCAGGATTTTTTTTGGCAACCCGTCTCTAAGACCAACATCATTACGAGGAAGGAACGTCATTGCGAGGTACGAAGCAATTCCAAGTAAGTAGCGCATCTTAGACATGACAAAAATTACAATAAACAACTAGTATTCAACTATAACTGGGGTTGTGATTGCTTCGTTCCTCGCAATGACTTTAAGAGTTAACTAGTAAATGAAAAAAGCGGTCTGGATGCTTCCATACGTCAGCACAAGCTAGCTCGAACCTATATAAAAAAAAAGCACCTCAAAAGAGGTGCTTTTTAAAAGCGGTCTGGATGCTTCCATACGTCAGCACAGGCTAGCTCGAACCTATATAAAAAAAAGCACCTCAAAAGAGGTGCTTTTTAAAAGCGGTCTGGACGGGACTCCCTTCGACTACAAGTTTCTTACAGAAACATGTGCTCAGGATAAACTTCTCGTCCCAAAAACTTAGGCACAAAAAAACCTCTTCAAAAAGAAGAGGTTTTAAAAGCGGTCTGGACGGGACTCGAACCCGCGACCCCCTGCGTGACAGGCAGGTATTCTAACCAGCTGAACTACCAGACCGGTGCTTTTAGCGGTTGCAAATATAGAACTTTTTATACATACCGCAAGTAGTTTTATAGTTTTTCTAAAAAAAAATATACGATACCGAAATTAGTCGGTTTGTCCCCCTTCTTCTAAAAGCTTTTTATAGTCCTCAGGAAGATCTATATCACGGTATACCTCAGGAAGTTGTACCGTGCTCAATTGGTTTTTATGTTTGACAAACAACGATCTTGCCCCTTTACCTCCAGTACATTGCATAAGTGCTGTAAAATAAGGCTCTGTAAACACCGCCGGTACAGATACCAGATCTTGAAATTCCGTAGCTACAAGCGACTCTTTAGATTCCAGACTTTTGCTCAAAAGATTTTGATAATGTTTCTTATTTATAAAGGGCTGATCCGCCAATACGACCAATATTCTGTCATAACCTTGTAGGTTTTTAACTCCAAACGCCAACGAAGCTCCAAGGCCTTGCTCCCATTCTAAATGCACAAGCGTTGTGACAGGGTATGCCGCAATGGAAGTAGAAACTGCATCTGAACGGGCTCCTAAAACCACATAGACATCTGTGTTTTTTAATGCCAAGACTTCTTCTATGGTAGCCCCTAATAGCGTCGTATGTTTATAGGGTAACAACTGTTTGGCAGTTCCCATCCGTTTCGACGCACCCGCTGCCAAAATTAATACGGCCGTAGTTTTCATTTGAGTACTTGATTCTGTTGTGGCTTCCGGTTGTGAATCCCTCCTTTTTTGTCTTGTAAATGTATGGCTGTGGTTCCGCGTTGTACCACCAATATTTCCGACAAAATAGAAAGTGCAATTTCAGCAGGCGTTTCAGCCGCCAAATGCAACCCAGCAGGCCCGTATACACGATCCATAAAATCCAATGACACTTCGGGGTCGTATTCTATAAAAGCATTGAGCAGCTGTTCTTTCCTTTTGGAAGGACCCAATAAGCCAATATATAAAGGAAGACTGTCTTTAAATACTTTCAAATACCTCAAATCTTTCGCAAAGTTATGGGTCATTAAAACCACAGCGGTTTGCACATCAATATGAGGAAAAACCAAGTCCTCGGGTTCAATAAATTGTACTTGTACCGTTTCAGCATATTCTTCAGGAAGCCTTGTAGAACGCGCTCCACAGATAACCGTAATTTCCCAGCCCATATCTGCTCCCATTTCTGAAAGTTTTATGGCATCGTGCTCGCCTCCTACGACAATCAAATGAAAACATGGTGGCAGCACTTCTTGAAAAGAGTCTAAAGAACTCTCTACCAACTGCTCAGTTTCGGTCATGGAAAAAGAGGTACCGTTCTCAAAATGTACTGTACTCCCCATGCTAGCTTCGGTTTCAGAATTTCGATCAAATTTACTTTCTATTCGAAACGCTTCTCTGTGTGCAAAACATGCTTGCCAATGGTCAAGCGCAGCCTGTTCCGGTTCAAATGGTTCCAATAAAACATACAATGTACCCTCACAGCCTAAACGAAAACGACCGTCATAGGTCATCACTTTTGCCCTACCCGTTTTAAAAACAGATTGCGATTCTCTTAGCACTTCTTTCTCTACACAACCACCGCTTATAGCTCCAAAAATTTGAGTGTTCTCAAACAATAACATCCGTACGCCGGCACCTCGGTACGAGGAACCATCAACAGATACAACGGTTGCCAATACAGCTTTGTTCCCTTGTGATTGAGAAGATGTATAGGCCGCTACAATGGCTTTAAATTCATGAGTCATTCTAAATTCCTTATGGCAAGGCTCTCGAAGCTATTATAAAAGCTAAATAGCAAGGAGCAATTCGGTCTTAAATGTACAAAAAAAAACCAAGGCATCCTCCACTACCTCCACCTGTAGCTAAGGCTTACAAATTGTACTTCAATACGAAGAGCAAATAGCGGGGTTGTACATAATAAATACTACTGGTTACAATATTGTTGGCAATAGAGATATTGTCCCTGTTTAGAGATTTGGTATCCAATAAATTGGTTCCGGAAATGATAAACTCCCAGGGATTGTCCGGAATCCTAAAAGATAATGAAGCTTCTAAAAATGCGTACTTATTGGAAATGGTTCCGGCTTCGTCCCTATAATTATAATAGTCATACGCTGCTTCTAAGGTAAAATATTTTAAAAATAATGCATCTAAGTTTACATACGGTCGGTCGGTATAATAAATTCGATCTCCATAGTCATTGATGTTTTTTGAATACCCTAGAGTAACATTCGGAGCTTTGTTGAAATTGGTCCCTACATTTCCACCATAGGAATAAGAATAAACGATATTCTCTACCCATCGGTTGTTACGGATATTGTAATTCTTTGAATAATTACCACTCCCTCGTAAATTTATTTTGAATTTTCTAAAAGTTCTCCCATATCTAAGGTTGGCATTTACCGTTTCATCAGGAGTAATTGCATTGATAGAACTCGCACTTTGACCAATCCCATCAAAATTGGTGGTACGCTTTACTGTATTCTCTTTTTTGGTATAGGTGATTCCGGCATTGACGTTGGTATAGTTATACATCACAAAACTGAAAAAATTCAAAGAATACCGATGAAAAACAGCGCTCTCTAAGTTTCTGTTTCCTGAATACACCGCATTGTAATTGTTAAAAATCATTCCTTCCGACAATTGTTTGATATCGGTAAATTGATTTGACATGTCGTATCTAAAACGAAGGCTTTGTGTTTTTTTGAATTGATAGTTTGCGTAAAAATCAGGAAGCAACCTAAAGATTCCATTGGTATGCTCCGAAGTCAATTGCGTATCCTTAGTATGGTAGTAATGTAATTTCACTCCAGGTTCCAAGGTTAATTTGTTACGAACAAATTTATAATGCAAAGCGGTAAACAGATCTGAAAATCCAAATTGCACATCGTTGTTAAATTTGGCATCGGTAAAATCGTTAATCGAGGTATCATCAAGCGTTTGAAAAATCCCGGTATTAAAATCTTGTCTGCTTAACAAGGTACCCACCGTAAGGTTCAAATGACTTTGTGCGTTAAGAATATAGTAATAATTCAACTTGGCGTCTAAGCGACTTGTTTTAATGGTCTTATCTTGCGTTAAATTGTACAATTCTTCTCCTGCAACCAAAGGAGGCGTAAGATAAGAGCTCACATTCAATACGTCCGATATCGATTGATACAATGGTATTTCTTTTTGATACAGATACTGGGCTTCAAAGGCCAAAATATTTTTACTGTCAAGGGTTTTGTACAGGTTTAAGTTCTGGGTGAAGGATAGTGGATCGTCATTGTTATCTGAAAAGATATAACCATTGTCTGCGCCATTCAATGTAGAAGTACGCAAGGCGTTTTCCCCTTGTTCTGACTTTTTAAAGAACATATCGTAGTCGAGCTGAAAATCTGTCGCTGGCTTGTATTCTGCACTTAATTTTAACAGTGCGAGTTTACTGTGTTGACGTGTGGCAGTTCTGGTTTGCTCAAGGTCTCCGGAATCTTCAAAAGATTTGTTTTGATCTTCTAACAAATCAGTTTCGTTCCCCGAATAGATTCCGAATCCGCTAAATGTGGTTTTTGAATTCGGACTATGACTAAAATTACTCGCTCCAAATTTACTGGTTATCTCATGTGCTTTGTTGTTTTGTGTGGTCGACAAGCCTACGGTATTATTTCCTATATTTAAGGAGGTACCACCTCTCGCGGAAAGATTCCTAAAACCACCTGTAAATCGGTAATAGTCGCGGGTCGTAAAAGGCACCCGACCAATATTATTGAAATCTGTCAACAAATTCACACTGGTCTTTGGGCTGTAATAAAACACTTTGGGATGCACCAGGTAACGCTCCTCCAAACCTGCCCCTGCGGCAACTTCACCAAACCAAAATTTATCTTTTCCTTTTTTCAACCGAATGTTGATGGCTATATTGTCTTCGTTATTGGTTACCCCCTTCATTTGTCCTACTTCACTGTAATTCCGTAAAACCTCAATCTTATCTAAGGCATCTGCAGGAATGTTTTGTACGGCTATTTTGGAGTCACCATCAAAAAAGTCTTTTCCTTCTACCATTACTTTGCTTACCAGTTTTCCTTCAATTTCGACTTCTCCATCATCATTTACTTCCACACCTGGTAATTTTTCCAAAACGTCTCCTAATTTTTTTTCGGTACCGTTTCTAAAAGAGTCGGAGTTGTATACGATCGTATCTCCTTTTATGGTGATTGGCATTTCATAAGCTATTTCTACTTCATCCAATAGGTCACCCGCTTCTTTTAAGAGCACATCTTGTCTAAATTCTTTTTTAACACCTTTCAAATCAACGGCCACCGTTTCGGTGTCAAAGCCCATATAACTTACTTTAAGTTCATACATTACACCAGCGGGAAGGCTCATTGTATAGTTCCCTTTAGAATCTGTGATCGCATAGTTCTCCATCGTATTGCTCTCTTTGTTAAAAGCAATTACATTCGCCATTTCAAGCCCCGTACCAATACTGTCTTTTACAACTCCTTTTACTTTGATACTCTGACTGTATGCCTGGAACGAAAACATACAAATTATATAAATTACTAGTTTGTAAAACTGCTTCATAACTTTTTATTAGCCCTTTCGTTTTTTACCACCACCATGGCCTTTTTTAAAGCGTTCTCTCAATTCTTTGGTTTTTTCAACGACCAAGGCTTGAAATTCCTCCTCTGTAACTTTCTTTCCAGATTTCGGTGCCTTTATGTCCTCTTTTTCTTTTAAGTTTAAAACTACTTGGGTACATAGAATTTGAGTTTCTCCGCCATTGACGCTTAAAATTAAGCCTGGTAATCCCCAATAACTAGCAGGCCCCAAAGAAACGGGTATTTCGGGCGTATACCAAACGGTGAGTTTTGTTTTTGTTTGAAGTGTGTCTTTGTTTATTGAAAAAGGATTTTGCTTTTTATCTACAAAGGTTGTGGCTTTAAAACAGGTGTACTTACCAATTTTTTTGGTTTCTTTTTCAAGTGTCCATGGATACATTTGCAAGGTGTCTTCAACCAAAAAGTTTTTACCAAAAAATTCTACAGCGCGTTTAGACTCTTTGTCTACAATGTTTTTATAATACCTACCTGCACCGGGACCACCGAATATAGCTGCAAACATGGCACCTCTTTTATTTCCATCTGGCCCTTCTAAGACAACCTCTTCTTCATAGATTGAAGCTGTTTTGTCAAAGTACAAAATAAACGATTTCTGCGATTGTTCTTCCAAACGTTTAAGCATTCTTTGTTTTTGGTCCTCAGGAATTTTACGTCCTCCAAAATCAAAATCGACTTTGGTTTTCGAAAGATAAACGGCCTTACCCTGAAAACTTTGGGCAGTACTTATAGATACACTAAAAATAAAACAGAGCACTACATGAAATAATTTCATAAATTACAATAGGTTAAAAATATAATTTGTTTAGACAACAATTTTGACTAATGGTTTAACTACAAATGTAGTTTTTTTTAATCTATAGCGTTTACATAGATAGTTTTGTAACTTTGTTTGTATGAAAAATATCGTATTCGGATTGTATTTACTTCTAACAAGCCTAAGTATAGCTCAATCTAGCAGCAGTTTGGCATCCACAAAAGGACTATCCACAGAGCACTTTGTCGGTTGCGACTCACAATTGTCTCTTTTTCATTTTGACAAAACTATTTTGACTAAAATTACTGGTGACACTACAGTCAACTATTCCAACTTTGAGTTTGGAAACATCACCTCTGTTGATATCAGCAACCCCCTAAAAATAGTTGTTTTTTACAGAGATTTCAATCAAGTGGTATTGCTAGACAATCAGCTTAATGAAACGGAACGTATTCATTTTGAGTACGACATTCGTTTTGTATCCAGAGGAACCGCCAATAACTTATGGCTTTTTGCCACCAATACACGACGTATCGAAAACTACAATTATAAAACTAATACCGTCTTAGCCAGTTCTCAACCCCTGCAAAATGTTACCATTCAAAGAATGAAAAGCACGGCAAATTATGTGTATCTGCAAAGCGAGACCGGGATTCACAGTTTCGATTATTTAGGGAATTTTATTTCTCATTACAAGCACAAAAACATTGACGACTTTCAATATAAAAACCGCGTACTCTACACCCTTTCAAACAATAAGATCTTCAAAGTTTCAGAGACAGAAACGCTCATTGACATTCCTATTGTGTCGAAAATCAAAAATTTCTACACAATAAACAATGATTTTTTTATCTTTGACAGCTCCCAACTTTTTCATTTTACGGTAAATGAAAATTAATAGAAACACATATTAACTAGAATAATTCATCATTCAATGCATGTAGCAATCGCAGGAAATATAGGCGCAGGTAAAACTACCTTGACAAAACTTTTAGCCAAACACTATCACTGGGATTCTCATTTTGAGACGGTTGATGACAATCCATATTTAGATGATTTTTATGGAGAGATGGAACGTTGGTCATTTAATTTACAGGTCTACTTTTTAAACAGTCGCTTTGATCAGATTTTAAAAATTCAAAAAAGCGGAAAAAACATTATTCAAGACCGTACTATCTATGAAGATGCGAAGATTTTTGCTCCGAACTTACACGCCATGGGCTTGTTGACGAACAGAGATTACAAAAATTACAATTCGCTGTTTGACCTGATGGAAAATCTCGTAACACCTCCAGATTTACTAATTTATTTACGTGCCGACATCAAGACTTTGGTGGGTCAGATTCACAAAAGAGGTCGCGCCTATGAAAATAGCATCAGTATTGATTATCTAAGCCGACTTAATGAACGCTACGAAGCTTGGGCTTCAAAATACGACAAAGGAAAATTACTCATTATCGATGTAGATGAAATTGATTTTGTGGAAAACCCGGAAGACTTAGGTAAAATCATTGATCGTGTAGACGCACAGATTCACGGTTTGTTTTAAGATATAAAACTTCGTTATGAACATGTCTGTTTTTTCCTCTTAGCCATGTGTACAATTGCTGTATGTATTGAGGACAACTTTCTTGCACCAATTCATATCCTTCTAAATGATTTAGATTTTTTCCTGCCACGTCTTTTTCATTAAACCAAATAAATGTGTTTACTTCTGCTGAGGTCTTTACCTGCGCTACATCCTTTAAATTTGTTAATTCTTTGAAATGCACTGAACTGTCATAATAAAACGGCATGGGGTGTACTTTAAATAGATTTTTTGGAAGGACATTTCCATAGTAATATATAGCTATTGGGCGCCCATGATAATTTTGGTAAAGATTTTTGGTGAGATTGTTTACTATTTCATTTCTATTGTATTGACTCACGCCTAAAGCAAGTGTAAAATGCATTAGTAAATAAGTCATAGTACCAAATTTCAAAAGCTTATTTTTCATCCATGATGGCAGTAATTTATGTTTCACTATTTGTCCTGCCCCCATCAACAAAATGGGAACAAAGTTCAGCAAAGGAAACAAAAAGCGAGCATCTTTACGAGCCACCAAGGAATGGATAAGAATACTTGAAACCACAATCCATAACACCATATTTTTAGGCTCGTAACGCAGTTTCACAAGTAAGGCAAAAAGTACGATTATTCCAGTAGCCAATAGTGGAGCATAATAAAGTATAAACACATAGCCATACCAAGGCGAAACACCAAAACTAGCCGCTTTGCCAAGGATAACATTCTGATAGACATAATTCCATTGACTGACGACAAATTCACCATAAAACCAACTATCTAAGACAATACCTACAAACACTAGAATCAGAATTCCCGCCAACGCTTTCAGCACATCCTTTAATTTGGAAGTACGGCTGAAATACAAGTACAAAAACAAGCCCAATACGGCAAAGGAGATTTGAAATCGAAATAGAAAAGCAACACCCAATAACACCCCCAACATGTAATAGTTTCTATCTTTCCTCAATACATAAGACACCCCCAACAACAAAAACAAACCAGACCAAGTTTCTGAGGAAAATCGCACATTTACATACGGCAAGAAATAAAGAAAAAAGGCCAAAAAATAATAGCATCGTTTCCCCCAATTGCTTTGAATTTGAGTTTCAGTAACTTTTACAAAACGATGGATAGCCACCAAGGCCAGTAATGCAGTAAGCAAACGTAACACCAACGCTTTTGTATACGGGTTGTCAACACCAAAGGCTTCCAAAAAAGAAAAAACACCATAGGCAATCATCGGTTGCAAGGTGGGTCGCATTTTTTCATGAAACTCCCAGGGCAATGATTCAGGTTCGATATTACCCGATTTTAGTTGTGCAAATTCAATGATTTGATAGTGCTCATCTACTTGATAAAAACCATCACTTTTAAAGGCAGTAATACCATAGAGCACGACTGCAATACTGAGAAACAAAAAGTAGTTGTTTCTTTTTTTAAAAAACGAAAGTACCTCCATAAGTGAGCTTAAGCATTACAAATAAAACAAAAATATTGTTGCTAAAAAATTTAGTTTCCTCTTAAATACAAAAGCTTAAGGTGAGAGGTGTGAGTATCAGTGTTGAAAAACTACTTATTGGTCGTATCCAAAGAACACAGCATAGGTAGAATATATTTTGTATTTTTACAGTAAAGAAAATCAGGAAGAATGGATTTACAAGTGAGGAAATACCAGCTTATACAGGAGGTTTTTAAAATAGAAAAACCGGATATCCTAGACAAATTAGAGAAGTTGTTAAAAGCAGAATCTTCTAATGAAATTGTAGCCTCAACTGTTGAAGGGCAGCCATTGACTAAAGCTGAATATAAAAAAGAGCTTCAAAAAGCAGAACAAGAAGTTTTAAAAGGAGAATTTACCACTCAAGAAAATTTAGAAAGAGAAATTGAGAACTGGTAGGTGGCGCAAAATAAATTAAAAATTGTCTAGTCAAAAACAGCGAAAGCGGAATTAAAATCAATTTACAACTATTGGTTTTATAAACGTAAAGCCAGGCAGGGAGCCAAAAATATCAGAGCTGATATTTTAAAAGCGAGCAGAAAAATTACTTTTACCAATCAATTTCAACAAGACGAGATAGAACCCACATACAGAAGAATTATTGTAAGAGATTACAAATTACTGTATAAAGAAATCTCTGGAAAAATCGTCATTTTGAAAATATTTGGAACAAAACAGAAGCCTGACAAGTAAATTAAGAAATAGCCTTTATTTTTAATTACTGTAAAAAGATGAAGAATACTGTAACAGGGATTTCTTCTGAGCATTGGCTAAAAATTATCAATAACGTTACCTAACCAATGTGCGAAATCGGATTGCAAATCCGATCCATCAATATATAAAATTCACACTACACACCTGAAACACCTTACAATTAAAACAAAAAAAAGGCTTCTAAAAAATTTAGAAGCCATTTATTATTGTATTGAAAACTTAGCTATCTGCTTTTTTCAAATCCATTGTTATTTCTGTTGTTACCTCATAAGAAACTTCATTCGCCTCCATTTCAATGGTTGTAGTTTCCGCTTCTACTTCTTCTTCAACAGGCGCAACTAATTCTATGTTCTGAATAGCTTCAACCTTATTCTGAACATATTCTGCTACAGCCGAATCATTTGCAATACTCGGTGCGATCACCAATGCTACCACCGACATCAATTTCAACAAGATATTTAAAGAAGGTCCAGAAGTATCTTTAAAAGGATCTCCTACGGTATCACCTACCACAGCCGCTTTGTGTGCTTCGGTTCCTTTTCTTCCTTGCTCTTCAATGGTTTTCTTGGCATTGTCCCAAGCTCCTCCGGCATTCGATTGGAAAATCGCCATCAACACACCACAAGTAGTTACACCGGCTAACAAACCTCCTAACATTTCTGGTCCACCAACAAATCCTACAAGTACCGGTACCACAATGGCCAATACACCAGGCAATACCATTTCTTTAATAGAAGCTTGTGTAGAAATCGCCACACATTTATCATATTCTGCCACACCGTCTGCCGCATCAAATATAGCGCGATCTTCAGCAGAAGCTTTTGACATATCAGAATCGTACTTACGCATCACTTCCAAGGCCGCTTTTAAAGCTGGAATGTCTCTAAACTGACGACGCACTTCTTCAATCATGGCCATCGCTGCACGTCCTACCGCATTCATAGACAAAGCAGAGAAAACGAATGGCAACATACCTCCTACAAGCAATCCTGCCATTATTTTAGGCTGAGAAACATCGATGGATTTTACACCAGCGGTTTCCATAAAGGCTGCGAACAAGGCTAAAGCAGTTAATGCCGCCGAAGCAATGGCAAATCCTTTACCAATGGCTGCAGTTGTATTTCCTACAGCATCTAATTTATCTGTACGCTCACGCACTTCACTTGGCAATTCTGCCATTTCGGCAATACCTCCAGCATTGTCAGAAATAGGTCCGTATGCATCTACTGCCAATTGGATTCCTGTATTCGCTAACATTCCTACTGCTGCAATTGCAATTCCATACAATCCAGCAAAGTGGTGCGATACTATGATAGCTGCTGCAATCAAAATAATAGGCACAGCGGTAGACATCATACCTACACCTAAGCCGGCAATAATATTGGTTGCTGCTCCAGTTTCAGATTGTGCGATGATAGAATTTACTGGTTTGGTTCCTGTTCCTGTATAGTATTCTGTAACTTTTCCTACTGCCAGTCCGGCTACCAATCCGGCAATAGTGGCATAAAACACACCACTTGCTCCAGATGGCAAACCTGCTACTGCTTCAGGAATCATGGCATGAATGATAAAATAAGAAGCGACCAACATCAATCCTGCCGATCCGAATTCTCCTATATTCAAAGCTGCATGTGGCGATCCTCCGTCTTTTACTTTTACAAAGAAAGTTCCAATGATAGACATTACGATTCCAACTGCTGCCAAAACTAACGGCAAGTACACTGCTCCTAATCCATTAAAATTAGGAGTTACAATTAACGCACCCAATACCATTGTACCAATTATAGACCCAACATAAGACTCAAATAAATCGGCTCCCATTCCGGCCACGTCACCAACATTGTCTCCAACATTGTCTGCAATCGTTGCAGGGTTTAAGGGGTGATCTTCCGGGATTCCGGCTTCTACCTTACCTACCAAATCGGCACCTACATCAGCTGCCTTAGTATAAATACCTCCACCTACACGTGCAAAGAGTGCAATTGAAGAGGCTCCAAGAGAGAACCCAGAAAGCACATTCAACACTTCATTGATACCCCATCCTTGCGCGCTATATATCATAAACAATCCGCTCAAACCTAGTACCCCAAGCCCTACAACACCTAAGCCCATTACGGCACCTCCGGCAAAAGCCACTTCTAAGGCTTTCCCTAAAGAGTTTCTAGCGGCATTCGTAGTTCTTACATTTGCTTTGGTAGCTACTTTCATTCCAATAAAACCAGCCAAAGCTGAACAAATAGCTCCTACAATAAAGGATACAGCTACCATTCCATTAGAACCTGCTTCTGCGCTACCTTTAAAGTAGAGCAAAATCGCAACGGCAATTACGAATATGGAGAGTATTTTATATTCTGCCTTTAAAAAAGACATGGCACCATCTGCAATGTTTTTTGCAATTCGTGCCATTTTTTCATTTCCTTCCTCTTGTTTAGAAACCCATGTGTTTTTTAAGAACACAAAAGCCAAAGCTAATACCCCGAATAGAGGCAGATAATTTACGATTAATTCCATTCTGTTTAATTTAGTTGATTATAGTTAATATTATTTGGACTAAATGTAATGAAATATAGTTATATAAAAAAAAGACTTATATCAGGTATTTGATATAAGTCTTTTTTAAAATAAGATTTTCTAAATGATTAAATCTTAAAATCTCCTTTTGCTTTGTGCTCGCTATTTTCATAACGCTCAACACATTTCACATAAATTTCTCTAGCTTCTTTAGCATCTCCCCAATCCCCTACATCTACTTTTTTCTCTTCTAAGTCTTTGTATACTTGAAAAAAGTGTTCAATTTCTTTCAAACGGTGCGGATTTAAATCGGAGATATCTTGTTTATTACTCCAAATTGGATCGGATACTGGTACACAGATAATTTTCTCATCAGGTCCTTTTTCGTCTGCCATATGGAACACGCCAATAGGACGCACTTCCATCACAACCATTGGATAAGTTGGCTGGTGTCCTAAGACCAAAACATCTAATGGATCTTTGTCCAAAGCCAATGTTTCAGGAATAAATCCGTAATCTCCAGGATACATCATTGAAGAGAATAACATTCTGTCGAAACGAATTTTGTGGAGATCAAAATCGTATTCGTATTTGTTTCTACTACCTTTTGGAATCTCTATTAAGACATCAAAGGTTTCTACTGCTTTTGCATTCATGGTTTGTTGTTTATTTGCTTACTAATTTGATTGCTGCAAAAATACTAAAATTAAGTCTTACAGCATTTTATTTCATCGGAAATTACGAGAACGTTTTCTAAAGCGAAACGAACACCACAAATATCGCCATTGCACTCAAAGGTAACTGCATGGTTTCTACATAAAAATGTATGATAATTCTCAGAAAAGCGTAAAAAAAAATTCCTTCCTGAAACGAACAGGAAGGAATTTCTATAGTGAAGTCGTGTAAAAATTTACTTTACATAAAGTACTTCTTTCACTTCTTTTATTACATCTTCATGATTTGGCAACCATTCTTCTAACAATACTGGTGAGAATGGTGCTGGTGTATCTGCTGTATTGATACGTTTGATAGGTGCATCTAAATAATTGAATGCTTTCTCTTGTACCTGGTAGGTAATTTCCGTAGAAATATTACCATATGGCCAAGCCTCTTCTAATATTACCAATCTGTTTGTTTTCTTTACAGACTCAATTACCGCATCGATATCCAATGGACGAATGGTTCTCAAGTCGATAATCTCAATAGAGATTCCTTCTTTTTCTAAAATTTCAGCTGCTTTGTAAGCTTCTTTAATAATTTTACCAAAAGAGACTACGGTTACGTCCGTACCTTTTCTTTTGATATCGGCAACTCCTAAAGGAATGATATATTCTCCTTCTGGCACTTCACCTTTGTCTCCGTACATCTGCTCAGATTCCATAAAGATTACCGGATCGTTATCACGGATAGATGCTTTTAACAAACCTTTTGCGTCGTATGGGTTTGAAGGCACCACTACTTTCAACCCTGGTGTATTTGCAAACCAGTTTTCAAAAGCTTGTGAATGCGTCGCTCCTAACTGCCCTGCGGATGCAGTTGGACCTCTAAATACAATTGGACAAGGGAATTGCCCTCCAGACATTTGACGAATCTTTGCCGCATTGTTAATGATCTGATCGATCCCAACCAAGGCAAAGTTAAAAGTCATATACTCTACAATTGGTCTGTTACCTGTCATGGTAGAACCCACTGCGATTCCTCCAAAACCTAATTCAGCAATAGGTGCATCAATAACACGCTTTTCACCAAATTCATCTAACATTCCTTTTGAAGCCTTGTAGGCACCGTTGTATTCCGCAACTTCTTCACCGATTAAGTAAACGCTTTCATCCAAACGCATTTCTTCGCTCATCGCTTCGCAAATTGCCTCTCTAAATTGTATTGTTTTCATGGTAATCTTCTTTATGAGCTGCAAAAATAAGAATTTTCAAATCATAATGGATACTTAGTTTTCAAAAAAACCTAAAAATTATGGCTTCACTATTTCCTAACTCTATTTTATGACTGGAATATAATTTTAAACTACCTACATTATTAGAAACGCAATTAAAAGGACACAGGAACAACCGCCCGTTAAATCGTATAAAAAGTACAGGTTTTATGGTTTGCACTGTTAATTTTGGTAAAAAAATCAGTAACTTCGCACTTTATAAAACAAGTCTTTATCACTATGAAAATTTTAGTATGTATTAGTCATGTTCCGGATACGACTTCAAAAATAAATTTTACTGAAAACGACAGTGCTTTCGATAGCAATGGCGTACAATATGTAATTAACCCTTACGATGAATTTGCCTTGGCACGTGCCATGTGGTTCAAAGAAAAACAAGGGGCAAGTATTACGGTTATTACAGTTGGAAATGCCGGCACAGAACCTTCTTTAAGAAAAGCATTAGCTATAGGTGCAGATGATGCCATTCGAATTGACGCAGAGGCCACAGATGGTTTCTTTGTTGCCAAACAATTGGCGGAAGTTGCTAAAAGTAATGGATATGATCTTATTTTAACAGGTAGAGAATCTATCGATTATAACGGTGCCATGGTACCAGGTATGTTGGCTACTTTTTTAGATTACAATTTTGTAAATGCCTGTATTGGTGTTGAAATTGAAAACAATACGGCTACAGCTATTAAGGAAATTGATGGCGGTAGTGAAACCTTGAGCACTTCGTTACCACTTGTGCTTGCCGGTCAAAAAGGATTGGTGGAAGAAAAAGAATTGCGTATCCCTAATATGAGAGGTATTATGATGGCTAGAAAGAAACCACTTTCCGTGGTTGCAGCCATCGAAACTGAAGCCACAACGAAATCAGTACGCTTCGAAAAACCTGAAGAAAAATCAGCTTGTAAAATGGTAGCTGCTTCTGATATTGACGGTCTGATTGACTTATTACACAACGAAGCCAAAGTTATTTAGTTTGCCGCAAGCCGTTAGCCGTTAGCCGTTAGCCGTTAGCCGTTAGCCAAAAAATAAAAAAACACAAAATTCACAAAACAACACATTATATATGTCTGTACTCGTTTTTGCCGAAGCATCGGAAGGAAAATTTAAGAAAGCTGCTTTAGAGGTAGTTTCATACGGAAAAAAAATAGCCGAACAGCTAGGTACTGAGTTGGTTGCATTGACGATCAATGCTTCAAACGCAAGTGAGTTAGCCTCTTACGGCGCACAAAAAATAATCAAAGTAACACAGGACAACCAAGAAAGTTTCGACGCGAAATGTACAGCTACCACCATTAAGGAAGTTGCCTTAAAAGAAGCTGCTGACGTTGTTATTATTGATTCTAGTTCAAACGGATTGTACGTAGCACCTATCGTGGCTGCACAATTAAATGCTGGATATGCTTCTAATGTAATTGATGTGCCGAGTAGCACACAACCTTTTACTGTAAAAAGAAAGGCTTTTTCTAACAAAGCTTTTAACCATACTGAAATATCTACAGCTGTTAAAGTAATTGGGTTGGCAAAAAATTCATTTGGCATTGTTGAAAACAGCACTACGGCTACTGAAGAAGATTTTACTTCTACAGCAACCGCATCAGGAGTAAGCTCCACAGCTCTTAACAAGGCATCAGGACAGGTTACCATTGCCGATGCAGACGTTGTTGTCTCTGGAGGAAGAGGTTTAAAAGGGCCTGAAAATTGGGGATTGATTGAAGATTTAGCAGAAGTATTAGGTGCAGCAACCGCTTGTTCGAAACCAGTTTCTGATTTGGGATGGAGACCGCATGCCGAACATGTTGGACAAACAGGTAAACCCGTGGCTTCAAATTTATACATTGCCATAGGAATTTCTGGAGCCATTCAACATTTAGCAGGAATCAATGCCTCTAAGGTAAAGGTTGTGATAAACACAGATCCCGAAGCACCTTTCTTTAAAGCTGCAGATTATGGAATTGTAGGCGATGCTTTTGAAGTAGTGCCACAGCTTATCGAAAAATTAAAAGTTTTTAAAGCAAATAATTAAGAGTTTTTATTAAATTGACCCTAGAATAGGAATTGCACACACATGGTGCCGCCCCTGAATTGTTATCGTATGAGTTTAGTACAACTAGACATAAAAGGAATTTCTTACAGCCAAACACAAAGTGGCGCATATGCTTTGGTGCTTACCGAATTAGAAGGAAAAAGAACCTTACCAATTATCATAGGGGCTTTTGAAGCACAGTCGATTGCCATTGCTTTGGAAAAAGAAATCAAACCACCACGACCACTAACTCACGACTTGTTTCGAACTTTTGCAGAACGTTTTCAAATTACCATCAAAAAAGTAATCATTCATAAATTGGTAGACGGTGTTTTCTTCTCAAGCTTGATTTGTGAAAAGAATGGGACTGAAGAAATTATTGATGCGAGAACGTCAGATGCCATTGCTCTGGCAGTGCGCTTCAACGCACCTATTTATACCTATGAAACTATTTTAGAAAAGGCTGGAATCTATTTAAAATTAGACCCCGAAGAAATTCTTGATGAAAATGAAGAGTTAGAATTAGATGATTTGATTGGAGAACCTGTTCCCAGCGATTCTAAAAACCCATATCAAAAACTCTCTTTGCGCGAGCTTAACAACGAGTTGGGTATTGCCATTGAAAAAGAAGACTACGAAACAGCTGCTAAGATCAGAGATGAAATCAGCAAGCGCTAGTCCACAAATAGGCTAAACTTTGACTTAAATTACACTTTAAATCTGATACGTTCTTACAGCTACCTTTTCAATTGCAGGGTGTTAATTACTTTTAAAAAAATTAACAGCGCTTTCTAAAATTTAACTCATTGCTTTTCTTATTTTTGTCAGGCTTGTGTATTTTTACGCAAACATCGACACAAAATCAAATCATTTATGAAGCAATATTTAGACTTAGTAAAACACGTTCAAGAAAACGGTGTATTCAAAGGAGACAGAACGGGAACTGGTACGAAAAGTGTGTTTGGCTACCAAATGCGTTTTGATTTATCTGAAGGTTTCCCTATGGTTACTACTAAGAAATTGCATTTAAAATCGATTATCCACGAATTGCTTTGGTTTTTAAAAGGAGACACGAACATTGCTTATCTCAAAGAAAACAATGTAAAAATATGGGATGCCTGGGCAGACTCAAACGGAGATTTAGGTCCCGTTTACGGGCACCAATGGCGCAGCTGGAACAGTGAAGAAATTGACCAGATTGCGGAATTAATTGAAACTTTAAAGACAAACCCGAACAGCAGACGCATGTTGGTTTCTGCATGGAACCCTAGTGTTTTACCAGATACATCGGTTTCTTTTGAAGAAAATGTGGCGAATAATAAAGCTGCCTTGCCTCCGTGTCATGCTTTTTTTCAGTTTTATGTTGCGGATGGAAAACTATCTTGTCAACTCTATCAACGTAGTGCTGACATCTTTTTAGGGGTTCCTTTTAATATTGCTTCTTATGCATTATTAACAATGATGATTGCGCAAGTGGTAGGATTGGAAGCTGGAGAGTTTATTCACACCTTTGGTGATGCGCATATCTACACCAATCACTTCGATCAAATTGAAGAACAACTATCACGAGATCCGCGTCCTTTGCCAACGATGAAAATGAACCCAAACGTCAAGAATATATTTGATTTTACCTATGACGATTTCACCTTGGAGGGTTATGACCCGCACCCTTTGATTCGCGGGGCCGTTTCTGTATAAAATTCACCTTATGAAAAAGAGCCTTGTATTATTGTTTGCACTTATAAAACTGTCTTGTTTTGCGCAAAACAATGTTTCTCATACAAATCCTAATAATGAACTTTCTCTTTATCTGAAAGAAAACATATCTAAAAAACTACTAAGAAAAACAAGCTACTATCCTAATGTATTTATTGTCAGAGCTTCTTTTTGCGTAGATAAAGACGACGAAATTTATAATTTCAAAACTACCACCACAAACAAAGCCTTAAACGACGCCCTTAGAGATGCCTTTGAGAAATACCCAATTGAGAAACTAATTCCTTCGAACAGAAGTCAGTCGAAGCGCTACAGTTTAGATGTCATTTCAAAAAAGGGTTCGAAAAACATTTTTGATTGCAGCAACGAACTTATTGAAGAATCTTCTTATATAAGTAGAAACTGTCAAAAATTCGAGCAGTACCCAGACAAACGAAAATGCTTTACAGAAGAAGTAAAAGAACATTTTATGTGTAATTTGGACCAAGAGTTATTATTTACAAAAAACACTTCCTCCACAAAAATCAATTTTACGGTCACAAAACATGGTAGACTTGTCCAAAAAAAACGAAGTAAAAAGGCTGGAAACTCACTAGAAATAGACAGAATCATAAACCTTTTTACACCACGAATTATTCCTGCCACTTTAAACGGAAAACCGGTAGCTAGCGCCGGTTCCTTTACAATCTCTCGCTTGGATGTTGAAACTGACACCATTTGTTCATTTGCAAGTTTTGGCAGTGCACCAACATTTGATTCCCAATTTCCTATTGGTAATTATTCAAACCCAAGTCAAACAAATGACTTAGCGCTCTTTATAAAAGAACGCCTTCCGAAAGACTTGCTTGACAGATCAAACTTAAACGAAATTAACAACAGTCTTGTGGTCCAATTCAGTACAGACACGAAAAACAAATACACCAATGTCAGTACAAATGCGCGTTCAAAAACTCTTGGAGACACCTTAATTTCGATATTTAAACAATATCCGTTTGATCTATTTGGCATTGACAACCCAAAACCAATGAATCGTTATTATGCTCAATTGTTATCCTATGAATCTAACAGTACTATTGTAAACGCCAGTTCCAATGTTTATTACGAATCCTTACCTATATACAAAGGCTGTGAAAATATGAACACTCTTGATGAAGGAAAAAAATGCCTCTCAAAAAAGATAAGCTTGCACTTCAATAAAAAATTCAACAGTGGACTAGCACGCACCTTAGAACTTCCTGCCGGAAGACATCGAATCTATTGTATGTTTAAATTTTCAACAAATGGAGAGGTGACAGATATTCAAGTTAAAGCTCCTCACAAAGACCTGAAAAATGAAGCAACACGAGTCATCGAAATGATCCCCAAATTAGCATCACCAGGTATTCAAAAAGGCAGACCTGTCTCGGTTCGGTATTCTTTACCTATATCTTTTATGGTTTCTAACAGGTCCACAACTAAAAATACAGGGTCAGCATACAAGCCAAGCAACGTAAATTTCTAATTCACAAGTATCCACTATAATAATGATTACACTAATAGCCGCCATAGCCCACAACAACGCCTTAGGAAAAGACAACGATTTGATTTGGCATTTACCTGCCGATTTAATTCGCTTTCGTAAAACAACTACGGGACATCATATTATTATGGGACGTAATACCTATGAATCCATCGGCAAACCCTTACCTAACAGGACTACAGTAATCATCACAAGAAACCCAAATTACAAAGCGGAAGGTTGTGTGGTTGTGAATTCTATAGCAGCTGCTCTGGAAGTTGCAAAAGGCGATGCAAGTCCGTTTATCATTGGCGGGGCGCAAATCTACAAAGAAGCCATTACGCTGGTAGACCAATTGGATATTACTGAAGTACATCACGAGTTCGAAGCAGATGCTTTTTTTCCGGAGATTGACCTAACGATCTGGAAAGAAACTAAAAGAGAACGCTTTGAAGCAGATGAGAAAAATAAGTACGCTTATAGTTTTGTTTCTTATAAGAAGCGAGCGTAGTAATGTTGTTAGGGGTGAGTGCTTAGTGTTGAATGTTTAATTTTTAGTTTTAAATTCACAATACTGTACACCTTGCACTGCTATCTAAAGTACGCAGAGAAAAAAGAATAGCACTGCTCTTTCTCTATATTTTCTTCCTAAAAGAGTTAGGGGAAGTTAGAGAAAGCTCTAGACCTCATCCAATCCAGTTATTTGACCAATAGCATACAAAGGCAGATTCGTCAACCAGTCTTTTTCACGAAAATCGGACAAAGAAGTTCGAACAGCAAAAGAGGGTTCATATTTTTGACAAAACGACTTTACATGCAAAAATACATTTATTCGAACGACTTTATTTCCAAATACACATTTATACAAAGGACTTTACAACAATAATCACATTAATACGAATGACTTTATCTTCAATGATACATTTATTCCAATGACTTTGAAGATGTTTTGCGAGAAAAAACCGGAATGATGCCTTCGACCTTTTATATCATAGACTTCGATTAAGCTTTGATATTTAGTATTGAGTATTAAGGATTGTGTAGACATAGAAAAACAAAACCAACCTGAAACTTGAAACCCGCCAGAGGCGGACAAGCCTGAAACTTTCGGCTACCGGCTTTGGACTTTCGACTTTGGACTTTGGACTTTAGACTTCAAAACCTACTGCAACAAAAAAAAGGAGCAATCCAAAGCTGGACTCCTCCTTTTTCAACTAAACTTAAACCAATATTTTGAAAAGGTAACTCATTTTAACATTGTTCATGTACTCAGAGGTAACCACTCCGCCTTTTCCGGTGAACAACTTGATATTACCATCAAATTACTCTGCAAAGATACGACGGTATTCAAGTTAAATACATCATCATATTTGCCATATATATGTACTATATTAACAACCTGCTAAAAAACACATTAATTTAACGATAAAATAACACAGAAAAAAACCTTTAAATTTGTAAATTTGGTATTTAAATCTCGTTAGTCATGCAAGTAAACAAGCCTACTCTAAAGAAAATTGAACCCGATTTTGGAAGTTCCTTTATTCTAAAACATTACAAAGAGTCTGTTAAAGATCGTTTTCAATTTTGGCATTTTCACCCTGAACTGGAATTGGCATATGTGAACAACGGTGGAGGCAAACGACATATAGGAAATCATATTTCGTATTTTAAGAACAGTCAGCTAGTGCTTATTGGTTCTAATTTACCGCATATGGGATTTACCGACAGATTGACCATCAACGGGTCGGAGACGATCATCCAGATGAAGCCCGATTTTTTGGGAACCGCCTTTTTAGAAATTCCAGAAACCCAAGCCATCCAAAAACTTTTTGAAAGAGCAAAAATGGGTATTATATTCCACCCTGAAATCAAAAAGGAAGTAGGTCCAAAAATCAATGACCTCGTCAATAAATCCGGTTTGGATCGATTGCTCTTATTTATTAGGATTTTACAACGATTGGCTGAAACGGAAGACTATTCATTATTAAATGTGCAAGATTTCGCCTTTGAAGTCAACCAACAAGACAACGATCGAATCGATCAGATTTTTAAATACATCACCATAAACTTTCAGCATCATATTGCCTTGGATGACATTTCACAGGAAGTCAACATGACCACTCCCTCCTTTTGCAGATACCTAAAAAAAGCCACAGGAAAAACCTTTACCGAATTGGTTAATGAATACAGAATTGTACACGCCTCAAAACTCTTGGCGGAAAAACCAACAAGTATTACAGATATCTGTTACGAAAGTGGGTTTAATAATTTCTCTCATTTCAATAAGTTGTTTAAAAAGACGACCGGAAAAAGTCCGTCTAATTTTAGAAACGAAATGAAACGATTGATTACCTAAATGCTCCGGTTTCTTTATCCTGAAAATCCGTCATAAACTGAAGGCGTTTTAATGGCTGTTATAACATTTATTGTTCATAAAATTAAGGTTAATTCCCTTATAAAAACTCTTGTTTTCATAAGTAACTACAAAAAACACAGACTTTTAAATATTAAATGGCAAAAAATTGTCTTTTCCTAATTGAAATACTATATTTGCACGTTTATAAAATTTAAGAGAGAAATAGAATGCAAAACAAAGGACTTATCAAACTATTCGCGATTCTTTTTGGAATAGTTAGTTTATACCAATTATCATTTACTTGGTTAGCAGGAGGTGTAGAAAATGACGCAAAAGAATATGCGTTTTCAAAAGCAGAAGAAAACGACGGGAGAGCACTTGCTAAATTCGAAAGAATGTACCTCGATTCTGTTGCAAACATTGCTGTTTTTGACCAGTTTGGTGTTGAATTCAGTTATAACGACATCAAAGACAAAGAGATCAATTTAGGATTGGATTTAAAAGGTGGTATCAACGCTACTTTGCAAGTTTCTGTAAAAGATATCTTAATTGGATTGTCAAATAACTCTAGCAACGAAACTTTTAACAAGGCCTTAAAAGAAGCTTCTATCGCTCAAAAGAACAGTACAGCTCCTTATTTGGATTTGTTTTTCGAAGCTTTTGACAACTTAAGCACTGGAAATGACAAATTGAATGCTCCAGATATTTTTGGAAACAAATCTTTAAGAGAAAAGATCAACTTCCAAAAAACAGACGAGGAAACAAAAGAAGCCATTCGTCAAGAAATCAGCAGTTCGATCAATACTGCATTTGAGGTATTGAGAAGTAGAATAGATAAGTTTGGAGTTACACAACCTAACATTCAACGTATTGGTAATTCAGGACGTATCTTAATTGAGTTACCTGGAGCAAAAGACATTGAGCGTGTAAAGAAATTATTACAATCTACTGCTGAATTGCAATTCTGGGAAGTATACACAAACCAAGAAACTGCACAATTCTTATATGCTGCAAATGCAAAAATCACTGAATTGTTCAAAGAAGAGGTTACTGAAGCAACTACTTCTGATGAAAAAGATGCAGCTGCTAGCGAAATTGATGACTTATTAGGAGAGGTAAAAGATTCTACAGCGACTAAAAAAACAATTGATTTATTTAGTGTTCTGTACCCTCAAATTCCTAGAAGTCAAAATGAAATAAGCTCTATTATTGGTTCGGCTTCTGTTATTGACACAGCGAAAGTAAACCAATACTTAAGCATGCAAGAAGTGAGAGATTTACTTCCTACTGAATTGAAACACGTTAAGTTTTTATGGGATGCAAAACCTATTAAGGACACAGAAGTAATCAACTTGTACGCTATCAAGTCGAACAGAAAAGACGAAGCGCCTATTCAAGGAGATGTGATTATCAACGCATCACAAGAATACGACCAATTGGGTGTGAATCCTGAAGTTAGCATGACAATGAACTCTAGAGGTTCTAAGTTATGGGCTAAAATGACTTCTGAAAATGTTGGAAACTTTGTTGCTGTCGTTTTAGATGATTATGTATATACAGCACCAAGAGTAAATACTGCGATTACGGGTGGAAGAACTTCTATCTCTGGAAACTTTACCGTTTTGGAAGCACAAGATTTAGCGAACGTTTTAAAAGCTGGTAAATTACCTGCTGCTGCTCATATCATTCAATCTGAAATTGTAGGACCTTCTTTAGGACAAGAAGCAATTGACAGCGGTATAGAGTCATTTATACTCGCTTTGATTTTGGTACTTATCTGGATGATCATCTACTACGGAAAAGCCGGAATATTTGCCAATGTTGCTTTGTTAGTGAACATCTTATTTATTTTTGGAATTCTTTCAGCTTTTGGAGCTGTATTGACATTACCAGGTATTGCAGGTATTGTATTGACTATTGGTATGTCGGTAGATGCCAACGTACTTATCTTTGAGCGTATCAAAGAAGAATTGGCAAAAGGAAAAGCCTTGAAAGAAGGAATTAACGATGGATTTAACAATGCATTGTCTTCTATCTTAGATGCAAACATCACTACCTTATTAACAGGATTTATCTTGTTTTTCTTTGGAACAGGTCCAGTAAAAGGATTTGCCTCTACCTTAATGATTGGTATTGCAACTTCATTGTTTACTGCTATTTTCATTACGCGTATCTTAATTGATGCTTATTCTGGAAAAGGACAAGTATTGACTTTCAATACAGGACTTACAAAGAAGTGGTTTACAAATATTGACATCAACTTCTTAAAGAAACGCAAATTGACTTATGTGATTTCTGGAGCAATTATTGTGCTTGGATTGGGTTCATTGTTTACAAACGGATTGAACTACGGTGTTGATTTTGTTGGTGGACGTTCTTATGTCGTAAGATTTGACCAAGCGGTAAACTCTTCTGAAGTAGCTGCAAGTTTAAAGTCGGTTTTTGAAAGTGCACCTGAAGTAAAAACATACGGTACAAACAACCAATTAAAAATTACTACTAAATACAGAATTGACGAAGAAGGTCAGCAAGTTGATGAAGAAGTACAAGCTGCTTTGTTTGAAGGCGTGAAGGCTTATCTACCAGATGGCACTACCATAGAGGATTTCAACGGAGGATTTGACGGTCAAAAAATTGGAGTATTCAACGCTATTAAAGTAGAACCAACCATTGCAGATGATATTAAAACGGCTGCACAATGGGCTATTTTAGGTTCTCTATTAATTGTATTCCTTTATATTTTATTGCGATTTAAGAAATGGCAATACAGTTTAGGTGCGGTTGCTGCCGTATTCCACGATGTATTAATCGTATTGTCTATTTTCTCTATCGCTTACAAGGTGATGCCTTTCGATATGGAAATTGGACAGTCATTTATCGCTGCGATTTTGACCGTGGTAGGATACTCACTGAATGATACCGTGGTAATTTTTGATAGAATTCGTGAATATGCAAGAAATCACGAAAATTGGAAATACAGCGATGTGGTAAACAAAGCATTGAGTAGTACTTTAGGAAGAACTATCAATACTTCTCTTACTACGTTAATTGTATTACTAGCTATCTTTATTTTTGGAGGTGATTCTATTAGAGGATTTATGTTTGCACTTATTATTGGAGTTTTGGTAGGTACCTACTCTTCATTATTTGTTGCATCTCCAATTATGTATGATACTTCTGAAAAAAAAGAAGGGAAAAAAAGTAACTAATTAAAACCATATACACAGGTGGTAAACCGTCCCTAATGTATTTAGGGACGGTTTCTGTTCTTTAAAAGAGAATTCGATGGGATTGATAAAAGTACACGATAAATATTTTGAGCCTTATATAGACAAAACACGTATTGCGGATACCGTAGCAAGTCTAGCTCAACAGATTAAAGCGGATTTAAAAGATGAAACCCCATTATTTGTAAGCATCTTAAACGGATCATTTGTCTTGACTGCTGATCTTATGCGCGCTTACGAATCGGATTGTGAAATCACTTTTGTAAAGTTGGCATCCTATGAAAAAACACAGTCCACAGGAAAAGTAAATCAGCTTCTAGGAATTAACGAAGATCTTACAGGACGCACTATTGTTGTATTAGAAGATATTATCGACACGGGGAACACCCTTCAAAAGATATATGACATCTTAGGTAAAGAACCTATTAAAGAGTTAAAAATTGCTACCTTATTTTTTAAACCAGATGTTTTTAAAAAAGAACTACATATCGACTATGTTGGAATTGAAATTCCAGACAACTTTATCCTCGGCTATGGATTGGATTATGACGGGTTAGGAAGAAATTTACCAGACATTTATAAATTAGCAAAATCATAAAGAAATGAAGAATATTGTACTATTCGGCCCTCCGGGAGCTGGAAAAGGAACACAAGCAGAAGTATTAAAAGACAAGTACAACTTGGTACACATTTCTACAGGAGATGTATTTCGTTTCAACATTAAAAATGAAACGGAATTGGGCGTTTTGGCAAAATCATTTATCGACAACGGTAATTTAGTGCCAGATGAAGTTACCATCAATATGCTTGAGGCAGAGGTTGAAAAAAACCCACAAGCCAATGGTTTTATCTTTGATGGTTTTCCTAGAACAGAATCTCAAGCTGCTGCCTTAGACGCATTCCTTTCAAAAAAAGAAGCGACTATTGACGGTATGATTGCTTTGGAAGTTGAGGAAGATGTATTGGTAACACGTTTGCTAGAAAGAGGTAAAGTTTCAGGACGTGCAGACGACCAAGATGAATCTAAAATCAGAAATCGTTTTAACGAATACAATACAAAAACAGCCATTGTAAAAGATTATTACGAGCAACAAAACAAATATTACGGAATTAACGGCGTAGGATCTGTCTCAGATATTACCGAATTAATTTCGAATGTAATAAACACACTATAGTATTTTCGAGAATAACAAAAGCTATGCACTACGATTGTGTGTCGATAGCTTTTGTTATTTTTGCAAATCACATTACTAACAGCCTAAGGTATGACAGAAGGAAATTTTATCGACTATATTAAAATCTATGCCTCTTCTGGAGATGGTGGTGGTGGTTCTACACACCTACATCGCGAAAAATTCATTACCAAAGGCGGTCCTGATGGTGGTGATGGTGGCCGCGGAGGTCATGTAATTCTGCGTGGAAACAAAGACATGTGGACCTTACATCATTTACGCTTTTTAAAGCACACCAGAGCTGAAAAAGGGGGACATGGAAGTAAGAGTAGAAGTACAGGAAAAGATGGTGAAGACAAATACCTTGAAGTTCCATTAGGAACGATAGTTAGAGATGCTGAAACCCAAGAAATTCTTTTTGAAATAACAGAAGACAAGCAGGAAACCATTATGGTTGAGGGTGGAATGGGTGGTTTAGGTAACTGGAATTTTAAATCTTCAACCAATCAAACTCCTCGTTACGCGCAACCTGGAATGCCAGGTGTTGATGGTTGGTTTCAAATTGAATTAAAATTATTAGCTGATGTTGGTTTGGTTGGATTCCCGAATGCAGGTAAATCTACTTTGCTTGCAGCAATTACCGCAGCAAAACCAAAAATCGCAGACTACGCATTTACCACTTTAAAACCTAACTTAGGAATCGTCGACTACAGAAATCACCAAAGTTTTGTGATGGCGGATATTCCGGGTATTATTGAAGGAGCTTCTGAAGGTAAAGGTTTAGGGCATCGATTCCTTAGACATATAGAAAGAAATGCTGCACTGCTCTTTTTAATTCCAGCAGATGCCGATGATATCAAAGAGGAATACAAAATTCTCTTAAATGAATTACAGCAACACAATCCAGAGTTATTGGACAAAGAACGTATTTTAGGCATTTCAAAATGCGATATGCTGGACGATGAATTAAAGGAGGAAATTGCTAAAGAATTGCCAGAAGGTATTCCAAGCCTATTCTTCTCCTCTGTTGCTCAAATTGGCTTGATGGAACTCAAGGATCAACTTTGGAAGCTATTGAATTAATTAGCACCTGTTCTTTAATCAATTTTTAAGACCAGTGGCACTTCATAAACGGTAGCTACCGGAATCCCATGCTTTAAGGCCGGAAATACTTTTGGTAGTGTCTGAATGCTCTCTGCAATCAAACTGTCTAATTGAGGCAGTGCTTTTTTTACGGCATCCGATGATGTTATAGAGACTAATGTAGTACTTCCTTCTGCATCTATCTTTAATTTTACACCTACTTTTTCATCAATGGATTCATACACAGTAAAAGTATGCGCTAATAATGAGGTGCTCAAATGCTGATACAAATTATGGGTAAAACAACGATTTTTTAAGGTGGTGTCTACAAGGCTATCACAGGCTGAAAAACTTGGAAATGTATCCACAGACTCATAATCGACAACCGTATCCAAAACAACGCCTTTTTGCATTCCACAAAATTTTCTTTGGACAAATTCACAAGAAGTCAGCAGAACCAAAGTTAAGATTGCGAAAATATATTTTGAATTCATAGTGTTAGCTATCACCTTGTGAAAATACGATATTTATTTTATTTTTTTTTCGCAACTACAAAGAAAGTCTTATACACAAAAGCAAAAGAGAATCGTATAGATAAGTCTTTGAGTGATGCAAATATTCCTTATTTTTAAAAAAATTTTCAACTATGGATACTTTACTCGTAATTTTAGGTTTGGCCTGTATGATTGGCGGCCTTATCGGTGCCTTTTTACCAGTTATTCCTGGCCCACCACTGGCCTGGTTAGGTTTGTTGTTTTTAAACTTTACCGCTGTTCCGATAAGCGCTGGATTTTTATGGACTACATTAGCCGTTGCACTGTTGGTAACGGTATTGGATTATGTGGTTCCACCGCTTTGGACTAAAAAATACGGAGGGTCGAAAAAAGGAGTTTGGGGTTCTACCTTTGGTTTACTCATTGGTATATTCTTAGGCCCTATTGGTATTATTGCAGGACCCTTTGTAGGCGCCTATTTGGGAGAGTTATGGAACAACCCCAAAGACCGCTCCAAAGCATTTTTTGCTGCTTTTGGTTCTTTTCTGGGCTTCCTGTTGTCTACAGGTATTAAGTTTGTCGTTTGCCTTGCTTTTTTATTCTATTTTATCCGAGACGTCTGGAGGTTTAGAGAAGTGTTTTGGAATTCATAAAATTCTATAAGTACTTGTAGCTTTCCTTTATAAAAAAAGGTTTATCGCTTTTCCATTTTGAACCGTTATTTTTACATTTCATGGTAAAAAAACAAAACATCAGATGGAAAAGATGAAAAACAAAACAGCATTGGTTTTAGGAGGAGGTGGTTTTATCGGAGGTCATCTTGCCAACCGACTGAAAAGTGAAGGGATATGGGTTAGGATTGTAGATCTTAAAGAACGCAATGAGTTTTGGCAAACAGAGAAAATTTGTGACGAATATATTGTAGGCGATCTTCGCGATACAGCCCTTACGGCTCAGGTGATGCTAGCCCCCAATCAAAAGGATATATACGATACGGAAAATGCATTTGATGAAGTGTATCAATTAGCAGCAGATATGGGAGGTGCAGGTTACCTTTTTACTGGTGAAAACGATGCCAATGTAATGCACAACTCTGGAATGATCAATTTAAATGTAGCGAATGAAGCCGCAAAAACTGCTGTCAAACGACTTTTTTATAGTTCTTCTGCCTGTATTTATCCTGAGCACAATCAATTAGACCCAAACAACCCCAATTGTATTGAATCGTCAGTTTACCCTGCAAACCCCGACTCTGAATACGGATGGGAAAAACTATTTAGTGAAAGAATTTATGCCTCTTTTCAAAGAAATTATGACTTGGATGTCCGCATTGCCCGATTCCACAATGTTTTCGGTCCTAAAGGGACATGGCAAGGGGGAAAAGAAAAGGTACCTGCGGCCCTTTGCAGAAAAGTAGCCGAATCTAATTACAGTGTTGAGGTATGGGGAGATGGGCAACAAACCCGGTCCTTTCTATTTATAGAAGATTGTATTGAAGCTGTCATTCGGTTTATGAGGCAGGATCATTTTGCCGGCCCTGTCAATATTGGTTCAGAAGAACTTATCAGTATCAATAATTTAGCCGAATTAATTATAAGGTTGTCCGGTAAGAAAATAACCATTGACAATCTTGAAGGCGCTGCTTTTGAAAAACAATATGGAACTAGTTGTCCGGTTGGCGTAAGAGGAAGAAATTCAAACAATGACCTGTACAAAGAAAAAATGAATTGGACACCTAGCAGAACTTTAAAAGAAGGCCTTGCTGTTACCTTCAATTGGATTAAAGAACAACAAGAAAAAACAATAGTACTGGAAAACTAAGAACAGTGCCCCTCTATGATGATGAAGACTCCTGTTTTTACAAAAAGAAATAAAATTCTCAGTTATTTGTACGCAAATCTGATTTTTAATTGCCTAAACCCATTTAACAAATCCTTCCGCTTTACACTGACGGCAAGAAAAGGCAAAAACAGAACCGTATTTATGGCAGACGGAACTATAAATCACGGAGGATTAACGGATCGCTATAAGGGCATTTTAACGAGTTACTATCTATCCAAAAAACACACTAGTGACTTTTCGATTTTTTACATAAGCCCTATTCACTATTCCAACATTTGGCATTCAGAACAAATCAACATTTCTAAACTCAGTATTCATCCGTTTCGTTTTAAAATATGGTACATCTATTCATTAAATCAATTAGAAGATTTTATGAATCTCAACGAAAAAAAATACAAACGACGTACGAATTTAATATATGCCAACGAAAACATCTTGGCCTATCTGTACGAAAATGGAAAATGGGAAAAACACACCAAAGCTTTGAATGCAGAGCTCGATTTATTAGGTGTGAATCTAGTAAAGAATTCGTTTGAAGCTAACTACAACCAATACCTTGATAAGGATTTTGAACTATTGCATTTCAGATGCTTGAATTACCTCAATGATTTTGATGACAGTCGTTTAACTGGAATACCCGAAGATCGAATCGAACATACCCTAGATCTTCTGCTACAAAATTTAAAAGCGAAATATAAAAATTTAGAAAAAAAAGTATTCTTATCTGACAGCAGAAGATTATTACACTATTTTGACGCCAAGGGGTATACCGTTTTTAGCACTGAAACAACCAAACATATGGACAACATAGGCCATTCGAAAGAAGAATATTTTAAAGGGTATCAAGAAAATTATTTAATTACACTTTCAAAATCTATTGATAGTTATATTTTCTATTACAATAGAAATCAAGCTTTCAACTCTCATTTTGCTTACTATGCCGCTATATTTGATTCAGTTCCGTTTCAGAAATACGGATACAATCTCGAAAATTTACAAATTACAGAATTGGACGCAATCAAATAGTTTATGACTTAATCAACACTACATTATAAAACAAAAAAAAAGCAACCCAAAAAAGGGAAGCTTTCCACTGGTTTCAACAAAAACCACGATGCTTTTTTCTAAAAGCATCAAAACAACACAGGGCAAATATACAACTTTTAGCAATGTAAACAATTATTTTTAGACCTATCTCAAAACTGGTTTGCTAGCCTAAATTTAGAAGTTATATTATTTCATAGATATTATTTCTAATTCCCTTTGCATTAAGTATCTTTGCATGCTATTATACACACCAAATAAACACACAGCATCATGCAATTATCAGAACAAGAAATTGTAAGAAGAGAAAAGCTAGACAAGTTAAGAGCTTTAGGAATCAACCCATATCCCGCAGATTTATTTCCTGTAGATCATTATTCTAAACAGATTAAGGAAAATTACCTAGAAGGGCAAAAAGTGGTTATTGCTGGCCGTTTAATGCGTAAAAAAATTCAAGGAAAGGCTTCATTTGCAGAAATACAAGATACAGAAGGAAGAATTCAAGTCTATTTGAATAGAGATGAAATTTGTCCTGAAGATGATAAAACACTGTACAATGATGTTTTTAAAAAATTATTGGATTTAGGAGATTTTATTGGAATTGAAGGAACTGCATTCAAAACCCAAGTTGGAGAAATCTCTATAAAGGCTACCAAATTTACACTTTTGAGTAAGGCTTTAAAACCTTTACCCCTCCCAAAAACTGATGGTGAAGGAAATACCTATGATGAATTTAACGACCCTGAATTAAGATACCGTCAACGCTATGCGGATTTGGTTGTAAACCCTCATGTAAAAGAAGTTTTCGTAAAAAGAACTAAGTTGTTCAACGCCATGCGAACTTTCTTTAACGACAAAGGATATTTCGAAGTTGAAACACCAGTTTTACAACCCATTGCTGGAGGTGCTTCAGCAAGACCTTTTATGACACACCACAACTCATTGGATATCCCTTTATACATGCGTATTGCAAATGAATTGTATTTAAAGCGATTGATCGTAGGTGGATTCGATGGTGTATACGAATTCTCCAAAAACTTCAGAAATGAAGGAATGGACAGAACGCACAACCCAGAGTTTACTGCCATGGAAATCTATGTAGCCTATAAAGACTATAATTGGATGATGGAGTTCACAGAAAAATTACTAGAGCATTGCGCTATGGAAGTGAACGGAACTACTGATGTTGTCTTTGGGGAACATCAAGTAAGTTTTAAAGCGCCTTTTCCAAGAGTAACAATGGCAGATGCTATCAAACACTTTACTGGGTTTGATATTACCGGTAAAAATGAAGATGAATTAAGAGCTGCTGCCATTGAAATGGGGATTGAAGTAGACAATACGATGGGTAAAGGAAAACTAATCGATGAAATGTTTGGAGAAAAATGTGAAGGAAACTACATTCAACCAACGTTTATCACTGACTACCCAAAAGAAATGTCTCCGCTTTGTAAAGAACACAGAGACAACCCTGAACTAACAGAACGTTTTGAATTGATGATTTGTGGTAAAGAGGTTGCAAATGCATATTCTGAATTGAACGACCCTATCGATCAAAGAGAGCGTTTTGAAGCACAACTAAAATTGGCAGAAAGAGGAGACGATGAGGCTTCTGAATTTATTGACCAAGACTTTTTACGTGCCTTGGAATACGGTATGCCTCCAACTTCTGGCTTGGGAATTGGAATGGATCGTTTAATTATGTATCTAACCAATAACCAATCTATTCAAGAAGTGCTATTCTTTCCTCAAATGAGACCTGAAAAGAAAGCTCCTAGCGTTGAATTAAACGATGAAGAAAAAGCTGTTTTGGAGATTCTAGAAAAAGTTGAGAAAATTGCTTTAAGTGATTTAAAAACACAATCTGGCCTTTCAAATAAGAAATGGGACAAGACCATTAAGGGCTTAACAAAACATAGCTTGGCGAAGGTTGACAAAACTGAAGAAGGGTTGTTTGTAATGCCGTCTTAACCAACAAATGATATTAAACAACCATTTATAGACAAAAGTGAACCAATTATTAAATCAGCCCGTTATTTTTTAACATAAATTTTAATTCGATTTTTAAAAAATAACTTACATTTGTAGGAGTTGGTGTTATACACCAATTTCTTTTTCATAGCAATTTTCCCACTCTAGCAATAGAGTGGGTTTTTTTTTAGATTTTAACATATTATTCAACACCCATATTTCTTTTGGTTGTATTTTTATACTTTAATACACTCCTATGAAAAAAGTTGTAAAGACACTTTCAATTGTTATCGCAATTGTGGTAATAGCCTTATTCACAGTTCCATTTCTCTTCAAAGAGCAAATTGAAAACACAATTCAAAATGAATTAAACAAACGTATCAATGCGGAACTTTCTTTTGAAAAGGTAAGCCTTAATTTATGGCAACATTTCCCCAAAGCATCTATTAATATTTCTGACCTCCTAATTACCAATGAAAATTCATTTGAAAACGACACCTTGTTGTCTATTGAAAACATACAACTAACTACTACGCTAACCGCATTATTGAACACTCCTAAAATCGATTATTTCTCGATTAGCAATGGATTTATCAACCTTGAAACAACCATTAATGGCGAATTCAATTTTGACATACTCAAAGCTGAGTCTTCAACATCTGTTTCTGAAGACAACACAAATTCAAGTGACTTTTCTTTTCATATCGAGCAATATGATTTAAAAAACATTCATTTCAATTACGCAGATAAACAAAACAAAATTTCCGCTACATTAAAAGAGTTTAACCATAGCGGCACAGGTAAATTTTCAAATGAACATGTACAATTAACAACTAAGACTTCCATACAAAGCATTTCCGTAATTCAAAACAGTATCCCATACCTAAACAAAGCCAAATTTTTATGGCAAGCTGAGCTGTTGTATAATCTCGAAAATCAAAAAATATCATTCGACAAAAACAGTGCGCAACTCAACGATTTGAAATTCTATTTCGACGGTTTTGTTCAACCTGCCAATGAAGGGATTGCAATGGTGTTACAGTTCGACGTATTGGAATCAAAATTTAAAAGTCTTTTATCTTTGATTCCTGATGCCTATGCGCAAAGTTTTGACAAAGTAACGGCCAACGGTGCACTCGATTTTAAAGGAACTTTTAATGGCCTTTATTCTGATTCTGAAATTCCAAAATTCGACATATTCATCAGCTCCAAAGACGCTAGTTTCAAGTACCCTGAACTTCCAAAAACCATGGAACACATTACTTTTGACACACATATCGGAAACGAAACAGGTGCTATTGACGACACCGAAATTCAACTAAACAAACTTTCTTTCCAGATCGATAAAGATGTTTTTTCAGCTTCAGGCACATTTAGAAAACTGATGAGCAACCCCACAATTTCAGCAAAAATTGACGGAAAACTAAATCTTGACAATTTAAGCGAAACCTACCCCATTCCTCTCGATCAGCAATTGCATGGAATTGTTGATGCCCACATTAAAACAGCCTTTTCACAAAAAGACATCGATACCAATAATTTCGAAGCTATAAAAAACGAAGGAAATATTTCAGTACTGAACATGACGGTTATCTCTGAAATGTTCCCAAACCCATTTTCCATTGAAACTGCTCATATTGAATTTACTCCAAAAAAATTACTTGTAAAAAAATGCCAAGCCAAAACCGGGAAAAGCGACCTCTCAGTAACCGGAAATGTGAATAACTTAATTGGATTCGCTTTTGGCAACAAAGTTCTTTCCGGAACATTTGACATTAAAGCCGACCGTATTATCACAGAAGATTTTTTAAGTGAGACTGCTTCGGACACATTAACCATTTCAAATTCCAATACAACAGCTCCTCTAAAAATCCCAACAGGGATTGCTATTAGCTCTCAATTTTCCGCAAAAAATGTACACTACGACAATCTTATCTTAAAGAACTGTAAAGGAGCACTCACAATTAAAGATCAAACTGCGCAGTTCAAAAAAATAAACGCCAAACTATTTGACGGCGCTATTCATTTTGATGGAATGGTAAACACCAAAGAAACGCCTAGTACTTTTGATTTAGGCATCAAATTTGAGTCTATCAATATCGAAAAAGCATTCAGCTCACTTGAACTATTCTCTAGCATCGCTCCCTTTGCGAAAACAATAGACGGTACAATGTCAAGTTCTTTTGATATGAAAGGTAACCTAGATCATGACTTAATGCCAACAGCAAATAGCATTTCTGGTAAAACAGTTTCTAATATGGAAGTTTCACAAATAGATGCTAGCAGGTCAAAAACCATGTCATTGTTAGACAAAAATTTGGACTTTATTGACTTTGCCAAATTAGACATCAAAAAGATAAACGCAAAGGCTTCCATTGAAAACGGAATGGTAAGGTTTTCACCATTTAAAATTGCCTCATATGATGCTATTCCAATTCAAATGAGCGGTACTCATAGTTTTGACAACGACATGAATTACCAACTGCTAGCAGAGGTACCTGCAACGTTCTTCGGAAAGGAAACAGAAAAACTTTTATCTGGTCTATCAGAAGCAGAACGGAACGATATTCACGTGCCTTTAAAAGTCACAATTGGCGGAACCATCAGTAAACCAAATGTAACCCCCGACTACAAATCGGCAATTAGCAGCCTAACGTCAAAAATTGCAAAATCACAAACAAACAAATTCATCGATAGAATTTTAAAAACAAGCTCCAAAGAAAAAGACAGCACTAAGACCAATACTAGTGATGATATTAAAAAGGCCGCTTCAAAGCTCTTAAAAAAGCTATTTTAATAGTTAGACTTAAACTGTTAAGGAATGTTAAAAATAGAATGTTTTTAAACTATTGTCAACCGACCTAGTCTTAGAACAAAACTTTAAAACATTCGTCATGAAAACAAACATTGTAACAGCACTCCTAACAATTTGTGTGGTCTTTTCTATTTCTGCACAGGCAAATCGTAAACAACATTCAAAACCTGAATTCACTGTTGAACAGCAAACTATTTTATTTCTAAAAAAAATGACCTTGTCATTGGACCTGTCAGAAAAGCAACAAGGAAAAATGAAACCTTTACTAGCAGAAATCGTTACAAAAAAGAATGAAATGATGGAGCTTAGAAAAGCAAACAATGGTCAAAGACCTGAGCTTTCTTCTGAAGAAGCTTTTGCGAAATTAAACGAAAAATTAGACTACCAAATTGCGTTTCAAAACAAAGTAAAAAGTGTTCTAGACGAAGATCAGTTTGAGAAGTACCAAGAGATAAGAGCTCGTATGGAAAAAAGCAAAAAAGCACATACTCGCAAAGGCCCACAAGGCAGAAAAGGCGGCCACAAAGGAAAGGGTGGACCAAAAGGGCAACCGACTACGGAATCGGCAGCATAGGACATCAAACTTATTTGCATAAAAAGACCCAATTTCCATTGGGTCTTTTCTTATTTTACACGTAATTCTTGATGGATACTAATTGTATTGGAATCCAAGTTGTTCCAAGATTTTAGTTGCTCTACGGTAGTTTTATACTTTTTTGAAATCGAGTACAAAGTCTCACCTTTTCGAACTCTATGCATTCTATATCTAGATTTTTTGGGTGCATCAATTTTTTTTCGCAAAACAATTTTATCATAATTATACAATTCATAGGTCTCTATCAAATGAATTAGTTTATCTGGATAACGCTTATCGGTAGCATAGCCGGCCTTTTTCAATCCTTTTGCCCAGCCTTTATAATCGTCTTTCTTTAGCTTGAATAAGAAATCATAACGCGATCTGGTACGTAAAAAATCGGAATGGTCTCTGTAGGACGTTTCTACATGTTTATATTTCCGAAAGCATTCTTGAGCTTCGTCATCATCGTGACGTACCGAAGAACCTTTCCATCCTTTATGACATTTTACACCGAAGTGATTATTAGATTTCAAAGCCAACTGACTCAAACCGTTTCCCGATTCTAAAATCCCCTGGGCCAAAGTAATACTTGCCGGTATTTTGTGTTTTTTCATTTCCTCCATCGAAATCACGGCATAATGACTAATATAGGCAATGGTACGTGTATCTAAGCTAGATTTACGTTTTTTGAGTTTATCTATTTCCTTATTTACAGCTTTGTTATCTGTCTTTACAATTGGAATGTTTGGTACTGGAATTCTTTTTGAATGACTTGTGTTTTTTGAAGAGCCGCAACTCGACAGAACGACAGCAAATACTAGTAGGCTAAGGAATTTATTCATTAATTTCGGTATTAAGTAAGGGCAACCCTTTTTTGTTTAATAGTGTATTCATTCCTTCAATGCCTTGAAGCCCCCCGGTATGGATTGCTATAATTTTAGCATGCTCAGGAAAATAATCCTTTTCTATCAGTTTTAAAATCCCAAACATCATTTTTCCTGTATATACTGGATCCAATTGAATGCCGGTTTCTATTTTAAAATTATTGATAAAGGTAATTAATTCTTCATTTATTTTTGCATAGCCCCCAAAATGAAATGCGGTTTCTAATTTCCAATTTGATTTGGGAGCGACGTGGTTCTGTACAATCTCCTCCAAAAAATTTCCTTTAAGGGCCGGAAACCCAAGTATCGTTTGTTTTTCCCTGCTGGCTTTTATAATTCCTGAAATAGTACCTCCAGTTCCCACAGCAACGCAGATATAATCGAATTGAGTAGTCTCTGTGTCTATTATTTGCTCACAACCTTGAATAGCCAAGTCATTGGTACCTCCTTCAGGTAGGATATACGCTTCAGGATACAGCGTTTCAAGTGTTTTTATAAACTCGGGACTCTCTTTTTTTCTATACTCAGTTCTTGAAACGAATTTAAGCTCCATCCCCATCTTATGTGCAGCTCGTAAAGTTGGATTTTCGCTTAAGGTCTTTTCAATATTTTTGCCCAATTCATCGCCTCGAATAATGCCTATAGTCTCAAAGTCAAATTTCTCACCTGCACCTGCTGTTGCTAATATATGATTTGAAAAAGCACCTCCAAAAGTAATGAGTATTTTCTTACCTAATCTTTTGGCTTCTTTTATATTAAAGTAGAGTTTGCGGTATTTATTTCCTGAAATGACGGGATGTAACAAATCTTCTCGCTTTATGGAAAAGCTAACATTTCTCTCAGTAAGCGCCTTTAAGGAAACTGGTTGAATTTTGCTAGTAATTTTGTTCTCTTGGGGAACCATCAATTTTTGTTTATAGTACTTTAATCCAATCCTAATTCATAAATGGTAAAGAATTGAGGTGTTTTTGGAGACAAGTATAAACAAAGATACTTTTATTTTGTCCCATTCTTTCTGTTTCTGACAGAATCTGTTGCTACAACTACTCAAAAGTAAATCTAGTTAAATGGCTAGTAAGAATTCGATCGGAGCCAACAAGTGTAAGGCGTGGTCAAATATTGTCAGATCGAGCGGAGTCGATAATTGTAAGGCGATGTCCAATAATGTCAGGTCGTGCGGAGTCGAGACCACGTCGAATTTAAACAATTCATTCTACTTAAGAAAACACCTCTCGACTCTGCTCGAGGGGACATTTAAAAATAGAATCAACAAAAACTAAAATCCACTTCGCTCGAGAGAACACTAGAATAACGTAAAGAGCACTAATAAATCAAGAAAAATTAGTTGTTTTTTCATCCAATAACGCCCAGTCCTCCATCAAAACATCTAAAGCCTCTTTTTTGGCTTGATATTTTTCAAAGAATACAGGATCAGCGGCAGTTTTTTCATAGTCTTCTGCTAATTCGGCATCCATATTTAAAATCTCTTTTTCCAAATCTGCTATGGTGCGTTCTACCTTACTCAATTTATTTTTGAGTTGTTTGAGTTCTTTTTCTTCCTGTCTGCTCAGTTTATACGCTTCTTTTTTAGATTCCTTTTTCACCACAACTTTGGTCTTCTTTTCTGCCTCTCGCAAATTTTCCAATTTGTGCTCTTCTAAGAAATAATCGATATCCCCTAAATATTCTTTGATTACCTTATCTTTAAAGCCATATACGGAAGCTGTTAAACCTTGTAAAAAGTCTCGATCGTGAGAAACGATGATCAAAGTACCCTTATAGCGCTTCAATGCCTCTTTCAATACATTTTTTGAAACGATGTCTAAGTGGTTGGTTGGCTCATCCATGATAAGCACATTGAACGGCGACAATAAAAGTTTACACAAGGCCAATCGGTTTCTTTCACCTCCCGAGAGTACTTTTGCTTTTTTATCTACTGCATCGCCCCCAAACAAAAAAGCACCTAACATATCTCTCACCCTCGCTCTGTTGGAATCATTGGCGGCATTTTGCATAATTTCCAAAACGGTTTCTTCTGGCGGCAAGTGCTCGGATTGGTTTTGAGCGAAATAGCCAATTTCTACGTTATGCCCCAATTTCAAATGTCCTTCAAAAGGAATATCACCCACCATCATTTTTGCCAAGGTAGATTTCCCTTGTCCATTTTGTCCAACAAAGGCAATTCTACTATTGCGCTCAATGAGAAGGTTCACATTGTCTAATACATGTTTATCGCCATAACTTTTACTCATGTTTTTAGCTTCAACAACCACCTTCCCAGGTTCTTTAGAAATGGCAAAACGAATGTTCATGGCAGCATTGTCATCTGCATCTACTTCTATTCTTTCTACTTTATCAAGTTGCTTAATTAAAGACTGCGCCATAGAGGCTTTATTTGCCTTCGCACGAAACTTCTCTATAAGTTGCTGTTTGGCTTTGATTTCTTTTTCTTGATTTTTTTGAGCTTGCAATTGCTTTTCTTTGATTTCACCTCTAAGCAACAAAAACTCCGAATACGGTTTTTTATAATCGTAAATCTGACCCAATGAAATTTCAATCGTTCTGTTGGTTACATTGTCTAAGAACATTTTATCATGTGATACCAAAACAATGGCACCAGAATAATTTTTTAAAAAATTCTCCAACCAAATTATCGATTCAATATCCAAGTGGTTGGTAGGCTCATCTAGCAGCAGTACGTCATTATTTTGCAACAATAGTTTTGCCAATTCTATTCGCATACGCCATCCACCTGAAAAAGTATCAGTAAGCTTGTCAAAATCTTCCCTTTGAAACCCGAGTCCTTGCAGTATTTTTTCTGTATCTCCCTGATAGTTATAACCTCCTAACAGTTCATACCGCTCTGTCATATCGGTTAAGTCGTGTATCAATTGATTGTAAGATTCACTTTCATAATCGGTTCTAGACGCCAATGCAGCATTTATATTCTCTAGTTTCCCTTCAATTTCCTTAATTTCTTCAAAAGCTTGATAGGCTTCTTCTAAAATAGTTCGCCCCTCTACAAAATCGATATCCTGTCTCAAAAACCCCAACTGTACATCTTTTTCAAAAGCAAGGGTTCCGCCGCTGCTCTCAATATCTTTAGAAAGTACTTTTAGCAAAGTAGATTTTCCTGCTCCATTTTTTCCAATGAGTCCAACTCTATCTCCTTTATTGAGTTTAAAGGTGATGTTCGAAAATAGATCTGACCCTGCAAAGGATACTGTTAGGTTGTGTACGTTAAGCATTTAGAATAAACTATTTTAATGATTTGCAAAGCTATTCAAAAAAAAAGATTTGACACTATTGTTTTCCATAACAAACTCTAGTTTGTATCTTTATAGCACCAAAGTATTCAAAAAAAACAGCTAGGTATGTCATTCAAGAAAGGAACCAAACTTTACAGTATTTTAAAATTCAAATGTCCTCGATGTCACGAAGGTGATTTTTTTAGCCATAAAAACAATTTTGGATTGAAAAACAGCACAAAAATCCACGACCATTGTTCGGTTTGCAATCAAAAATACATGTTGGAACCCTCTTTCTTTTTTGGGGCTATGTTTGTGGCTTATGGCCTTACGGTAGGTTTATCAATAGTTGTATTTATACTTACTCACTTGGTTTTTAACGTTGGTTTGATAGGTTCTTTTGTAGGTATTGTAATCTCTTTATTGCTTACTGCTGGAATTAATCTCAGAATTTCAAGAATACTGTGGATCAATTTATTCGTAGCCTTTGAAAATAAAGATTCGATAACTTCTTAAACGAAGTATCTGGCAATATCTACTTCTTTGTCTAAGGGAATTCCTTCAATTAAATACTTATATAAGTCCCTAGCTGCTGTAGGCGCAATCATCACACCACGCGTACCTAATCCGTTCAATAAAACCAGTTGTTTATAATTTGGATGAATACCTAACAAGGGCCTTCTATCTTTAACAGTCGGTCGAATACCCGCGGATTGTGAAACTATGGTATAAGGACACTTGATAAAGGTTTCTAATTTTTCTAGCAATTCTTTTTTACCCTCTTCCGTTGTTAAAGAGGTTTTATCTTTCCAATTGAAAGTAGCCCCTACTTTATACAAATCATTGCCGAGGGGCAAAACAAATACGGCTGCTTTTATTAAAAAATCCACATTTAAATCAGGCGCATGAATAGTTAGCAATTCACCTTTTGCTTCATTCATTGGTAAATGGTTAAAAAACGGGTTTTTATGCAAACCGTACCCCTCACAGAACACAACGTGTTTTGCAGAAATATCTTTGTAAACAACCTTTGAATCGCTCAGAACAAGTTTTTCATACGCAAACGACTCATAACGAATCAGCTCCTTTTTTTCAAGTTCCTTTTTGTAATCGGTCAATAACGCTTTCGTATCTATTCTACCGGTTTGTTTTAAACGTCCATATCCGCTTTCTGCAACAATACCTTTGTGTTTGTCATAGACAATTTTTGTATCAACATAAGGTGCTAGTAACGGTTTATCTGCGGCAGTAAACCAGTTGTTTTGTTCTTCAACTGATTTAAAGATGCGGTAGGTATCGAACTTATAATCATAAGTGTTTTGAAAACGATTTTCGAGTTTCCGATAAAAAGGAAGTGCGATTCCTAACTGCTCCGTACCATTCCAAACAGGCGTAAATCTCTTTAGTATAACTGGGTTGTACACACCACCTGCTACATTGGACGAGGTTTGTGATGCATCTTCAAACACGACAAAGCTTCTATTGTGTTCTTCTAGCGTTTCTGCAAATGCCATTCCGGCCAATCCAAAACCAACGATTATAAACTCTACTTCCATGGTGCAAAGGTGTAAAAAAAAACTCTTGTATAGCAACGTATACAAGAGTTTTAATTATTGTGATTTCTAAAGAATTAGTAATTCCACATATCTAATTCTTTATCTCGAATACTTTCTCTAATACGCTCAGATTCCATAATCTGGAACAGTGCGTTTCCTTGAATATAATCGGCAATACTTCTATTACCGTATAAGTTTTCTTCTCTTAAAATAACAGATGTAAACCGTCTTGAATTCAAAATATCATCAAATGAAATTGGCGATCGATGGTTTCTTTCATTAAACGCATAGCCTTCGTGTAACACTTCACGAGTATCTGGATAGAACACCCAAAACAAAGGCAAACTCTCTTCTGCTTCAATATCATCTCTACCAAGAATTTGAACGTCAGGTGCCATAGGCGCTAAGGCTAACAAACGGTACTTAAGCTCACCGTGCTTCTTGTCGAAATACCAAATACCTTTAATTCTATAACCGTCAATATCTTCCGATTTTATTGATATCTCATCTACAAAATCTTTGATATCCGTCTCACCTTCATTCAACAATTCATAGGCATAGTCAGAAGTATCCACACGTGTTAATTTCTGATTGATGTCCTTCATCGTCAATTTCGATTTAAAGAACGAATCGTCGTACACCTCTTTGATATCTCCTTTCTTAATACCTCTGAGCAATGTATAAAACAATGACTTTCTACTACTATTTACATAGGTAGAATCGATAGGGTAATACAAAGGCATATTGATTCTTTCGTTCAAATCGATATGTTCCCATACAATTTTTGACCATAAAATATCTCTATCATCAACATATCCATAAGGCAATGGTTTGTCTTTAGAAGCAATCACTCGTTCTTCAGGTACTTTCCCTATTTCCTCCGGATTCTTTGCATTCAGCATATTAAAATCAGCTTGGGCATTTCCAGCACTTATGCTTAAAACAACCATCCCTAATAGTAAATAACTTTTCAATTTCATCATTTTGTTTTTTTTACAATTCGCACTTTATTCTTTGTAGTTTTATACAGAAAACTCGGCACTTAATTTTGTCAGCAATTGTCTAATTAATATTAGTTAGAAATTACAACACTCAATGGCATTACTCCTTTCAATCTATAACTTGAGTTCCCAACAATTGAAGCTTTTACATCAAAAATACTCACAACATCACCTCTTCTTGCTTTCAACAAAGCTTTTTGAGCTCTAGCATCAAATTTAGTACCATTTACCAATACGGTAGATTGCCCTGGTATTTTCACTTTAAAGGAAGATACTCTCAATTTCAAATCAAAATCAAAATCTACCAATTCCGCATCGATCGTCGATTTAGACAAACTCGATTTTGGCATTTTAATGCTTCCAAATTGCCTTCTAATTGTGGCTGCCGGAGGTGGAATGTCTTTGATTCTAAACTTTACAGGTGGTGATTTGATAGGCGTACCATCACTCGTTTTACCTGTAACGTTTATAACTACTTCTTTTCCTTTTCCAGGTGAAAGCATATACTTTGTTCCTTTGATACGTTTCAAACCAACTGCAGAAGCTTTTACATTGTTGTCTGACACCCCAGGAATAGATATGGTAATAGGATTCTGTACCCCACGGTATACCACATTCATTTTATCGGCAGATACCACGGCAGAGTTTGGTTTTGGCACTACTAAATAAGATGATATCACAGGTATCGTTACCGGTTCTCCGTCTTGCATAAACACGAACTCTCCAGTAATGTTATTTTCTCCCACTTTTCCAGCTTTAAATTTCACCAAAGCTGCTCCATCTTCATCTCTTTCTGTATAATCTCTACCATTTACGGTTAAATGGTCGGGTTTTAAACTCGGGTCGTATTTACCTAATACAATGGTTCCTTCAAACTGTTCACCTTCGAAATACGCAGGTTTGCTAGGCATCACGATGGCTCTATAGGTATTACTACTAATAGAAGCATCTGCAGATAGTTGTTTTCCTAACAAGGAGTTGTAAATTTCCTTTTCAGATGTTTTTACATCCGATTGAATTACGGAAATATTGGTCAATGTCGCCACCAAAGGAAAGCCTTCGTAACGGTTACGAATCCAAGGTTGGGTAACACCTCCTTTAAGTTCTTGATCTTCCGTATTAAAACGATTGTTCAAGTTTTTCAAAACATCTGTTTTGATAGAATCTCCCAGTACTTCGATAACAGCGTCGCGATACTTATTAATGTTTGCGACAAAGGTTTCACCTTGTGGGGTTAATTTTGCTTCTCCCAAAAAGAAAAACTCATTACCTGCTGTCTCTGTATCTAATGATTCGTAATCTTTGTGTAATTCTGAGTCTACGGTCGACAACAACGTATCCTTTACGCCTTTTAAATAGCTGTAAAATTCTGTCGACAATTTATTTATCTTAACGGCTTTGTTATTGAGTTCACCGTATTTTTCTGGTTGTTCTGAAGCCTTTACGCTTAGATCACTCAGAACAAATTCAATATCACCTGTTGCGGTAACATTTGAATCTTCTAATTTTTCATTTAAGTAACCAAAAGACGACAACACCTTTTTTCCCATATTTAATGCCAACATGGCTATAAATACAAGATACATAAAGTTGATCATCTTCTGCCTTGCTGATTGTTTTCCTCCTGCCATAACTAATTAGTTTTGTTTAAAATTTGATTACTAATTACTTATTCATTGCAGTTAACATTCCTCCATAAACAGAGTTCAATGAAGAAAGGTTGTTTGCCAAGGCTTCCATTTGCACTTCTAATTTCTCAGTGTGCTTTAACATAGATTCATTTAGGAAAGATTGACGTTCAGAGTTTTCAGACTGTACTTTGTACAAGCTATTCAACGACTCTAAGTGAACGGCTGCAACCGCCATTTCTTCGTTGTATTTATGCGTATTTGCAACGGTATCTACAGAGGAGTTTATACTTTCTGCCGCTCCTTTAAAATTTGCGATACTTTGCGATAAACTTTTCACTAATTCAGCATCTAAGTTTGCTTCTTTTAGCATATCATCTAAGCGTTGCGTAAGAATACCTTTGGCATTGGGATCTTTTTCTTTGGCGGTACCTCCAACCAATTCTGGATATACTTGTGTCCAATCTAAATCTTCTTCAATAGGTTCAAAGAAAGCTGAATAGGCAAAGATAAATGCTTCGGTCAATAGACCAACGGTAAGCATCACACCACCGGTTAGGATACCTATTTGGAAGTGCAATATTTTGAACAAAGCTCCAATCAAAACGATCGACGCTCCTAGTCCGTATACCATATTTAAAATTTTCTTGCTTTTTACTGATTGTGCCATAATAGTTCTGTGTTAGGGGGATAGTGGTTTATAATTATTTATTCGTAATTTATTTGGTTGACGTTCCTAAAAAGTCCTGCACAGTTCTAAAACCGATATAACTTTTTAAGGAGTCTGCATATTCATAGTCTCTAGTACTTACTTGAAGGAAATAGGCAATATCTTTCCATGAACCTCCACGTATTACTTTTCTCTTATTTTCTAAATCTTCAATATTTGCGTTGATACTCGATCCCGTTTTATAAGACCCTTCATTGTAGGCGGTACTTGTCCATTCTGCTGCGTTTCCTGCCATATTGTACAATCCATAGCCATTCGGGTTGTACGAATAAGCTTCAACTGTATACAAGGCTCCGTCTATCGCGTAATTTCCTCTAACGGGTTTAAAGTTAGCTAAAAAACAACCTCTATCGCTTGTTGTGTATGGACCTCCCCATGGGTATGTACCATGATCGAGACCTCCTCTAGCCGCAAATTCCCATTCTGCCTCTGTTGGCAATCTAAATACAGGAACTCTTACCGGATTTTTACGAGATCTTAAATAATCGTTTTTCTTTTTTGTCTTCCAATTACAAAAAGCACGTGCTTGATACCAATTTACACCAACCACTGGATAGTCGGCATAGGCATCATGCCAAAAATATTCTTCGTGAATTGGATCGTTATACGAGTAGCTAAAATCTTTAACCCAAACTGTTGTATCTGGATATACCGAAACGTCTTCATGAATGATAAAGTCTTTTCTTGTACCTGTTTTACTTTTTGCTGCTTCTCCTTTATCAAACCAAGAATATGTGTATTTTAATTTTTTTACGTTCAAAATACGCTCTCCTTCAAAAGTGTCTTCCATTGGAAGATACATACTATCCATAACCTCTGAATAGGCCGCATCTAAGTATTCACGCTTATCCCAAATAATAGGCTCTCTCCAATTCAATCCACGACCTTCTGTAAGTGAATTCACATCACCCGTACCACCGTAATTGTCGAACATATACCGTTCGTACTCGTTGGCATTGGTTGTATCTACTTCTACAAACTGATATCTAAATATCCCTTCATCACTACCTTCTTCTCCAGCATCTGTTAGGTACGACATTTCATCTGCCGCCAATGCTAACTCGGTACGTACTATAGAATCTCGAACCCATTCGACAAATTCTGTATACTCACTATTGGTGATTTCAGATTCATCCATATAATATTTCTTAACAGTCACAGTTCTTGGGGTAGTACTTATACCTCCAAACGGGTCTTCGTCTACTTTTCCCATGGTAAATGCACCACCAGGAATTAGAACCATACCATAAGGTTTTTCGGTAAACCATTTACTTCCAGACTTCCTACCTATTACCTCACCTCTATCATTTGAACCACAACTATATATCGCTAAAATTAATACTATATATACTGCTATTTTCTTCATATTCTATTCTTATCTTTCGTAATTGAGCGTAAACCTATCATTTTTTTTCAATAAAAGCAACGTTTTTAAGGCAATAAACACCAACCTTTATGAAAATTTTAGCTATCTCAAACTGCGCTCATTTTTTACTTATTAATTCAATTTTCGTAATGCCTTATACCATCTTTCAGGAATATTCTGTGCTGAAGCCTCTAAATAATCTTGATGCGTACACGGTATTAACGCATGTCTTTTGTATTTATTGTCGGTCATTGTGTGAATTTCAAGCCACCAACGACCACTTTTATGGCTTTTATAAAAAGTCATGGTCCCCTCTTCTAAGGGCACTAAATATTTCAGGTAATTTTCTTTGGTGCAAAACGGATAATCTTGTGCACGACAACTCATACCTTCAAGAAAATACCAAAGCATCTGCGCTATCAAATGTGCAGTTTGCCCATGTTCATCGAATCTGTTATTAAATTCATAGATTCCAAAAGAAGTAACCTTATCACTAATGCCGGCATATCGAGCTATAGCGCAAATTTCATCACCATAGAATCCATTTGGACTTGCATTTTCATTTGCTGGCGCTTCACTTTTACGAACGGCGCCTATATCGATACTCACCACATCGGCATCTCTCATAATAGGCTCTACTATTTCTAAGTTTTTAGACGTACCTAATCGATAGGTATCAAAAGACAAGTTTTGCAATAAATCGATTTCTTCTTGAGAATTGAAATAGGTTTGGTAGCCAATATTACTGAAGTTAAAAAGATTTGCCGGCTCCTCCATCACAATCTTACTCAGATATGAATTTGAATTCAGGGGTGCTTCTAAAGTACCCAAATCAAACTTAGCATCTACGGCTACGACATTGACCAGTTGTTCCAAACTATCGTAGGCTCGATAATTGGCATAGGTCAAATCTTGACCTCCACCTAAAATAAGAGGCACAATGTTTTTTTTGACCAACTCGGCCACTACCTCTTTCAAGGCAAAATGTGTGTCATTGATATTATTTCCTTGTGGAATATTTCCTAGATCTACTATATTCAGTCCCCAATTACCAGGGAATAATTTATAAAAATAGGAGCGAATTACTTCAAGACCATACCCCGTTGTGTCATTTCCAACAGCTCCTCTACCCTCTTGAACTCCAATAATTGCGGCACTTACATTTTCCAGTGCTGGCAAACCATCGGCCTCACTATGCTTTGCAATAGTATGCGCTAAGCTCTGCTCGGAAAAATTCGATATCTCTTCTAAAAAAGACACTTCTAAAGGCACTAAAAATTCTAAATTCATGGGGTATAATTAGAAGTCTAATTTCTCAAAGGTAAAAATTACTGAGTAAACTGCAATTTTTAGACGTAAAATTTCTTATTTCTTTTTTGTTGTTTTTCTTTTTGCGGGCGCTTTTCGCGTTTTTTTCTTAGGTGTTTTTGCCTCAATAATTGCCTTCACTTCCTCCAAGGTCATGTTTTTAGCATCTGTTGTTTTTGGCAATTCAATTTTTATTTTCCCTTTCAATATATTGAAACGACCCCATCTCGCTTTTTCTAAGCGGATACCTTCTTCTTCCCAGTTATGGATTACTTTTTCAACTTCCTTACGCTTCTTATCCTCGATGAGTTCTACAATATTATCGTAAGTCAAGTTATCAAAGTCGTATTTCTTATTGACATTGATAAACATTCCATTCCATTTAATAAATGCTCCAAACCTACCCACTCCTTTTTGTACAGGTAAGTTTTCATATTCGGCAATAGGCGCATCTGCCTTTTGTTTCGCCACAATCAACTCCGTTGCTCGGTCCAGATCTACTTCCATTGGGTTTTCACCTCTTTCCAAAGACACATACATGGTTCCGAATTTGATATAAGGACCAAATCTTCCATTGGACACCACCACTTCTTCCCCTTCGTACATACCAAGATTTTTAGGCAACAAGAACAGATCTAGTGCTTCTTGCAATGTAATTGTTCCTAAGTTTTGTTCCTTTTGAAGACTTGCAAATTGTTTTTCTTCATCTTCAGGATCCCCAATTTGGGCCATTGGACCAAACTTCCCTAGACGCACCAAAATGGTTCTTCCTGTTTCGGGGTGTTTCCCTAATATACGCTCTCCAGATTCGCGTTCTGCATTTTCAGAAACATCCTTTACTGTCACATGAAATGCCTTGTAAAAGTCTTTTATCATAGCCACCCAATCCTGACTTCCTTCGGAAATTCCATCAAAATCAGTTTCAACTTTTGCCGTAAATCCAAAATCTAATATGTTCGAAAAGTTCGCAACTAAAAAGTCATTTACAATATTTCCAATATCGGTAGGAATTAGTTTCCCTTTATCAGAACCTACTCTTTCGACCAGTGTTGTGTTTTTTACACTTCCATCCTTCAACACAAACTGTTCATAATCTCTTTCCACCCCTTCAATTTGCCCTTTTTCTATATATCCTCTTCTCTGTACTGTTGAAATTGTTGGTGCATAAGTAGAAGGTCTTCCAATACCCAGTTCTTCTAGTTGTTTTACTAAAGAAGCTTCGGTAAATCTATAAGGTGGTTTTGTAAATCGTTGTGTTGCGGTAATAAACTCATAAGATAAAGCTTCACCTTTTGCCAATTGAGGCAACATACCTGCTTGTTCTTCTTCTTCGTTATCATTCCCTTCAAGATACACCTTTAAGAAACCTTCAAACTTGATCATTTCACCATTTGCGGTAAACAGTTTTTCATTAGCTGTATTGGCTATCTTTACATTAGTACGCTCCAATTGCGCATCACTCATTTGTGAGGCCAATGTTCTTTTCCAAATTAAATCATACAACCTATTCTGGTCAAACTCTGTACTAATAGTGTGTCGTTTCATATCGGTAGGTCGAATGGCCTCATGGGCTTCTTGCGCACCTTTTGATTTGGTCTTAAATACTCTTGGTTTGCTATACGCTTCACCGTAATAATTTGTAATCTCTTCTGCTGCTTCTTTTTTAGCATCTTCGGAAAGATTCAAACTATCTGTTCTCATGTATGTAATCAAACCGGCTTCGTATAAACGTTGTGCTACTTGCATAGTTCTTGCCACCGCAAAACCTAATTTACGTGAGGCTTCCTGTTGTAATGTAGAAGTTGTAAATGGCGGTGCCGGTGATTTTTTAGCTGGTTTTTTTTGTAAATCTTCAATTGAGAAATCTGCATTTGCAACTTCATTTAAGAAAGATGCTGCTTCTTCTCGAGAATCAAAACTCTTAGGTATTGTGGCTCTGAAAGATTTTCCATTGGTATTTGAAAACTCCGCTACTACTTTATAATGCGCAACCGTAGCAAATTCTTGGATACTGCGTTCTCTTTCAACAATCAAACGAACCGCAACTGATTGTACACGTCCGGCGGAAAGGCCACCTTTTACTTTCCTCCATAAAACAGGAGACAATTCATAACCTACCAAACGATCTAATACTCTACGCGCTTGTTGGGCATTTACCATATCGTAATTGAGCTCTCTAGGATTCTCAACTGCTTTTAAAATTGCTTTTTTTGTAATCTCATGAAAAACAATACGTTTGGTGTTTTCTGAAGTCAGTTTTAACTGCTCCTGTAAATGCCAAGCAATGGCTTCTCCTTCTCGATCCTCATCACTTGCCAACCAAACCGTTTCTGCTTTTTTCGCCAATGACTTTAGTTTCTTTACCACTGCTTTTTTGTCGTCGGAGACAATATAGTTGGGTAAAAAGCTCCCTTCTACATCAATTCCAAGTTCGCTGGAAGGTAGATCTGCAATATGACCGAAACTCGATTCAACTTGAAAATCTTTTCCCAAAAACTTTTCTATGGTTTTTGCTTTTGCGGGGGACTCTACTATCACTAAATTCTTTGCCATATACCTCTAATTTTGATTCGAAATTCAAAAAAACAATTTATTAAAACAAGTGGAATCAACAGCATTGACTCTTTGAATTTCTTATGCAAAAGTAGATAGATTTTTTAAATTTCAAATTATTATTGTGTCAAACTTGAATATTTATTGTTTTTCCATACATCAACTTCTCTTAGAAACAAGACCTCTCTAAAGACACTATTTCCTTAAAAAACAGCAAAACCAAGTCCAAATACAAAAACACATTCTCGCTTTATAAACTATGGGTTTTTCACCAGAATTGTTTGTGCCTGCACAACATTATTTTGGACAAGGGTTCCATAATAAGTTCCAGACTCTAAATTTGAGGTATCGAAATTGGTTGTTTGAGAGGACAACACTTGCGCTAACTTCACTATTCCAACATTTGATTTAAGCTGAAAGACGGCTCCTTTATAATTCAGGTTGAGCAGTTCTACTTTTAGTTCATTGACAAATGGATTGGGGGTTATCAACAACTTCTCTTCTAACACAGTGCTTTGCGAAACAGCGAATGAAGCACTTTCAACACTAGCTGGAGGTTCTTGCAATGCGAGAGGTCTGTTCTTATCTATCTCCAGCAAAATACTACCCGTATCGGGCGCCAGATAAACACCTTCTTTTAAATCAATAAAATTACGAGCCGTAAAATGCACCTGTATGCTGTCTCTAAAGGTTTCATTTTCTATTTCTATAGCATAGGGTGCGTTTTTAATTTCAAATTCCCAATCTCTATAAAAATCTCTACCATATATTTCTAAGGTATCGTACTCCTGTGCCATTTGATAGGCCATTTCTACAGCTTTTCCGGCATCCAACCTCCCTGCGCCCAGCATATCCTTAAAAGGTCTATTTATAATTGCATAATCCGATAAACTGTCGTTATGTATTGGGTTGTGTGCATTGATGATATAATCAATATTTTTGGAGCTTAGTTTTAATAGGGTTTCTCTTTCTAAAGGATTAAGACTGTAATTTACTGAAAGCATTAGACCAATGGTTCCTGCAACCATAGGGGCTCCATAAGACGTACCGCCACCATCACTTAAATAGTAAGCGTTCGGTCTCCATGCATGTGCAAAAGACAGTGTATAATTTGGGGCGACAATATCAATCTCATAATTATGATGATTAACATCTGAAACATTTTCATTTGCACCGCTTTTAGGATCCTGTTTTATAGGATAATGAACATGTCCGTCTATAACATTCTTTCCAACGTTATTACTATGATCACTCGAATTTACCGAGCTTACTGAAATGACATTGTCAAAAGCTGCTGGATAAACTTTTGCTGTTGAGCTTCTACAAGTGGGGCTTCCATTCCAAGAGACATTTCCGTTACCAGCAGCAAAAACAAGAGATACTCCATTATCATTTAGCAAGTTCACATCGTCTTGTTGGCTCTGGTAAAACCAACATCCACCCCAACTCCCATTAAAAACTTTTATATCAGGATGACTGTTCCATAAATTTACCATTCCAGTAACATTCATTTGGGTAGAGCCTATCATAAAACAATCGCTTCCAATAGAAGCCAACCCCTTGCCGTTATTTGTGTTTCCAGCCATAATACTAGCCACACGTGTGCCATGCCCGTAATTGCTACGAGTGCTTGTTAGCGGAAAAGTAGTACTGCCTTCAAATTCCTCATGAAGCAAGTCATTCTCAGTATGAAAACCAGCATCAGTTATTCCCAATAGAACGTTAGGGTCTCCTGTGGTAAAAGACCATGCTTGTTCTGCATTGATGAGATCTAAATATTTTTGTGGTTTCGCCAAGCCATAATCATTCGGCAATGGAGTGGCAAATAATAAATTTGAATTTTCTAAAAATGGAGCCTTTGTTGTTGTTTGGAGCTTGTGTTTCCCCTCATAAAATTTACCTAAAATTATTGTGTCGTAATATTCCTGAAAATTGGTAAAAGTACTTGAAAAATTGGCTTCCAAATCATACATTAATTGTATTTTATCACAAGTAAATGTGTAAGAAGTTCTAAATTTTTCATTATCGTTGGAATTGTATGTCTTTTTAAAGGTTTTAATCACATACTTATCAAATACCGCTTGTACTTGGGCATTTGGATGACTTAAAAAAACTTGAGTTTCTGTTTGCGAAACGATGGCTGGCACGTCATTTTTATTTGGAATGCACACATAAAACCCAATAATTTTGTTTTCTTCACTTTCATCCTGAGCCAACAAGAAAAAACTATAGAATCCTAATAAAAGCAGCAAGTATATTCTCTTTTTCATTTGATTCATTTTAAGTCAATTGCTATTTGTTTAAAAATACTTCCTTTATCTGAATGAACCAGCACAAAATAGGTGCCTTTTGCAAGGTGTGAAACATCAATATTCGTAAAATCATCGAGTTTAGTCAACACCTTTCTACCCAAAGCATCTAAAACAGCAACCTCTACAATTGTCAGGGTATTTGCTTCAATCCTTAATGTTTGGTGCGTCTGGTTTGCAGTAATTTGTACAAGCGGTCCCAACTGTTGTTTTTCAATTCCTGCTACTGCTACTTTTTTAAAAATTAGCCTATAGGTAGCCATTGCTTCTGATGCCAATTGAAATCCTAGTTTGTCTGCATCAATACTATAATTGATTTTTGTATATGGAGTTTCAGCATCTATAGAATTGCTAAAATCGAACCCAAAGGAACCAAGAAAAATATTTGCTTCAAAATCATTTAAACAGACAGTAGGTAAGTCAAAAGATTGAAGGCTGTAAACTGCCTTAAAATAGTCATTTTCAAGTATGTTAATTGTGCTATAAAACCGATCATGGGTAAATAAATCATTCTCGTATAGACACTCAAAAACAAGCGATAGATATAATACACCTGTATCTGGAAGCACAACAGGTAGAAGTTCAATCATTCCGCGCTCTTCGGAATAAGTAACTTTATAAATGGGCTCAATTTCTCTTTCAATATTGTTTTCTACAATGGCTTTTAAAACAAAAGTATTGTCCTTAAAAAATTCAATATCACTTTCTTGTCCAAACGTAGTGAGGGGTAGACAGCTTAAAAAAACTAAAAATAAGTAACTGTTTTTCATCTTTTATTTTATTATTAAGGAATTACAATTGTTTTAGAAACCCTGCCTTTTTCACTAGACAGCACTACAATACATAAACCAGAAGGCAAGTTGAATATGGGAATAGGAACGCTTATGTCTGTAGTTGTAAATAGTTCTCTACCTTGAGTATCGAAACAGGTTATAGCCTCAATTTGAAGGGCTTCTGTCTCAATAAGTAAATGCTCGGCATTACTATCTACATACACTTTTACCATGGCATTCCATTCGGTTATTCTAACACCTGCATTATCTTCTTTTTTAAAAACCAATACCGTATTCACATCTCTTTCCGAATACAATCGAAACCCCATTTCGTCTTCATCTATGGTATAATACACTTTTTGAGTAGGTGTGTTGCCAAAATCATAAAACCCTGTTACAACACCTTCAAAGTCAAGATTATCAACATGTACATCGCCGCCACATGACAACAGACCTCCAGCAAAATTTATCACTTTAAAATAAGAGTCCTCAATATCGCAGATATAAGAATTACCACAATTTAAATCAACATTCAACACTAATTGATATTCAGTCAGGTCTGTCACTCCATATAACCCCTCTTTTGAAAAAGAGATAGCTACATCTTGTACAACAGGAAATACTTGATGTAATTCCACTTCCTGCCTTACATTATCAATTAAAAAATGGTCCAACACAAAAGTATTGTCTTTAAAAAACTCAATAGTACGCTCTTGTGCGTTTATAGATACAGGCAAACAAACTAAAAAAACAATACGATATAAAAATGATTTTTTCATGGATAAGATTATTTATGTTGCATTTGTTCTTTTAGCCATTCAATCTCTTTTTGTTGTTGAATAACATACAAGGTAAGTTCCTCAATTTTCAACAACAATTTCGCATCCATAGTACCCAATTCATAGCCTTCATTCTTTACAATTTCCGCACTGGGCAGCTGAGGCAATCGTCCATAATCTTTAATATGCTTTGCTACTTCGTCAAGACCAGGAACCTCATAGTTATTAGCAAATACGTAATCCGGCCAATCCTCTTGTGATTGTATTCTAAATTTACCAGCAATAACGCCATTGACCACTCCCAAATCATACCCCTCTCCAATTTCAGAAGCAGCTACGCCTACTCCTATTTTATCATTGGTTTCTATAGCTCCTTCTATAAGCGCCGCACCATCTCTCACTATAAATTTATAGCCATTAGCAAGACTATTATCCCATAACGTCTCACCGATAACAAACAATGAATTGGGTTTAGACAAATGCATCTTTATTTCAGTATCTGTTTGAAGAAAACCAAAAACCGGGGATTGATTTTTGTCAAAATACATCAATTCAGACACCCCACCAGCTGTCGCCGAAAAACGCCACCTGCTAGTCCAATTAGAATCTTCGAGACTAATCCAACTTACTGGTTTTGATGCAAAAGTACTCTTAGGGAATTGAAAAATATTGAAAAGCCCTTCACTATCACTAAATTGTTTTCCTGCCGTAAAGACCCTATATTTCTTATTTCGGTCTTCAGGTAAAAGCTCATAATCCTCATCTGGCAAATTCGTTCCAAAAAATCCGATGTCTGCTTTGATATTACCTACTACTTCCAAGGCTTCTGAAGGTGATTCGGTGCCTATCCCAACATCTCCAAGCACTGGAAATGTATTTTGCGTAAAACTTACTTGCACCATTAGAATCAACACACTATTAATCATTTTTATCATAACATTTTTATTTAAAATCCTTTTCAAATATACCAAATGTTTGTTAATACATAAACAAACATAAATATTTATAAATCTGTATACACAAGAGTTACAAACAAAACACTACGATTCTATATCCTAAAAACTTAGTATTTAATTTTTCTGCCAAAATGTCATATTTTCCATTTTTGATTGTATCTTTGTAGTCCAATTTTTTGAATGAATGGAGACTGAAAAAATCATAGATGCCAACAAGCAAGGACGCCCGTTGCTTACAAATGACATCAAAGGAAATACAAAGAAATTATATATAGAAAGTTACGGTTGTCAAATGAATTTGAACGACAGTGAAATTGTCGCTTCAATACTTTCCGAAAACAACTTTAACACGACTCAATTGTTAGAAGAAGCCGATTTGGTTTTGGTAAACACCTGCTCTATTAGAGATAAAGCGGAACAGACCATTCGCAAACGTCTTCAAAAATACAATTCGGTAAAAAAGATAAACCCAAACATGAAAGTAGGTGTTTTGGGCTGTATGGCAGAACGTTTAAAATCGAAGTTTTTAGACGAAGAAAAAATTGTGGATCTAGTCGTAGGTCCGGATGCGTATAAAGATCTCCCCAATTTACTTGCAGAAGTAAACGAAGGAAGAGATGCTGTAAACGTTGTATTATCCAAAGAAGAAACCTACGGAGATGTTGCTCCTGTGCGATTAAACTCTAATGGCGTTTCTGCTTTTGTATCCATTACAAGAGGTTGTGATAATATGTGTACCTTCTGCGTGGTTCCCTTTACAAGAGGTAGAGAACGAAGTCGAGACCCGGAAAGCATCATCAAAGAAATACAGGATTTAAAAGACAAGAATTATAGAGAAATCACATTATTAGGTCAAAATGTAGATAGTTATCTTTGGTATGGTGGTGGGCTAAAGAAAGATTTTGAAAAAGCCTCAGACATTGCCCAAGCTACAGCGGTAGGTTTTGCAGCTTTGCTAGATTTAGTGGCCACAAACTTTCCTGAATTGAGAATACGCTTTTTTACAAGCAATCCCCAAGATATGGAAATTGAAGTGTTGCATGTGATTGCAAAACACCCTAATATCTGTCGCTATTTACACCTTCCTGTACAATCAGGAAGCACCTCTGTATTAGAACGCATGAACAGACAGCATACAAGGGAAGAATACATGGAACTTATAGACACCATTAGAAAAATCATTCCCGAAACAGCTATTTCTCAAGACATGATTATCGGTTTTTGTGGAGAAACGGAAGCGGAACATCAAGATACCATGAGTATGATGGAATATGTAGGTTATGACTATGGTTTTATGTATGCATACTCAGAGAGGCCTGGCACACTAGCTGCTAAAAAAATGAAAGATGATGTTCCAGAAGACATCAAAAAAAGAAGGCTGAATGAAGTTATACATTTACAAAGAAATTTGAGCAATGCAAATACGCAAACCTATGTTGGCAAAACAATTGAAGTACTGATTGAAGGGACTTCAAAAAAATCAGACCAACACTGGATGTCTCGAAATTCTCAAAATTATGTAACCGTATTCCCTAAAGGAAACGAAAAAGTAGGAGATTTTGTTTTGGTAAAAGTAGAAGAATGTACTTCTGCCACGCTCATTGGAAAAGCGGTTAGCGCAGCACAAGAAATTCCTTTTGAGTTGATAGCAGGTAGCAGGTAGCAGGTAGCAGGTAGCAGGTAGCAGGTAGCAGGTAGCAGGTAGCAAAAAAAACGAAAAAAAACCTGAAACCTGAAACCTGAAACTTGAAACTTGAAACTTGAAACTAACTCTAGCCAAACTAAAAAAAAGGCACACAAGAACATAGAACCTAAATGGGATATTAATAAGAAACATGGAAGGACTTACTACAATAAAACAACGATTTGAAATTATTGGAAACGACGAAAAACTGAACAGATGTCTTTCCAAAGCAATGCGTGTGGCTCCGACGGATATCACTGTTTTAGTCACAGGTGAAAGTGGGGTTGGTAAAGAAACCATTCCTAAGATCATCCATCAATTATCCCATAGAAAACACGCAAATTATATAGCTGTAAATTGTGGTGCTATTCCAGAGGGAACTATTGACAGTGAGTTATTTGGTCATGAAAAAGGAGCTTTTACAGGAGCGACAAACACGCGAAAAGGATATTTCGAAGTTGCCGATGGAGGAACGATCTTTTTAGATGAGGTGGGCGAATTACCACTTACAACGCAAGTGAGGTTGTTACGTGTATTAGAAAACGGAGAATTTATCAAAGTTGGATCTTCAAATGTTCAGAAGACAAACGTTCGAATCGTGGCTGCTACGAACTTAAAAATGCAGGAAGCTATTCAGAAAGGAAAATTCAGAGAAGATCTTTTTTATAGATTGAGCACCATTGAACTCAAATTACCACCGCTACGAGAAAGAGAAAACGACATTCATTTGCTGTTCAGAAAATTTGCTTCCGACTTTGCTCAAAAGTACAGAATGCCAACGATTCGTTTAGACGAAGCTGCAGTAAATTTACTTATCAACTACAGCTTCCCAGGAAACATAAGACAATTGCGAAATATTGCTGAAGAAATATCTGTGGTTGAAGAAAGCAGAAATGTAGGTGTCGAAAAACTCATGCAATACCTCCCGAATTACAACAACCTTCCAGTACTTATTGAAAGTAAATCTGAAAACGATACGAAATTCGCTGAAGAACGCGACGTAATGTATAAAGCGTTGTTCGAAATGAAAAAAGACATCAACGACTTAAAAAAACTAACCTTAGATTTAATTGGCAAAGGCAATAGCGATGATGTAATTCAAAACAATTTACCGCTCATTGAACGCATTCAAAAAGAGTATACAGGAGAATTTAACGCTGAGCAAAATGTAGAGCTTATACAGTTCCAACAGCCCAATCCCGTCCAACAAACTTCTGAATATGAATATATAGAAACTATAGAAGAGGACGAATCTTATTCTTTGCACGAAAAAGAAATAGAGATGATAAAAAAATCTTTGGAAAGAAATCAAAACAAAAGAAAACTCGCTGCCAAAGAATTGGGAATTTCCGAACGTACACTTTATCGTAAAATAAAACAATACGATTTATAAACCTTAAAGTAAAACTATAAAAAGTTGAAACTCTCATACAATAATCGTTACTTTGTTTGAAATTAACTACGTAGAACACAGCAATCCATGACCAAATCAATACTAATTTCATTTCTATGTATGTTCCTAACAACTACTAGTTGTGGTATTTATTCTTTTACAGGAGGTGATACCGGAAATGCTAAGACTATCCAAATTAACTATTTCCCAAACAATGCGCAGTTAGTAGAACCTGGATTGAGCCAGAAATTTACACAGGCTTTGCAAGATTTGTTTTTAACACAAACAAATTTAAGCCTCGTGAATTCTAATGGAGACCTCTTTTTTGAAGGAGAGATCACAAATTACCGAGTTACTCCTATGACGGCTACTGCTGAGCAAACAGCTGCTCAAAGTAGATTAACGATTGTCATTAATGTTCGTTTTTACAATACTTTAGACACTAAAAAGGATTTTGAAAAAAGCTTTAGTCATTTCTACGATTTTGATGCGAACCAACAGTTGACCGGTTCTGTATTAGACACTGCTTTGGAAGAAATCTTTGACAGAATTACACAAGATATCTTCAACGCATCCGTGGCAGACTGGTAATAATAAACCTACAAGTAAAGACAATGAATAAGCAACAATTTACAAACCTTCTTCAAAATTCGTTAAGCATATCTAACGAACAATTGATGGCATTGGAAAAAGTTGCCAAACAACATCCGTATTTTCAAGGGGCAAAGGCACTGCATTTAAAAGGACTTAAAGATCATAACAACTACAAATACAACAAAGTATTAAAAGAAACTGCAGCTTTAACTACCGACAGAACGGTTTTGTTTGAGTATATTAGCGGGTTTACTAAGTCCATAAAAACGGAAAATCCACCAATTACTGATGAAACTAAAGAGCAAATGTCGCCATCAGTTTCTGAACAATTAAACGTTGGTGCTCCGTTAGAATTCAACAAAAACGAAGCACATTCGTTTACAGAATGGTTACAATTGTCGAAATTAGAACCCATCTCTCGATCTGCTAACAAAAATAGTGAGTCTACCTTAAACAAAAACGAAGATTTAATAGAACGTTTTATCGACCAAAACCCCAGTATTCAGCCAGTAAAAAAAGAAAAAATGGCAGACCAAACCACTGTATACCCTGCTGAGAACGCTCGATTTATGACGGAAACTTTGGCTAGAGTGTATTTGGAACAAAAAAAATATGACAATGCGATAAAGGCCTATCAAATATTAATTTTGAAATATCCAGAAAAAAGTGGTTTCTTTGCAGACCAAATTAAGAAAATAGAATATCTAAAAAATAAATAAATTATGACTTACACGTTGTTTTTAATACTCATCCTAATTGTAGCCGTGTTGCTAGTATTGTTAATTATGGTTCAAAACCCAAAAGGAGGTGGTTTATCTTCTTCTTTCGGTGGTGGTGGATCTCAATCTATGGGAGGTGTTCAAAGCACGAATAACTTTCTGGATAAAGGTACTTGGACTTTAGCAATTTCTCTTATGGCATTGATTTTACTCTCTAACTTTGTTATCCCTAGAGAAGGTCAGAACTCACAAGATTCTCAATTAGAAGAAACTTTGAACAACAGAGTTCAAGAGGAAGAAGAAGCACCGGCACAACTTCCAGTTTTACAAGACGAAGCTCCTAAAGAAACTGAAGAATAACAACAACAAATACATTGTTGTAACTATTAAATGCCGAGGTTAATGACACCTTGGCATTTTTTTTTACAAAATGACACACAAAACCAATTGGCACATTTTTAGATGAGCATTAGACAACGAACAAAAAACAAACATAAAAATTTATACAATGAGTAACATTAAGATTCAACCATTAGCAGATAGAGTATTGTTAGAACCATTGGCTGCAGAAACAACAACAGCATCTGGATTAATCATTCCCGACTCTGCAAAAGAAAAACCTTCAAAAGGAACAGTGATCGCTGTTGGAAAAGGAACGAAAGACGAACCTATGACCGTTCAAGTTGGTGACACTGTCTTGTACGGAAAATATGCTGGAACAGAGCTAAAATTGGAAGGTACTGATTACTTAATCATGAGAGAAAGCGACATTTTCGCTATCGTATAAACTCAATTTACTTTTTGAAATAATTCAACAAATTCAAGGCATTAGCCTAAATAAAAATACCTAACAATGGCAAAAGAAATAAAATTTGACATCGATGCACGCAACGGATTGAAACGTGGTGTTGATGCATTGGCAAACGCAGTAAAAGTAACATTAGGTCCTAAAGGAAGAAATGTTGTGATTGAAAAATCATTTGGAGGACCATCTATCACAAAAGATGGTGTGAGTGTTGCTAAAGAAATTGAACTGGAAGACCCAATTGAAAATATGGGAGCACAGATGGTTAAGGAAGTAGCTTCAAAAACCAACGACCTAGCAGGTGATGGTACTACAACTGCCACAGTTTTAGCACAAGCTATCGTAAAAGAAGGCCTAAAGAATGTAGCTGCTGGTGCAAATCCACTTGACTTGAAAAAAGGAATTGACAAATCTGTAGCAGCAATTGTATCAGAATTGCAAAGCCAATCAGAAGTAGTAGGTAATAAATCCGATAAAATTAAGCAAGTTGCTTCTATTTCAGCAAATAATGATGAAACTATTGGTGACCTTATCGCAGAAGCTTTTGGAAAAGTAGGTAAAGAAGGTGTCATTACCGTAGAAGAGGCAAAAGGTAGAGATACTTATGTAGATATCGTTGAAGGAATGCAATTCGACAGAGGCTATTTATCTCCTTACTTTGTAACCAACACAGAAAAAATGTTGGCAGACTTAGAAAATCCATACATTTTATTATTCGAGAAAAAAATATCTTCACTTAAAGAGTTACTTCCTGTGTTGGAGCCTATTTCTCAATCGGGAAAACCTCTATTAATTATTGCTGAAGATGTGGATGGCGAAGCGTTAGCAACTTTAGTAATGAATAAATTGAGAGGCGCATTGAAAATTGCCGCCGTAAAAGCACCTGGTTTTGGTGATAGAAGAAAAGCAATGTTAGAAGATATTGCTATCTTAACTGGAGGAACTGTTATTTCTGAAGAAAGAGGACTTACTCTAGAAGGTACTACAATTGAAATGCTAGGTACTGCGGAGCGTGTTACCATTGACAAAGACAACACAACTGTGGTAAACGGAGCTGGTGAAGTTGAAACTATCAATTCACGAGTTCAACAAATCAAAGCACAGATTGAAACGACAACTTCTGACTACGATAAAGAAAAACTACAAGAGCGTTTGGCTAAATTAGCTGGAGGTGTTGCCGTATTGTATGTTGGTGCTGCCAGCGAGATTGAAATGAAAGAAAAGAAAGACCGTGTTGATGATGCATTACACGCAACAAGAGCTGCCGTAGAGGAAGGAATTGTTGCTGGTGGTGGTGTTGCTTTGGTAAGAGCAAAAGGAGCCTTGAGCAAGGCAAATGCAGAAAACGCAGACGAACAAACTGGAATTAACATCTTAGATAGAGCAATTGAAGAGCCATTGAGACAAATTGTTGAAAATGCTGGCGGAGAAGGTTCTGTTGTGGTTTCTAAAGTTATCGAAGGAAAGAAAGATTATGGATTCAATGCAAAAACAGGTGAATTCGTTCAAATGTTGTCTGCAGGAATTATTGACCCCACAAAAGTAACTAGAATCGCTATTGAAAATGCTGCTTCTGTTGCCGGAATGATTTTAACAACTGCATGTACAGTTTCTGATATTAAAACTGAAGCTGCTGGTGGAACAGACCACGCACATCCTCCAATGGGTGGTGGTATGCCAGGAATGATGTAATAGAAATCGTTTCAAATCATAACACTAAGACTGTCTGAAAAGGCAGTCTTTTTTGTTTTGAATCATTAAACTAAACGCTTCTACCGAAAGTTATTTTTGAATTGACACACTTCAGAGCACTGTAAATTTCATATAGACCACCAAGTAAGCAATTTTTACTTCCTCTAGAAACTAAATATTTCCGGCTCTCTAAACTTGTAATCCCTTTTAATTCTAATAGTCAAACCTAACAATAAATTATATGAATAGGTCCATTGATCTCCTCTGTTTTCAAAACCAATGGCATTGAGTAAGGTAACCGTATTGTATTCATTAAAAACATAGGAACCGCTAAATCCAGTCCGTACAAATTGCACCCCGTTAAATGCATCGCTCCAACGATAAAAACCTCCAGCCACACCTCCTACAAAGAATTTAGGATTGACCACATAATTGTAAAACAATATATAACGAAGTCCATGCTGTACATCGGTTGGATTGATATCGGCTTGGTATTTAACTTGATGTGACAAGCTATTACGCATCACACCATCAGTTCCCCAATACATTTTACGTACAACACCTAACCCTGGTCGGTATTCAATTTCGGTAGGCTCTTTGCTAATCCTTAAATCGGGAACTATGTCCCATTTCTTATTTGGTGAGTAATAATAAGCCCCCTCTAACAATACCCTATCTAAAGTACGACTATTGTTTTTGGCGCGCCATTGCAAATCGAATGAATAGCGCCAATCTTCTCCTCCGTCAACATTGACTTTGACAGATTGCATAAACCAACTGTCCCATTCGTCAACTTCCTCTTGAGCAAAGGAAATAACCGTGTACAAAAAGAAAATGAGCAGTAGGTGTTTCTTCATAAATAGTTTCACTTCTATTGGTATTTAAAGTTCACCCATGAATAACTAGAGATTCCCCATTTACCATTTATATTTTTACCGGTTATACTTACCAATAAAGAATTGGTTTCTATCAATCGATCCCCTTTATACGCCCCCATCATACATTTGTAAGCAATATTGAAATAACTATTGTCTTTGATTTCAATATCTAAGAAATCAACGTCCGAAAATTCAATCGTGAGCCCTTCTTCTCCTAAAATTTCTTGCTCAATATACGCTTGAAAGTCTTCATGAGAAAAACGTGAAACCGATGCGGTATTATTGTCATTGATAGTAATTCTACTGATTAGGTATTTGTCGTTAAAGTATTTTAATATTTCTTCAGGATCTTTAGTTTTCGCCAAAGCAATCCAAGACTTATGCATATGGTGCACCATATTTTGAATACCTCTTTCTTGTTTTGTCAAAGCGGGCTTTTCATTTGCTTTGTTCAAAATATCATTTTCTTTAGCCAGTCCCAAATTTTGCGTTGTAAGACTATCAATCGCTCTTTTTTGTAAATGAATTTTTCTAAAAAACAAGTCTCTTTTAGTCTGTTCATTGCTTTTATCCCCCAACAAATCAGCATATTGATTTTCTTTAAGGTTTAAGGTGTCTGCCAATTGAGCAATTTCAACAGGATCGAGAGCTTTTGGCTGTTCTTTTCCTGGTTGACAAGAAAACAGCAGTGCAGTTATTGAAGCTAAATAAAGTAAGTTAGATTTCATAGGAATGGGGGTTAAATGTTTCGAAAGTGTTTCGGTTAAAAATAACACTCTCGTAAATATAGTTAATTTTTATTTGCCTGTTACAGGTTGACAATGGTTCTAAAACCAAAGACAAAGGCACTGTCTTCTGATGGATTACTAGTTGGATTCTTTAAAAACTGAAAATCAGCCATCACGGATATCCATCGCATCAGATACGCTGTATAACTCAATTCCACCGCATATTCATCTTTATCGGCTAAAACAGCTGTGGGTTCTGCCCAACCAGCAGCAAATGCAAAGGCATGGTAGGCTTGGGGCTTGTACTCTACTCCTGTACTCAGGGTATTCTTGGCAGCGACACCACCTCCACCGTCATTGGTTCCAAATTTAAAGAAGGTCAGCAATTTCGGATTGACTCCATAGGTGGTAGAGAACAAAAGTCCTTGCCCTTTTGGGATACCGGCGGCAAATCGGGCATCTTTAAACCAATACGAGAGTTGTATCTTATCTTGTTTTTGACGGTCTCTTGAAGGGGTAAAACCAACTTCAAAAGCACGCATCCATTCGTTCATTTTAACGGTTTCAAAATCGAAAGATCCACTGGCAGCATTGGCATCATAAATTTGACCTCCCAACCATATTTTTTCAGAAACATACCCTTTCACGACAGCTCCTAAAGCCCCTATTCCTGTGGTTGGTGCTGAGGCATTCAAAATAAAAGCTCTGTTGACAAAGGAACGCGAAAAGGTTTGAAATGCTGTTGGATCTAAATAGACATCAAAAGCTAATCTTCCGACGGCAAATCCACCCGAATTGTTCCCAAACATCTGAACCCAGCTAAATACCGCCAAATCGGTTTTGAAATTATGAGAATAGGCAAAACCGGAATTCAAAGGCACCATACCTACCTGTCCACTGAGCTGAGAGGGTGCTAGAAAACCTGAAAAATTAGAACGGTTCTCTACCCGGATGTCCAAACGTCCGGTATGACCGGTTCCTCTACCTACCAATTCCCAGCTCCCCATAAAACGATACACACCACCCAATGCATTACAATCACTTCCTGTTGTATTATTCGCATTTTGATAGAGCATGATGGCACTGGCTCCAAAAGACAATCCGTGTTTCTTTTTCAAGTCTTTTTTCCACTGCGTATACGTTTGTAGAGATTGAGGACCTTCAAATAGTGTCTTTTGATGGTTTCGTTTTTCAATTTGGTGTTCTACGTTTTCTGGCCCTTCTAGGTTTCCAGAACGTTTAGCATCTTTTTGGGCATTGATTAGAAATGAACTAAACAACAATACAAGCGTAATTTTTATTTTCATACAAGACAATTAAAGATTGAACTTACCAAGGTCGTTTCAAACTTGGTGTGATATTGAATCGAATCCCCCATTCTGGCCCAAAAGGGTCTGGCTGTGCAACATAATAGTTAAATTGCACACCTATCTTAACTGGTGTATCTCCCATCATAACTGTTCTAAAAGGTCCTCCTCCAATGGGTAAGGTCAAATCGCCGGTTTCCCAATTGTAGGAATAGGGCGGCGAAGCTACAAACTGCCATCCATTTCCTAAGGGGGCCGCAAAAACATATTGCCCACCCATTACGGCTTGTTTGTTATCTCCACTCAATTGAAAAGAGGTATTGGCAACCAGTACAAATACATATTTTTTAATGGAACCCAGTAACACAGAAGGTCCCAATCTCCATTCACCTCTTAGTTTATCTGTACTCGCTGTTGGTATATTTGCAATAGCCCCATATCCAAACATGAATCCCGTTTTTTTATTGGTTCCTGCAAATAATATGTCGAGCGGAAGATCACCAAACTGTATCCCCCCTGCAGATTCAAATCCGTTTGTCCCATATACTGGAGCTGCAAAATTAAAGCTAAGTAAAGGACGGATTAATAAGTTTTTACCGTTTTTCATAGGAAATGGCAAAGGAGGCTGAATTCCAAATAAATTGACAGTTTGATCAGAAGCTCCCTGCAAATTACCGGTCATTTGCTGATAGTCATAAAACATGGACAAATTGAACAAGGGCAATGTTGGGTTCGACATTTCTTTAGCTATCTCATCCAAAGATTTTTTTTGCTCTTGAGCATAAAAACCCATCGTAGAGATCAACATAAAAACACTAAATACTAGTTTTTCCATACTCGTTAGTTTATGATTATGAACTGTTAAATTGATTTACTAGAAACAAGACTATTCCACACCATGGTCATGTAAATCCTCTGGAATATCTGGTGCGAGTAAATTTTCCAAATAAGAGGTTCTTTCCAGAGGCAGCCATCTTCCTTTTTCTTCTATTGGGTAACGAATTGGTTTACCAGGATTCTTCCCTTCTACCACTTTAGAATTATCGACCATAACAACTCCACTTACTAACACATATGGAATTCCAGTGGATGGCCTCCCATTTTCACCCAATACATAGGTCGCATTGTCCGTGATGGTTTTTGGATTAAGAATGGTAATATCAGCTATCATACCTTCTTGCATTCTTCCGCGAACTTTCATAGACCCCAAACCTGCATCTCCTAAATGCAAGGCTGCCCAATAGCTGTTTTGAGAAATAGTTTGCATAAGCGGAACTTTATTTTCTCTTGCCAATCGAAAGGTTTTCGCATGGGAACCTGCTGTTCTTGGGTGACCAACATATTTGTCATATCCATCTTCCCACTTGAGCCATTCTCCGTTGATATCGGTTCCAGGCATAGCATCTCCCGCCACAGTCATATGTGGTACTTCTAAAAAGAGTTTTAACCACTCTTCCTTTACAGGAAAACAAAGTATAATGGTATAGCCGGGATCTTTTGCAACCTGTGCTTTATAGGTTGCTTCTGTATATGCCTCCCCTGTTCTCGGATCTTGCATATGACTGTAATCACTCCCTATTAATTTGATTCCTTCAGGTGTTAAGAATTCTGAACCAATGGTAGAGGAACCACAGATATATGGATAATATTCAGACCAAACATTTTTGCCTTGCTTTCGAAACAATTGCGCATGTTCTTCAACTTCCCACCAACCTTGATAAGCATTATGACTAAACAGTACAGGAGCGTCCAACGCCATTCCATTTACCAATTGCTCAAAGGAACCAAGATTTCCTTCATATGGCGGACTGTTGTTACCGAGCAAACGCACATGGAAACTACTAGCTCTTCCGTAATTTGCCGCTACTTTTTGATAATTGAACACTTCCAAAGTTGAAGCGCCTTTCGCCATATACCCCATAGTAGATCCAGCTGTAAGGGCACCTTGTCGAAATTCTTCGTCGGCAATAGCCATGATTTCGTTAATCTGTGCTAACGTAGAACGGGTTTCTGCCCAGTCGGGAAGGCCATTTTCATCATAAGAGGCACCTCTATAGACTTTTAAAAGGTGACTGGCATCTACAGGTGCATCCATTTTCATCTTGTCTAAGACCTTCATACGAATGGCCTCATGGGAAACAGCAGCTCCATAATTCACTGGCCAGTTGTTTGTCCTTTCTTCGTAGAACTGTGCTACGTTTAGGTTTCCAGCTTCTAAATCTAAAGGAGTGGTTACCCCGTCACGCAATCCTATCTTGGCATTCCATTTTAGACCATGTCCGTGGTTTTGGGTATCAATAAATCCGGCAGTGATCACATGACCAGTGGCGTCAATGGTTTCTTTCCCTTTAATGGCCGCTTCAGTAATCGTTACAATTTTATCGCCTACAATTCCAACATTTCTAACGGCATCGAAATTGGTTTCCGGATCCATCACACGACCGTTTAGGATAACCACATCGTAGTTCGTAGGCGAATTTTGACAAGATATAACGAGAAATGCTATTAAGAAAAATAAAAGATAGTTTTTCATATGATGGTTTTTAAGCTTTGATTTAAAACAACACTGTTATGACAATTCGTTCAATGTCCTATTGCACTTCGCTACAACACCATACTACAATCACTATTCTCAACCATTCAGGGCGAATGCGACTCATTAAATATACAAAAGTTTTATTTACCTAACACACGAATCTCAGGATTGGCTGCGCCTTTCCTGACAAAGCTCCGCTTTGAAAATACAAAGCCTTAAAGAAATCAATGAAGCG
>Ga0206125_10000175_pt1 | contig 84579 bp, 63 predicted proteins | sample Helgoland_Spring_4_FD_148598 | JGI IMG/M metagenome (GOLD analysis project Ga0206125, IMG submission 148598) | Pelagic subsurface seawater microbial communities from Kabeltonne, Helgoland, North Sea - Helgoland_Spring_Bloom_20160331_1 | ecosystem: Environmental > Aquatic > Marine > Epipelagic ...
TGAATTTTGGTGACCAAGGGTTGCGCCAAGTCGGTTTCATAGCTCAAGACCGGTCCAAAAATCTTGGCGCGTGGCGGCCTGAAAACCACTTGCGTGCGGCAGAGTTTGCGGAACGATGTTCAACTCGCTCCATCCCGATGGTGACCTTTATGGACACCCCGGGTGCAGACGCCACGGAAGCGGCCAACGCAAACAATCAGGCGCATAGCATTTCCCGATTGATTGCAGAAATGAGTAACGTCAGCGTGCCAACGGTAGGCTTAATCTATGGATTAGGTTATTCCGGGGGGGCCATTCCGCTCGCTGCGAGCAACATGATACTGAGCCTGCGCGATGGTGTTTTCAGCACGATTCAACCGGCATCGCTGGCGAATATTGCGCGCCGCTTGAATCTCTCCTGGCAAGAGTGTGCGCAGTATGTGGGCGTCTCGCCGTTCGAATTACACGGGCAGGGTAATATCGACGGCATTGTCGATTACACACCAAACGATACAATCGAAAAGCTGGAAAATCTTCGTACTGCAATTGTTGGCAGCGTGATTAACATTGAAGCGCGAGTCACCGAATTTGTTGCCGAAAACCCCTATATTCTGGATCACTATAGCCAGAGTTTGCGCCGGTATTTGAACCCATCGTCACAGCTGCAGGCAATGCAGGCCAGCGCGTCTTTGAGGTTAACGCGTAATCCGACCGAGTACCTGAACGTCTTTGGCGTGGCTTACCGGTACTTGCGCTACCTCGCAGTGCGAAAGCGGATCAAAGCGACGACCACCGGTCAATATGGGCGCCTGGCTGAGCAGGAAATGCCCAAAGGTGAATTCAAAATCCGCGCAGATACGGAGCGTCGTCAAGCTTTTCTTAAATGGCTGCAGGACCCGGATAAGATTATTTACGACGAAGGGTTGTCAAAGGCCTGGCGCAACTACCACGAAAAGCGCCAGTCGATGCATGATGAACGTGGTCGCATAGCGCTGATGATTTTTGGTGAGCCGAAGCAGAAATATGAGGAGGCGCGCGCCGGATTGCTCTCTGCATTGGGCGTTTTCTTGTACAACCGATGGAAAAATGAAGCAGTGAGTAACCTCCGGTCGCTTCGCCATTATTTGGAAAATCATGAAGATACGCGACAAATTCTAAAAGTCGCAGATATCAATGATCCACGGTTGTTCATCAGGAGTATTCGCGAGGACGCGCAGATGGCTGCGTCGTTGACAGAACGATTCACCTATACGGGCAAAAAGTTGCTCGCTCTGCAGGATTATGAGGACAAGGGTGATACTTTTCTTACGAGGCAGTTAACCACTGAATTGAATTTGGCGATTACGGGGCCCGCTCTGCCAGGTGCGGCTGGACTGTCGGATGTGCATGCTAACCGTAGCCTGTTGCAGCAACGTTTCCCCGGGCATATCAAACCGCTGGAACCCTACGGTAGACCGATCGCTCTGGGTGAGATGACTGTCCTTGATCTCCTGCTAGACGCGGAATTACGAGAAGATATGGCAGCAGAGTGCGACAGTCTTTTGCTGTTCGATGTCGTCTATGACCAAATCATAGCCAACTTGGATTCGATTGCCGCAGAAGCCCAGCGAGCGCAGTCGATCAGTCGCGAATCGCTGGAACAGCTGTTAGAGACGACGTTGCGCACCCCACCCAACTTGCCCGAGCGCGATGCTACGAATGACGTATCCGTAGCAGATTTGCGTGCACGTCTTTTTGATTGGTATTTGAGAATAAATAAAGCCGGCAAGGGTGAGAGTTTTTATCGGCAGGTAGAACAGTGGAAAAAGCTTTCTTTCCCGCATTTGTCCGATGCACTATTTGTTGTGGTGACGCATATTTTTGAAAGCCTAATGCCGTCCCTGATTGCAGCAGAGCAAGGGGGTAAAACATATAAGGGTCGGATTGCGCCGCGCAATATAGGGCGGCGGAAGGATTTCTGGAATCGACTGAACATGGCTTACAACGATCTGTTGATGCAGAACGTTTTGCGTACCATCAAATCCGAGCATCGTTTTAATCATCAAGATTGGGCGAATCTATATTTCGATGACTGGGAAGACAGGTTCGAAGATTTGATCAGTTCCGATCCCTGCTCCTTTCCGGGCTTTCGTTTGTCAATTGAGCAAGCGTTGAAAAAGGGCCTACCGCCGTGCGGTATTGTCGCCGGTCACGGTACGTTGAAAGGAAAAACCCCGTTGCGGGTCGGTGTTTTGATTTCCAATGTGGGGTTTCAAGCGGGCGCATTTGATATGGCCAGCGCTGAAAAATTTTGTCGTCTGTTGGTGGAGTGCGCAGAGCAGCACTTGCCTGTGGTCTGTTTTATTTCTTCCGGCGGCATGCAGACCAAAGAAGGTGCAGGTGCCTTGTTTTCGATGGCCGCAGTGAATGACCGTATCACCCGCTTTGTACGAGACCACGACCTACCCATTATTGTATTTGGTTACGGTGACTGTACGGGAGGAGCTCAGGCCAGCTTTGTCACTCATCCCCTGGTGCAGACTTATTATCTATCCGGCACGTCTATGCCGTTTGCCGGTCAAATTGTTGTGCCGTCTAATTTGCCGCTGAATTCAATTTTATCGAATTATCTGTCCGCCAATAACGGCGCGATGCAAGGATTGGTCAAGCACCCATTTGCGCCGACAATTGATCAACAACTGCGTGCGATTGACCCGGATATTCCCATTGCACAAGATACCGTAGAACAGGTGATTGAGCGGGTGTTGGCCGGAAGCTTTGCCGCTCGCGCCCCAGTAGTGGTGGCACATCGCCCGCAATATAGCGATTCAGACCTCATTCGGCCGGTCAAAAAAGTGTTGATTCATGCGCGAGGATGTACCGCTGCTAAGTTGATTCGCATCGCCCAGCAACAAGGTATTCAAGTTGTTCTAGTGCAGAGTGATCCCGATATGAACTCTGCCGCCGTGGACCAGCTTAGAGCTGAAGATACGCTGGTGTGTATTGGCGGTAATACGCCGGATGAAAGCTATTTGAACGCCATGAGTGTGCTAAATGTCGCTGAAAACGAAGGCGTCGATAGCCTTCACCCAGGGATAGGCTTCCTTTCTGAAAACTCTGCTTTTGCCGAGCTGATTCGCAGCCATGGCATCAATTTTATTGGGCCCAGTGTGTTAAGCATGGAAACAATGGGTAATAAATCGAATGCCATTAACACCTCATTGCGTCTCAACGTTCCGGTTGTTCCAGGGAGCCATGGCATCCTGACCAACCCAGAGCGGGCAGCCGATGTTGCTCAAGCTATTGGCTATCCGGTCCTGATCAAAGCTGTTCACGGTGGTGGTGGCAAAGGAATACAGGTGGTTGAATCACCGGCTAAGTTCATCGAGCTGTTCCACCGGGTTGGTCTTGAAGCGCGCGCTGCGTTTGGTAACGGTGATGTCTACTTAGAAAAATTTGTGACATCGCTGCGTCATATCGAGGCGCAATTACTCAGAGATTCGCAAGGCAATACGCGGGTGCTGGGTATTAGGGATTGTTCGGTGCAACGAGACAAGCAAAAGGTTCTGGAAGAGTCGGGTTCAACCATGTTGCCGCCAAACCTGCTGGAGACGGTGCTGCGCTCGACGGCCGACCTTGCTAACGAGGTTAACTATGTTGGCGCAGGTACGGTCGAGTTTATTTATGACTTGGCATCTGAAGCGGTGTACTTCATGGAAATGAATACCCGATTGCAGGTTGAGCATCCTGTGACGGAATGGACCTCTGGTGTCGACATCGTTGCTCAGCAATTTAAAATAGCCGCAGGGGAATCTATTGCTGATTTAGACATTCAGCAAAATGGCTATGCCATAGAAGCCAGAGTTAATGCTGAACGTATTGTCCAATTGGGTGATGGAGAGCTTGGGTTCCGGCCGCATCCGGGTCAGATTGTAACTTGTGATTTTCCCGAAGAATCGGGCGTTGAAGTCATCGCAACGGCGGCGGCAGGAAAATTTGTGTCACCTTACTACGACAGCATGGTGGCGCAGATTATCGTTCATGCGGACGATCGTCCGGCAGCTATAAGAAAATTGGTGAGTTATCTCGGCCGTGTTCAGATCAGTGGTATATGTACCAATATTCCTTTGTTAGTGCGGATACTCAATGATCAGGTTTTTCAAGAGGGGGTATATGATACAAACTACCTGCCTGAGTTGCTCAAGAGAACCGACACCGTGTCCTTGCTTGCCGATATTGAGGCCAGTGCCGGGGAAGAAACCGGTGGCATAGATTTGGCCGCGATTAAAATCCAAGGCAGCGACGAATTTAAGGTGCTGGCGCCGACGGCAGCCATTTTTTACAGCACGCCGTCTCCTTCCGAGCCCGAATATGCGACAGTTGGCGATCGGGTGGACATTAATCAAACCATCTGTCAGCTCGAGGCGATGAAAATTTTCACGCCCTTATCGCTGGCAGACTTTAACGCCGACGTGGAGCTTTATCCGCGCAACAAAGTGTACGAAGTGACGCGCGTGAATATGAGTAGCGGCCAGCAGGTGAACGCGGGTGACCTTTTATTTGTTGTTAAGCCTGTCGCTGCGGACTGACTTTGAGATATGGCTTGAAGGTAGTGCGCGCCTCATGGCTTGGCAGGGTTCGGCTTGTCGATTTTTTGGTTTTCCCAGAAAAGGCGGCCTGACATGATCGAAAATCTTGAGACGCTCGTAGTGCTTTCTAAAACAGGCACAATGATCGAAGCCAGCACAACGCTTAAAATATCACAATCTGCAGTGAGCAAGCGGATCGCCAATCTCGAGCGGTATTATGATCGAAAGCTCATCGAACGCCACGGACGTCGGGTGGTGCTTACCCACCATGGGACGCGTTTAATCGAAAGAGTCACGCCTTTGTTGTCTGAGCTACGCAGTGTCTTTTTAGAAGACAATACCTTACGCAAAGGCAAGATTATTCTGGGCGTTTCGGAAGCCATATTGTCGAGTTGGGGACCAAGGTTGTTTTCTCGAGTCCGCGAACGGTTGCCGGGAGTAGAATTTGAGTTCCACGCTCAGCGATCCCCTGTAGTGTTGGATCGTTTGCGCTCGGGTGAATATATGGTTGGCATCTGCACGGGGACGCCTGATGCAGATACAGATCTTGTCAGTGAAGTTATCCGGCTAGAACCGATGGTGATTATTCCTTCGGGTTTGAGATCTTTGCGGTATAAGCCCGGGCAGCCTCTGAGTGTTATTACCATCGAGTCTCGCTCGGGAGCATGGGCTTCGATAGAGGAAGATATGGCACGTTTGGGATTGACGCGGGCGGGTTCGCTAGAGTCTTTTTTTGCGGTTGCACAGATGGCGCTTGCCGGGTTTGGGCATGGTTTGGTGCCTGCTGGCGTTGCCCGGACGCTGGGAGTGACGACACAGACAGTGATTGAGTTGTCTCATCAAGGTTTGACTCGACCAGTCAGGTTTGTTGCGCGAAAATCAATGTTTGCGCAGGATTTGGTGCGCTCTTTTTATCTTGCGGTGCAAGAAGTTGCGGATACGGTTTAGAGGCCTCCGTTTCGATTGATGCCACAGGCCGGGGAGTTAGCCGGCATCGGAATCATCATTTAATATTTGTACTAACGCGTTAATCCAGTCTGGGTGATCGTTCAGGCAAGGGATTAAATGAAAGGTCTCTCCGCCGGCCTCAAGAAAAGTCTCCCTACCCTGCAAACCCATTTCCTCAAGAGTCTCTAAATTGTCCGCAACAAACGCGGGGCAGACAACGGCTAAATGTTTCACACCTTGGTTGGGTAATTCGGCCAGGACTTGATCGGTATAAGGCTGCAACCATCCGCCGCCCAGTCGCGACTGAAAAGTGACGCTGTATTGAGATTCTGACAACTCTAATTCATGCGCCAAGGCCCGAGAGGTCTCGAATACTTGATGCCTGTAGCAGGTGGCATGAGCGGTTGAAGCGACGGCACAGCAATCTGCGCGCTGCATGCAGTGTTTACCGGTAGGGTCTGCTTTTTTCAAATGCCGGGTGGGTAGACCATGATAACTCATCAAGAGATGGTCCCAAGTCGCTGGCAATGTCTGCTTAACGCTGCTGGCCAGTGCGCTGATATAGCGTGGGTCGTCGTAAAACGCAGTGATAAAGCGCGCGGTTACGCCATCAGGTAGATGTTGATTGACGGCGTCAATTGAGGTGGTGACAGTAGAGTCTGCATACTGTGGGTACAGGGGTATAACGACAAGGTTATCTACACCTTGTTCAACCAGCGAGTCCACGCCTTGGGCAAGACTGGGTTGTCCGTAGCGCATGCCCAGAGCCACGGGAGCTTTCAGTTCAGCGCTGACTGCGCTTAGCTGGTCTTGGCTGATTTTCAACAACGGTGAGCCGCTCTCATCCCATATTGAAGCATAGGCTTCAGCGCTCTTTTTAGGTCGAAAGGGTAATATGAACGCGCTGACGATTAACCGCCGGATTGGGTAGGGTACGTCCAAAACGTAGGGATCCATAAGGAACTCACCAAGATACTGACGTACATCTGCTACGTCAGGCGAGTCAGGTGTTCCAAGATTTGTGAGTAAATAGCCGGTGTTATCCACGGTGGTCCTAGTGATAGATTAACCAATAAGATAGTATCCGCCGTGCGGAAAAAATAGTACCGCAACGTCACAAAAATCAGACACGGGACAAATCTAAATCGCTATGACCATCATAGTTGACTATGACGCGGGAAATCTTCACAGCGTCCGACGAGCCTGTCATGAAGTCGGTTTGACGGCTCGGATTTGTGCAGACCCGGATGAACTGCGCCGGGCCGACAGAATTATTTTTCCGGGTGTTGGTGCTGCCGGAAGCGCCATGCGCAGTCTCGCCGAACGTGGATTAGACGACGCGCTTACTGAGGTTGTCGCCGGTGGCATACCCGTGCTGGGAATCTGTCTTGGCCTGCAAATTTCGCTGGCTTATTCGCAGGAGAACGATACGCCAACGCTGGGTCTGATCGCGGGTCAAGTGAATCGTTTTCAGTTTACTCGGCCTGAATTAAAAGTGCCGCATATGGGTTGGAACGAGGTTCGCCCGGTGCTCGAACATCCGGTCTTGGCCGGTATTGAACCCGGTGACGAGTTCTATTTTGTGCATGGCTACTATCCGGTTCCCCAAGACAGCGTTAATGTCTATGCACAGACAGATTACGAGCATACGTTTGCGTCAGCTATTGGCAAAGATAATTATTTTGCCACGCAATTCCATCCGGAAAAAAGTGGTCGAGTAGGTCTAAGGTTGCTGGCTAATTTTGCTAAATGGAACGGGGAGTTGGGCGGCAATGTTAAGTAAGCGCTTGATTGCATGTCTTGACGTACGTGATGGGCGTTTGGCAAAAAGTGTTAAATTTGTTGACACAAAGGACATTGGTGACCCTGTTGAGAAAGCGCGAGAATATTATCAGGGCGGACTCGATGAATTGGTGTTTTACGATATCACCGCTTCAAGCGAAAAACGTAAAATTATGTTGGATGTGGTTGAGGCCGTTGCCAACGAGGTTTTTATCCCTTTATCAGTAGGCGGTGGTATTCGCAGCGTTGCAGATGCCACCGACTTACGTTTGGCGGGGGCGGAAAAAATTAATGTCAATTCCGCGGCTGTGCAGCGCCCGGAACTCATCGCAGAGTGTGCTGAAGCGGTTGGCGACCAAAATGTTGTGTTATCGATGGACGTGTTGCAGGTACCCCGTAGTGCCGATATTCCCAGCGGCTATGAAATCGTGATTAACGGTGGGCGTAAGAAAATGGGCTTGGACGCGCTGTCTTGGGCGCTGACAGGCGAGCGCTTGGGGGCTGGTGAGTTGGTTGTGAATTCGATCGACGCTGACGGCACAAAGACGGGCTATGAATTAACCTTGACGGCCTTGATTGCCGAAGCAGTGCGTATCCCCGTCATAGCGTCAGGGGGAGCTGGTGTGCCTGATCATCTTTATGATGCGCTGACAGACGGTAAGGCGGACGCCGCTCTGGTCGCCTCAATGGTGCACTACGGCGATTACAATGTCAGTGATTTGAAGCGTCACCTGCACGATCGAGGTTTGAAAATGCGCATGTCCTGGTAGTACCGGCGAGGTCGAAGATGAAAGCGATAGTGATCGAAAATCAAAAATTAATTTGGGGTGAAGCACAAGAACCATTGTGTGGTCCGGGTCAAGTTAAAATTCAAGTGGCGGCCAGTGCGGTGAATCGTGCAGATTTAATGCAAGCCGCAGGTGCGTACCCTCCGCCGCCAGGCGCCAGTTCTATCTTAGGTCTCGAGTGCGCAGGCACAGTGATCGAAATCGGTGATGGCGTGCAGCGGGTGAAAATAGGGGATTCGGTGTGCGCCTTGTTGTCGGGTGGGGGATACGCCGAGCGGGTAGTGGTGCCTGCAGGGCAGGTACTGCCTGTGCCCAAGGGATTGAGCTTGATCGAGGCGGCGGCACTGCCGGAGGTCTTTGCGACGGCATATCTGAATCTATATATCGAGGGGCAACTGGCGCCCAAAGAACGGGTGCTGCTTCATGCTGGGGCCAGCGGCGTAGGTACAGCGGCAATTCAGCTGCTGGCTCACAGCGATAATCCTTGTTTTGTAACCGCGGGATCGGCAGATAAAATATCTGAGTGTGTTCGATTAGGTGCTGCGGGTGGCTTTGACCGTCACCAAGGCTCATTTTTAGAGGCGGTTCGCGCTTGGTCTGGAGACAAGGGTGTCGACGTCATTTTAGATCCTGTAGGTGCGGCCTACCTTCCCGATAATGTATCGGCTATGGCGCTGGGTGGGCGGCTGGTACTTATTGGTCTCATGGGGGGCATTCAAACCGAGCTCAATCTTGGTCTCTTGATGATGAAGCGACTGAAAATTGTTGGCTCGACGTTACGGGCTAGGCCGATTTCCGAGAAGTCTGCAGTTATGGACCAATTGTTAGCCAAAGTATGGCCAAAGCTTGAAACGGGCGCCATTAAACCGGTGATTGAGACCACGGTACCGATGATGGACGCCGCGCAGGCCCATCAACTAGTCGCCGGAAATGGCACGGTGGGTAAAGTATTACTTACCTTAGGTGATTAGTCCGTTCTTTGGGCGCCGGCTTAGATGGCAAAGACCGAGGAGGTGATTTTGCCGCTGGTCGGTGCTGGTGCACCGTTGGGTAGGTCTAAGCTTCTCCACTGGACTCAGACGTGCTTAATACGAGATTGACAGGGTTGGAACAGCAAGTGGTTCAAGTTCGTGGCTTCACACTCATTGAGATGCTCGTTGCACTGGCCATATTTGCCATGATTTCTGCAATTGCCATCCCGCTGTATACGCAGTACAGCCAGCGCGCTTATCGCGCGGAAGTGATGTCGGATTTGATGTCCTGTGCGCAAGCCCTTGAGCGTTACAGCGCGGCCAGCTTTACATTTGTGGGGGCAAACTCGGGGGGCGACAATACAGCTCTAAATGCAGCGATATGTGATCCGCTGAGTGTGCGGCAAGGGCGTTATTTGGTGACTGCTGTGACCACCCAGGCCAGTTATGAATTAACGGCGGTTCCGATTGGATCCATGGCGGGTACCGGAACGCTGACGTTAGATGATGCGGGGCAGCGCACTTGGGATGAAAATAACAACAGCATCATCGACCCGAATGAAGACGATTGGGTCAAGGATTAGCCGAGTGATCAGCTTTAGGATTTGCGTGTTTTAGAATAGGGTAAATAGGTTGAATAATTTTCGGCGCTATTGGGGTCGCGAGCGAGGGTTTACGCTGATTGAATTGTTGGTGGCGATGACCATTGCGGCAATATTAATGGCTTTTGCCCTGCCGTCTTTTAACGACTTTACGACGCAACGTCATATGTCTGCCAATGCCAACGTCTTGATTTCTGCGATCACCTACGCGCGCAGTGAAGCCACCCGTGTAGGTGGCATGGTGACCCTGCAGTCTGTCGATGGCAGTGAAGCGAACAATGAATGGGGTGCAGGTTTTTGTGTCGTCATGGGCGAACCCGGAGACTGTCACTCAGCCCTTAAGTACTTTTATCTGGATGGTGACGTCACACTAGATGCGGTTGACGGATTACACATGGTTGCGGCGCTGTCATTCAACTCAAGGGGTATGCTGATGGCTGGGCGCAGTGGATCGGTTCAATTGTGTGGTCAAGATGCTGGCGATGATCCCGGGCGGGTGGTTAATGTGAATGTTGTGGGTCGTACGCATGTGGCACAACTCACCTGTTATCCCTGATCGTGATGTACCGCTGATGAACCCCACACACTCTCAAATCCGCACGCTCAACGCTGCTTCCATGCGAGGCTTTTCGATGGTTGAGCTTTTAGTGGCGGTGCTGATCATGGGTGTTGGTGTATTGGGTGTTGCAAGCCTGCAGTTGGTCAGTTTGCAAAATAGCAGGAACGCGTTACTGCGCAGCGATGCGCTGCAGATGGTGTATGGCATTGTCGATCGTATCCGGATTAATCCCGCAGGTGATTATACGTCGGTTTATTTTGATGACGCTCCTGAGAGTATCGCGCAGAATTGTTTTGCAAATAGCTGTTCTGCGGCGCAGATGGCAGCGTTTGATGTTAGCGTTTGGAAATGTAGTCTAGGTCGCCATAACACACTAAGTGTTTGTGAAGACCTGCGCACTGGAATGATTTTGCCTTCCGCTGCGGTCCAGCCAGGACTGCCTGAGGGAGATGGATCTATTGCTGTTGACGACCAAGGGCGAGTCAGCGTCAGTGTTCGTTGGGCAGGCCATAACGGTGCGTTGGAAACGTTGACCATAGAGACTCAGAGGTAATTCGCTATGCGCCAGCGACAAACCGGTTTTTCTATTATGGAATTGTTGATTGCGTTACTGCTGGGATTGGTAGTGGTGGCCGGTATTGTTCAGTTGTTTGTGGGTAATTCGCGCACCTATGCGCTGGTAAACGCGCAATCTCGATTGCAAGAAAACGCGCGTTTTGCTTTTGAATTTATGACTCAAGCGGCCCGCAATGCCGGTTATTATGGCTGTGCGCCAGAAGCTAATTATGTCATCAAGGGTCTTGTAGGAAGCTGGGAAAGCATCCCGGAGTATGATCTGAGTCGATCGGTCGGCGGATTTGAGGCCTTAGGTGATGGTAATTTTTTGCCAAATAATCTGTTGACCCTGCCTGTATCTGAGGATGATCTTGATTTGAATGTGCATATTTCGGGCCATGGGATTGACCGCTCGGCGTTGCAAGATACCTCTGATATCGTGATATTCCGCAACATCGAACAACCCGTTGCGCGACTGCAGCAGGTGCTTCAGGCTGACGGTGATCCGGTGGTTTATACGCCAGATGGTGAGCCTGATTTTCGGGTGGACGACGTTGTGGTTGTGGCAGATTGTGAGCAAGCGGCGCTGATTAAAGTTACGGGAATTGCTGAGGGCGTCAATAACAAGACTCTTTTTCATGAGGTCTCGCAAGATGGGTTTAACTTTGATAACGGGGCAACCGTAAGTACGTTGGCAGGTGATATTTTGCCGCGGACACTGTCCGTAATTGGCCGAGCCTACGGTATCTCGAGTGTGGTGGGCCGCATGCAGACGACCATTTTTTTTATTGCGCCCAGTGTGCAGTCGAATCAGTCGGGGGATCAAATATACGCACTTTGGCGAAAGCAGGGGGCCGAGGCACCTGTTGAATTGGTTCAAGGTGTGGAAAATATGCAGATTTATTACGGTGTGGATACCACATTAGATCAAATACCCAATGTTAATCGGTATCAGACAATTGACGCTGTTAATGACCCGGCTAGCATCGTTGCTGTGCGCATTCGGTTAGATGTGAGTAGCCCAGATAATCTTGCAGAAACAAATGATCGATTGCGCCGCTCGTTTTCGAAAACCATCAGTGTTCGAAACTCGGGTGTTTAGCTGAAATGAATGCCCGCCCGAATAGCCAACGACAACAAAAAGGAGTCGTGCTTTTTATTACCTTAGTGCTTTTGCTGGTGCTCACAATTATTGGGGTCTCATCGCTGCAGACCACTAGTTTGGAGTTGCGTATGTCGCGCAACGAACACGATAGACTGCTCGCGTTCCAAGCCGCAGAGTCGGCGCTGCGTGATGCAGAACTGCGTATGAAAAGTATAACCTCTGTTAGCTTGTTTAATAATACGGCGGGGCTATATCGCGTCACCGAGTTAGGTGGCGCGCAATTGTGGCGCGACGAGGCCATATGGCGTGGCAGTAACAGTTTAACTGGTGGCGCACTGGCAGGCACTGCCGCGGCGCCTCGATATATTATTGAGTATATTGGTCCGGTCGTGCGCGATGAGAATGCATTTCAGCAGGATGATCCTTACGCGGCCTCCAGTACGATTGATCGCGTTGAGATGTTTCGTATCACGGCGTTGGGTACCGGGGGTACCGTAAATGCGCAAGTGCTGTTGCAAAGCACCTTCGGAAGGATAATGGACTAGATGATGATTGCGTCCAGAGAGCCTTTAATCGCTAGAAGTCGCCATGCGCTGGGAAGGATGGCTGTGTTTTTCATGGTTACGTTTTTTTGTGGGAGTATCCCCGAAAGCGTGGCTCTGCCGCCTGAGGTGAATGACGACTTTTTTGTCGAGCGCGAAGATCGAGAGATTCAAGAAAGCCTATTTGACAACGATCGACCTGATGATAACGATAACGACTTGATTATCCTCAATGTGACCTCGCCGAGTGTGGTTGGCGCAAGGTTTGAGGTTGATCTGAGCAGCGGTGATTTTAGGTATGACCCTGCGCCGGACTTCAGCGGCGTTGTTCGGTTCGACTATACAGTCCTTGAGGATGACAGCGACACGAGTGGAATATGTGCGCCAGTTATCACCAACAGTTCGGCATGTACAAGAACTGGTCAGGTTGTGCTTTATTTCCGCCCAAGAGCGGACGCGCCAGATTTTTCGGCGACTGGCGCGCAAGGTATTCAGGGCACAACCTTCCCGCTAAATATGAGTTTGACGCCTGCCGACGATGATGGCTCGGAAGTTGTGTCCCTGACTTTGAACAATTTCCCTGCCGGCAGTGTGCTCTCCGCGGGTACCCAGCAAGCAGATGGCAGTTGGGTGCTCAACGAAGCAGACGTCGCGGCAGCCCAATTGACGCCACCTCCCAATTTCAATGGTTTTATAGCCGTCGCCTATACACTCTCGTCAACGGATACGGCGTTGGATGAACGGGGCGAAGAGGAAACCGATACAATTTCCGTCTCCGGCTCATTTTCGGTGGACGTAAGCAGGGCTAACAACAACCCTGAACTAACGGGAAATATTCCGGAATTAACGACAGATGAAGATGTGAATGCCTCGGTTGATTTGGAGGGGGTAGTCACGGATGCCGATATTGCGACCAATGGTGACAGTTTGGTGTATTCAGTGACGTCTATTAACTCTGATGCGGTTGCGTCGGCGAGTCTCGCCGGTTCTGTTCTATCGGTGGTGGTGGTACCGGACCAAAATCAGTTGGGGGGTTCGGTTGGGATATCGGTATCAGATCTTTTTGGCGGCGTGCCGGTTGAGTTTGAGGTGCCGCTGAATGTTGTCGCCGTGAACGACGATCCGGTTGCCGAAGACTCGGTGCCTGTAATAGAGATGGATGAAGACAGTGCGGCCAGTCTGGATCTTTCCGGCTATGTATCGGATGTTGATGTTGCCACCAACGGCGATGTGCTGGCCTACGAGGTGGCGGCTATTGACCATCCTGCGCTCGTTCAGGCCACGCTTTTGGGGCCACAGTTGAATGTTGCGGGCGGCGCTGATTTGTTTGGGACGGGTACCGTGACGGTGCGGGTGACAGATCAGGTGGCCACGCAGCCGCTCCTATTGTCGATCATTGTGAATGTGAATTCGGTGAACGATGCACCGGTGGCGATAGGCTCAGTAGAGGCGGTCGACGCACTGGAAGATGCAGCTCCGGTAGATCGTGATTTTACGGGTGTTTTCGCCGATGTAGATTTGGCTTCGGGCGATTCACTGACGTTATCTGCCAGCGTTACTGAGGGTGCAAACATTATTGAGCGACTGACTATCGCGAACCAAACCTTGTCAATGGTGTTCGCGGCTAACGCCAACGGCAGTGCCGCTGTACGCGTTGAAGCAACCGATGAGGCAGGGGCGCGCGCCACTTATCTTTTGCCTGTAGAGGTACAAGCTGTAAATGATGCGCCGATGGTTGAGGCTGCGATCCCCAATCAAAACGTTGACGAAGACGCTGCGCCGATCAATGTCTCGGTATCGGGTGTATTTGATGACGTCGATATTTTGACAAATGCTGATCAGTTGGTCTACGAGGTGGTCAGCAATTCTAATGAGGGCTTATTTTCGGATATCTCCGTTTCAGGTGAAACCATAAACCTGACGTTGGCAGTTGATGCCTATGGCATTGCAGAGCTGGCCATGGTGGCGACAGACTTGGCCGGCGCAAGCAGTGATCCAGTGGTATTCAGTGTTGTTGTTAATCCAGTGGATGATTTACCTGATGCCAGAGATGACGTCACTGCAAATATTCTTGAGGACAGCAGTGGTTTTAGTATTGATGTGCTGGCAAACGATTATCTCGGTGATGTCCCAACTAATATTGTGTCGATCGTCTCTGTCGGTAGCCAAAGTTTTGTTGACATCAATCAAGACACAATCACAACCGCACAGGGCCTTGCGACGATTGAGGAAGACCTTATTTTTTTCGAGCCGGCACTTAACTTTTGGGGTGCAGCGGAGTTCGAATATTCAATTCGTGATGCTGACGGAGATGAAGATGTTGCCAAGGTTACCTTTTATGTTGAACCGGTAAACGATGCGCCTTTAGCAAAACAGACGCATGATTATTCCGTGTTGGAGGGCAGTTCGCTGACGGTTGAAGCGGTGGACGGTCTCCTGCTGGGTGCATACGATTTTGACGTTGCAGGGGTTGATCAAGAGGGTAACCCGTTGCTGCCGGTGAATCCTGAGGGTGAGCTCCAGTTGAACGCCCTGAGTGTTGTATTTGAGACGGCACCGCCGTCTGAAGAGGGGGTTCTGACCACTACTACCAGTGACGGGGCGTTTACCTTTCAGCCTGCTTTGGGTTTTGTAGGAACAACTTCTTTTACCTACTCTGTATTTGATGGCAATTTAAAAAGTGAAATTGGAACGGTATTCATTGAGGTGATTGCGCTGCCCCCACCGGGTGAGGCACCAAATCCTGGTGAAGTTTCAGTATTGTTCAATTTGACCAATACACCGTTAGAGCAATCCACAAGCGTCTCGCCGAATGTTGTGGTGCAGATGGATGATTCAGGCAGTATGGATTGGCATATGTCCATCAACTCCGCTGATGACGGTGGTCGGTTTGTGATCAGTAACGCGCAGATCGCCCGACGCGGCCGTAGGCAGTCAGATTATTCGTATTTGTTCAGCCTTTCCGTAAACGCGTATTCGCCGACAAATATCAATGGCCGCGTACTGCCCTCTGAAGAAGCGCTGGCGCTATATATGCCGGGCAATACATACGAGGTATGGCGCGCTCGCAGCGCCTCATACAACAAGATTTACTACAACCCACTGGTGACTTACGAGCCTTGGACTGGATTAGACAATAGCGGTGTCGAGTTTGCAGATGCGAATCCTTCGGCGGTGCGGTTGGACCCACGGTCGAATTCAAGAACGTACGATATCACGCGCTTGAAATCCTATACCGCTGACAACGTGCCCCGTTGGCGTCGCCGGGGAGGTCTGGCTGATATTCCTGTGACTGATTTTTACGCGCCTCGATATTATACCGTTTCGGGAAGCCGGGTAGAGATCAAAAACAACGGCACGACCTATGTTGGAGGCCCCGAAAGGGATGATTGTTCGGTCAGCAGTGCCTGCACCTATACCGAAGAGATTCAAAATTTTGCTAACTGGTTTCAGTATTATCGCTCCCGTGAGTTGGTTGCGAAAGCCGCAGTGGGTAACGTTGTCGCTGAACTGCAAGACATACGGGTTGGCTACGAAACGATTAATCGCCGAGCATCTGAGCCCATTGCCGAGATGAATGAGTATTTCTGGGAAGGTGAAAAGCGGGAGCTTTTGGATACGGTTTATTCGGTAAGTTCCAGCGGCGGTACTCCGCTGCGTAGAGCACTTAACGATTCGGGTCGAATTCTCAGTTGTCAGCATGAGGCTCGCGGTTGCCCGGCACTGCCTGCGCCTGAGGGGATTTGTCAGCAAAATTTCACACTACTGTTTTCTGACGGTTATTGGAATGGAAGTGCACCGTTGTCCGTTAATGCTGATCAGGACGGTGCTGGGATTTTTGACGGAGGTAAATATGCGGATGATTACGCAAACACCTTAGCAGATATCGCAATGTACTATTATGAGAACGACTTGTTTCCGGCGATCGCGGACAGTGTGCCTTTGTCAACCTCTGACATCGATGGCGTGCCCGCGGGCACCTTTGCCAGTGACAACGACTTGATCCATCAGCACATGAAAACGTTCACGATTGCCTTTGGTGTGGTTGGAGATATTGATCCGGCCATTGCGGCGTCGGCTCCGGTGTCGACAAGTTTTCCGTGGCCGAGTCCCTATGCGGGTCCAAATGCGAAAGTTGACGATATGTTGCATGCAGCGGTAAATAGCCGAGGTCGATTTCTCAATGCGGGTGACCCGCAACAATTGCAGTCCTCGGTGGGCACGGCTTTTCGTGAATTCACTCAGGCTGCGTCTTCGAGTTCAGCGGCAGCGTTTAACTCGACATCACTGCGTGAAGGTACCCTGCTGTATCGCGGTTTTTACGATTTACGCAGCCGAACCGGTGAGTTAACAGCAAGCAGGGTCAGTACAACCGGAGAAATTGACAGCGTGCCAATTTGGACGGCCGCTCGCCTGTTAGATGCAGATAGTCCGAGCGGGCAATTACCTTCGCAGCGGGTGATTTTTACCTTCGATCCGCAACAAAAAACTGGAATTCCATTCCGATACGATGAGTTGACAACCGACCAAAAAACGACCCTGAGCCGGAATGAGCTTGATTTTTTGCGGGGCGTACGGGATTTCGAGGAGCCGATAGGTGGATTGCGTGAACGGCTCAGGAGGGAAGGGTTATTAGGTGATATCGTCAATTCGAGTCCGGTGTTTGTGGGCGAGGCGCGCGCCATCAATCGAGATCAGCCTCCTTTTCCAACGGATGATCTCTACAGTGATTTTGCTGTTCAAATGAATACTCGTCAGAAAATGGTGTACGTGGGCGCAAACGATGGCATGTTGCACGGCTTCGATGCGCTTACGGGTACCGAAGTGATGGCCTACGTGCCTAATTTGATCTTAGATAACTCGCTCCCCTATGGTAACAAACTCGATTCATTTACCTCGCCGTTCTATTTGCACGATTATTTTGTTGACCTGACCCCTCGATTAAATGACGTTTATATCCGAGCGTCTAGGTTGAGCGATAAGTCTTGGCTCACAACACTTGTCGGTGGGCTGGGTGCTGGGGGCAAAGGCGTATTTGCGCTAAATGTGACTGATCCGGCAAATCAGTTTAGTGATGAAGCGTCAGCGAAAACTTCTGTTCTGTGGGAATTTACGGAGGCCGATGACAGTTACCCTCTAGATCTTTCGGGAGAACCCCTAGGTGGCGCGGTTGGCGCGCTGGTTGACGCGAGCGGTGAGCCGATAAAAGACATGGGGTACTCCTTGTCATTGCCGGTGATTACCATGACCAACCGTAAAGGCATAGATGGTGAAAATCAGTGGGTTGCGATATTTGGCAACGGCACTAACTCAACCTCAGGTATCGCAACTTTGTTTGTCCTTGATATGGATAAAGGCATAGACGGCTGGCAATCGGGCGATTTTGTGAAAATTTCAACCGGTTATGGCGTCCCCCTTCCCGGTGAGCAGTTAGAAGGTTATCCCAACGCGCTGGGCAGTCCTGCGGCGATCGATCAAAATCTTGACGGCACTGTCGATCTGGTTTACGCCGGTGATCGAATGGGTCACTTGTATCGCTTTGACATGCGCAGCGAAAATCCCGACGACTGGCGAGCGATTCGTTTGTTCTCAGCGACGTATGCTCAAGGGGGCACTGACGTTGTCCAACCCATTCTGTCACAACCTCTCGTGGTTAAGCACCCGGAAAAAGAAGGGTTCCTGATTACCTTCGGCACCGGTAGTTTTATCACTGAGGGTGATGGCAGCAATCAGGATATCCAGTCGATTTATACTATTTGGGATTCTTTGATTAGCAGTCCGCGCACCGCATTGGCCGATTCGAAGGCCACAAGATTGGTTAAACAAACCCTATCCAACGTTGTTGATGATTCAGTCGCGCCTGCTCAGACACGCCGCGTTTTATCCAGTGAGCCTGTGCCCTACGCCTCAGAGTCGACGAGTCCAGGTGTTTATGGCTGGTATATCGACCTAAATATGGAGCGGGCATCCACCACTCGATCGGGTGCCTTAAACAACGACATCAGCGGTCTAGCGCCACCTTCACCGCAGTTTCCAGGTGAAAAAGCAATTCGCCGATTTTTGTATCGTGATGGCGCGATCGTGACCACAACCGTACTGCCGGCGACAAACGCGACATCCTGTTTTGGTTCTCGACCGGGCGCGTTGTTGATACTTGATGCGCTGACCGGCGGAAATCCGGACGAACCGATAGTTGATTTCAACGAAGACGGTTACGTTGACGAAAGTGATTTGCTGGAAGTTGAGGGAACGACCTATAGCGCGGGCTGGATATTTGATCAAAGTCAGTTGGACGGCCAATTGGTTGATCTGTCAACTTTAGGCGGTCAGGACGATACCGATTTCCTCTTCATATGCGGGGGTAACGACTGCATTTCCCGTAAAATAAGGGACCTTAAGGATACAAAAACGGGCCGATTGTCTTGGACAGAGTTGCGGCGAGATTAGCAATACAGGATCGACATGGCTTTATATAAATTAATCTTGACGTCCTTAAGTTTGTTCTTGCTGGCAACGTTTGTTGCAGCGCAGCCCTTTGATGTGCCTCTTGGAGAGCGCCAGGGCATCATTCAGGAATTAGATTTTTCCCGCAACAGCGCCATTATCAGTGGCTACCAGTATGATGTCAGCTTGACGGCTAAGGTTGAAATCAATGGTTCCTATGGGGCCTTCACTCTGCTGAATGAAGGCATGAAGGTTGTCTTCACCTATAGACAGTTCGAAACAGGGCGGCGCGAAATTACCGAAATGCGACAGGTGGCTGATATAGATCAGCATTAAAAAGCGTTTAAGTGCCTAGGGTTGTCAGCTGGTCGACCTGCTCGGTTAGGGTTTGAATACGCGCCCTAAGGGCGGTGGCCTTGTCGCGCTCCTTGCCCACCACTGCTGCAGGGGCCTTGTCGACAAACCCTTTATTGTTCAGTTTTGCGGTGATCCGTTTTAAATCCTGCGCTGCTTTACCAATTTCTTTGTCCAGGCGTGCTTGCTCTGCAACGACGTCAATTAGACCGGCGAGCGGAACCATGACCTTAAGGTCCTTCACCAGGGCTAATGCATTGGGTGGTGCAGCGCTGTTGGGATCAATCCAGCGAATATCTTGAACGTTAGCTAGGCGTTTGAGCATGACTTCGGTATCTGCCGCCCGCTGCCGATCCTGCTCGCCGCCGCCCTGAAAAATCACCTTAATTTCTTGGCTTGGCTTGATGTTTGCCTCTCCGCGGATAGTGCGAATGCCGCTGATCACGGCCTTTAGCCACTCGACTTGAGCCACGGCCTCTACATCTGAGTGATAATCCTCGGTGCGCGGGTAAGACTGCAGCATGATCGTGTCTTGCTGGATACCCAACTTGGGGGCTACTTCGTGCCATAGCGTCTCAGTGATAAAAGGAATCACCGGGTGGGCTATGCGTAAAAGACTTTCGAGTACATGCAACAGTGTGCGTTTTGTCCCCTCTCGTTGAGCCGCAGTTGTATTGGTGTCCCAAAGCAAAGGTTTGGTCAATTCGAGGTACCAATCGCAGTATTCGTGCCATGCAAATTCGTAAATGTTGTTGGCAAAAATATCAAATCGAAACGTTTCCAAGGCAAACTCAGTCTGGCCAATCAAATCATGGGTTTTGCTGATCATCCAGCGGTCGATCACCGACAATTCAATGTCGGCCAGGGGGTCAAAATTTTCCGTATTCATCAGCACAAATTTGGTTGCATTCCATAATTTGTTGCAGAAGTTTTGGTAACCTTCAATGCGATTTAAGTCAAACTTAACGTCGCGGCCGGTACTGGCTAACGCACAAAAAGTGAATCGCAGAGCATCGGTGCCGTAGGACGGTATGCCCGCTGGAAAGTCTTTTTTTGTTGCTTTTGCAATACGCGGGGCAAGTTGTGGCTGCGTTAAATTGCTGGTTCGCTTTGTTAGTAGATTATCCAGATCTATGCCATCAATGAAATCTAGCGGATCCAAGCCGTTGCCCTTGGTTTTTGACATCTTCTGGCCCTCGGCATCGCGAACCAGTCCGTGAACGTAGACGTTGTGAAAAGGCACTTTCCCGGTGAAATGAAGGGTCATCATAATCATGCGGGCAACCCAGAAAAAGATGATGTCGTGCCCGGTGACCAGCGTTGCTGAGGGTAGAAAATCTGCCAAATCATCGGTTTCGTTGGGCCAGCCCAAGGTGGCAAAAGGCCACAATGCCGACGAGAACCAAGTTTCGAGTACGTCCTCATCACGCGAAAGAGGTAGGTCCTCTGCGAGATTATATTTTACGCGCGCCGTATCCTCATCTTTCGCGACGTAGACATTACCCTGCGGATCATAAAAAGCGGGAATCTGATGGCCCCACCATTGCTGGCGGCTGATGCACCAATCCTGAATGTCTCGCATCCAGGAAAAATAGACATTCTCGTATTGCTTGGGCACAAAATTAATGTCCCCATTCTCCACGGCTGCAATAGCTGGTTTCGCCAAAGGGGCAATTTTCACAAACCATTGATCGGTTAACAGGGGTTCGATGATCGCCCCAGAACGGTCACCGCGGGGCACCATGAGCTTATGGTCTTTGATTTCACCGAGTAAGTGCAGAGCATCTAAATCCTCGACGATCTTGCGGCGTGCAGCCTCGCGGGTCATCCCTCGATATGGGTCAGGCACTGTTTGATTAAGGGTTGCGTCGTCGTTAAAAATATTAATCAGCGGTAAGTCGTGGCGTGTGCCCACTTCGTGATCGTTAAAATCGTGGGCGGGAGTGATCTTTACGCAGCCTGTGCCGAATTCGCGATCGACATATTCATCAGCGATGATTGGTATTTTTCGGTCAACCAGTGGCAGGTTGACAAAACCTCCAATCAGGTGCGCATAACGTGGGTCTTCAGGATGTACGGCAACAGCGCTATCGCCGAGCATAGTTTCAGGTCGGGTGGTGGCCACCGTCAGTACAGCTTTGCCGTCCTCGGTTTTTAATCCATCGAGCAATGGATAGTGGAAATGCCAAAGGAACCCCGCTTCATCGTGGTTTTCGACTTCAAGATCGGATATGGCAGTCCGTAGGTGGGGATCCCAGTTAACCAGACGTTTGCCCCGATAAATCAACCCTTGATCGTAGAGCCTTTCGAAAACCTCTCTGACAGCCGCTGCATAGGGCGCGTCCATTGTGAATCGGTTTCGCGACCAGTCTAAACTAGAGCCCATTCGGCGTATCTGTTGCGCGATGGTGTCGCCCGATGACTCTTTCCATGCCCATACTTTTTCATTGAAAGCTTCGCGGCCCAGATCCAGTCGTTTAATACCCTGTTCGTTGAGTTGTCGTTCCACCAGCATCTGGGTAGCAATCCCAGCATGATCAGTGCCCATCTGCCAAAGTGTTCGAGATCCTTGCATACGTGCATGCCGGATCAAAGTATCCATGAGCGTCTGATTAAATGCATGGCCCATATGTAGCGTTCCGGTCACATTTGGGGGAGGGATTAGCACGCAGTAGCCGGGACCGTCTCCGGCTGGGCTAAAGTAATTCTGTGACGCCCAGTGGTCGTACAATTTTTGCTCAATGGCGTGTGGGTCGAAACTGCTATCCATGATTGGGACCTATATTGATTCGGCGGTTGGAATGACCGGGTCTATGTTGAAGGCTGTGAGGCTCATTCTGTTCGCTCCCAGTCACTGAGTTCGTGGTGATGCAGGGGATACCCGCGGTCTCGGTAATGCGAGTATCGTTGGCGGCCCTGTTCTTTTGTTTCCCCAACAATAATTTCAGCAACCCGATCAAAGCGGCCGAAAAAAACAGGGACATCCAAAGCCAGATTGATCAGCAACCCCTCGTTACGGTGTGGCATCTGACTGCTGATTTGTATCGGACTTGAGGCAGGTTGTTTGGATGCGGCGATTTCATGGGGTACAAACCGGTGTTTTGGGTAGTTCCACATCAGTTCGTCTAAATCTGATGCGGTCTTTGTGTCGGCCACGTGAATATGTACGGGTTGACGGCTCAGATATGCCTTGAGGCTGAGACGGCAAGCAAATCTCAGACTGGCATCTAATGTTTGGTCTTCGAGAATATAGAAATCAACCCGGGTCATATTCGACGCTAACCCGCTTTTTCGCAAAGATAGGCGAAGAGCAGGGGCACCGGCCGGCCGGTGGCGCCTTTTTTGGCCCCGCCCAAAAACGCGCTGCCCGCGACATCCATGTGCGCCCAATCTACATCTTTAACAAATTCGGACAAAAAGCAGGCCGCAGTAACGCTGCCAGCATTGCGTCCGCCAACATTGGCCATGTCTGCAAAGTTGCTCTGCAGGGCAGAATGATACTCGTCCCATAGCGGCATCTGCCACGCTTTATCTCCGGATGCTTGACCGGCTTTGAGCAGATCATCGGCTAAGCTCTGGTTGTTGGCATACAGGCCGCTGGCATGGGCGCCAAGAGCGACGACACAGGCGCCAGTGAGCGTCGCGACATCAATGATGGTCTTAGGTTTAAAGGTTTGTACGTGGGTGAGAGCGTCGCACAGTACAAGTCGGCCTTCAGCATCGGTGTTGAGTATTTCAATGGTTTTGCCGGAAGCTGAGGTGACGATATCTCCTGGGCGCGAAGCCCGGCCGCTGGGCATATTTTCGGCGGCGGCAACCACGGTGATCAGGTTGAGTTTCAATCCCGCAGCGATGACCGCCTCAGTGGCGCCCAGCACTGCCGCCGCGCCTCCCATATCAAATTTCATTTCATCCATGCCGGGAGGAGGCTTCAATGAAATGCCACCGGTATCAAACGTGATGCCCTTGCCTACCAGTGCAATAGGTGCATCCCCGGGTTTGCCTCCCTTATATTCGATAATAATCATATAGCCCGGCACATCGCTGCCCCTCGAGACCGACATAAATGCCCCCATGTTGGCGGCGGTCATTTGTTTTTCGTCCAAATAAGACACCACTACTTTGGGGTGATCGGCGAACTGTTGGGCTTGGCTGAGTAAATAAGCCGGATTACAAATGTTTGGCGGTTCGTTACCTAGGTCTCGACTGAGTGCCATGCCGGCGTCCAATGCGTTACCTTGCTTAACACACGGGCTGAGCCCTTTTTTGTGCTCAACCAGAAACTTGATGGCTGTCAGGGTTGCAGGTTTTGCAGGTTTTGATTTGTGCTTGGTGTAGCGATAAGCCGCATGGCTGATGCTCTGCATTGCGCTTTGCAGTTTTTCTGCGGTTGTTTGATCGCTCACTGTGCAAGCTTCCAGCGCGACAACGGCCTGTTTGATTGGCAATTTGCATAGTGCGCGAGCAGCGCCAGAGATCAATTTGCGAAACTCCTCTGGTTTTAGGACCTGGTCGGCACCGCCTATCACCAGTAATCTCGAGATCTTGCCAGGCAGGTGAACGGTGAGTGTCTGGTCAGCGTCGTCTTTAAAGTCTTGGCTGGCTTGTGCAAATAAGTCATGCTCGTCCAGCGCCTGTGCGACAACTTTTGCACGCGCCAATGAAACGACCAAACAAGGTGTGCTTAGGTCATCAACGGCGTCATCGGTTAAACTATATTTCATCTGCACTCAAGATTGTCTGATTGAAGTGTTTACATTCTAATTTAAAACGACGAAAGGTCATATGACTGTTGCGTTGAGGCATCTAAATCGGGAGATAATGGCCGTTTTTTTGGTCACTCTGGCACTGCTTTTATTGGTCGCGGTGGGGGGGCGGTTTATTGGTTACCTGCAAGAGGCCGCTATGGGCAAATTCACGGGGACAACCGTTTTGACCATAATTGGTTTGCGACTGCCTGAATTTCTGCAATTAGTGGCGCCTTTTGCACTTTATGTCGCACTCTTGCTCACGTTGGGTCGGATGTATGCTGAGCAAGAAATGGTGGTGCTGCAAACTGCGGGGCTTTCTACTGTCCGCCTGCTCGTTTGGGTCAGTGGTTCGGTTGTGATAATCGTCGGCCTTGTCGCGGCTTTGGCGTGGGTCCTGACGCCGCTCTCGCAGCGTGTTTTGCTCGATTTCGTTACGCAACAACGTGCACAGAGCGAGTTCGAAACGGTTAATCCCGGGGTTTTTCATACCTACGATTACGGTCGACGTGTGACCTACAGTCAAGATATCTCTGCTGATCGTCGTGTGTTGTATGATGTATTTATCTCCCAACGCCTAGAGACTGGTGCAACGGTGAATATTTGGGCGCAGAGCGCTACGCAGGCGGTCGATGAGCGCAGTGGGTCTCGATTTTTGATTTTAAATGATGGTCGCCGGTATGAATTTTCGATCGATTCAATGGACGTGCGCAGTATGGCATTCAAACAACTCAGCCAGCGCTTAGAAACAGTTGATAAACGGCGTGCTCGCTTGGATGTGGAAGCGGCACCCATGCAGTCTTTAGGGAGTGATCCCTTAAGCCGTGCTGAGTGGCATTGGCGGGTTGCGTTACCTCTATTTACGCTCATCGGAGCTGTTTTAGCGGTTGGCATTTCCCGCGTGCAGCCCCGTCAGGGGCGCTTTGCTCGAGTTTTGCCTGGCATGCTGGTGATGCTGGTTTACTATCTTGCGCTAGTGGTGAACCAAAATGCGCTGCGTGAAGAAGACGTGCCGGCTGATGTCGGGCTGTGGGGTGTCCATTTGTCTTTTGCAATTTTGGCTGTTGTGCTTGCGCGTAGACTTGCTCAACCGTCCTGAGTGATGATCTTTTGGACGGGTCACGGATAGCCCAGTGTGGGTATTGAATCGGGCTATGACAAATCAGCGTCTGTGGCTTTTTGGAATATGAACAACTAACGTTTTGCTCAGCTGATCATGCCATGTTTGTTGGCGCTTGCCGACGTAAAACCATAGGTACCCAATACCAAGGCTGATCCAAGATAGTAGAGCGCTGATCAGCCGAATGATCAGTTGTCGAAAACTTGGTGGTCGGCCAGTTTCGTCGACCACTTTGATACGCCAGGCGGTCATGCCCAAGGTTTGACCATCACGCGACCAGAAGTAGAGGTAGAATACGAGCAGTTCGGCCAGCAGCAGCATTTGCACGCCTGCTCCGCTGATGGCTTCACCTGAATTGATGAGCACGCCGATGAATAAAGTGCCCATCCAAAGGGCGACGATCAGTAGACCATCGTAGAGGCCTGCGCCCAAACGCCGGCCGAGGCCGGCTGGGTAAGCGGCCTCGGAGGATGGCTTAGAATTCGCCAATGTTGTCTGCAATACGAACGGTACGCCCACAAAACTCTTCGTGCGTCATAGCGGCAAGCACTTCTTGGTCTTCGCTAATAGCCCAAGTGCGGCTATCGTCGTTCAATCGACAAGCCATGAACGCTTTAGCTGGCCCTTCTGGACCGTACATGACGCTATAGCCTTCGATCTGGCCATCTCCTTGATATTGAGCGACAACCTCTCTCTTGTAGAGCGCGTCAACTGCAGGCTGCAGGTCATCATGTTGGAAGGGAGTCGCGGGTGGTTCGGTTGAATAAAGACCAAACGCGTGCTTTGTTAAATACCCGCCGTTGGCGGTGATTAAGCCTTTGTCTCCCGGTTTGGCCCGCAGCAGTTCGGCCATGCGTGCAATTGAGTGCATGACGTAGTTGTTCAATGGTCCGCCAGCCCAAGTTAATCCGCCAGTGACAGTCAGTGGCTTGTTGGTCTCTAGCCCGAGTTCGCGCGCAGCAACCTGCACGGCGACTGGAAAACAGCTATAGACATCGACCCTGTCCAGATCGCCCACGCTAACTCCTGCTAGCTCTAAACATCGGTTGCCGGCCAGCCGAATAGCCGGGGAGGAATAAAGATTATCGCGATTAGAAACAAAGTAGTGGTCATGTGCGTCGGTCCCTGTCCAAGGGTATACCCATTTTTCCTTTGGGATACCCAACGCTAGGGCTTTTGCTTGCGAACATAAAATTAGCGCGGCACCTTGGTCGACGTTGTTATTCGAATTCATGAACTTGGGATAGGGGAAAGAGACGGGGCGATTGGTGGCTGATGGTGTGCGAATGTCTTCGGCGCTTTTTTTCTGGCGTATCCACGCGTTTGGATTGTCTGCCGCCACGGCGCTAAAATCTGACCACAACTTTGCAATATGGTCTAGATGTGCGTCTACTTCGAGCCCCAATTGATGTCGTAAGGCAGTTTCAAAAATAGGGTAAATTTGAATGGGTCGGCCGAGCCTAATAGCCTGTTCCGCCGGGTGTCGCATATCGACTTCAGTGCCCATCATAATGTCGGGTGTACCGCTCAAAGGTTTCCAGTTGAGATCGTGTTTAGCTTTTGCTGCTTTGGCCTGTGTATTGCCGCACTCGGCGCCGGTAATAATTATGACATCGTGTTTGCCCGCTTGAATATCCAGACAGGATTGATTCAAAGTAGTCTGGACAAAATTGCCGCCGTAGGGTGTCAGAGCGGTCTCTGCATTGGGTGTTCCAATGGCCTCAGCAACCGCTTTTGCTGGATTTTGATAAGGCCAGATGCCTCGAATGACCCGAACAGCGGGGGCTTTCATCAATTTAGAGCTGCCGGCGTCACGCGCGGCAGCCTTGACCGCGTCGATCATAAGGTCAACGGGTTCTTTGGCTTCACCAAGGTCGTTGATACGCTGCTCCAATTGCGCGATCCCGACCAATATAGGCGTATTATCGTCCATTTATTTTCCTAAATTTAAAGCGTAACAAGAGTGCGTGCGCAAATTCGTTGGGCCTTTAAGGCAGGCGTTCGATGATCGTGCCTGTACCTAGCCCCCCGCCACAGCACATGGCGATTAAACCGTAGCGTCCGTCTTTACGCTCAAGTTCGTGGAGCGCGCTGGTGATCAGGCGTGCACCGGTGCTGCCGGTCGGATGGCCCAGCGCGATAGCGCCGCCGTTGGGGTTAACGTTCTCAGGGTTCGGCTGAAGCGCTTTCTCCCAAGCCATCACAACAGAAGCAAATGCCTCATTAACTTCGAAAACGTCGATATCGGCTACGGACAATCCGGTTTGTCCCAAAACTTTATGGCTTGCGGGTATCGGTCCTTTGAGCATAGTTTCAGGGTCACAGCCGACCAGCGTTGATGCAAGAATTTTTGCACGGGGCTTGAGCCCCAGTTCATCAACGGCTTTTTGATTAGCGAGTAAGACAACAGCGGCGCCGTCGGATACCTGCGAACTGGTGCCTGCAGTATGAATGTCTTGTCCTGGAACCAATTTCAGGCCGGTGAGTGCGTCCAAGGTTGTTTCGCGAATGCCTTCATCGACGCTGATTTCTTGAGTCTTTCCGGTAGGCTGACCTTCAGCATCCAAAACCGGTGCCATTATCGGGGTGATTTCTCGCGTGAAGCGCCCTTCTTGCTGGGCGCGCTTGGCGCGCTCCTGACTGCGTAGCCCAAAACGGTCTGTGTCGGCTCGGGAGATTTGATATTCCTCGGCGATCATAGCAGCGCCTTGAAACTGGCTGGTGGGTTGATAATGCGAAAAATAGCTCTCGCCCATAGGTGAGCCTTCTTTCATTGCAGAACCCAAGGGCACCCGCGACATCATTTCAACGCCGCAGCACATGACAATATCCTCCATTCCGCAAGAGACCATAGCTGCGCCCATGGATGTGGCCTGTTGGCTTGAACCACACTGGGAGTCGATTGTGGTTGCGGCGATGTCTTCAGGCAGGCCCTGAGACAGCCATGCGATTCTGGCAATGTTAAAGGTTTGCTCGCCCACCTGAGATACGCAACCGCCGATCACTTGGCCAACCTTCTCTGGTGGAATGCCGCTTCGATTAATGGCTGCGCTCTGTACTTGGCCCAGAAGATCTGCCGGCATTAATCCTGCAAGTCCCTTGCCTCGCTTGCCGATTGGGCTGCGTACCGCTTCGATGATATAAACATTATCCATCATAAATTCCCCAGTAAAATTAGACATAGTACATGAGTGTTTGCTCGCAAAAAAACCTTGATACGTCGATGGGTGAAAAGAAGCCCTCAACTGGCTGGCTAAGTGGACAAAACTGCTGGCGTTTTTGTCTTGGGCTTTTTACCCTTTGCCTGTTGAATTACGCTCAATAATGTTGGAGTTTGCTGCGAGCGACGTGATGTCGCAGACTACGGCGCTGGATTTGCGTGAGAGCCGCAGCGCTTTGCCGTCGGTTCCTTAGCGTCACGGTCGCCGATATGAGCCCAAATTGATAGAAGTTTTATTATGCAAGCCGCGATAAAAGATAGTTATGACTTGGTCATTGTGGGTGCTGGACCCGCTGGTTTGAGTGCGGCGGCCCGGGCTGCGGAAATTGATAGAGAAGCTGGTCTGCAACAACCGTCCTATGTGCTGCTCGAGAGCGCCGATGCGATAGCGCAAACCATTCAGGCTTATCAAGTCGGCAAGCACGTCATGGATGAACCGAGTTTCTTGAATTTGCGCAGTCCGATTGGTTTTTCTGCGGGTAAACGAGAAGACGTTCTCATGCGGTGGGACACGGACGTGGACGCGCAAAATTTAAATATCCGTTACGCCTGTGAAGTCACCGAAGTGTCTGGTGTTAAAGGTGATTTTGAGGTTCGTCTAGCCAATGGTGGAAGCATTATTGCCGGCGCGGTAATCGTTGCGGCGGGTACTCAGGGTAATTTGCGGCATATTGGTGTAACGCATGATGAGCCATCAGAATTTGTATGCTATAGCTTAGCCGACCCAAGAATAATCAACGATAAGCACGTTATTGTGATTGGGGCGGGCGACTCAGCCATCGAAAATGCCTTGGCGCTGCAAGAGCGCAACAACGTCTATATTGTCAATCGGCGTTCAGAGTTCAGTCGAGCAAAATCGGGCAATTTGAACGCGGTATTGGGCAGCATCAACGATGCTCGGTCCACGCTTGATTGTTATTACGACAGTTCAGTTAAATCAATTTCTCCGCCCGAACGATCCGGGGAGATGGGGGAGGTGACACTCACGACGGCAACGGGTGAGGTGTCGATTGCTTGCCATTTAGTGATTGCCCGTTTGGGTTCTACCCCACCTCGGGCGCGCCTGGAGCGGATGGGCCTTTCTTTTTCCAGTCCATTACCAACTGCGCTGCCTGATCTGGACAAGCGCTATCAGGCCAGTGTCCCAGGTATTTATGTGGTTGGCGGGCTGTCTGGCTATCCGTTGATTAAACAGGCGATGAATCAAGGCCAGGATGTTGTCGATTTTATTGCTGGGAATGATGTTGAACCGGCTGATCATGAGTTGCTGGTTGCGCGTTTGGGTGGTTTATATCCGGAAAAAACAGTCGACGAGACGCTAGATTTTTTCTGCAGCCGTGGTGCCTTATTTGAATCCGTAAGCCCCATTGGCTTTCGAGAACTCATGATTGAGAGTCGACTGGCGATCAGCGGCAGCTGGGCAAGAGGGGAAAGTGGGCGCGATTATATCGACGGTGCTCCGACAGCTATTGCTGGCGGGCATCACATCCTTGACGCTGGTGATTTTGTTGAAAAATTCTACGTAGTTATGGAAGGAAATCTGAAAATTCGGCCCTATCCAGGTGCGCCTTGGTCGCAGGTGGGCGTAGGACAATTTTTTGGAGAGAGTTGTTTGTTCGCCGGGCGTTCACAAGATGCCAGCGTCCGCATGGGTGATGATTGTGTGGTGATTCAAATTCCTCGCCGTATTTTAATTAAACTCGCTTTGTCTAATACCGCGGTTCGCAAACAACTTGATGATGCGTTTGTGTTTAACCTTCTGAAAGTGACGTTCAAGCCGAAAATAGAGGACGATCAATTACGCTTGATCGCTGGGGATTGTCCAACAAAAGTTTTTGAAGCAGGTAATCGATTATTTGAAGAGGGTGATCATGGTGATGTACTGTATGTGTTGCGCGCTGGCACCGTAAATTTGTTGCAGGGTCTCCAGCAACAGTTGGTGGCAGACCAATATGCAGGTGAGCTTGTAGGGCAATTGTCGCTGATGGGACACCCGCGTCGAATGTACTCTGCATTGGCGATGACTCGAGCTGAATGTGTTGAAATCGACGGGCAAAAATTCCGGGCATTACTGTCGGGAAATCCCGAGATTCGTGCGGCTCTAGAAAAAGATTTGACGGTCCTCTTGCAGGAGACCAACACCCTATATACACATCGAGCATCCGCAGCTGCGATGAATTTTTTGATGCAAAATGGTTTGGGTGAAGCCACTGACGCTTTGATTATAGACTCGAGTAAATGTGTCGGGTGCGATCAGTGTGAGGTTGCCTGTGCAAGCACTCATGGCGGCGTTTCTAGGTTAAAGCGTGCGCAGGGTCCATCGCTGGGGCGCTTTCATATCCCAACAGCCTGTAGGCACTGCGAAACGCCTCATTGTATGAAAGACTGCCCTCCTGACGCGATTCGTCGTACGCAAACAGGAGCAGTTTATATCCAGGATAACTGCATCGGTTGCGGCAATTGCGAGGCTAACTGCCCTTATGGTGCGATCGACTTGGTTGCCATGAGCAACCAAAAAAATGGTTTATGGAACCAGTTGGTGACGGCCACCCAACGGTTCTTGCCAAGCAATGACATTGCCCCTCAAGAGGTGCCCGCGATCAAGCTGGCGGTTAAGTGCGATGCCTGTACGACGGTCGCCGGAGGGCCTGCGTGTGTCCGCGCCTGTCCAACCGGCGCGGCGTTGCGGTTGGGCTCGGGCGAACTGCTAGAGATGATCGGAGAGTAATCGGTGCACGAGAGCCTGCTAGCTTGGAAAAACTACCGGTACTTAAAGTGGTTTGTGGTGCTTTTTGTGATTTCTGTGGCTGTTTTTGTCAGTCAATTCAGCAATGCAGCGCCAGTGTCTGGTGGTACATGGCAGGGTTATATGCTTGGTACCGTGGGGGCGCTGCTGATTGTATTACTGGCTTTTCTGGGTATCCGTAAGCGCCGCTATCGTTCGCGGTTAGGGCGCGTGGAAGGATGGGCGTCGGCGCACATTTATCTGGGGATTCTAGTTATCTTTCTTTCAGCCATGCACAGCGCGCTCGAGTTGCAAAGTTTAAATGTTCATACCTTGGCTTTTTGGCTCACCTTTGGGGTAGTAGTGTCCGGAATATTTGGTCTATATGTCTACCTTCATGTGCCGATTCTTATGAGTGGAAATCAGAGTTCGGGCTATCCGGATCTTTGGTTCGAGGAGCTCAAGGAGCTGGACCAACGCATCCTCGATACGACGGCGGGACTGAGAGGGGAGGTTGTCACCCAAATTTTGAGCGCCTTGAGAGGTACTGAGCTGGGAGGTTCAAAAGCAGACCAGCTCTTTGGACGAGATCGATCTAAATTCTTGCTGAGCCCGCTTTCGCGCTGGAAGAAAAATACCGACCAAAGACCCATTATCATCTGCTTGTCTGAAACGCTGCCCGTTGCGCAGCGAAAAGGGATTAATGCGGAATCTCTTGCGGAGATTTTTGAATTTTTCGGGCGGCGGCAGCAACTGTTGCGACGCCTGCGAAAGGATGTCCAGTATAGAGCGATATTAAAAATTTGGCTGTATTTCCATGTGCCGCTTACATTTGCATTGTTGGTTGCGCTGGCGGTGCATATTTTTGTTATTTTTTACTACTGGTAATCCATGAGGTTATTGATTCAATCGCCTTGGACCAAGGCGCCGATTGATTTGGGTGTGATCACGGCTCAACAAGCGGTGAACGTTCAATCCAAGGAGTTGTCAGCTGCGCTTTTCCCGGGCGCAAGGATTAATCTTAAACTGACGCTTACGAACAGTTTTGAGCTGAAAGTTCAGCGGGCGGGCGGAAAAATCGATTGTAATGGCACATGGTCGCGCGCCGCGGAGGTTGCCGTGGGTGATTCGTTCACGATAGATGATTTTGTGGTGTCAGTGTCGCGAGCGGATAAGTCCTCTGATCTTCTGTTAACGGTCAAGCCGCGTCCGGCAAGTTCGGTAAAAACAGGGGCGCGGCTGACGTTGCCTATGGTGGGCCCGAGCTTGGCATTTTGGAGCTGTCTTTTAGTTATCGTTGTTTTGGCGACTAGCCTGATAGCCCCATTTTTTTCTACGGTTGGTGTGCCTTTGTTTGACACGAAGTCCGCAATGTCGGCTGGCAATATGCCATCGTTGCATGCTTGGTCGCCGGGGGCATTGCACACGGCACACGTCACTGCAGGATTAGAAAATGAATGTAAGGCGTGTCACGCGAAAGCCTTTGAGAAAGTAAGTGATGAATCTTGTTTGGTCTGCCATGAAAATATCAATGAGCACGTGGCCATCACGCCGCTGAATCAGGTGCATTTCGCGGAAGTGCCTTGTAGATCATGCCATCAGGACCATATCGAGCCGAGCTTGTTGGTCAACCAAGATGCCCAAGTATGTTTAGATTGTCACGCTCGCCGGATGGACTGGGCACCTGACGCGGAGGTGATTGGGCGAGGTCTTCTGTCTGACCACCCGCCATTTAAGGTCTCATTGTGGCATTACCAGGAAACCGGGTTTGCCGAAGGCTTTTGGACGCTTGAGCACAGGGTCAATACGCCAGACGATCCTGCGAAGGAGGTTTCAAACCTGAAGTTTCCGCACGCAACGCATCTGAGTGCCTCAGGTGTACTGGCTTTGAACGATGGCAAAGCGCTAGAGTGTGTTAATTGCCATAAAATTGAGAATAGTGACGGGCGGGTCCTGCCGATAGAGATGGAGACCCATTGTGCACAGTGCCATTCGCTAACTTATGACATCAACAATCCCGCGCTGAAGCTGCCGCACGGCAACGTAAGAGAGGTGATTGCTGAATTACAGTCGTATGCGGTTCAAAGAAATAGCTATGGCGGATTAAACCTCTCGCAGCGATGGCTGTTAAAAGAGGCTGAGCATCAGTTTAGCGACTCTGGCTGCGGCTTGTGCCATGAAGTCTCTGAGCAAACAGGTGCCTCGTTGAAAAATCGATGGTCTGTGAAACCTGTGCGCCTGGCCAGTAATTGGTTCAGCAGCGCAACCTATAATCACTTATCCCATATGAATATTCCTGGTATTAACAATGAGTCCGTATCGTGCATCGGCTGTCACGCGGCTAATGTCTCGCATTCTTCTTCTGATGTCCTGATGCCGACTAGAGGTCTTTGCGTGACTTGTCATAATGCAGAGCGCGGCAACAGCGCTGAAACGTGCATCACTTGTCACGATTTTCATCAAACTGAGGGCACGCCGGCCTTTCGGTGGCGTTTGCCCAGCCCAAAAGGTGCCCTTGCGGCGCCCCTGAACGCTAAGGTGACCCCGTGATCGATTTTAAAACAGGTCTTTTATTGAGCGCGTGCATGATCCTCGCGGGATGTGGAGGCGGCAGCGGCAGTGATCCGCTAGATCAGGAAAGAAATCAAATAACACCTGTAATTGATTGTGACGGACGATGCGTTGATGGGGCTTCTTTCTTGTCTGTTGCAGAGGTGAAACGTGTTGTAGCCCAAGCGGTTCATCAAGCCAATGCGCTATCGGTTAATGCAACAATCGCGGTGGTCGACCGCGTTGGAAACGTGTTAGCGGTCTACAGAATGGGGCCATTTGGTGGCGCAGTAGAGATCACCTCAACTGTTCCCAACTCTGTTCGCAGCGGACTCGACGGCGTGGTTTTACCGCAAGGCAGGGACGGCGATGCATTAGCGGCGATAGCAAAAGCGATAACAGGGGCCTATTTATCGAGTGAGGGCAATGCATTTAGCACGCGAACTGCCAGCCAAATCATTCAAGAAAACTTTAATCCCCGGGAAACTGACCAGCCTGCGGGACCGCTTTATGGTGTGCAATTCAGCCAATTGCCGTGTTCTGATTTTGCGCAACGTTTTCTGGGCGCCGGGGTAACCGTTGGGCCTCATCGTTCGCCGCTTGGATTGGCCGCCGATCCCGGTGGTTTTCCTCTGTATAAAGCAGGAACCCCGATCGGCGGTATTGGTGTGATTTCAGATGGTGTCTATTCCTTGGATAAAAATGTTCAAGATCAGGACGTTGATTTTGACGAACTTATTGCGTACGCCGGAACTTATGGTTTTGAGGCGCCGGTAGAGAGACGCGCTGATCGCCTGACGGTGGATGGTAAAACGTTGAGATACTCAGACGTGATGTTTTCAGATCTTTCAGTGGCACCACAAGATGCCCCCGACTTGGATACTTTTGATGACGTTAGCCTGATTGGCGTTACCGGCTATGCCGATGCGGCGGTGCGCTCAGGGACAACCTTTGGTCAAGCCTCGTCAGGTATTGTGCCTGCCCCTGCTGAATACGATGGATTAGACGCGTTTGTATTTGTCGATCAGAGTGGCGCGGCCCGTTACCCCGCCAGAGATGCCACCGATGTCGACCGGCTCGGTGGAGCCAGCCTGCTTGCTGAAGAAGTGCATGCGATTCTCACCGCGACGTTGGGCATTGCCAATAAAACTCGAGCGCAGATTCGTCGCCCGCTTGAAACCTTTGGTCGGGTGACGATCTCAATTGTGGATACCAACGGGGAAATCATTGGGGTGATCCGCAACTTGGACGCGCCGGTTTTTGGATCGGACGTTTCGGTGCAGAAAGCACGCACCACGATGCTGATGTCAGCAACAGATGCAGGGCGCTACTTCTCTGGCATTACTGAGCCCGCCAAGTATCTCGAGAACGATTTTGTTTCGGTCAGACAGACAGTTGAGCTCGATGACTATATTGATCGAAGTAAGGCGCTTTTGGGTGCGCAAGCGTTCGAAAATGGGGTGGCATATTCAATACGATCGGTGAGTAATATCCATAGACCGTATTTTCCCGACGGACTTTCCAGTGCGCTGAGCGGTCCGCTCAACAAAGAGCCGACTTTAGGTCAATGGAGTATTTTCTCTACCGGTTTGCAGCTTGACGTATCCTTCAATAAGATCCTCAGTCATGTGCTTTTTGCAGCTACCGGTGTTGGAGAGGATGTGGGCCTGTCCTGCAACGAGAGCGAACAGCCGCTTCGCTTGGCCAATGGATTACAGATATTCGCTTCCGGCGTGCCAATTTATCGCGGCCGCGAACTTGTTGGTGGTCTCGGTGTAGCAGGGGATGCGCCAGAACAGGACGAAATGATGGCATTTTTGGGTTTGTATGAAGCCGGTGAGAACTTGCAGTCTGGACTGTCGAATGCGCCGGTTGATTTGCGAGCTGACCAGCTAAGCCCGGATGGCTATCGGCTAAGATATGTGCAGTGCCCGCAGAATCCGTTTGTCAACTCAGACGAAGAAAATGTTTGTGAGGGCCTCTAATGATTTTTTCTGCTGCAATAGGCCTCGAGGGTGGGCTAAAGACTAGTTCAAGTTAATGATTATGCGCCATTTTCTACTACACGCTGGCATCTTTTTGCTTGCTGCTGTTCTTGCGGCTTCTAGCCATGCCGACCGGTTAGTGTTTGGCAGTTACCGTGCTTATGACTCAGCGCTTAGCGAGGCGAATCGACTGAGCTCACTATTGGGTGCGACTGTGCAGGTGATTGATTCATCTCCCGGGGGTTCACATGCCGCCAATATCCATCGTGTGGTTTCCTTGCGGCTGAACGAGCGTGATTATCAGTCGTTGGGTCGTCGGGCAGACGCAGCTGGTATCGGGTTTTGGCGCCTGCGCCCTGCGCCAACGCGGGTTCTTGGCGCGCCAGCAAACGAAGACCTTTCCCCGGTGCCGGCACCGCGGGTTTCCGTTGAAGGCCCCAAAGGGGATATCAATGCAGATCGGGCGCCATCGCATAATCGTCTGCTGGTTCCGGAAATGAATAGCGCCTCTGGGCGCCGCGAAGGGAATTTCAGTGCGGATGATAGGGGCTTTGGCGAAGGGCCTGCCTTGGAAATAGAATTGCAGGAAATAGGTGAGGGGCTGGTTCTTCTGAAGTTGAGAATGTCGCAGTCGGCTCCGTATGAGTATGCGGTAGGGCGTGCGGAGGTTGTGATCTCATGGCCGCGTGATGCCTCTGTCATGCGGCTAAAGGGCATGCCAACGGCCGACAGTTTGCGAGGCACACCGATATCGAGCATTACATTCGCAGGAGATGGGCAGAACGCCTTGAAAATTCGCCATATGCCTAGTTTTGGTGTGACGATAGTTTCTGATCGCCAGGCAGCGGATTCAGGCGAGACAGTTGTTCTGAAATTTCAGGCTTTAAATAACTGGACCTTGAAAAAAACTCAATCCACATCAGATTTTGCGCCAGCACCAGCAGGACAAGAGCAGGCGATGTCCATTGCGCAGCGAACCAACTTGGACGACGGGCAATGCCAGACACAGGATCATCTTTTATTGCCTAGGGCCGCCAATACGGTCTGCAAGCCGGTGGGCGGGGAATTTTTAACGCTGACGGCTCACACCGCGTACGATGATGTCAATTCAACAGAGCAGTCTCAGGCGCGGCAAGTTGACGTTGTGGTTGCGGAGCGGCCGGCGCTCGCTCAGGAAATTTCGCCCGCTCAGATCAAGGGCGTCGTGCCCAGGCCGCAGCCAAACGAATACGCAGCCGCAATTCCGGTGCCAGACCGCTGGCGAATTCTTCAGGGTTTGGGTCCTCAATCGAAGTGGTACGACCCTTACAACCAAAATACGCTAAAAGCAGATTTACCGCTGCATGACGACTGGTTTTTTAATGTTACCGCGACTTCCGATACATTCGCAGAAGTACGCACGGTACCCACCCCCGTTGGTCTTCAGTCTAGCGCCTCGGCGGGATCAAATGACGTGTTTGGGGATTATGAACAGACCGCAGTAATTCAGAATTTTGCGATGGAGTTTGTCTACTATAAAGGAGACACCGTTTTTAAGCCGGTGGATTGGGAGTTTCGCTTCACACCCGTTATCAACCTTAATTCAACGCGCCTTGACGAAATTTTAGGTGTCAACGCGGATCCGGGAGCGGGAAAGGTAAGACGCAAGAGCGATGTTGGTATTCAAAGCGCGTTTGTAGACAAACATCTGTGGAATGTCTCAGATAACTATGATTTCGACAGTATCCGCGTGGGCATTCAGCCTTTTTCCTCCGATTTTAGAGGGTTTCTTTTTCAGGATTCTCCATTTGGTGTGCGTCTTTTTGGTAACCGGTTTAATAATAAACTGCAGTATAACCTCGCATGGTTTCGACGGTTGGATAAGGATGTCAACAGTGGTTTGAACGACGTGAAAGCTGGACTGCGAGACGATGATTTATTGATTGCGAACGTTTATCTTCAGGATATGCCGCGGTTGGGATTCTTCTCCGAGTTTTTGTTTGCTTACAACCGAAACAGAGAAACCTCGACCACTTTCGACGATAACAACTTCATCACCCGACCCGCATCCATTGGTTTAGAGATACCCCGTAAATATGATGCCTACTACTTTGGTCTGGGCGGAGACGGGCACTTCGGGCGGCTTAACCTCACCACTCAATTTTTTTGGGTAACCGGTAAGGAAAAAGACGGCTTGTTCACAGGCACGCAATCAGACATTAATGGCTTGTTTTTTGCCGCTGAGCCATCGATAGATCTGGATTGGTTGCGTTTAAAAATGTCGTTGCTTTACGCCTCTGGCGATGGCGATCCTTATGACAACAAAAGCCAAGCTTTTGATGCGATTTTCGAGAACCCAATTTTCGCAGGCGCCGACACAAGTTATTGGATTCGCCAGGCGGTTCCGCTGTTGGGTGGAGGTAGAGTGACATTGTCTGGGCGAAACGGGTTGTTGAACTCTATGCGCTCATCAAAGGAACAAGGTCAGTCGAATTTCACTAACCCGGGATTGATTCTATACGGTGTTGGAGCGGATGCGGATATATTGCCACAACTGCGTTTGGCGCTGAATGCGAATTATTTGCGGTTCGAAGATACTGCTGTGTTGGAGGTTGCGCGAGCAACGACGGGCATCGATGACGCCATCGGATTGGATTTATCGGCGTCGATGATCTGGCGTCCATTAATGACCCAGAATATTATTGTGCGATTGTCTTATGCATCATTGATCGCAGACAAGGGTTACGCCGACCTTTATGGCGATAGCAATCCTTACTCCTTTTTAGCCAATATGGTTTTTACCTGGTGAGATTAAACAACGTTAGAACCGGTGGGCTCAGGGCAGTCTTGAGTATCGGCGCAGTTTGGATCGTGTTAATGCAGTCTGCATATGGTTCGGGCGGTGAAGATGCCAATCGGGTGCTGGTTAGATCTTCTGTACCACCGGCGCCGCTATCGCAAACGGCAAGTCAGGCATTGGAAAAATCCCGGGGTTGTTTGTCCTGCCATGTTGAAACTGATGCTAAAACGATGCACGAGAGCCCTGCTGTGCAGTTGGGGTGTGTCGATTGTCACGGCGGCGACGCGACCCAAGGGCTGGCTTCGGTTTCGGTTTTACCGGGCACGCCTAATTATATGGCGGTGTTGAAAAAAGCCCATCCGCAGCCTCATTTCAAAGATGTATGGGATTTTCCTTCCAGTGCAAATCCCAAGCAAAGTTTCACGTTGCTCAACAAAGAGAATCCCGAGTATGTGAGGTTCATCAATCCCTCAGATTACAGGGTAGCCAGAGAGGCTTGTGGGGCGTGTCATTTGCCGATTATTGAAGCCGCAGAGCGCAGTTTGATGGCCACCTCAGCGATGTTTTGGGCAGCGGCAGCCTACAACAACGGAATTTTACCCTACAAGCGTCCGATATTTGGAGAGGCGTATACGCAGAATGGACAGCCTGCAAAAATAGTTGGTCCAGTTGCGTTGCCGCCAGCGGTACGCGACGCGAAAAGCATTGTCGACTTTCTCTTGCCGTTACCGGCTTGGGAGAGCGTGCCGCCAGGTGATATTTTCCGTGTATTTGAGCGCGGTGGTCGAAATATCACCAATCTTTTTCCAGAAACTGCTATTCCAAGCTCTTTTGGTCAGGTGCAACGTTTGGAAGAACCCGGGCGCCCTGATTTTCGTCAGTCGAATCGAGGGCCTGGGACGGGTGCACGCATTTCTATTCCTGTGCTGAATATGACTAAAACCAGACTGAATGATCCCCATACGTGGTTTTTAGGCACCAATGATCAACCCGGCGATTACCGGTCATCGGGTTGCGCGGCATGCCATGTGGTTTATGCCAATGACCGTGACCCTCGGCATTCCGGGCAATATGCGGTGGCGGGGCATCGGGGCGAGTCGCAATCACGAGATCCAACCATCCCGAGAAGTGAGCCCGGTCATCCCATTGCCCACGTGTTTACGCGTGCCATTCCGACCAGTCAATGTATGTCCTGTCATATGCACCAACCCAATATGTTTGTGAACTCTTTTTTGGGGTACACGATGTGGGACTATGAATCTGACGCGCCGGCGATGTGGCCTGAGCAGCAGTTATATCCTACCGAAGCTGAAAAAAGAGCCGTGTTGAAGCGCAACCCAGAAGGCGCGGCTCCGCGTGGAAAATGGCGAGATGTCGAATTTTTAGAACAAGTTTCAGAGCTCAATCCAGAACTCAATGATACGCAATTTGCTGATTACCACGGCCATGGCTGGAATTTTAGAGCGATCTTCAAGCGCGACCGAGAGGGAAATCTGCTGGACGAGCAGGGTGCTGTGGTTGCGCCAGAGGACCCAGAAAAATTCCAGAAATCGGTACACATGTCCTCTATACATCTGGATGCGGGAATGCATTGTGTGGACTGCCATTTTGCGCAAGATACTCACGGCAATGGCCATATCTATGGAGAAGTGGCGGCCGCCGTGGAGATTGATTGCAAAGACTGCCACGGCACGGTTTCCGACTACCCCTCGTTGTTGACTTCAGGGCCTGCGGCATTGGGCGAGGGAAACGATTTGGGTGCGTTACGCAATCCTGATGGTGCCAAGCGCTTTGAATGGCGAGGAGAGCATCTAATACAGCGTTCGGTGTTAACCCCTGATCTTGAATGGAAGGTATCGCTGGTTAAGGACTCGGTGAATACAGACCATGAAGATTTTAATGCCGGCGCGGCGCGGGCCAAGTTGATGAGCAAGGATGTCGACACACAAAGCTGGTCCGATGCCAGCGCCTCAACTGAACTTGCACATCCAGATGCTGAAATGGAATGCTATGCATGTCATACCTCGTGGACAACCAGTTGTGCCGGTTGCCATCTTCCTATAGAAGCCAACCAGAAAACGCCAAAATTACACTATTCAGGTGCAGAGAGTCGTAATTATGCGACATACAATCCGCAGGTTTCGCGTGATCAAATGTTTTTGCTGGGTCGACGAGAGTCGGCGAAAGGCGGAAAAATAGCACCGGTTCGTTCCTCCTCTGCGTTGGTGCTTACCTCTACAAACGCTAACCGCGAAAAAATATATGTTCAGCAACCGCCAATTTCCTCGAGCGGTTACAGTAGCCAGGCGTTTAATCCTCATTTTCCTCATACGGTGAGAAAAACCGAGACCAAGCAGTGCGAAGACTGTCACCTGTCTAGGGCCAACGACAACAATGCGATTATGGCGCAGCTGTTGATGTTTGGAACTGGATTTGTAAATTTTGTTGGTCTGCATGCGTATGTTGGCGGATTAGATGATATTTCTGCAGTCACGGTGACAGAGTTTGATGAGCCACAAGCAGTGATAGGCAGCTATCTTCATCGCTATGCGTATCCCGATTACTACAAGCAGCATGAAGAACGTGGCGGGCAGTTAACCGATGGCGTGAACCACAGCAGTGGGGAGGTGAACTGTCTGCAGTTGCGTGGTGAGTACCTCTACGTGGCTGAAAAGCAAAACGGTATGCGTGTTTATGATGTGGCCAGTATTGCAAATAAAGGTGTGTCTCAGAAGATTATTTCAGCGCCTTTTAGCCCGTTAGGCCAGGACATTCGGGTAGAAAGTAAGGCCGCAACCTGCGTTGTTATGCCTACAAATCAATCGATTCAGCCTTCCCGAAACACGGGTAAGTTGATGCGCGAGACCAATTTGGAGCAGCCTTTTCATCCGTTGTACGAGTATGTTTACATCACTGACGCCATAGAAGGGCTTATTCTTGTAGATACGGATACGCTGGCCGATCGTGATCCCAGAAATAATAACCTAGAGCGGGCGCTGACTTGGAACCAGGGCGGTATTTTAAATGGCGCCAAGCATATGGTCTTTGGCGGGCGTTATGCTTATGTGGTGACAGATGTCGGTGTGGTTGTGCTGAATCTGGATGAGCCGCTCAAACCTCGGCTCGAAGCCCGTATAGAATTGAACGGAGCTCATTCTGTTGCGCTGCAATTTCGGTATTTGTTTGTCACCGACGAAGATGGATTGAAGGTGATTGATGTGACGCGTCCCGATTCGCCCAAGCTAGTGCCGGAAAATACGATCGCGCTGGACTCGGCCAAGAGAATGCACTTGGCGAGAACGTACGCCTACGTTGCTGCCGGGGAAGAGGGCCTGGTGATTGTCGACATCAAGAATCCGGAGGCAATGCAAATCTATGAGCGTATTTCGAACGGTCTAACCGATGTTCAGGATGTTGTTATTGCCAGTACAAACGCCTCTTTGTTTGGGTATGTAGCAGATGGGGCGGGCGGTTTGAAAGTATTGCAGTTGACCGCACCGGATACCCAGCCCAATTTTTACGGGTTCAGTCCGCAACCCAAACCGCAAGTTATCGCCAGCTACCGAACTCGTTCGCCTGCGCTTGCTCTGAGCCGTGGGCTGGAGCGTGACCGCGGAGTAGATGAGACTGGCGGGCAAGTGGCTGTCTTTGGCAGGATTGGTTCGCGACCTCTCAATGAAGAGGAAATGAAACGACTTTATCTGAAAAGCGATGGAACACCGTGGTACGTAGAGAATTGAAATATCGTCGATGGTTGGTCACGTTGTTGATGGGGTGTTGTACAGCCCTCGCGGCGATGGCCCAATCACAAGGTTGGGCGCCCGACGCGCGTATTCCTTCGGAGTCAGGCGCAGACGGCTTGGTGTTGCCTCAGGATGGTGCAGCTACCCATCTGGGCGTAAGCAGCTGTGCCAGTAGCGTTTGTCATGGTAGAGCAGAGCCTTCTGCGGTGAATCGGGTGTGGCTGACTGAATTCAGGATCTGGCAGGGCCAAGATGCCCACGCAACGTCATACGCCACTCTATTGACCGACCAATCGCGCACGATTGCGACCAAAATGGGCATCGGTGATCCGGCCAGTGCCGCAGTCTGTTTGAATTGCCATGCGGACAACGTGCCCGTCGAACGGCGAGGAAAGCGCTTTCAGCTGTCCGATGGTGTGGGTTGTGAAGCGTGTCATGGTGGGGCTGAGGGCTGGATTTCTTCCCATACAGATCCCAAGGCGTCTTACGCTGAAAACCTTGAGGCAGGACTTTTTCCTAGCGCGAGCCCGGAAAACAGAGCAGAACTCTGCTTATCCTGTCATTTGGGAACATCGCAGAAATTCGCGTCTCACGATATTATGGCTGGAGGGCACCCCCAGCTACTATTTGAAACAGCGACGTTTTCGATCAATCAACCGATGCACTATGCGGTTGACGCTGACTACAGAGCCCGTAAAGGCGAATACGGAAATATGGATTTGTGGTTGCATGGTCTTCTAGAAGCAGCGGCGACCCAACTTCAGTTGATTACGGACAAACGGTTAAATGTTACGGGCTCCTTCCCGGATGTGGCGCTGTATCATTGTGACAGTTGTCACCGGCTAACAGATGTTTCGGCGGGTGATCCATGGCCTGTTGATCCATTGCGACCCTCTGGCTCTATTCCTCTTAACGATGCCGCACTGAGTCTGATCGCGTTGATGGCGACCACATTGGAGGTTGATGGCGCTCAAGCGTTTTCGGGTGGTTTAGACCGGCTTATTTTTGCCGCCAGCATGCAACGCGGTGAGTTGAGCCAAATGAGCGAGGCACTTAAGCCGAAATTTCGTGTGGTGCAACGTGAACTCCTACAACAAGCTTTCTCTGGCAATCAATTATCAGCGTTGCGGCGTGCGTTATTAACCTTTGCGGCCTCTGGCAAAGCTAGATATTTCTCGAATGCGTTTCAGGTTTTCCTGGCGATCAACACGCTGAATCATGCCTTGCAGGATGACATGCTGTTGCAGGAAGAAATGCAGACGTGGTTTCAAAGTATTATGAGTGAAAGTGAGTTTGCCCCCGTCTTGTTTGCGACTCAAGCGGCTCGTTTGTTATTACCTTAGCGAGTTTCTAGAACGTTCGGCCTATCGGTAAATTGGTGCTCGCAAGGGCCGATATTTTGATAAATACCCCCTTTAAAGGATTAGATCGTAGTGATTTCGAAGTGGGTGATTTCACTTCGCGTACCCAAACGCATGACCGGGCCCCAGGTACCGGTCCCCTCATTAACGTACAAGTGTGTTGCATTGTTTTTGTGTAAGCCTTTGAGGTACTTAAATTGTGAGCGCACCAAAAGGTTGAAAGGCACGATTTGTCCATTATGGGTGTGCCCCGAAATTTGTAGGTCGATACCGTTAGCGGCCGCGTGTTCTAATCCCAAAGGCCGATGAAACAGCAGCAAGGCATAGCGCTGACGATTCAGGTTCAACGCAGGCAGTGCATCGCGCAGGAAATCAGGATTTGAATGATCGTCAAAGCCGATGATTTGCAGACCATGAGCGTCCACGTAACGCCCGCGCAATACCTCGACCCCAAGATTGGTCAGTCGCGCCAAGATTGCCTCTAGATCTTCGTAATGTTCATGATTACCCGTGCAAAAATACACGGGCATACGCAGCGCAGTTAAGGGCTGTAACTGTGCTGCGTTAATATCGCGTTGATCAATAAAATCTCCCGTGATGCATAGGAAATCGGGCCCCAGTGCATTGATTTCTTGAACCACCTGATGCAGGAACTGTGTCGTCCGCGAACCTATGTGTACATCCGAAATTTGTACGAATGTGATCGATTTTTTGAGTTTGTTTGATTCCAGCTTGATGCGAACAATATCCGGATACCAGGCTTTGACTGTGCCCCACAGACCAGCGATCAACCAGAGCATGAGTAAACTCCAGCCGATGACCGATGTGGGAATAACAATGATTACAAGGAGGAGTTCGCACACGCCAACCGACACCAGCATCACTGGAGAAAGACCGAGGAAAAAGTCAGCGACTATACGCAGACCCTTGGTCGCTCGATTATGGACGCGGCGCAGCACAACACGGACAAAAAACTGGCTGAAAAGCAACGTCAATGACAGGGTCTGAACCAGCACATCATTCAACGCCAGCCATTGCCCCAGGCGCAGTGTCGGATAGTATAAGAATACGGCGCCCAGCAAATGCAGTATCACAAGCCCTAGAATGATTTGACGAATCATTTAGGACTGTGGCTTGTTTGCTGTTGGTGAAAGTATGTAAAGCTTACGCGCTGACTTTAGCCAGTGACCGGGCAAAGGCCACGACAGACCGCAAGCTGTCGGCATAAACTTCCGGATTAATGTCGGGGAACATAAGATCACCAGCGTGCGGTGTGCCATGTACGGTGCGCGCTGATACGGAAACCCCTGCCGCCATGAGCTTGCGAAAATAAACCAATCCTTCGTCACGCAACGGGTCCAATTCGTTAACAGAGATTATATGCGGCGGCAGCCCCTTTAAATCAGTTATATTCGCCCACATTGGCCACGCCAATGGGTTGCTGGCGTTAGCGCCTGTTGGATCGTAGGCTTTTACCAATGCACCCATGGTAGCCGCTCCGAGCATGTAGTCGGCATTTTCAAACTGAGAAACCAGATCTTCAGGGGGTTGGGTATACGTGCCTGAAATATATGGACAACACGCAAATACGCCATCGATGTGTTCCAACCATTGCTCTTTTTTGGCTTTTAACGTGGTGGCGATGGCCAGGTTGCCGCCGCCAGATTCGCCGGAAATCACAATCGCAGAGACGCCAAGTTTTTCACGATTTGCATGAACCCATCGTGTGGCCGCGGCACAGTCGTCAAGGCCGGCAGGGAACGGATGGTTGCCGAGTTTGCCGCCAGCGTTGCGAAATTCAACGCCCACAACGAGTAAGCCCGCACTGGCCAAACTTTTACGCCAGCGAACAAAAGCCGGGTCGGCTGCGGTCATAATCGCCATGCCGCCGCCGTGTGTGTGGACAATCGCAGGGAGCATGCCGTTGTATGCTTTGGGGCGGTCGATAAATAATGTGAGGGCGTTTCCATCACCGCCCGTGATTACTTGTGTTGTAGATTCAACATCGTCGAATGCCGGCATGGCCGCCTGCTCTGCTGGATGACCCAGTGTGTCGGCCGTTTCAAAGGCCGTGCAGAAGGCCAGGCATTCCTCGTAGCTCGCTTGTACAGGCATGTCGGCGGTATACACGTCCAGCATGCCTAATTTTTCTAACGCCGCTCTTAAGCGCGGATCGAGGCGCGGGTCCGTTCCCAGTGTTTGCTCACTGTTGCCAAGCCGGCCGGGTAAATATGCTGTCATGGGACCCCCCCTAGGATCACTGCTTAAACACCTAGTGTGTGATGATACTCTATTTTTTTGAAGGGAATACTATCGCCTCGATATAGTGCCCAAAGCGCAGAATTCAGTTGCGAAAAGAGAGGGTAGTGTAAGCGCGTTGCTGGTGTCGCCCTATGAGTTTGGCGACATCTTGGTTGCTGCCGTTTTGAAAAGGGGGCGGCGTTGTTGGTGATACCCCCAGACAGAGGATTGTTGGCGTTTAATCTCGACTATCATGGGGTAAGGGTTGATTAAAGATAGGTTTGCGCTTTTCTAGAAATGACATCATGCCTTCGTGTGAATCTGCCGTGCCTCGATTAGCGGTTACCGCTTGGCGCTCTTGAGTGAGCAATGTAGCTAGCGACTTTTCCTCCGAACCAACTATTACGTTCAACATGGACCGCACAGCAAGTGCAGGTTGCGCCGCGAGGTCGTGGGCTAGCGCAACAGCGCGCGCCTTGAGTTCGTTCAATGGCCATACTTCGTGCACGAGGCCAATACGGTGTGCTTCTGGTCCGGATATCTTTTTGGCACGTAAAATCATATCAAGTGCGTGGTGGCTGCCAACACATCTAGATAGGCGGGCACTGCCGCCCCAGGCAGGAACAGACCCCAAGTCCATTTCGGGTAACCCAATTTGAGCATCTTCTTCGGCTGCTAATCTGAAGTGGCAGCCCAGGGGCAGTTCGAGACCACCCCCAAGGCAGTAACCAAAGAGGGTTGCTACCCACGGCTTACCCATATTCTCAATTTTTGAAATGACGTTAAGGCGCTGATCAAAGACAGCCTCTGCACTGCCTTTTTGTTTGATGCCCTCGGGTAGTTGCTTCAAGTTCATGCCAACGGAGAAATGATCAAGACCTTCGCTGGTTAAGACAACTGCGCGAATAGTGTCATCTCCAGCGATGTTCTCAACCAGATTTTCGAGCTGGTCCATGAAGTCGAGAGACATCCGGTTATAGGGTGCATCGTTAATCGCGACAATTGCAACGGCGCCTTCGCGCGTGAGTAATAAAGGTTCAGACATAAGAGATGTTCCTATGAGCGATTAAATTGGTTGGGTGAATGGGCTTCGCGTGATACATGCCGCGAACCAACTCAAATTCCAGGCTCTTTGGCGTTTGCACCATCTCTTAAAAATCCATCTCTCTGGCTTTTTCTAGATTGTTCTTTTCAAAAAAGTACAAACCAAGGCCGATCATAAATACGGTGTTTTGGTAAACGTCTGCGTCTTCTGCGACCAGAATGACTTGCTTTTTGGCGATTCTGCCTAAGCCGCCTATCACCTCATCGTCGTGGCGTATCTCATAGCCGGCCGGAGGTTTAGTGAGTGTTTTGGTACCCACCAGTTGGTGTATTGATTGGCCTGACAGTTCTGTGCCGTCGGCGAGGGTGACGACTATGGCGCGCTCTTGTTTGGTCTGGCCTAATGCAAATTTGGGTTTTTTATAGCTGGAAACCGTCATCAGGATTTGCGCTTCCCCCTGACTCATGGCGCACCGGTAATCGATGTTGTCGTCTTTCTCAAACGTCAAACCAAAACCTTTGAGTGATCCAGAGCAGAGCATCTCCCAGCGGCCATGTTCTGAGCTTTCCAAAAGGATATCCGTTGAAGTTTTATGATCTCTTTTACGGAACAGGCCTCCGCCTTTGCTGGATTTCCGATTCTTCCACGTTCCGGTATAAGCGCCGAGTACAAGAGTGTTTTCTTTGTAGTTGAACTTTAGATTCAGCGACTCGGTGGGATATTGAGTTGCGCCTTCTAAACTTTCAGAAAACAGAGTGTCTGGGACCTTGAAAAAAGCGCCTGCAGGCCCTGCTGAGGTGAAAGCGATAGTCATCGACAACACCAGAATCGCAGTTTTGATCATTTTCACGCTCCAAAATTAAAAGCACATACTAGAGTCAATCCGGATCTGTCGCTACCATCCGGCGTTTTCTCAAGACAATGGTGCAGCCTCGGCGTCCAAACCCCTCATGACAGATTTGCACAGCCCGGGCGATCAACGAAAACCATTGATCCGGTGTTTCCGTGTTCGACTAGAGCGTTAAAATTTTTACGCAAAGCGAGGCATTGCCGAGGCGATTTGCTTGAATATTTGGCGTTGTTGTTCGATGCTTCAGGAGAAAGGTTCGAGGACGACTTGCAATGCAACGGGGGTCAAAATTGTATAAACGGTTGATTTCTATTGATAAATAGAGCTACCTTTTTTGCTTTTGCAGCGAGCCTTGTGCTGCACGCTGTTTTACTGTTGCTGTGGCGTGAGGCCTCCCGCTTGCCGCTCGCGCAGCCGTCGAGTTCGGTTGCAGCTCTTCTTGACTTGACGCTCATGCCACAGAAAGTTGAAACATCAGCCGCACCAACAGAGCCCCAAGATAAGGCTTCAAGTAAGACCACGCGACCCCTGCCGGATGCGCTAAAGCAGTCGTCCCCTACTGATGGTGTTGTCGATAATGCGGCGCTCTTTTCCTCGCCAGAGATTGTTACTTCAGCAAAATCAGCACCTCCGTTTGTGCCTGTTGAACATCGAGGCGGAACATTGGCTGGAGAATTGATCGCTAATATTAGAAATATTCGAGCGGATGCCTTGGCTGATAGGTTTGAAGGGGTAGCGTGCACGCCGGCCGAGCGGCATTCCGGCCTGCGTAACTGTGCGCCGAGTTTCGCCGGGTCGATAGACCAACGATCGGCGTTTTATACTCAACTATTTAAGCAGGGTTTTTCGCATATATGGTTGGAGAATCCCAGTTTTCTTAAGGACATGGCGTTAGTAGATGATCTCATTGCGCAAGCGGATCAACTAGCGGCGGTGGACCCAACGGATGAAGTTCAGGCCGCATTGATTCGTGAACGGCAATATCAACTGCAGCAGGATGTGTTGAGTATTGACCGCCGTCATGCCCAGTTTAATCTTTTACGTTTGATTCCAATTGGGATGAAGACGTTTAAAGGGCTTCGCAAAATGTCAGCGGACAGATGATCCTGCTTAGCCTCTTTTTCCGCCAATTGCATGGGTGACTTGCCTGACTGACCATGCTGCGGCTTGGATCGATTTGGGCGGGGTAGTTGGGCGAAAAGCATGGTTCTGCGCGAATGTGGCTGTTGGTAGAAGGCGCTTGATTGAAATTCTGGACAATTGGATCAAAATACTAAATCATTTGCGGCGATGGAAAACACACCGCACATAAACCCTGTGATGGGGGGATGGCTCCTGCGATATGCGCGGATTGGCGCATTGTTGTTATCTATGTCGGTGCTCTGTGGCCAAACCATTGCGCAACAGCATCTTCATCTTCAGGATTCGCCCGCAGATTCGTGTTCCATATGTGTACAGATGGACAAAGCCAGCGCTGGTTCTCCTGGCGCGCGTCTATCATTGGCTGCGGCTGCGTCCTGTGCCACTGGCGAGCGCATTGCGGTTGCCGAAGAAGTTAAACGCCACAATGCTTACGATTCCCGTGCGCCACCAATTGTCTGATCAATTAATCAAGTAACCGATAAAAGTGCCGTTTTAGAACGGCAAACTCAATTGATCAGGAATCAAAATGAAAGTAAGTCACTTGCGGCTCGCGCTGTGCGTTTGTTTGACAGCGCCTGTCGGTGCGGCGATCGCACAAAAAAATGAAGCAGAAGGTATCCAGGAAGTCATTGTTACCGCCCACCCACTTTCTGGAGAGGGCTTGTCTCAGGCCGGCATAGTGCTGGGAGGAGCAGAACTCGAACGAAAACTTGCAACGAGTCTAGGCGCAACACTCAGCACGGAGCCAGGTATAAATTCTGCTCAATACGGCGCGGCCGTCAGTCGCCCGGTCATTCATGGTTTGGGTGGGCCGAGGGTGCGCATCATGGAAGATAGGATCGACACACTGGATGTCTCCGTTACCAGCAGTGATCATGCAGTCACTGTTGAGCCCTTCGTCGCGGATAGGATTGAGGTGTTGAAAGGCCCAAGCGCATTGCTCTATGGCAGTGGCGCTATTGGAGGTGTTGTAGATGTTCATACCGGCCGCATACCTCATGTTTTGCCTGATGCGGCGCTATCGGGCGGCATAGAATCCCGCTATGACAATAATTCGGAGGGTCTCAATACAACCATTAAAGCGGATGGACGGTTGGGTGAGCGTTGGGCATGGCATGTCGATGCAAATTGGAAAGATGCTGAGGATTATGAAATTCCTGGGTTTGCAGAATCATCGAGGCTCCGTGCGCTGGAAGCTGCGGAGGAAGAACATGACGACCACGACGAACACGACGAACATGAAGGTGAAGCGCATGATGAAGGCGAAGTTCGCGGCGAATTGCCCGGCAGCGCCTTCGATTTTGAAACCTATGCTGGTGGTGTTTCCTATGTTGCGGATTGGGGCTTTCTTGGGGTCGCAGTCAGCCAAACGCAAGCAAACTATGGGCTTCCCGGCGGTCACGGCCATCACCATGAAGAAGACCATGGTGAAGGTGATCACGAGGAAGAACACGAAGGGGAACACGAGGGGGAAGAGGAAGAGGGTAATCCCGTACTTGACCTGGAGCAGACTCGCATCGATTTGGAGCTAGGTGTTAAGGACCCCTTCGGCGCGTTTGATAGCCTCAATATCCGGCTCGGAATTAACGATTACGAGCATGTTGAAATTGAACCCAATGGAGAGGTTGCCACAGAATTTACAAACGAAGCCTGGGAATTACGTGGCGAGTTGACTTATAGCACTGAACTATGGAAAGGCGCATTTGGTGTGCAGCATACGGACCGAGACTTCTCTGCCACCGGTGCAGAAGCGTTTGTACCTCCCGTGGAAACGGTTGAAACGGGCCTGTTTTGGATTGCGGAGCGACCGTTTGAGCGTTTTGATTTGGAGGTAGGTGCGCGCATTGGCCGGCTGGAGCACGACCCGAGCAATGCCTCAAAAGACAGTTTTACAACTTATGCCGTATCAGTGGGTGCTGTCGTTCCATTGGGTGACAACTGGAAGTTGGGCTTGGTGGCAGATCAGGCCAGCAGAGCCCCTGTCAGCGAAGAGCTTTATTCCAATGGTCCTCATTTGGCCACGAATGCCTTCGAAATCGGTGATTCAACTCTGGATACTGAAACGGCCACTGGCCTGGCTGCGACGCTCAGCTTTGATCGCGGAGATTGGGAGGGAGCTGCTACGGTTTACTATAACCACTTCAGCAAATTTATATATCAGCAGGCGACCGGGGAGGAAGAGGATGAGCTTCCCGTGTTCCAGTTTCGTCAAAATGATGCGGATTTTGTGGGTATTGACCTTGAAGCCAGCGTCCGCTTAGCGCAGTGGGAGAGCGGCAACGTAACCTTGCGCGGCATGCTCGACTATGTCAGTGCAGAACGCGGTGACGAGCGCCTGCCGAGAATTCCACCGTTGCGCTATGGCGCTGGAGTATCGGTCCGCTTCGGTCAAATTGATGCCAATCTTGATTACATGAGAGTCAGTGCGCAGGATAAAGTTGCCGATTATGAACTCAAGACGGATGCCTATAATGATCTGAGGTTGTTTGTCGGTATTGAAAGATCTACCAGTAGTGGGAGCATGGGGCTTTTCGTGCAGGGAAAAAACCTTACTGACGACGAACAGCGTCAGCATACGTCATTTATTAAAGACTTCGCGCCCTCTCCGGGCCGTACGCTAGAGGTTGGCGTTCGGGTCACTTTTTAAGCGCCGCGCAGCAGTTGGACGTAATCTTAGCGCTGCCCGGATCCTTACAGGACTGGGCAGCTGCCTAGGCGCTTGTTGACGAGGGCGCGACGCTAAATATTCGAAAACGGCAATTCAGCTGCGCCTCTAAATGATTCGCTCCTCGCCTTTTGTCGATGCGCAAATGCCCTAAAAAGGGTCTCTTTTCCACCAAAGTACTGAATTGGGGCAAATTTAAACGGTCTTGGCAGGGCTTGGGTACGGGGGCGTCACTAATATTGGCGCGAATTTTGCACTCTAGGAGGGGTTGATGGGCGCGGCGCCTCTATACGTCGTTGGCGAAGCCATGGACAAAAATTTTTGATATCTACATAAGGAAAAAGCATGCTAATTTTGAAATATATTATATCGACGGCTCTTGCCGTGTTGATGACGGTCGTCAGTCCGACCGCTAGCGCATTTGAACCGACCGGTGAATCCTTCCCTGCCGAGTTTGAGATGACCAGTTGGCGCAGCGATTCCAATAGTAGTTATATGACTGCGCAAGGGGTAGTTGGAGAGGGTTACGGCAAGGTTTACCTGAATTATGCGTTTACCTCGAATTCGCCGGATCGCATGAAGGGCAACTTTTCGGGCAATCTCCGCTCCATCAACAACGATGGTGTATTGGTTGCAGCGACGCTGCAAGGCATTTGGAAGCGTGAGGGTAAAATGGTGGTCATGTATACGCTGGATGAATTTTCGAACGGCGACATGATCTACGCGCAAGGTAAAGTCGATTTGGTTGAAGGCACCTTGAGTTTTATCGCTTACCCCATCCAATAGCGCGGCGTCCCGCCAACGAAGTCTTGCGCGAGTGTTTATACAAACGCCAAGGCTTCTCTTATGATCATTGATGCCAAGCAAAAGCCGGACACAACAAAAAACACAATCCGCGTGGGAACGTGATTGATGGTGATCTGAACCATGCTGTGAATGGCTCTGGCGGCTACGTAGCCCCACGCGAGCGCGACGTGTGTCGGGTCTGCGTGGTTCATCAAATAGATGTACACGACGGCAGCGTAAAAAAGGGTGGGCTGCTCGAAAATGTGATTGTAGTTATCGGTCACGTTTCTGAAGAAGCCCGGCAGCGAAGGCCGGCTTTCATCTGAGTGTTTGGCGCGGTGAAGTTCACCTCCAGATTTGACGACTTTAGCAATGAGATAGAATCTTGATGCGTATAATAAAATCAGCACCAGGCAGCTCAAGGCAATCATTCCAAATAAGGGGTATAAAATAGTCACGGTTTGATCCTCGCTTCGTTTAAAGGGTTAAAGGGTTAAAGATCCGCAACTGCGGCCTGCGTTTTAATCGCCCTGTTATCGTCCAGCCGCACGCTGTGCCAAGCGAGTAAATGACCCGCTTTATCGTGTCTCGAACGCTCATCTGCATGTGTATGTACAGATAAAAAATGTCGTTTGCCATTATGATTTGGGGGTTAATGGTGGTTTTTTTTCGCGACGTTGGCAACACGATTGATCAGGGTCGACACCAGCGTCAAGTGGATATAGTGTTAGATGCGAGGGTCTGCTAAGACTTTCCCTGCGCGGGGCTAACGTGTAAATGGTTATAGGCAGCTCGATTGTCTGAACTGCTGAAAAAAACAAGTTCAACGTGCCATTAATGCTGATTTGATAAAGGGAGAATAAACAGTGCCGCAAATTCAACATTTACCCCCAAATGCCGACACAGAAACAGTTTTGGCGGCTCTGAAAAAAGCCGGAGCTGTCATTGTTGATGATCTAATCAGTCCTGAGTTTGTTGAGGCTTTGCGAAAAGAAACCGACCCTTATATGAACCATACGAGTAATGGGCAGGACGGTTTTTCGGGCTATAAAACAACGCGCACAGGCGGTCTGATGACAAGGTCTCCTAAATGTCGAGATTTAATAGAGCACGCTGGGATTCTTGATGCCTGTAGAGCCTATCTGTCGCCCTTTTGTGAGCGCGTACAATTGCACTTAACTCAGATTATTCGCATACGCCCCGGCGAAAAAGCGCAGCCCATTCACCGCGACCGCTGGGCATGGGGCCGCCACTTGGCGCACATTGAACCCCAATTCAACACAATTTGGGCTCTGACAGACTTCACCGCTGAAAATGGGGCGACTCAGGTTGTGCCGGGCAGCACCTCTTGGCCGGACGATAAAAAGATTGAGCCGGATCAAATTACGCAGGCGCAGATGAAAGCGGGATCGGTGCTGATCTATACGGGCTCGGTCTTCCACGGTGGAGGCAGTAATGCTAGTGACGGTGATCGCATCGGGGTAAACATCACCTATGCACTCGGTTGGCTGCGCCAGGAGGAAAATCAATACTTAAGTTGTCCGCCGGAGTTGGCAAAGGACCTCAGCCCAGCCCTGCAAGAGCTCGCAGGGTATGCCATGGGGCAATATGCGTTGGGGTATTACACGCCACCTGGCGCCCCAGGTGAAAGTGCAGAAATTATGCCGCCACAGTTTGCATTAGGTGTTGATACAAAAAACAGTGGGTTGGGCGGCGTAGGGGATCAAGCTGCGCTTGCAAGGGCGCTGAATAATGATGATCGCTAATATTCCTGTGGGGTAAGTTATTTTTCAATGCCCTAAGCAGGGCTCGAAAGCTTTGCGGCGTTGGGTAATTACCTAGAGTGTCTCCCCAAGGCCACTGACACGAAGCACGGGGCTACCTTTTTCTTTAGCTGCGAACGTGCCAGACTGGCCGGCAACTCAATTGTCTTGGTTGCTAATGAGGGTTAAATCAATTTCTAAAATGCCCCTGATCGTTTGCTTTAGCATGAGTGCGTTGGCAATCGCTGCATCGGGTTATGACAACGACGGCCTTGCAGTGCCAAGGGCAAATTTTGCAACCGCTGATGCAGATGCCAGCGGCGGACTGGATGCAGCTGAATTTAAGAGCTTCGTTGATGCCAATGCTCAAGCACAATTCGGCAAAGCGGCAAAGATACAAAAGCGTGGCGCATATGCGCGGGCGTTTTCAAAGGTCGATGCGGATAAAAATGAGTCTGTTTCATGGTCCGAATTTGCAGCGCAGCAATAGCTAGGCGGCTGTATTTCTTGCCCTGTGTTTTTTAGGGCTGTGCTCGTTCCCGGGCTGTGCGCGATATTTTATTGATTTTGAGTCATAGCGAGTCCCCGCTAAACGGATCTTTAGTGCCAGAAGAACTGGGAACTCGATGCGTCTAAGTCATGTGGTCGTCGACCATCGCCGGTGTGGCACGCCATGCAAAACCCCTGCTTAACCAGCGCTGGCACTAAAACGAGATCTAACATAGTCTTTGGTGACTGACGGTCCGTCTGAGGGGATGGGTGTGATTGAAGAGAAAAATGGCGCTACTGCGCGCGACTATAGTTTTTTGATGTTCTTAACGTTGCTCAACGTGATGAACTTTGTGGATCGACAGTTGTTGGCCAGCTTTGCAAATTGGATCGTTCCCGATCTAGGCCTGACTAATACGCAATTTGGTCTGCTTACTGGCCTAATCTTCATTATATTTTATTCCGTTGCCGGTCTTTTCATGGGGGTACTTGCAGATCGCGTTAACCGGACCAAATTGATTGCTGCTGGTTTAGCGCTGTGGAGTGTACTCACGGCGTTATCGGGCTTGGCAAAAGGTTTTGTTAGCCTTGCTATTCCGCGCCTGTTTATTGGCGTTGGCGAATCCATCATGACGCCAACGTCCATGTCGTTGCTGGCTGATCGTTTTCCGTCCAGTCGTCTTGGCTTTGCCTCGGGCGTTTATTACATGGGGGTGCCTGTGGGGGTTGCTGCGAGTCTTTTTGTGGTTGCCTACCTAGAACCTGTGCTTGGTTGGCGAGGTTGTTTTTATGCCCTTGGTGGACTTGGTGTAGTGCTTGCCGTGATTATGTATTTCATCAAAGAAACCCCTCGAAGACATATTGTGGAGGCGGTAGAGCCAGTTGAACAGCTCAGCGTCAAAGAAATTTTGCAGGTGTTGCTTTCAGCGCTGCGTAACTCTCCGGCGCTGGCGATGACCATCGGTGGGGGAGTTGCTTTTCATTTTATCCTTGGCGCGGCGAGTTTTGAACAGCTATGGTTTGTGCAGGAACGAGGCTTTGACCGCTCGGAAGTGGCTGAGTTAACAGGGTGGTTAGCATTTGCGGGTGGTATTTTAGGGAATCTGTTTGGTGGTGTTGGCGGTGATGCTTTTTTGCGCAGAACCGGCATGGGCCGCCCGATGTTTTTGTTCTGGATTATGTTGGTATTGACTCCGCTGACGATTGCTTACAGATTTGTCGACCCAGCATCGCTATTTTTCATGGTTGGTATTTTTCTAGGATACTTTCAGCTTGGCTGCTTTTATGGGCCAACTTTCTCCACAGTGCAAGAATTGGTGCCCCCGCAGATTCGTGGCACGCTGGTTGCTTTTTATATCTTGTCGCTGAACTTCGTGGGTTTGGGCATCGGAGTTACCGGGGCCGGTTTTGCCATTGACTGGATGGCGGCCAATAACGTTGCCGAGCCTTATACCGTCACTTTGGTTGTATTTTCTGTGATCTCGGCGATAGCAATTCCACTGTTTTATCTGGCTGGACGGCGCTTTGAGAAAGATCGCGCAGCACTTTACGACAGCTTGTCGGCTTAGGTCTTTTGATCTAATTCGGAAAACCCCTCGCTGGCAACTTTGGTGAGAGATGAAACTAATCCCCGGGGCTCAGAGCCGCCAAAAGATGCCCCTTTTGGGTAGTGTCTTGAGAGGCATATGCTTATGGTAAGCTCGCCGCATGGATCGAATTTGGGAAACAACACATACCGTTGAGCAAGCAGCCGTCGACGCTTATGGGCAGGATGGGTGTGTGACTATACGCGCGGCTCTCCCATCCGAGGCTTTGATGCAGGTGAGGGGTGAAATCCGTCGCGCCGTCAGACAACATGCCGCCCCAGCGCTGCCTTTGGCTCAACGCAACACCTATCAGCGCGCATTCACGCAAGTGACCAACCTGTGGCAGATAAACCAACGCATTGCGCAGGTGGCTTGCTCTGCGCGTCTTGCAGAGATGGCGACGGTTCTAATGGGATGTGAAGGCGTGCGGATGTATCACGATCAGGCCTTGATTAAGGAAGCAGGTGGAGGCGCAACCCCTTGGCATTGTGATCAGTTTTATTGGCCCGTTGACACTGATAACACCATCACCGCGTGGATTCCGCTACAAGATATTGCCCTTGAGCAGGGTCCGCTGAGTTTTGCCAGAGGTTCAGCCAGCTACGCACTTGGACGAGGTCTGTCAATTAGTGACGAAAGTGAGTCTCAGTTGAAAGCGGCGATGGCCGATTACCCGTATGAATCAACTGCGTTTGCGTTGGGTGATGTTAGTTTTCACTCTGGTTGGACCTATCATCATGCTGGCCCTAATGAAACTAACCATGATCGTGAGGCCTTTACGATTATCTACATAGACAAAGCCGCAACATTGACTGGGCTTACGACACCGTTTAGGCAATATGATGCGCGCACATGGTGCCCAGGTATCAAGCCTGGAGCGCTGATTAATTCACCTCTTAATCCGATTTTGTTCGAGTTCACGCCATGAATAGCGGATGAGCGGGAAAGTGCGCTCGTCGGCATCTAATGGCTTTCGCTTAGATCCTACGTAGCCAAACTATATTAAAGTTTCGGCTACTGAGTGCCAGGTAATCATTTCGGTTGGCTCGAAGCAGCCAGCGGCATCAAGCCAAGTGTTTCCCACATTTAAGGTCGAGGCATAGGCTAATAGAGACTCTCTAGCCGCGCTAGGAGTGTCATTTTCAGCGCCAACTGTCGCTATGGCATTCGCGAATAACTGCGGATTCTTAATATCGACAACCCTACCGAGTTCAAACGCAGGAATGACTTTCCCCTGCCAACCGAGGTTGGAACCGACAACGTTGCGATTCGCCTGAAGTGCCAGCATTACGATGCCGCTAACACCCAGGTTTCCGGTATTAGGCGTGCATACGACGTCACAGGCTGACGTTGCGAGGTGGAGTTCTTTTTCTGATAACCAGCGGTTAATAAAAAGCAATCGGCTGCCGAACAGTGATTTCAATGGTGAGAAAAGGTCAATCGTCTCAGGTGAGAGCCGACCTGCCACAAGCACCAGCAGACGCTTATCATCTTTGAGCCGTAACAATGCGTTTACGAATTCGAACACCCCTTTTTTTGGATTAGTGTCTAATGCTCCCAGCAAGCCCACAATCCGGCCTTCAGCTGGTAAGTCTAGCGCCCTTCGTGCGGACGGTTTGGCTATGAGATCTGCGCCTGTTAATGGATCAGAAAAGGCACGAAATTTTCCAACCAGTTGGGGGTGGTTGTTCGCGAGCCAATCCAAAGCAAAGGGATCATTGACAAGCAGTTTGTCGCTCACGCCCCAACGCAAGGCGAATAAGCGAATCTTACTTATGAGCTTACTTCTAAAGCTTGTATTACCAAAGTGAAGATTAAACAGTGCGTGCCCATAAAGGAGACGCGCACCGCTGAGTGCTCGCCTTATCCCTGCGTTGCCCAACAACAAAGAGGCGGGCAGAAGATTATCTCCGCCGGGCACGAAAACTGCGTCGAACCTGTGACTTTTGAGCAGCGCCAGTAGTGACCTACTCCACACACAAGCATTGAGTAAATCATTGTTGTAGCGGGCGACTGGCAACACAAAGAAGATCTCAACATCAGATTGAAACTCACTCAGCGTTTCTTCAAAGGAGGCTGCATCTTTTGCGCTTGAATTGAGCGCTAATGTGACACGAATTCCCTGTTTTAGGCATGCAGGAATCAACGCTGCCACGTATTTTAAATAATGGCCCGTGACTTTAGGTTCAAAGATAAGCACGGTTTTCATGATGGGTTTCGTCACCAGTTGTAAGCAATAACATTAACAAACTAAACGAGTCACGCGAAGCCACTCATAACCGACAGGAAAAGCGGCCGACCACTCGCGCGGCCCGAAGTTTCTTTGTGCCGTGCGTCTATGAACGGTCTGTGTATAACGTTCAACATTATCAATATTGATAATGTAAATCGTCCCCTTTATCTCGGCGTGGTTCAAAATCAATAAACATGAGTTTTATAAGATCGCCGCGGCCAATAGTGAATGCACTGGGATTAATCAAAATAGAGGTCAGATATGGTTTGACCCGGCGCACAAGAGCAGAAGCTCCGAGGTTCGGTAAGGCCGGGGTACCCTATGTATTTTTACCCGCCCAGTCGTCTTGAGCGATTTGTTGGGGCTCTGATCCGTCTAAATTTTTTCTGAATCCCACATCTAGGGTGCTGTAGCCTTACAGCTTATGTTAGGTTAGGTTTTAGGAAACAATCTACGCTCGGAGTCCTTTATGAGCGTCATTATCTTTTTCCTAACCTTCTTGCTGGCGCAGCCGGCATTGTCAGATGACCATGCCAATGTACCGGTTGGCGATGGCGCGTTTGTTGCTTTGATGGTGCAAGCAAAAGATCCTGATGCCTACGTTGCCATGCTGAAGAAAAACCCAGCACCTTTTCAGGCGATAGGATCTTCCGTAGCGGGCGCTTGCGTCACCAAAACCGGCCATGATTATCCTGGCCAAATGTTTGTATATAACGGCTTCGCTTCGATTGAAGAAGCCATGGCTGCAACGGACAAGTACGATGCGGAGAAAGCAACCCCAGAGTTAATGGCGATCAGGCAGGTGCAATACAACGTTATGTTCAAGCCTTTGAAGCAATTCACTTGAGAGCCGTAAGTCCGTCGACTGCCGCAGCTGGCCGAATTTTAGATGAAGGCTATGCGAACGCTCCCTGGATGAGCGTTTGGGGCGAAGCCTCAGCCTTGGTCGATGACGTTTTGTCGGATAATTACGAACAATGTGAGCTACTGTACACCGCGGAATAGACTATAGGGTCGACTCTCTTTGAGTCGTCCATGCGGGCTAGCGGTAGGCGAATATTCCGCATCCGCGAAAGTAGGCGCGGCCTGGGCGAACCGTCGGTTAAGATATACAGTCGGCTGCGCCTAGTGGAAGATCAAGAACGAGCCCAGTGGGTGCTCGAGTGGCTATCCCCGGAACGTGGTGCGGCGTTATCAGTAGCCAAGCCATTCGGGGCGCCTGGGGATGTTGGCGGTGAATGCGTGCGCCATGGAAATCTGTCCCGAAGCAAACAGTTCATCCACCGTCTGATCGCGAGTTTCACCCCGTACGCTCGCACGGTAAACCAAAACCTCGGTAACACCCCGATGATCACTGGCGGACCACGTTGCAGGCCGGCACACACCTTCGAGCCCCGCAGGCACCCAATCAGACTTTTGGTACATTGCGGATTTAATGGCGGTGCCGGTTATGGGTCCTTGCTGAGCGGCCACTTCAATCGCCTCTTTGAGGAAGAACATGGAGCACACGCCTCGTATGTAGTGCACCGAGCGATATTTGGATTGTTCGGGGTCGGACATGCCCGAAATCTGTCGTACGGTATACATGCCGGGAGCGCTTGAATTCCAATGGGTCGCGCCCATGACCCAAACAACATCGTGGGCCGCCTGGCCGGCTTCTCGCATAACATTTTCGTCGAATCCCCAGATATTGGCCATGAATTGGGTTGATACGGATAACTGGGCGCATTGAGTTAGGATTGAAGCGACGGACTTGTCTAGATTCGCGAGAAACGCATACTCAATATCCAGCTCTTTTAGCCGTCGGCATTGCGGCGTGAAATCGTCTGGAATCAACGAAAAAATAATGGGAGCGGCGACGTCGAAGCCGAGCTCTTGCGCATAGGATTCGCACGCGGCTTTGGGCGAGTTGGGGTACGGGTGACTGTCTCCCATATGCACATACGTCGGCTTGTCTGAACGGCCCTGTCTTTGCCAGTCTTTTTTTGCCCACTCAACCAATCCGCGGCAGCCGTCTGAGTAAGTTGGTCCGTAAAAGAAGTTGTACGGGGCGGGTGCCGCTATTCCCGGATTTCCTTCGGGCGCTGAGAAAGAAGCGGCGTAAGCTGATGAGAAATATGGGATTTGGTTCTGTGCCACTTTATCCTTGAGAGCCATGCCGATGTTCGTGCCGTAGCCTTGGATGGCGACCACATCCTGGGTTAACCATTTTTCATAGGCGGGCAGAGCACGCCTAACGAGGTAGGACGTTTCAATGGTATCCAAGTCAAATAACTTTCCCGCAACGCCACCATGCTCGTTGATCCAGTTTGATGCATCAATGATGGCTTGCCCCCAGGCTTGGCTGCCCTTGCCGGTGGCGCCGGTGAAGTCTACCAAGTTGCCGATCAACAGATAATCAGACTCTTTTGGGGGAGATATTTGAGCCGAGTTTGGCGATGACAAAGCTTCGCTCTGCAATGTACTTAATTCGGTCGTCAGTGGGCCTGATACGGGCTCGCGATCGGCGCGGTCGTAAAATAGAAAAGTTGTGCCAAGCGCGAGTGCAAGAACCACAATAATTGCGGTATCAATTCTGCGTGACGCCTTGATCCGTAGGTCAGTTCCAGAGGGGTCGTTGTGATCGGTGTTGGCCTCCTGTGTTGCATGATCGAAGACCCAGGCGAGAATCAAAACGAAGGGAAAACCGAGTGCCAGTAACACGACCAGCGCACGACCAATCCACATTGGCAGTTCCATGATTTCTATCATGACTTCACCGAACTGCAGCAGTAGCCAGGCTCCAACGATGTACATGGTTCCGATCCGAAACACATTACGTTGTCTCATCTGGGCAAACAGATTGGAAGGTTGACTCATGTGACGACTCTTAACTCACTCAGTGCAAGAGTAAACAACTCTCGAACCTGCCTCAAGCTACCCGCTTCGATGCTGAGCTCGCAGCGAATTGCAAGCACGGCCAGCAAATTCAGTTCAGGCCCGTTGACCAGTGTCCGATGCATCCCAACTTTCGAACACCACACAATTGCATATTTGAACATTGACGCGAAAAGGCTGTTCGACAACAACGATCTGCGCTGAAAACGTTTTACCGGTAACAACCGATTCTACGATCACATTGACTACTGCGCGGCACTCCTGCACCACGGTCAAGCGACTTGCTTACAGATATTTTCAGTAAATTAAAGGATATTTGTATGTTAATCAGGGCGTTAAGTGGTACCTGGAGACGGACTCGAACCGTCACTCCCGTAAAGGAACCGGATTTTGAATCCATAATTGATCACTTAAAGGTACGTCTAATCACCGGTAGATGACGCTGTAGATGGTTTTCACATGTGTAGGCTTGTGCTTCCATGTTATCTGATGTGAGCAAATTGCACCACTTTTGCACTACAGATAAACCGGATTCAAAAAGGGTCGAGTTATACGGATAGGAACTATAACCGTGTTTTTGATGCTGAGTTAAAAGTAGGTAACACAGGTGTTTCGCATTCGAAAGAGTTGGTTTGCAGTGATACGCGTTTGTCCCACGCGCCGGTTAGCGATTCGCGGGCAGTAGCGCAGGCCATTGTCTGACGCATGCGAAATTGAAGCTGAGCGCATCTATGTCCGAGCTATACACTGCCCTGGTTTTGTTGATCTGAATTTATAGATGAAACGTGCTTTTGCGCTTGTACAGGGTTCCGCCGCAGAGAGGGCATACGGTGACATCGAACTCGAACGCCCGCTTGAGTCGCTGTGCCCAGGTCAGTTGTGTGGGTTCGGCCGTTTCTGGCTTGCTTGTCCGGTTCGAAAGATTCGAGGTGGCGGTTTGCTTGGTGCGTTTTTTGCGCGGTTTGCCGGGCGCGATTTGAGCCCGCAGGGTGCTGTTTGGTGCAAGCTGGAGAGGGGCTAGTTCGACATTGGGAGGGGAGGGTGTGCATGATCGCTCACCTGACGTGAACGCGGGGCGTATTGAGCCAAATAAAACGTACAACCGATCAACTTTTACCCGCGCGGATTGGTCGGCGTTTGTTGTAGCGAATTCGATAGACCTGACGAGATTTACTTTCACGCCTTGATGGCGGTCGTTCCCCAGTTGACCTAAAACTGTACCCGGTGAATTGGCCGGAAACGTCGCTGTAATAGGGGTTGTAGCGTTTTTGCCCACTTTACTGGGGGTCAAGTGGTCGCAGGTTCAAATCCTGCCGTCCCGACCAAATTAATGTAATATTTTCAGTAGCTTAGACGACAGCTAATTCCTTTTCCATTTTCCGTTCTTCCCATTTTTAGCAATTCTTCCCACAGGTTGGCTCTAGTCCAGACGACTTGGCAAGGTAGCGACCTGTCACCGAGATCGCAATTCGTGGATAGCTAGCAGGGAACGTCTGCGTTTAACTCTTGCTTCGATTGTTATCAGGAAGAACACGACGGCCGCACTAATGACGATATTGTTCATTCCTGCGTTCAGAAAATAGACGAATACGACAACATCCAAACGCCCAGAAGACAGATTCAACTGGCTGAACGCGCTGACTAACGCGACCGCAATCAGTGAAATCAGGATAGTTGCCACAATACGAAGACTGATGATTGGGCTGCCGATCCACTCGGCGCGCAATTTTGTATCTCTGCTTAACCGCAGGAGTTCGTCGCACGCCTGGATCAAATTGCCATCAGGAAAGCGCTCTTTGACTCGATTCGATAATTGCGCGATTGTTGCGCTCAGGATCGAGTCGATTGACTGTTTGTCTATCAGCAAACATTAGCGTTCTCTTGTCTCAGGGCGCGAAGAGGACGAGCACGATCAGGATGAACAGCAAGTAGCCAACCATGATGGCAGCGATCACCGATGAAGATAGGGCATATGGATTCTTTTTTAACACAGTCCAATCATACCGACGAATTGTTACATAAAGATGACCGCTCGTAGCCGAGACTGTGTAAATCAATTCTCCATTGTCGTGGATCGCGGGGTGCCCGATGAATCCGTCATTTTGTTATCAGGCGCTGGGTTTTGCACACCGCCAGCCTCTCGATTGAGTTCTGCTGAAATAGCCCTTAACTCACCGTATTCTCTTTTCGATAGCTCGCCGGACTCGACCATGTCTTCGACGAAATCGTTCTCGGCCACTTTGCGTAACTGCTGCATGTAGCGTTTTAGTAAAACCCGATATCCCATAGGTCTGTATTCAATAGCCAATTTCACAGGCTAAACATAGCGTCTAAATGTGACGTTATTGTGACATTTCTATCTAACGAAAACACTAAACCGCATCGTGACAATAATTCCCTTTCGTAACTTTACTGTCATGAAGCCACGCTAGGATATTGCCAATCTTATTCAGCAAGAGCCTGGATCAGACGAACTCACTGCTAAAAATCAATTACCAAATTCGGGGGATCGGACATCATGAGTCTTTTACGTATCATCGCTATTGCTAGCGTTATCTTTTTCGGGATTGCCAGCTGTGGTGGTGGCAGCGATGTGAATATCAACGCAAATGATAACTCCACAAGTACAGACAATAGTGTTTCGTCGGGCGGGGGATCTAATAATCCGTGCGCCTCTTACACGATCACTGGCAGCACTACGACACGACAGGGATCGTTTGACGGTAACAACTGTACTTACGATTCAGAGTTTGTTGGTGAACTAAGTCCACTTACACAAGACCTGACAATTCCGTTCATTACCGGTGCGCATATATTCAATGATGTGTTGCAGGTAGGTGAAAACGTTAGCTCCGGTCCAGCGCCCGCGGGCGGTACGGGACCTGTCTTGACCATCGAGGCTGGTGCGACACTCGCTTTTGCCGATGACGATTATCTATTGGTTAATCGTGGTTCGCAGATTGTGGCTATTGGATCACCAACTCGGCCGATCACCATTACAGGCTTTGCCGATGCTGTCACTGGCACAGCAGATCCATTCGACGTGTCCCTGTGGGGTGGTGTTGTGATCAATGGCAACGGCATTACTTCTCAATGTGACGATGCCGCACGTGCTAACGACAACTGCCACTTGCTATCTGAAGGTAAACCTTCAAATTTTGGTGGCAATGATAATTCGGAAAGTTCTGGAAGCCTGGAATACGTTGTCGTTAAGCACACCGGCTTTGAGGCAGCGCCCGGAGACGAACTAAATGGCATTACTTTCAACGCCGTAGGTTCCGGCACGCTTGTACGCAATATTCAGGTGTACAGCACGTTCGATGATGGTGTTGAGTTCTTTGGTGGTGCGGTAAACGTTGAGAATCTGGTTGCGTTGTACGTTCGCGATGATTCCATCGACTACACCGATGGCTATGTCGGTACGGTTGGACCTGCGCTAGTTATCCACAACCCAACCGATGGTAACCGTTGTGTTGAGGGAGACGGTGATGGCGACAATTTGGGCCTTACTCCAACCACTAATCCCACCATTGTGAATATGACTTGCATTCCCTCCAATATCGATGAGCCGCCGTCAACGCATGGTGATTCTGAAGGTGTCGTGATTCGACGCGGGGCGCGTACCACTTTCTTGAACAGCATTGTTTATGACGGTCACGGTGTGAACTTCCTGGCACAAACGGGTAACGAGCTTCTTGAAATTGACGACACGTCGACCACGCAAGCCGCTCAAGATGGGGAGTCAGTTTTTGCAGGGTCTTTGTTGGCCGGTTCCGAAGCAACAAAAGATAGCTTGCCCAATGCCGACACGGTGGGGCAATGGTTCCTGAACACCGGTACCGTAGCGTACGCCGCCAACGCCGGTAACGCCATCGTAGTAGATACGGCACCTGGTGCTGCAGTTTTGGACGGGTTCTACACGGTTGCAACCTTTACAGATGTGTTAGGAAATCCCGTTGTGGTAACACCGGTGGACACCAACGGAGATGGCGATATCAGTGACGAAATCGTCGGAGCTGTTGTTGCAAGTGATGATTGGACTGCAGGCTGGACGTTCGGCCTAGACAGCACTGTTTACTTCTTACCGTAACAGGACCAAACAATGAATCTAAGACGAACGTCCCTAATTGTTGGATTCGGCTTGCTGTTAGTGATGGCGTTCTTTGGAACGCCATCTTGGGCCCAAGAGGCTCGAGAAACCAACCAAGAGCAAAGTGAAATAGGCGATGAGATCATTGAAGAAGTAGTCGTTATCGGGCGCTATAAGTCCGCTGCTACTGACGTGGTTTCCGAGAGAATGGATTCTGACGTACCGATTGATATGTTAGATGCCGAGGCAATAAGCCGCACCGGTGATTCTGACGTGGCTGCGGCCCTACGACGTATACCCGGACTGACCTTGGTTCAGGATAAATATGTCTATGTCCGTGGCTTAGGTGAGCGATACTCAAGCACTCAAGTCAATTCTGCTGCAGTACCTTCGCCCGATTTGACCCGCAATGTCATCCCACTCGACATTTTCCCGGCAGACATTGTTGAGGTCTTGAGTGTAAGCAAAGCTTACTCACCGGATCTACCGGCAGCCTTTGGCGGCGGTAACATCAACATTCGTACCAAAAGATTCCCCGAGGATCGGGTGTTGTCTTTAGGCGTAAAGACCGGACTGAATTCACAAGGAAGTGATGACGGATACTCTTACCACGGTGGTGATGATGATCGATACGGTGACGACGACGGCACGCGAGCGGTGTCGAATGTGCTTACTCAGGCTATTCAAACCTACGAAGGTGATATTTCTGCCGGTAATATTCTCAGCGTTCTCAACCGGGATGGTGGTATGCACACAATCGACGAGGCGCAAACCATTCGGCAGGATCTGGCAACTCAGCTCAATCGCGACGTTGATCTGAGAAACAAGGATGTGCCGGCAGATGTTGGCGCTGAAGGTAGTGCTGGCTATCGATGGTATTTGGGCGACGATTGGGAAGCGGGTGTTCTATTGCTGGGTGGTTATGACGACTACTGGCGTAACAAAAACCGCATTAATAGACGTCTTTCCAATCCAGATACAGATTTCTCCGACACCGATCGAACGGTACGCACGACTAACATCACCGGCTCGCTTAACGTCGGAGCCAGCTACCTTGGCGAACACGAAGTAGGTGGTAATGCGCTGTTTGTGCGCGATACCGAAGACGAAGCGGCGCTGTCATTGACTTGCGCCCAAGGTCAGTTTAACGACTGCGCGGATTCGAGCTCGCCCTCCCAGGGGCGAGTGGCGCAAGTTAGATTTGAGCAACGCGAACTAGAGCTGGCGCAGTTGTCTGGTACCCACGAGCTGGGTCCTGAGACGCTGGATAAGTTGCCCGATGCACTCAACTGGTTGAGCAACGTTCAAGGTGCAACGTATGAGTGGTATTGGTCTGAAGCGACAGCAACGACGGACATTCCAAATGAAGTGCGTGTCGAGTCTCTGGATAACTTGGATCCGGTCACGGGCCAGATAATAGGCTCGCGGGTTCGTTCGACGCTTACTGCGATGAAGTATACGTTTGCAGAGCTGGAGGACGATGTTGACAGCAATGGTTTCTCAATTGCTGTGCCCTTTGTCGGTGATGGCTGGGAATTGGAGCTGTCTGGCGGCTACGATTATGTGCGTAAAACTCGTGATTTCAGCCAATTGACCTTTGGGCTCGGAAGTACCACTGCAGCATTCGGCGGCATCGCCTCAGGTGCAACGACTCAAGTATTCAGTGACACTAACCTGTTAGATGCCAGCAATGGGATTCAGCTTTCCCTAAATATCGGCCAGTTCGGTGAAGAGAGTTATGCGGCGGTGCAGTTGGTTGATGCAACCTGGGGCAAGTTTGATCTGTTGCTGAATGAATCTTGGCGAATCTCCGGTGGCGTACGATATGAGGATTTTGTTCAGGTTTCCGTGCCGATAGACTACCTGGCCTTTGGTTCTCCGCGTATCAACCTAAGCCCACAAGAAATTTCAGATGGCATGATTGCGGAGGATGAATATTATCCGTCCCTGGCTTTCACCTACATGCTTCCTGGCTTTTGGGCGGATGAATTCCAGTTGAGATTTGCATGGAGCGAAACCGTTGCACGGCCAGATATTCGCGAGGTGACGGAGTCAATCTATATTGACCCTCTCACCGAAGCTCGCGTGCAAGGCCGGGCTAGCTTGCGACCCTCTGACATCACGAATTACGACATGCGAGCCGAGTGGCTTTGGACAGGCGGTGATAACTTCACCATCTCTGCGTTCTATAAGGAAATAGATGCACCCATTGAAACCGTGCAGGGTGGTGCGAGCGAAGACAATATTCTGTTCACTTTTGTGAATGGTGAACAGGGTAGGCTCTATGGGGTTGAGATTGAATGGCTGAAGTCATTGGGTGACCTTGGCGCCTGGGCGCAAGGATTTTACTTGGCAGGCAATGCTACTTTTAGTGATTCGGATATTGATATAGATCGTGCGCTCGCTGGTGCAGCTTCGATTACGAATGATAGCCGGCGTATCAGTCAGCATTCTGAGTGGGTGGCCAACTTGCAGCTTGGTTGGGATTCAAGTAACGCCAAGCATGCTGGAACGTTGGTTTACAACGCATTCGGTGAGCGAATCTTCTTTGCTGGCATCGACGGTAACGATGACGCCTTTGAGCAACCGTTTCACTCGCTCGATCTGATCTATAGCTGGTATCCAACGGAAACTATGACAGTGAAACTGAAGGCCCAAAACTTGCTGGATGAATCCCTGGCAATCGACCAAATAGGCTCTGCCGGGAGTGTTACGGTGATAGAACAAGATATCGGCACTTCCTTTGCCGTCGAACTGAAATGGGCTCTGTAACGGCTGCCTAGTTTAGCTCGACCCCTAGTCAGGAGCGTGTCTAACTTACACGTGCTGGCTAGGTCCTTTCCCCTTATCGAAACCGATCAGTTATTGTATGCGGTTAAGACATAACCACTGTTGTTCATGCACTGCTTATAGGCGACAAAGGCTTCGCTCGAGGTATCCAACTCGGTGCTAGAGGCAGACAGGTTAGCCGCTACCTGGCATTTTGCGTGATCCTCCGAATATCTCGCTTTGTCCGCGTCATTGGTGGACGCCCAGCGGTGGGTTGGTAGCGTGGTTGCAATAGTACAAGCGCCGAGGGCGAGTGCCATGCAGCCGGTTACGAGGCCGTTAGCTAGTCTGCTCACTATCACATCAATTTCCTCATCAAACACTTTGACTGTAGATAAAACTATATAAGAGCTTGTTTCCTGAATTGTTACAAGAATATGACAAATTTCAGTCATAGGTAGTGGTTCACGTTTGCCGTAATTTTCGTCTTGTCATATTCACGTCATCTTTCCAAGGCAGACTGCCGGTCATGAAATATTTATCAATAGTATTAGTAGGCCTGGCCATTTCGGCATGCAGCACGCAACCCCCTGTTTTCTCTTGGTATCACCCGATGGGAGGCGAATATCTCTTCTCATTCGATCAAGGTGAATGTCAGACTGAAGTGCTAGAGCAAGGTTTGGTGTTGGGTACTGATCCGGCAGGGCCTTTCTTTAGCTGCATGCAATCTCGTGGGTACGCCCTGTTGAGTGCTGATTCAGGGTCAGAACAAAGCACAGGCGGGCGAGAACTTGTGGCGAACGGTGAATAGCCGATGTTGGAAGATGCACGTGTTGAAAAAGGTGTGGCTGGACAGCTGACCGTGAGTGCCTCTAAGAACAAAATTGGTAGGCCCCGGAGAAATGCAGCCCCAACGATCTTGTTGGTGGAAGATGAGCCAGAAATTCGCGAGTTGTTAGTGTTTACGATACGACGCGGCGGCTACAACGTTGTTGATGCGAGCTCTGCTGAGGAAGGCATTCGCTGTCTTGATGGTCATATTCCAGATCTCATTGTGATTGACTGGATGTTGCCGGGTATGGATGGTCTTGAATTTGCTCGCCATGTACGCCGTGACGAACTAGCCGCTCATTTGCCATTGATCATGCTGACCGCACGTGACGGTGAGGAAAATATTGTCAAGAGCTTTGATTCCGGGATTGATGACTATTTGACGAAGCCTTTCTCACCTAAGGAGCTGCTGGCTCGCATTAAAGCGTTGCTACGGCGGGTTGGATCTCCTGACGACAACGTCCTGCGATCAGGCCGGGTGCGGATAGATCTAGAAAACCACTCGGTTGAGATTGATGGTGAATACGTTCACCTTGGGCCCACCGAGTACAGACTGTTTGCCTGGCTGGTGCGGAACGCGGACAAAGCGCTCCTTCGTAGTCATCTGCTCGATCGGGTTTGGGGCCGCAGCGTCTATGTGGAAGAGCGTACGGTGGACGTACACATCTTGCGTCTCAGAAAGGTGCTTAAGCCCTACAATTTACATCGCTCGTTGCAAACGGTTCGCGGCGTTGGCTATCGTTTCTCTTCACTAGAAGCATAGTTGGCTTAGTGGATGCCCCGATTTCGGTTGCGTTTGTCCCAATCTGTGCTACCGCTACGTTCGCCGGTGTACCTTGGAGTAAAAAAATGATACTGAAATCATTAGGGAACGATTCTAGCGTCTTAGTGTGGGAAATTTGCACATCGACTGCTGTGAGACTCCCAGAGAGATAGTTGAAATCAAATAATTGGACGTATCCGTCAGTGAAACTGAAATTTCCATCCCGGTTAACGCTGGTTCCGTCCGTATCGCTGTCAACCTCAATGAGTCCTCCGAGCGCGGTGGACTGGAATGTCAGCAGCGTCGCGAGAGCAAAACACCTCGATGCGTATGTGCGAAATGGTTTCATGGTTGACTCGCTTATCTTTTTGGTTCGGGAAATCTGCATATGGATATACCGACGCTAAGAGTCGTGCACAGCAAATAGTTGCCAAGTTACTTTATATATTTGCCGTGCCGGCCGCAACCCCCCTGGGCCGCCTATGCCCAGTCGAAGACGGCGAATGCATGGTTCACACTCGAACTCCATCGACGATATGCCAACTGCCAGATCGCAAAGCCCGTCATGCAGGATGATCCTCGAAATGGCTATGCGCCATGGGCCTATGATGGGGAAGGTGCCAAGCGTCTGTTTGTCGAGTCGGAAACACTTACTGGCATTCGCGACGAGTAAGCATATTTTTACTAGTTCCGAATTTGCAAGATGGACATGCGGACAGCCGCACGTAAGTAGCCCGAGTAATTCGACAACACGACCCCAGACATGGCCAGAACAGGCTCGATGTGTTGCTGTGGCGACTTAAGAAGGAGGGTCTGCAGACCCGGTAGTCCGGGTAGAATTGATCTTTCTGGAATGTGGTCCACGTCAAAAGACATTTGTCGGTTTGTCATAGCGTTGACAGACGGTTTTTTAGCCCCCATCTAGGTGCGATGAGGTATGCTTGGAGCAGTTGGGCGGCACAGTGCACTGTCGATGTTGCCCTGATAACTAGTGGAAATCCTGCCTTCAATCGCCTTCATAATAGATCAGCAGCGATTGGCGCTGCGCCACGACAGAATTTCCTGGCGACAGGGTGACCGTTGCCGGGTTCAAATTTTAGGCGTCTGGCTTTAACTCAACGTTTACATTATGCGTCGTAACACCAGAGGTGATTGAGTAAATAGAGATGGAAAAGCTGGAAACATGATTTGGCTGAAGAACATTCAGATGAGCTATCCGCTCGAGCAGTCCCGGGTTACGGTACTAAAGGACGTCAATCTCAACATTCAGGCTGGGGAGAGTGTCGCCGTCGTTGGGCCGTCGGGCTCGGGTAAAACTACGCTGCTGCTGTTGCTTGCAGGGCTGGATAGCCCCGAAGACGGCAACATTGAGATTCTGGGTACACGGCTGGACGCACTGTCTGCTGATGAACTTGCGGATCTGCGCCGCGATCGCATGGGCATCGTCTTTCAATCCTTTCATCTGATTCCGAGCCTCACTGCCCTGGGCAATGCCGCGTTGCCGCTGCAAATTGCAGGAGATGCCGACGCAGATGCAAAGGCTCGGGAAATTCTTTCGCGAGTGGGTCTGGCTCATCGCGAGTCACACTACCCGATGCAGCTTTCCGGCGGTGAACAGCAGCGTGTCGCAATCGCCCGGGCGCTGGTGCATTCGCCGCCGCTGATTCTGGCTGATGAACCAACCGGCAACCTGGACAAAGACACGGGCATGGCCATCAGCGATCTGCTCTTTGAGCTGCATGACACTCTGGGCAGCACCCTTGTGCTTGTGACCCATGACAATGCCCTGGCGGCGCGCTGCGATCGCCAATTACGCCTTGACGGCGGCTGTCTTGTCGAAGGCCCTGTGCATGCGCTTCCTGCTTAAGCTCGCCTGGCAGGATCTGCGCGGCAGCGGTCAGTCGCTGTGGGTGTTGTGCGCGTGCCTTGTACTCGGAGTCACGCTGGTCGCCGCCACCGGTGGCCTGTATCAACAGGTCTGGCAGGGTCTGCAGGCGGACAGCAGGCAGATCAGCGGTGGTGATCTGCAGGTGGAATCGCGCGCGCGGTTACCGGCCGCAGCAATCAGCTGGATGCAGGCGCGCGGGCAGGTTTCACTGCTGATCGAACTGGACACGATGATGGGCACCGCCGCGGGTGATTTCCAACTGGTAGAGGTGCAGAGCGTTGATCAACATTACCCACTTTACGGTGCATTGACCCTCGATCCGCCTGTGCCGTTGACGGACGTGACCCGTATGCAGGGCAGCCGTTTTGGACTCGCCATGGACCCGGTCCTTGCAGATCGCTTGAATATCTCGATTGGAGAGGTGGTCGAGATCGGGGCGCTTGAGCTCGAGGTTCGTGCGCTGATCACCGAGCAACCTGACCGCAGTCTTACTGCCAGCTGGCGTGGCAGCCCGGTCATGATTTCCGAGGAGGCCTTGCTTGATACGGGTTTATTGCGCCCAGGCAGCCGCGTGGAATACGAATATCGAGTGCGCACCGACATGGACCTGAGCGCCTGGCAGCGCGATCTGTTTGCAGCGTTTTCAGGCACGGACTGGCAGGTAAGCACGTTTGTGGATAGCAGTGACCGCATCGGCGAGCGGCTGGCACAGGCCGGCTCAGCCCTGCTGATTGTCGGCTTCAGCACGCTGTTCATCGGCGGCCTCGGAGTTTTCAACAGCGTGCAGGCCTATCTGCAGGGCAAGCTCGGCACCATCGCAACCCTGCGTTCCATTGGTCTGCGAGATCAGCCTTTGGCGTTGGTTTACCTGCTGCAGATCCTGATCATGAGTTGTCTGTCCTGCATCGCAGGGGCGATCCTGGGATTGCTGCTGTCCTCTGTCGGCGCGTTCTTCATCGAAACGCAAGTCAGAGTCGAGATGATGCTCGGCAGCGCGCTCCTGCCCAGTGTGTTCGCGGGCATCTTCGGTCTGCTCATCGCGATGACGTTTGCTGCGCCCGCCATCGGGCGTGCCCTGTCTGTCGACCCCGCCATCCTATTTCGCAGTCTCGATGGGGTTGCGACGGGCACACCCCGCGGCTGGTGGATGGCTGCGATTGGCGGCGCGGCGCTCATCGTACTGATGGTGTTGATCTTGCTGCCCGACCCGATGTTCGCTGCTTCGTTTGTCGGCGCTGTGCTGTGTCTGCTTGTCATGCTCGATGGCATTGTGCGCCTGATCAGGCGGTTGGCGCTGCGGATGGATGGTCAGGCGCCTACGCGGCGCTACTTCGCGCTTCATCTGGCGCTCGCGAACCTGCATCGCCACGGCTCTGCGTTGCGCGTATCTCTTCTAACGCTGGGTTCCTCCCTGACCCTGCTGGTGGCCTGCACTATTCTTATTTCCGCTTTGCTCGATGCCATTGCCGAAACCGTCCCAGAACAATCACCGGACCTCGTGCTTTACGATGTGGCGCCGGATCAATATCCGTCCGTGAGCCGGATTCTTGAGCGCCACGATGCCGCGCGGATAGATATGGCGCCGCTGGTGCAGGGCCGTCTCAGTGCCATCAATTCCGCCTCGCTGGATGCGGGCGGCAGTCTGGAAGCGCAGCGTGAAGCACGGGACGAACACAAACTGACCTATCGCGCGGGCAACATTGACGGTGTTACGATGGTGCGTGGCGATTGGTGGCCTGAAGATGCGGCTGCCAGCGGCGCCTGGGTGGTAATGGAAGACCGTGAGGCCGACCAGATTGGCCTCGAAATAGGTGACATGCTGACGTTCGATATTGCCGGGCAGAAACTGGAAGCCCAGCTCACCGGTATCTTCCGCCAGAAGGGGCTGCAGACGCGCTTCTGGTTTGAAGCCATTCTGTCGGATGGCGTTCTGGATCCATTCATCTCGCGCTATGTTGGGGCCAGTTACATGCCTTCGCAAAACGCCGTCGCTGCACAGAACGAGATTGCGGGGCTGGCACCGAACATCGTGTCGGTACGCACCGCGACTATTGTCGCAACAGCGAAAGACCTGCTTGGCAAAGTGGTTGCTGGACTGGCCGTGGTATCGGCCGTGGCGTTCAGTGTCAGTCTGCTGGTGCTAACGGGTGTGATGGCAAGCCATCGCTCGCGGCAGGTCTACTACTCGACCATTCTGCACACCATCGGCGCGCGCCTCAGCACCATCCGGGTGAGTCTCAGCATAGAGTATGTGTTGCTGGCGCTGGTTACCTCGGTTTTTGCGTTGGTGCTCGGGATCCTGATCGCGCTGCCGCTGCTGCACTTCCAGCTGCGACTGCCACTTGAGTTTCCAATCTGGCCAGCGGTGGCTGCCGCGTTCGGCGTCAGCTCCCTTTGTCTCTACGCGGGCGCTGACTACCTCATGCGTCGCCTGCATTTACAGCCCGCCTCTCTGCTGCGTGGGCAATAGCGTGACCCGTTGTTAATCCGGCGTTAACCTCAGTCTGCTTGTCATGGCGGCATGAATCGATCGACCCTAAAGATTTGGCTTTCATGTTGTGTAGGTGTTGTTCTGGCTAATCTGTTCATGGGCGACTGCTGGTCCAGACATGGTCGAATTCATGAAGGGCAGCATTGCACCCAAAAAAAGTGTCCGCTATCTCAGACGTTGGAATTACACTGTACGTGGCTGGGAAGAACACTTAGCAACTTTTTGTGGTAACAACAGATAACCAAGAGGGGTCCACGACCAATGGCGAGTTCGCCGCGCTGGTATTATGGCTGGAATATTGTCGGAGCAGGGATGACCTTTCAGGCCATATTGTTCGGCTTGACCTTTTTCTCTTTTATCTTCTGGGCGCCAATCTGGGCGGAAGAGTTTGGCGCTGATCTAGCCGACGTTATGTGGGCTAATGTAGGCATGATGGTAGCCCAGGGCCTGATGTCCCCTTTTGTCGGTCACGCGATGGATCGGCGCTCGATCAAATGGCTCGTAACCGCAGGCGCGATCATCGCCGCTGTTGGTTTCGTGGCCGTCGCCCGCGCGACCCAGATATGGCACATCGTGTTTATCTACAGCACGCTAATTCCATTGGGCATTCTGCTGGCTGGTCCGCTGGCGGCACAGACCCTGGCCGCCAAATGGTTCTCAGCGCGCCGCGGTCTCGCGATAGGCATCTCCACCACCGGCACGTCGATAGGCGGATTCATCCTGCCGGTTTTGGTTGGCTTTTTATTTTCGGCATACGGTTGGCGCACCACACATTTGCTGTTAGCCGCACTGATTGTCATGGTCGTTATACCAGTGGTGTGGTTGATTGTGGCCAATCAGCCAGCTGACAAAGGGGTTGCGCCTGAAGCCGACCTCATCCCTCACGGCCAGGGTGGATCCGCGCCCGTGTTCCCAGCGTGGACCACGATGGGCATTCTAAAGGAGCGAAACTTCTGGGTCGTGATCTGTGCATTTGTCCCATTGCTGACTGCGCAGGGCGCAGTACAAGCGAATCTCGCCGCCTTCGCAATTGATCTGGGGGTCGCCAGGGAAATGACCCCTGGATTAATATCCCTGATGGCAGTGACCATGATCGGTGGCAAGCTGTTCTTCGGAAGACAGGCCGATAAGTGGGACCACCGCTATCTGTTTCTCATTGCCGTAGCGCTGATCACCACTGTCGTATGTCTGATGCTCAGTGCCCCGAGCTATACAACACTGTTGGTCATCGCGGGTATTCTGGGCGTGGGAACTGGCGCGTTTCTACCGCTGCTAGGCGCCATTATTTCAAGCCGTTTTGGGCCTGCCGGGTTCGGTAAAGTTATGGGGTTGCTGGGGCCCTTTACTGCGGTCAGTGCAGTGGGTTCGGTGTTTGCCGCGAACATTTACGATACAACCGGTAGTTACAACTTAGCCTGGCAGTTATTGCTGATTGGTATGGTGCCGGCCGGTATCATTATCATGTGGCTTCGAAATTCGGCTCAAAAATTTTAAGGAAATTTTTTGTGGATCACTTTTGGGAAGCCGATATCGTAACGTTAGGACGATGCGTTAGATTTGCCGAGCCTCTTTAAGGGTCTTAGGTCATCGGATTTTCTCGATTCAAACTGCCCTGATAAAATATCTATTCGGTCCAGTCCTGCAGGTATCGAGGATCTGCCAATATTGTGATGTTTTCATTTACGATGTACTGAGTTGGCCATAAACCTTCACCCTGAAGTTTCCCGTCGCGAATGAGTTCTAGCGATCTCTTCAGGTCCGTGAGGTCTTGTTGCGATAATTCAGGTGGCCCTGGTGGAGCAATTCGATGAGCACCGAAATAACGTAGAGCGGGTGTTTCTGCCAGCAAGTTGCTCGCTGTGTTGAGATAATCCTGCATACTTGCGCCAGGAAAATACACATACAGAGGACCGGTATAAAGATAATCTCCGGTTAATAGCAGTTGATTCTCTTTATCCAATAGTGAGATAGATTCTTTAGAATGCCCTGGCGTGTGAACGACATATAATTCTCTGTCACCCAGCGGTATGGCATCTCCGGGTTTCCACCAGTAATCGACGCTCCAAGTTGGCGTTTCAAAGCCCTCGATAGCACCCAAGTGCTCCATTTCTGCAAAAGTTAATTGGTTACCCACAGCTCGATTACGTAAGTAAGGAAGATCGACAACCGCACGTTCTTTAAACGCAATACCATTACCCACATGATCGAAGTGAAAATGCGAAGGTAGAAATACGATTGGCAAATCTGTTAATGATTCTGCTATTTCTCGGATGTTCCTGATGCCAGGTCCGGCATCAAACAGTAATGCCTTTTTGTTGCCAACAACTAAATAGCTGTAATTCTGTTGGTAGTAACGCGGTTCTCCAATAGCAAAGGTGTTCGGCGCAATCTCGTCAATAGTGAAGTAATCATCGGGCCTTACCGTCGTTGGCAGTTCGTCTGTGGGTTCAAGTAGAGGAGGCGGCTCTCCTGCGCTGAGAGCCATGAAAGTCGCAGCGAGATAGCGTCGGTTATCCACCATCAGCGCTGAGAGAATAAGCAAAATGCTCAATAAAAGGATGGCGATCTTGTATTTGCTCATAATGATAACCACAGGCATACGTTGCGGATTGCCCTAATGTAGCACTTTTGCAACGGTTTTATTTCGCATTGATGACACCAAATGTGGTTATGGCATCTGCTTCATAGCCGGCATGCAGGTTACCCTGAAGTGTCAAGATTCTGCGGAGGCTTGCGCAAACCAGGGCATTTTTAGCAGCTCGCGATAGGCATATTTTGCGATCTGGCCGGTGATTTGTGCACCGTAAATTCGATGATGGTGACGCCAGTGGAATTATGAAAGAGTTGATCGCGCAAAGCTTGATCTCAAATGGCTAGAGGCAATCTATAGGCTTTGCAGTAAAGGGCGATTTCCGCGGATTGCAAGTATTAACGCTGAGGGATAGAAGGCCCGTAATACGCATCTAGTCAGGGCGGCTGGCGACGTGACAATTCATAAACGACGGCGGTGGTCAAAGCTTCTTCAGGCGCTGGAAATTCAGCCATCATCTGCGGATAAAGCGGCGTATATTTTTGCTGCCACGCAGTCAGCACGGGCACTTGGTTTTCAGACATGGCTGTCGCATTGAGCGCATATAGATGGCCGTCCATCTTCATGGCGACCGGACTGCTCGCGCCAATGCCGGAGGCCCAGCCCCGTGTTTCGATAATCCAGGCCTAGGTTATCAGCACAACGTTTTGCAGCCCGCTTTCACGCCTCGCCAAACGCGGGGAAATCTTAACGCTGTTTTGACGACCAGCGGATTAAATCCCCTGCATGGATGGCTATTTTAATAGTTACTTGCATAATTAAAGTATGTGATGCAATATCAAATCTCGCAAGTCTCATTCGGACAAATCATGGAAATTTGGTTGTTATCAAGTGCGGCCCTGTTGTCGCTGTTCGGCGCCTTTTTTCATGGTGTCCTAGGTCACAGACTGTATATAGGCAATATCAATGCGAGTGACCTTGTGTCTCTAGGCAAATCTTTGAGTCTCGTGAGCTGGCACATGTTTACGATATTCCTGCTGATTGGAGGAGGCTCGCTTGCTTGGGTTGCCACGAACCTGTCGATGAAGCTTCTGGCCTATCCGGTGATTCTCATCAACGCGCTCGGCGCTTTGATGTTTTTAGGGCTGGGGTTAGGTGGACATCGTCAATTGTTGCGCTTGCCCGGTCTTTATTTAATGGGCGGCACTGCTACCCTGGCTTGGTTGGCCATCCACTGAGCTCAGAGGCGGCGGGTTCGAAAAACAGTGGTGCCATATGCTTAATAGTCTTTTAGACAATGGCCTGTCCCACCCTCTGATTCATTTGGTTTCATTGCCTTACGAGAACCCGCTCAGCGAATCTAACCTTGAGTAGAAACAGGAGAACCTATCACAATGGATAATCGAACGCGCTGGCTGCTTGAAGCGCCGCTCAATGGGGTGCTCCTTAAGCTGACGGCACCCAGTACCTTCGCGTTCGCGGTTCAAGCTGCAGTGACCCTTGCTGAAGTTTGGTTCATTGGGCAGCTCGGGACCTCGGCGCTGGCGGCCATGGCGTTGGTTTTCCCGTTATTGATGCTGATGCAAACCATGTCTGGCGGTGCCCTTGGCGGAGCGATTTCTGCCTCGATTGCGCGATCTTTGGGTGCTGGCCAAAGTGATAAAGCCGAACAGCTCATCTGGCATGCCTTGCTATTTGCGTTAATGGGCGCCCTGATTTTTCTTATATTGTTTGCACTGGGTGGCCGCGAATTGCTTGTGCTCCTTGGCGGAGAGGCGCAGCTGTTGGAGCTCGCCGCTGACTATTGCTGGATATTGTTTTTGGGGGGTGCCTCGGTGTGGCTCTCCAGTGGCCTGAGCGCCGTGTTTCGGGGCATGGGGCTAATGGGTTTTTCGGCCATGATCATGATTCTAGGTGCAGCGATTCAGATTCCGTTGTCTGGAGGCTTAATTTTAGGTTGGTTTGGCCTACCCCAGCTCGGGTTGATGGGTGCCGCGGTCTCGACCATCTGCGTTGCCAGTGTGATGTCGATGCTATTTTTACTTCGCTTGCTGGGTAGCTCGACACCAGCCAAGTTAAGGCGCTTTCAATTTCAGTTGAGCAGCACCCTGTTTGAAGAAATTTTAAAAGTGGCGCGGCCTGCGAGCTTGTCGCCAATTTTTACGGTGGCAACGATTCTTGGTTTGACCGCATTGGTGGGACAGTTCGGTGCGGCAGCGCTGGCCGGCTATGGGATTGGCACCCGAATCGAGTTCTTGATGATTCCGATTGTCTTCTCTATGGGCACAGCCCTGACGACGATCGTAGGAACGAGCATGGGCTCAGGCAACATCACGCGGGCGGAATCAGCCGGGTGGATTGGCAGCATTTGGGCGGGCTGTATCGCCGGTGGTGTGGGCCTAGTTTTGGCAATCTTTCCGGGAGCGTGGATACCGGTTTTCACCGAGGACGCCGAGACCTTTCAGGCGGCGAAGGACTATATACAAACTGTGGGACCTGCCTATGCGTTTTTGGGTGTTGGCTTAGTCCTATACTTTGCCAGCCAAGGTGCCGCTGCGATGACCTGGCCAATCGTTGCAACGGTCCTTCGATTCGTTGTTTCAGTCGGCCTGGCTGCGCTATGGGTTCAGGTCTTTGGCGGAGCGCTGCAAGTCATCTTTACCTCCGGTGCAATTGGCATGGTGCTTTTCGGTGTGCTGATCGCTTTGGGGCTGAAACTTGGTGCTTGGCGCGGGGCAAATCACCCAAGCATTGTCGAAAGCGTTAACCCAAATAAAAGGGGTTGATTGCTGCTCTGCCAAGCGCGGATGATTGGAATTCCCAACCGCTCTAAAAGGATAGAAAATGCGTGCCGCAGCGACAATATAAATGGCCGCGCTTCTACACCGGTAAAAACTCCGCCAATCCAACAAAAAGGCATGGGCTGCTTGATCAAAATTCACTTCGATACAAATTATTTTGCCGTCACATGCTATCGTTGTCCTGCTTAAAAGCTGTCACGGTTGGGGCCTAATAATTCTCCTTGTGATTAACGAACAAATAATAAAAAAGGTGACTGGACATGCAACGCATTGACCAAATATTAGCAAAGAACATAGCCAGCGGTGATTTGCCCTGCGCGGTGGCTGGTGTAGCGAATGCTGATGGAACCTTATATACGGGCGCTGCTGGCTCGCGCAGCCTTGAGGCTGCCGAGGCTATGACTACGGACACGATTATCGCCATTGCGTCTATGACCAAAGCCATTACTACGGTTGCTGCGCTGCAGTTAGTGGAGCAAGGGTCAATTGACCTAGATTCGCCCATCACCGCTTACCTACCTGATCTGGAGCATCTCAAGGTATTAGATGGTTTTGATGAAGGCGGCAACGCAAAGCTGAGTGCGCCTAAAACGAGCCCCACCACTCGGCAATTGCTCACTCATACATCGGGCTATGTCTATGAAATATGGAATGCCAATGCATTGCAAAATGTGGCCAGCAAGAAAATAGACAGCCTCTTTATCGAGGGCGGCAATGGCATGACAGCACCCCTTGGTTTCTCCCCTGGGGAACAGTGGGAATACGGCATTGGTATTGACTGGGCTGGCGTGATTGTTGAAACACTCAGCGGTAAAAGCTTGGACGTGTACTTCCAAGACCATATTTTTGCCCCGCTAGGTATGCAAGACAGCTTCTATGAAGTGCCGGAAGAAAAAGCCGCAAGACGCGCATCAATCCACGCCAGAACAGAACATGGCCTTGCTCCAATCCCGCACCTTGGTGAACCTGTATCTGGCGGTGGCGGTCTGAGTTCAACCATTGCCGATTATCTTCGCTTTATGCGCGCCTTGTTAAATGAGGGCGCATTAGACGGCACCAGGATTTTGCAACCCACTACAGTGGATATGATGTTCGAAAATCACATCGGTGATTTAGAAGTCAGGCCGGGCTCAACGCAAATGCCAGCTATGAGCAACGACTTCGACATGGGATTCGGCCAGCCTGCAAAATGGGGGTTAGGTTTTCTGCTGCACGAGGCCCAAACTGAATCCGGCCGTCCCAAGGGCGCAGCGTCTTGGGCGGGATTGTTTAACAGCTACTTTTGGATCGATCGTGAAAATGATCTTTGCGCAGTGATTGCAACTCAAGTATTACCCTTTTACGACGCTAAAGCCGTCGCTATGCTCAAAGAGTTTGAATCAGCCGTATATAGTGCCAAAGGATAGGAAATATTAACGTTGGGCTGATGACGATACGAAAGTATTGCGCGTGTGAGAGTGGTTCGATTTTGGTTGGAAATGAAACTGCCTGAGTTCTGGGGCCATAGGTGTCTCGCATTCGCATCAAAATCATCCCGCCTATCGAGAATACACTGATTGTCCCAGGCTAACGCGTTGTGAGGCTGCCACTGCTGACGCCGCACTTTTTTCTGTGTAGCCCTCGAATGAGCAATACACGAGTACTCGCTGTAATAGCACGGACGCCGAGATTGAAACGACACCAGAGCCAAACGGCGCGTTGAAACCTAGCAGTTGGAGATCGATGGCGTTTATTGATGATTTTCATCCTGATAAGCTGCAAGACAGCGGTTAAGCTGTCAGAGCCGTTAGGTCAGTTCCCGGGGAGGAGTTGCGTTGAAAGTTCAAAAACCTACTAAGCCAAAAGGCACAAAAAAAAAGAACGAGTCGTTGATGCTTTTACCACGTGTTTGAGGAAACGTGGCTACGCGAAAACATCGATGGCCGATATTGCAAGAGAAGCTGGCTGTGCACCCAGTCATCTATTTTATTATTTTGAATCGAAAGAAGAGCTATTACGCGTTTTATTCAAGCAACAGTGTGACGTGATAGTTCATGGTCTTGAGAATATGGAAGAGTTAGATGTAGAGGGTAAAATCGACCGTATCATCGATTTTCTTTTTACTGAGAACGATTCGGTAAACACATTCACAACCGGCCTGATGTATGAAGCCATTGGCATCTCCGTCAACGATCCAAGGCTTACAAAAAATAAGCGTGAAATGGATGAGAGCTGCAAGGCTTTACTGTGCAATATCTTTGTTGGCATAGAACCCAATGAGAGTACCAGGAACGAAAAAGCAGAAATTATCTATGCGCTACTTGCTGGTGTTAAGTTGAATGGTTTTTTCGATGCCAATAACGGTCTTGCACATGGAAGGGAAATGTTTAGAAAGGCCGTACGTGTCTTTTGTGGGCTAGATGCCCAGTGGTCGCAGAACCCAGCAAATTCTTCCTGAATTTTGCGTCGAGTAAAGTGGAGAATATTCTCACCTTCCGCGCGCTTGTGACTTTGAATTTCATTAAATAAAAACCTTTTGAACGCGGCTCTATTTCCGCTTAACCTCGGCCCGATAATTTTGGTTGATTACGTAGAGATTGCGCAGTCTTCGTTCACATATTAGGAAGGACCTGATGGCAGTACTTGGTCAATCAACCGTATACACCCTGTTCAGTTCAACGGCCAAATGGCAAACCGAAGCCCTAGCGATCGAATGCGGCGATCGACATTGGACCTATGGTCAGCTGCTCGATACCGTCGATCGAATGGCTACAGTTCTTGCATCGCATGGCATCGAACCAGGGGATCGCATTGCGATTCTGTCCCAAAACTGCGCTGAATACACATTGCTACAGCTGGCTTCTGGGAGGATTGGTGCGATTGTGTCGTGCCTAAATTGGCGGCTGGCGACAGAGGAGTTGCGTCATTGCATCGACCTGGTTGAACCTAAGTTGTTCTTTGTCTCTGCGCGTTTTCAAACCCATTTCGATGCTCTGGAGCATACCAAGGCAACGGCAATTGCGATGGAGGCTTGTCTCTCATTGGCGGCCAGCTCTCAACCCGATCAACGGGTTCCTTTCTCGGACGCTGAGGGTGGGTTTTTGCTGTTAAACACCAGTGGAACCACAGGATTACCTAAAGCGGCTCTTATCAGTCATCGAGCCGAGATTGCGCGAATGGCAACATTGCGCATGGATCTCAAGATTGAGGCCGATGACGGCTATCTTGCCTGGTCTCCCATGTACCATATCGGAGGAACGGAGCACAGTCTGTCGAGTTTAATGATGGGTGCGTCTGTCATCATCGTTGATGGTCTTGATGTCGATGCAATATGCACAGCGATAGGGCGGCATAGATTAGGTTGGTTGCTGTTGATGCCAGCCACTATCGAGCCCTTGCTAACCCGCCTACGCGAAACCAATACCCAGCCGATGGGCGTTAGGGCTGTGGGCTGTATGGCAGACCTTGTGCCGGCCTCTCAAATCGCAGAAGTCACGACCTTTTTTACCGCACCCTTTGTTAACAGCTTTGGCGCGACCGAAACAGGCCTACCGCCGGCGACACGCCATCTCATACCTGTGGGTGAAGTGCCTATAGAGTTGTCTAAACAGTCAAGTTCACTTTGCGAGTTTCGCTTGATAGATGAAGATGGGCTGGATGTGATGGCAGGTGAGGTAGGAGAGATTGTCGTTCGCGGACCGACCCTTTTTAGTGGGTATTGGAACGCCCCTGAAGTAAATGCAAAGGATTTTCGCGAAGACTGGTTTCATATGGGCGATTTGCTGAGACAGACTAGCAGCGGCGGTTTCGAATTTGTTGGGCGATCCAAATACATGATTAAGTCCGGTGGGGAAAATATCTATCCGGCTGAAATTGAGCGGGTATTGCTGGCGGATGCTAGGATCGCCGAAGCCGCTGTTGTTCGAAAGCGTGATCCAAAATGGGGGGAAATTGTCGCGGCCTTTATCGCGAGAAGTCCGACGGTTGGAGCAAACGAACTGCTGGGTGCCGACATAGAAAAAGTGTGTAGAGAAAAACTGGCAGGGTATAAACGCCCACGAGAAATCCACTTTATCGCGTTTGATGATTTTCCTCGTAGTGATAGCGGAAAGATCATTCGAGAAGCTTTGGAAAATCGCCTCGATAAAAGTTGATCGCGCTTCCTAATTAGCGCGCTCACATTTTAATTTCCGTAAATATTATTAAATTGACCATCGATAGCGCGGGCAAATAGCATGCTTAGCATCTTAAGATGCAGAGCTATCAACATGACAGATGAACGCGACAAAATCAGATTCAACATGAGTCTGAGTACCGGAAGACTTGTGCGAGTTCTGACAGCAGTATCCTCGATACTGTCTATTACCCTTATCCCGACCAATGCTGTCGCGCAAGACAAAGAAGCGCGTGGCACATTGGAGGAGGTGGTCGTGACGGCCCAAAAAAGAGGTGTGGTTGAAAATGCACAAGATGTGCCTGTCGCGACGTATGGTTTTAGTGGCTATGCACTGCAAGATGCGGTTGTCGTCAATCTGGCGGACCTTGGCGAGCTGGTGCCTGCCGCAGATCTTCCACCAACGGCCCCCATACGTGGCTATGCTAATTTTACGATCCGTGGAATGGGCACCGTTGGAACGGTAACCACGGAAGATCCCACGGTTTCAATTGTAGTTGATGGCATGCCACTGGGTATTTCAGCAGGCGGTGTTCTTGATGTGCACGACCTAGAATCGGCAGAGGTATTGGCGGGACCACAAGGTACGCTGTTTGGACGTAATACAACGGGTGGCGCTGTTGTACTGCGTACACGACGACCCAGTGGAGAGGCTAATAACAATACGCTCCATGTGGGCGGTGGAAGTTTCGGTTCTCTTGACGTCGGCGGCGCATTGGAAGCTGGCTCTGACAGCACAGGTGTCGCTGGACGTCTGGCCTTTCGGTATCAGGAAAATGACGACATCTTCGACAACGTTGCAGGCGACGATATTGGCGAACGTGAAGCGTACATGGTTCGTCCGTCAGTGCGTTGGGATGTGTCCGATAGCCTAACGATTGATCTAATCGCAGAGCTGGGTAAGGATGAGGGCGACGGGCCTTCTGCTCGAAACATTCTTGATCCGCGCACTGTAACCACAACGTCTGGCTTTGTTCCGCCAAGAGATAAGTTTGACCTTGCTCTGGAGACCACACCGACCAACGAATTAGAGTGGTCACATCTGATCGCAGAATTGAATTGGGAAGTTGGCGGTGGTGTGCTTACCTCAGTGACTGGCCTGCGCGAAATGGAACAAGAAAGTCTGGTCGATGTCGATGGCACGGATCTTTCCATTT